>Ga0265301_10000073_pt1 | contig 163281 bp, 127 predicted proteins | sample AusTroGonzalo_MG_2_FD_193488 | JGI IMG/M metagenome (GOLD analysis project Ga0265301, IMG submission 193488) | Bovine rumen microbial communities from tropical cattle in Woodstock, Queensland, Australia - Gonzalo_04 | ecosystem: Host-associated > Mammals > Digestive system > Stomach > Rumen ... | reverse complement strand
ACGACAAAAAACGAAATTATGTCTACTTTTGTAAACCGATTCGGGCCAAAAACAACGCCCGTGTCTACTTTGGAAAATATTAATCAATAAAAATTATTTTCCGTGTCTACTTTCTATAGCTGGTACACACCACCAGTTTCCGGTAAAAAATTACGCATGGGGAAAGGAATTATTCTCAAAAAAACGCTTTTTTTACCACCCTAATTTTCATAGTAAAAGGCAGATGTAAGGCCGAAAATTGAACCAAAACACACGTTTTTTCACTCACCGCGCCCAATTCGGACAATAATCGTAATTTTGCGCGTTATTTTCATGATGAAGCTCAAACGGTTTTTCATAGCATCCCTGCTCGTACTGCTGGCACAGGCGCTCGTTGCCCAGCAACAGGACAGCGTGCAACGCAAGAAGACCAAGGTGCACATCGAGAACTACGACCGGATGACCTATTCCAAGAGTTTGGGTGACATGCAGCGCCTTATCGGGAACGTCAGGATCCGCCACGACTCGGCCTATTTCTTCTGCGACTCGGCGTATTTCTTCGAGAAAACCAACAGCTTCGACGCCTACCAAAACGTCCACATCATCGTGAACGACAGCGTGGAGATTTATAGCGACCTGCTCAACTACGACGGCAATGCTCGTTTTGCTGAACTCTTTGACAACGTGAAACTTATGGATGACTCCACCACGCTCTACACCAAATACCTCACCTACGACCGCAATCTGCATCTGGCTGCCTATCCCGACAGCGCTACCACTGTCCGTGGCGACAAGACCCTCATCAGCTGCGTCGGCTATTACCGCGACGACATCAAGGAGTTTTCCTTCTTCGAGAACGTGGAAGTCCTCAGCCCGAAGTACCAGATGTTCACCGACACCCTGTATTACAACACCGACATCGAAAAGATGTGGTTCGAGGGTCCGACGACCATCATTAACAAGGAGAACGTCTTGGAAGGCAAACATGGCTATTACCTTGTGAATGAAGACTTTGTATTTCTCGACAGACGACCTTTCATGCACAATGAAACCCAACAGATGCGCTCAGATTCCATCCAATACGATAGGAACAGAGGCCTAGCCAAAGCCTTTAGGCAAGTTGACATGATTGACACCTCGTATCAGGTCGTCATGCGCGGCAATTACATGGAAATGTGGGAAAACAGAGGCTTCAGCTTCGCCACCGACAGCGCATACGCCATCAGCTATGATAGCGGCGACTCGCTTTTTATCCATGGCGACACGCTGTTCATGCACTTCGACAAAAAGAAGGAGGAGGCCGAAAAGCTCGTTGCACGGCGCAATGTAAGATTCTATAAATCAGACATGCAGGGCAAGTGCGACACCATGATCTATCTTATGGCTGACTCTACCATCCGTATGCGTGTCGCCCCCGTGCTATGGGCTGATGACAGCCAGCTTTCGGGCACCGACATCGACATCAAGCTGAAGGACCACAGCATTGATTGGGTGCTGCAGAAAGGCAATGCCTTCGTCATTTCCAAGGACTCGATAGAGGGCTTCAACCAGATCAAGGGCATGGACATCACCTCGCATTTCAAGAAGGGCAGCATACAACGCGTCAACGTGGAGGGCGGCAGCGCGGAGACCCTCTACTGGATCCGCGACGACGAAGGCGGTCTCATCGGCATCGACATCTCCAAATCTGCCACCATGGTCATTGAGATGGAGGGCGGCAGCGTTTCCGTCATCAAAGGTTATCAGGACATCTCTGAGACCCTTTATCCCGAAGACGACCTGACAGGAAACAGCCGCCAACTGCAAGGCTTCAAGTGGCACGACGAGGCACGTCCCAAGGACCGTGACGACATTTTCCGCAAGGCGGAGGCTGAAATGCCGCAGGTGCAATCCATTCCAACGGAGATTCCGACAGAAGCATCGGCTGAAACGGAGATTCCAAAAGAACAGCCTAAACGGCATAGGGAGAGAAAAGACATCAACAACAACTAATACTATACAAAATGAAAAAACTGATTTTAATCCGTCACGGAGAAAGTGAATGGAACAAACTGAACCTCTTTACGGGGTGGACCAATGTGGACCTTTCGGAGAAAGGCGTCCAAGAAGCCATTGAAGCCGGCAAAGTGCTGAAAGAGAACGGCTACAAGCCTGAAATCTGCTTCACCTCTTACCTCAAACGCGCTATCAAGACTTTGAACTTCGCCCTCGAAGCCATGGACATGGACTGGCTGCCTGTCTACAAATCATGGAGACTGAACGAGAAATCGTATGGCCAACTGCAAGGCTTGGACAAGAAGATGACCGCCGAGAAATACGGAGACGAGCAAGTGCGCCTGTGGCGTCGCGCCTTCGACGTGCGTCCACCCGCGTTAGACATGAACGACCCCAAGAGCCCTCGCATGGACCCGCGCTATGCCGAACTCACCGACGAGCAAATCCCGCTCACCGAAGCCCTTTGCGACACCATCGAACGTGTGATGCCTTATTACGAGAACAACATCATGAAGGCCTTCGAGACCCACGACCAAGTGTTGGTTGTTGCTCATGGCAACAGCCTGCGCGGCGTGGTGAAAGTGCTGAAAGGCATGAGCAACGACGAAATCATCGCCTTCAACATCCCGACGGGCATTCCGTATGTCTTCGAGTTCGACGACAATATGAAGTTGCAAAAAGACTTCTTCCTCGGCGACCCAGAAAAAGTGGCCGCGCTGATGGCCGCCGTCGCCAACCAAGGCAAAGCGAAGTAAGTTAGGAGTTTGGAGTTAGAAGTTAAGAGTGAGCTGTTTGGAGTTATTCAATTCCACTGCTCACTCTTTTTTGTTTATTCCTTTACCCATTTTCCAGTTTCTACTTCTTTGTTGTTTGAAACCACCTTCCAGATGTAAGTGCCTGATGGCCAACTTTCAGCATTTATCGAAGTGATGTTTTCTGTAATCTCTTGCTTATGAACCAGTTTTCCAGTCAAATCATAAATTTCGATGCGGGCATTTTGCAAGGCCGTGCGGATGTTCAGCACATCTTTCCCCGGATTGGGATAAGCAATAGCTAAAGCGAAACCAGCGTCATGGGCTTCCTCGATGCCGTCGAAGATGGCATGCGATAGTTTGAAGATGGCATGTTGCATCTCTCCTGATTTGCGGTCTTTTCCGGCAGTGGAGACCAGGCAGTCGCCTGACTCGAGGACGAGGATGCTGTATGGAACCACCATACGCTTTTCGTTGTGATAATAAATCTCGCCTATGATATCCAGATTTCCGTCAAGCATAGCAACATAGAAGTTGTCGGATTCGGGATCGTAGCCTCCCCAATCGGTATTCATATAGCCGCACATAAATATGTTTTCTCCTTGAAAACCAATCGCTTCGCATAATGCTATTTGATCGTATTCATCAAGTGTGTAGGGTCCCAATTTATATTTAGTTTGCGTGAAATCTGGATTGAATTGTCCCATATACACATCAGCCTTTATTTCGGGATTGCCATTAAAAGCTGGAAAACTCACATCAGAAATCAGATACACTTTGTCGGTTTCAGGGTGAACCGCAAAATATTCGTAATGAGGCCGGTAGATGCCAATTGCCTGATTGTAGATGCTATGTTTGGTGTCAACAACATTTAGGCTGTCGTCGAAAAAGACGCACTCCGAATTGACATCTTTGGCATCGGGGTCTTCCATCACAAGGCGACAACCCGAAGCGCCTCTTTCGGGCGGCAACAAACTGGTGGTGGCGCGGCTGGTGCTTTCAGACCATTGGTGAGTAATCTCGCCGGCTTCGTTATAGCGCACCATCATTTGAACACTATGGTTTCCTTCGATGTAAACGCCCGAAACGAACGTGCTCCCGTCGTCGTTAGGAAGCCATGCGAAGTTCCACCAATCGTCATGGGTTATTTCTTCAGGGAAAGGAAATGCATCCGCGAACTCGAAAGTGGTGAGCTCGAAGTCTTCGGAAATGGATACCTTGTAAACGGTAGGATGATCAGGGCCTTTCACATAATAGAAGCAAAGACCGCCGTCGCTCATCCTGAAAAACTTGCTTTCGGTGAGGAAATAACAGGTGTTTGTGTAGCTGTGCCACAATTCGTAATCGATGATGTTGCCTTCCTCATCGATGATTACCGCGTAGAGCCCGACACCGCTTTCAACGGCGTTGAGGATAATTTGACCATCGCTCCATTGGTCCATGTGATAGACAATAAGTGTAGACGACGGAAGGATTTCGACTGGCTCTGTCACTTGGGCTTGCATTCGCACCCCTCCCAACATCAGGAGCGCAAGTAGGGTGTAAAGTTTAAGGTTTTTCATTGTGTTATGATTTTGATGTTTTGCCATTTCAGTTGCGCTTGTCGTCACTGCGAGGAACGAAGCAGTCCAGAGGATTTGTATCTGGCTGGATTGCCTCGCTTCGCTCGCAATGACGCGAAGCGAGGCAAATATATAACAAAAAACCGCTGTAAAATCAACCCAAGTGTTTGAATACAGATTTTTCTTTGAAACTTATGTTGACAATCAATTAGTTATGAAAAATTTATACAGATTTTTGTTGGCAGTTGGGACGAAAAATCGATGCAAAATGTGGCTAATTTGTGATGAAATAATGGAAAAAGTTGCAACATATTGAAACTTTTGCGTATTTTTGCTGCATGGAAAGAAAGATTATCACGTTCGGCAATTATTTCAGGTCGTTTATTGATTCTGTGGATGACAGTGTCAGACGGAAAATCGATTATGTGTTGGATATGCTGAAAACCCAGAAACGCATCAACTCCAAGTTTGTGAAACTCATAAAAGATGGCGTATACGAATTAAGGGTTGAATGGGAAAGCAACATTTATCGGGTGTTCTTCATTTTTGACGAGGGAAACATTGTCGTGTTGTTCAACGGTTTCCAAAAAAAAGACAAGAAAAACCCCGCAGGCAGAAATAGAAAAAGCATTGAAAATCAAGGAAGAATATTATGAATACAAACGAAAACATGATTCAAAGTTATGACGAGGTGCTGGATGCAAAGTACGGTGCAGTAGGCACAGAGGAAAGAGAGGCTTTCCGCAAGGAAGCCTATGCATTCTACATGGGTCAAGTAATTCGCGAGGCCCGAAGAGAGGAAAAAATCACCCAAATGGAACTTGGGAAGCGTATCGGTGCCAACAAGAGTTACATCTCAAGAATCGAAAACGGACTTATCGACCCAACCATTTCCACCTTGTATAGCATCATCAGCGCATTAGGGTTGAGGATTGAAATTGTGCGGCCTTTGGGATAAAAAGCCAAAGGGAATGTCCTATTCCTTTATCCACTTCCCCGTTTCAACCAAGGTCCCTAAGCCTGTCGAAGGGCCGACTTGATTTGTGTACACTTTCCAAACATAAATCCCTGAAGGCCAAGCCGCAGCGTCAATAGTCGTCACATTGTCCGTGATTTTCTGGCTGTGCATGAGCCTCCCATTGAGGTCGAAAACCTCCACGCGGGCATTCAGCAAACCTGTCCTAATGTTGAGCACATCCTTTCCGGGATTGGGATAGGCAATCGCCACCTTCAGGCCATTGTCGTGGGCTTCGTCGATGCCGTCGAAAACCTCTGCTGGGAACTTCACAACCACTGACCCCTGTTGGTTCTGGTCGGTGAGTTTCTTCGTTTGAGAGGTCATCAAAACGCCACCGTCCATTGTCGTAGTGATGCTTTCAGCACAATACCACATCAGATCGGAATCGGTGCCGTAATACACTTCTGCAAGGGTGTTAAAATCGTTGTCAAGTTGCTCAATCACTACCCATGAATCCTCAGCCAACGAAAGACCTACGTCCAATGAATAACAGAAATACAATGAGAAACTATTTCCGATATCCACTGCCCTACATTCGGCCACAAAATCAAAATCTGCCAAACCTCTTCGAAGATTGTTAACAACAGGAACGAAATCCTGTGTGCCATTAATGTCATCATCAAATTCATACAAATAACAATCATCATCATTTTGCGTCCACTCTGTTTTTGATCTTGTCGCCAAATAAGTGGTGTTGTGCTTGCTCCGCATGATGGACACCTCGTCATAAGGCCAATTGACACTGGGATTGCCTGCGTGTTTGAAATATCTATGTCTCAAAGGGTTGAAGTTTTTGTCAAAATAACAGACAGCACCTTTCGCATAATCCAATGTTTCTTTTTCAGGTTTAAGTGTCGGTGGAACATTGGAGTAACTACTGTAATAGATATATCCGTAATCTGTCGGAACCAACTGTTCACGCCAGAAAATCATCTGCCACGCATAACCTGAATAAGGCAACTCATAGCCAACATTAGCGAGCAACTCGCCTTCAAAATTCATTCGGAAAAAGAATAATGAATCGTAGCCGTGAATGCTATCGCGGTCGTAACTCACATTTTTCGTGTAAACACCCACCATGCAACCGTCGTCAAGAATCGCGGAATGGAGATGGATGCTGCCGCTTGAGCCGCAGGGGTCAAATTCATATTGGCCTTGCACCGTATCCACAGGGAAACTATATTCGTAACTTTCAACGATTTCCAAATTGTCATCAAGTTTGTACAATCCTAAAATGGCATCGGTTGGAGGATTGTCGTAGTTCAGGAAATAGTTGAAATAACGCGATTCGTGGTCGGGGCTGAAGGTGGTCAGCATAAACAACTCACCGTTCTCGTTCTCAAACACATACGGATTGTAAGAAGAACCCCAATAGCCTGGTTTGAGGTAGTTGTTTTGCGCCAGTTCCTCACCCTCGGGCGACAAGGCAATTAAAGCATTGTGCGGTGGATAGAAAGGATAAAGGTAAGCGTAAGAACCGATGTTAAAAAGGAATGACGCACTGACGATGATGCGCCCGTCCGACATCTCATAGGCACAATACTGTCGGGTCATTTCCACATCTGACGGTTGGTAGGGGATGGTGTATTCCCAATCTTGCGCGATGGCCTTCGCTCCAAAGAGCAGGGTCATGGCCAAACCCATCATGATTTTGAGTTTTGTGTTCATGGCGTGTTGATTTTATGATTTCCCCGCAAAATTATAGCAAAAATCCGCCAAAAAAGCCAAATCCATAAGGTAATCCATATTTTTTTTCAGAACTTAGCATTGGGAATCAATGGATTACGAAAAATTTATCCATAAAAAAATTGGGGAAAATCCATGTGGAATCAGCCTAAAAATGGCTCCCAAAGTCCTTCAATAGTCTCAATTTTGGTCTTTTTCTTGATGTTTGTGCGGTATTTTGAAACCGTGTTTTCGCGGAAGTCGAGGATGTCAGCGATTTCTTTCGTGCGGAAGGGGAACAGGGAAAGCACGCAAATATCGAGTTCGGCTTCGTTCAAGTCGGGATGGGCGGCTTTCAGTTTTGTCAAGGCATCGGGATAGGCCGCGTTGAACACTTCGAGTATGCGCCCCAAGGTGTTGTTGCGTTTGTCATCATAGATGGCCCGCACCTTCATCAGTATGGCCTCTTGCGCCCGTGCTTCCAAAGCGCCGTGCGCCTCTTGCAGGTCGCGTTTGATGGCATCGTGCTCTTGAACCATTCTTTTGCGGTAACGGCGTTGATGTGCCACGAAGACCGCAGCCGCCACCAACAACAAGGCAACAATCACGCAAATGATTCTCAACACTTTTGCCTTTTTGGCCTGTTTTTCCTCGCGTAAAGCGGCCAAACGGACATCACGCTTGTCCTTGTACTGCTCGTATTGCTTCAATAAGATTTGGCCCTCGTCGAAACGCTCCGTTTCAGCCTCCACGAAGGTCGTAATATAACGCTGACAAAACGCAGTGCTGTCGGCAAGTCCTTCTTCCTCAAAGGCTTGCATCGCCAACGACATGACATAACCTATTTGCACAGCATCACAATCGGCCTCAATGACTTTCAGCAAATAGGGCTTCGCGGCGGCATGGTCGCCCGAAAAATAGAGGAACATGCCCAAACTCACGGAATCGTTTTTCGTGTCCATGCCACGCCGTGTTTTGAAGGCAATGAGTTCGCGCTGAATGCGGAAACACGAGTCGAATTGACCTCTGTCGAAACATAAAGCGGATTGTAAATCAATGGCTTGCAAATAGGTTTCATCATCCGTCACGGTGTCGGTGCAGGGCAAAAGCCTATCGAAATACACCTGCGCGGAATCGGGTTCGTTCAACACCTCGAATGCGCCTGCCAAACCGAGCCACGATTGCATCAGCCCAAGCGTGTCGGCCATCCGTTCCTGATAACTTACCGCCCGTTGCAGCGCATCAATTTCGGCGTTGTTCTCCATCTTCATGCGAAGCACAAAGGCCATCTGGGAATAGGCCTGCGCGGTGAGTTGCATGGCTGCCGAATCCATGTCCTCAGGCAGAATTTCCAACCCGTCAGCCACTTGTAACAACAAAGGAAACGCTTGCCTCAGACTGTCGGCCTGAAGCAAGCGAAAAGCACTATCATACTGGCATTGAGCTTCTTGCACGGATTTGGTCGAATGTCGACCTGTTGTTTCGCCACAGGCGAGGCAAAACAACAAGGCGAAAAACAACACTATGCACCATGCGGTTCTCATGCGTCAGATTCAGAGAAGACGCCTTCTCAGAAAATATAATTAAATCCGACGAAAACCTTGAACTTTTGTCCGTCGCGTAGGTCAAGGGCACGACCCATATCGACGCCGAGAATCATGTTGCGGTTCATGATGATTTTCAGGCCGGCGCCTGCTGCCATGTGGACACCTTCCGTGTCGCCGCTATAATAGAGTTGCTCCGCCTCCTGGCCTTCAGGCAGGCTTGCCTCGTAATCCAATTGAGCCTGAATCATCTCCTGCTCGCGGAAGGGTTGGATGATCATACCTGCATCGAAGAAGGGAGAAAAAGCCAACTGCCAGTTCTGGTTGATGAACTTGAAGTCGAGGAAATGCCAACGAAGCTCGACATTACCCAACAAAAAGCCGTCGCCAAGCACACCGTTGCGGTTCACGCCACGCATGGTGACCACGCCGCCCAAACCTTCCGTGTACATCTTTTGGAAGAACGGCAAGTTGATGTTGTTGATCATGTACCAAGGCGTGCTGCCTGCAATCTTGTGCTGCACTCCCAAACGATAGGCGAAGGTGAGTTTGTCCTTGTAAAGCGGAACATAATGGCGCCACATGAAAGTTTGTATCAAGCTGTTGTAGCCGTTTCCGTCAATGAAGTCGGAAGAGCCGGTCAAGGTGTATTCGGCGTAGATGCCCTTCGACGGGTCGCTGTTGTGGTCGCGGCTGTCATAATTGAGGCCGAGGCGCAGTTGGGCGATGTTGCCGCCTTTTTTCTCGTTTTCATGGATGATGCCTACATTCACATAGTTCGTGTACAAGGTCTGTTGTCCTTCGTAGTTCGGCAGATTGAGGCTGTCGGTGCTTACGTTGTAGTATGCCAAGCCGGCAACCCAGTTGAGGTTCGGGAGGAAACGCAACGGTCTTTGCATACTACCCACAAAACGAAGCGTATTACGCTTGATGAAGTGGTAGCCGCTCTTGAAACCCTCAAGGCCATCAAAGGCAATCAGATTGGGGTCGTACCTGCCGGCCTCATAACCGTTGAAGCCGAAGAACTCGAACTTCTTCGAGTAGTTGTAAGTAAGGTCGAAGAAGAGCTTGGTATCCTTGATCAGATAAGGCATGTCGGCATAGAAACGGAACACGCCGGAGCCTCTGGTATAGCGCGACACCTCCACGTTAAACTTGTAGAAATAACGCGGATAGCGCGAGCCGTCGCCGAAGTTGAAGATGTCAACACAGGCACCGTATTGGAAGCCCAGATCGGAGTCGAAGCCCAACACGGGCAACGGACCGACGTTCCATCCAGTCTTGATGATTTCGCCTTTTTCGTTGTAGACCTTTTCTTTCTTGGCTTTCTTTGGCTTGTCTTGTGCGAAGCCACCTGCAGCCAACAGCAGGGTGAGGATGAGGAGTAATGTTTTCTTCATATCGTACAAGTTGAATTATTGCGACAAAAATAGGGATTTTATCGATTCCCAGCGAAAAATAGTGTTATTTTTGCGCCTGAATAGAATAAGGTATGGGTTTCATTGAGCTTCTGCTGATTGCCATCGGGCTGTCGATGGACGCTTTTTCGGTTTCGGTCTGCAAGGGCCTGACCACGAAAAAGTTCTCATGGCGCATGGCTCTTATTTGTGGCTTGTGGTTCGGTCTGTTCCAAGCCTTGATGCCCATGGTCGGCTATTTCTTGGGCGCTCAGTTCCAACATCTTATCGAGTCCATCGACCACTGGATTGCTTTCGGATTGCTTTTCCTGATTGGTGCTAATATGATTCGTGAGGCCGTTTGGGGCGACAAGGATAATGACATACCCGAAAACGGTTCTCTGAGCTTCAAAACCATGTTTCTCTTGGCCATTGCCACCAGCATCGATGCCTTGGCGGTGGGTGTTTCGTTCGCCTGCATTCAGGTAGAACTGTGGTCGTCGGTGCTCGTCATAGGCGTCACTACTTTCCTTTTTTCCATTTTGGGTGTGAAAATCGGCAATTTGTTTGGCTCCAAGTTCGAGAAATCGGCTGAGATTGTCGGTGGTATCATTTTGATTCTCATTGGTTTGAAGATTCTTTTAGAGCATTTGGGAATCATTGCCTTTTGAGTGGTAGAAAAAAACTGGAAAACATTTTGCGCAACGTATGGAAAAAATGTGTAATTTTGCCGCGCAAAAGGGTTCGGGATGTAGCGCAGCCCGGTAGCGCGCTTCGTTCGGGACGAAGAGGCCGCAAGTTCGAATCTTGTCATCCCGACCAATGAAAAACAGCTTGAGATCTCAAGCTGTTTTTTTGTATGGACTAATCCTTTTCAAAAAGATCAATATATTCTTTTTCTTCAGGGGGAATGGGCAGATTCTCTTCAGAGACAACCGTAAAAACATAAACAAGTTCCTTCTCGGTCTTGGTCTCCCTGATATATTGCCTCTTCAACTTCGGGACCACGCCCGATAATCCCAATGCTTCCGCCATTTTTCGCCTGAGAAATTTCTCTGGGGTGTCGCCAAACGCCACATGCCACCAGTAAAGCCCTGTGGCCTCTCCTTTGCCATTGATAACATGCAGATGCGCGACAGGGTGCAGCATCTTGTTTCCTTTGTGTAGCTCTACATACATCGCCCGCCCCACGATGTTGCCTCGCTCGTTGACAACGGGTAGGAATTCGATGCTGTTCACTTCGGGCTCAAATCTGCGCGGCCCATCAGCCTTAGCTGACGAGTCCATGTTTTCGTCCTCTACAATTGGCTGCTCTTCCACAATTTGCGGAAGTTCTGGTTCGATGTTTTTGGGTCTTCGTCTTTCTGTTGTTGCCGTCGTTACCACAGGCTTGTCATGGACAATCCGAGTGAGTGTCATCGGCTCAAACGATACTTCCTCCACTTTTACCTTTTCCACACCTCTTGCCCCCTTCAACTCAATGACGTCTCCTGCCTTTTTCCCTATCAACGACTTAGCTATAGGTGAAATGAACGAAATGAGGCCTTTGTTCACGTCAGCTTCATCCACTCCCACAATTCTCACCACACGCCCGTTGTAGCGTACCCACGCCCCAAAACTCACCGTGCCTTTGTCGGCCTTAGGGAGGTCGACCTCCACGGCACTATTGATACGGTCAACGAGCAGTTTCATCGTTGCGTCGATGAAATTGACCATAATGTAGTTGTCGCCCGCCTTGAGGCGCTCTGTCTCAAGGTCTTTCAACTCCTCTTTGAGCGCCTCAAACCCTTCTTTGGTGACATAGTTGGGCACGCCTTGGGGTAGGTATGCCCTCATCGGCGCCCTCGGAATTTCTTCTTGATCGCCTTCTTTTATGAAACCCCTGCTCATTGAGAGGCTTTTCTTATTTGATTACCAATTCCTTGATGATATTGTCGCACTTACCCACCTTCTCGATGCACCACAACAGGTAGCGGGCATCCATGCAGATGGTGCGCTGCACCTTGTTCTCGAAGCTGAGGTCGCCGCTCATGGCTTCCCAGTTGCCATCGAAAGCCAAACCGATGAGGTTGCCCTCGCCGTCGATGACGGGACTGCCCGAGTTGCCACCCGTGATGTCATTAGTGGTGATGAAGTTGACGACCAACTCACCATTCTCGTTAGCATAGCGGCCATAGTCCTTCTTGTAATACAGGTTACGCACATCCTGCGGGATGTCGAATTCCCAGTTGCCAGGCACATACTTCGCCATCACGCCATCCATGGTGGTGTAATAGTTGTAATTGACGGCATCGGCAGCCTTGTAAGGCTCCACGGTACCGTAAGTGAGGCGCATGGTGAAGTTGGCATCGGGATAGAAGTTGCGGTCGCTCTGCATCTCCATCAGGCCCTTCATGTAGAGGCGTTCGCCTTGGTTGCCAAGGTTTTGGGCTTCCTCATAACGGGCATAAAGCTCTTGGTACGAGTTGATGATATCCATCGTAAGGGCGAAGATAGGATCTTTATCAAGGCTCTTGGGGTTCTGCATCCATTTCTCCAAACGGGCCTTATCGGTGAAGATGGACTTCTCGAAGGCCTTGGCTACATATTTTGAGAAGTCGCCGTTGTTTTCTATGCCGATACGTGTGACTTCACCTGGACGAAGCTCAATGGGAATGTTCTTGTAGAACAGTCCAAGCAGGGCAGCGGTTACGTCTTGGTCCAAAGGCATGGAGTAGTCCTTGAAGAAAGTCTCGACTTGGGGTTTCATCATCTCGACAGCGGCCTTGATGTCGGCCTTTTCGGCCTTGTCTTCAAACAACTTGTTGATGCGCATGAACCTGCGGCTGAATGCAATAGCCTCGCCGCCGTTCCAGCCAGCCTCGCGGTGGTAGACGAACGATTTCTGAATCTCGTCGAGGATGTCCCATTTCGCCTTGATACCAGTAAAGATGTCGCCATATTCAGCCTTGCGTTTTGGGTCGGCGTTGACCCAGTTCATAAAGTCTTCCTCTTGGGCGAGGCGACGCTCATACACGTGGTTGCGCTTGAGTTGTTTCACCTGCCCGATGTAGTATTTCCAGTAGTTCGACACGCTAGCCTGCTTGGAGGCGTACATGATAAACACCTCTTGGTCGGCGTCCATGTGTTTGCGGTAGTTCTCGAGTTTGGTGGTGCGGCAGTCGATGATGGCGGGACCTTCCTCCTCAATGACGTTTTTCACCGTGTAGGAAGTGGAATAACGGTCGGTTGAGCCAGGGTAGCCGAGAATCATGGCATAGTCGCCGGGCTTTACGCCACCGAGATTAATGGGCAGGAACCACTTCGACTTCATCGGGATGTTGTCGGCACTGTATGAGGCGGGACTGCCATCGGGTGCGGTGTAGACGCGGAAGATGTTGAAGTCGCCCTTATGGCGCGGCCAGGTCCAATTGTCGGTGTCGGCGCCAAACTTGCCGATGCCCCAAGGCGGGCAGCATACGAGGCGCACATCCTTGTACTCGTCATACTCGAAGAGGATGAATTGGTTTCCGCTGTAGAACGGCACAATCTCAATGCGCACGTTGCGGTCGCCCTTGCGCTCTTTGGCAAGTTCATTGCCGTTCTTGGCAATGAGTTCATCACGTTCAGCCTCAGTGGTTTGCGCGGTGACACCTTTCAGCACGGCTTCGGTCACGTCTTCCACCTTATTTAAGAATAGAACGGAAAGACCGGCGTTGGGCAGTTCCTCGCCCTTACTCTTGGCCCAGAAACCGTCCGTGAGGTAGTCGTGCTCGATGGAAGAATGCTTCTGCACATAGCTCAGGCCACAGTGGTGGTTGGTGAGCAGCAGGCCTTCAGGTGAGATGATCTCGCCCGTGCAGCCACCACCGAATTGCACGATGGCATCCTTGATGCTGGGCTGGTTGAAGCTGAAAATCTGTTCCGCCGTGAGCTTGCAGCCCATGGCTTGCATTTCGGCCAGGTTCTGGCCATTGAGTGAATAAGGCAGCCACATGCCTTCATCGGCGCGGGCCATTGTCATTGTCAGCAATAATGCTGCGATTAAGGAAAATGTTTTTTTCATTTGAGCTATTTTAAATTATTGATTTTCATTTTTTTCTTTCGGCACTCTCGACCCAAGCGTCAGAAACAGTCCGACAATGATTTCGGCAATCGTCACACCTAGCATAAGCCAAAGAGTATCGTTCCAAGTGCGCTTGCCGAGAATGACAAAGAGCGCCATGGCGACAACCATGCCTGCCCATGCAGCAAGGCTACCTTTCAGCTGGTTCTTTTGGTCTTTTGTGAGTTGCATTTCCATTGAAATTTTCGGCAAAGATAATAAAAAACCCCTCCAATTGGGGAAAAAGGAGGGGAAAAACAATATAAAGATTATGAAAAAAATCCGAAATTCGGTTTGCCAACGCTTTCCAGCGTGCTTTGACGTTGCAAAGATAGGCAAATAATCATTGCGCGCAACACTTTTCCCGATTTTTTTGGAAAAAAGTGTTGCACGCAGCGTCGCCAGCAATCACTGCTTGGCAGCCATCACCAACTGACCTCTGTAATACAGGTCGCCGTCAACGTAATAAGCACGGTGCATGACATGCATGGTGCCGGTGACGGGGCAAACGGTCACGTTCGGGGTTTCAGCCTTGTAATGTGTTCTTCTCTTCGCGCCTCTGGTATGAGACTGTCTTCTTTTAGGATGTGCCATTTTTCTATGATTTTAACTGTTGATTATCAATTGTTTTCGTTTTCCAACTTGATGTTTTTCAATGCGGCCCAGCGAGGGTCAATCTCCTCCTTTGTTTCCACTACGGGTTCTTCCATCGTGAGCATCGCCAGCACTTCGGGGTTGCATTGTCCTTCGGGGTGCACACGGTGCATTGGGATGGCGAGAATGATGAACTCGTATATCAAGGAGCTGACGTCGTAGTCGGCTTGGTCTGCCGAGATGACCTCCACGTCGTCCGACTCTTCGGCGTTCTCCGTGCCGAGTTTGAGGAAGAACTCGCGCTCGTCGGATATGGGCAAATCGAACTCGTCGGCGCAGCGGTCGCAAGGTACGCGCACCGTTCCCTTGATGCTGAAATCAAGTGTCATCAAGGTTTCCTGACGGTCGATGTCGAGCCTCACGCTTACCTTACCCTGTTGAATCTCAGAGTATTCCCTCTCAGCAAAGAAATCATTGTTGATCTCAAACTGGTAGGAGTGGTTGCCCAAGGCGAGACCGCTGACTGGAATCAGAAATTCGTTCTTCTTGTCCATTCTGCTAAAAATCGGGCTGCAAAATTACGGAATTATTTTGAATTTGGTGCAATTGGCTAAGATTTTTCTGCAAAAATCCTAAGGCTCACTTTCCATCACCTCTAATGCCTTTTGCAGCACCTCGTCCATCGGGGCGTAGATAGGGTAGAAGCCTTCGTCGTCGAAGAGGTTGCGGGCGATGTAGGCCTTCAGCAGGATGTCAGCCTCTTGGCGGGCCACCTGTTTCTGCTCTTCCGTGCCTTTGATGCCTTTCCCGTCGGCGAGTTTCACCAACTCGGCAAACATGGCGTCGGTTACGCGGAAGCCCTTGTCGAAGGCCTCCACGGTCTTGAAACGGCTCAGTTCCTTACGGTGTGTGTCGGCGTACTCGAAGGCGTATTGATAGACAAGTCCGAGGTTGGCGATGCGGTTGAAGTAGTACTTCGTGCTGTCGTTCACGAGCGGGACATAGATGTCGGGCATGATGCCGCCACCGCCGTAGACGGTCTTGCCTTTCGGGGTGGTATATTTCAGTGAATCAGCGAAATGGATACTGTCTTCACTATACACTTCGCCGTTTTCATAGCGTTCGTAGGATTCAAGGAGATATTTCTCAATGTCGCCGTCGAAAGGCTTCTGGATGGAACGGCCGGTAGGGGTGTAGTAGCGTGCCACGGTGAGTCGGATAGCCGATTCGTCGCTGAGCATGATTTGCTCTTGCACCAAACCCTTGCCGAACGAACGTCGCCCGATGATGGTGCCTCTGTCGTTGTCTTGCAAGGCTCCGGCCACGATTTCGCTTGCGCTGGCCGACTCGCCGTCGATGAGCACAGCCACCGGGATGTCCTCCAACATGCCGCGCCGATGGGCATTCATGTATTGCCTCGGGCGGTTGCGGCCTTCGGTGTAGACGATGAGGCTACCCTTGGGCAAGAACTCGTCCGCCACGTCGACGGCAGCTTTCAGGTAGCCGCCCGTGTTGCCGCGCAGGTCGAAAATGAGGCGCTCCATGCCCTCGGATTTCAGCTTCTTAATGCCTTTCTTGAACTCGTCGTAGGTGGTAGCTGAGAACTTGCTCAGCTTGAGGTAGCCTGTCTGTTCATTGAGCATGTAGGCGATGTCGACGCTGTAGGTGGGAATCACGTCGCGGGTGATGGTGAAGGGCAATAGGCCTTTCACGCCTCGGCGCAGCATCTGCACTTTGACCTTGGTGCCTTTGGGACCTTTCAGCAGGTGCATCACATCCTCGTTTTTCAGCTTCACGCCTGCCACTAAAGAGTCATCGACATAAACGATGCGGTCGCCTGCCATGATGCCGACTCTCTCCGAGGGCCCACCCTTGATGACGCTTACGATGGCGACGGTGTCCTTCTCAATGCGGAACTGCACGCCGATGCCCTCGAAACTGCCCAATAGCGGGTCGTTCACCTCGTTGAACTCTTCAAGGGTGATATAGGCGCTGTGCGGGTCCAACTTCTCCATCATGGCTTCTATCGCCCTGTCTTGCAGTTGGTTGCCATCGATTTCGTCAACATAGTCCTCGCTCACGTGCCACATCACTTCGTCAAACTTGCTGAAGTCTACTGAGGTGGGAATGGCGGTTTGTCGGCTGACACCTTTATTAATATAGAGACCAATGGTCATACCGACCATGATGAGTAGTATCACCCAAAGAGGACGTATTCTGTTGTTTTCCATTCGTTGCTTGATTGTTGCCTGCCGAAGTGCCGCCGTAGGTCGCGGCTTGCGGTTAAGTGGGTATCGTCTCGTCGAGATGGGGTTATTCGATTGTCGCGCTCGAGAGTTCGAGGCTGCGGTCCATCTTTTTGAAGAGGCCTTGCAGCACCGTTCCAGGTCCAACCTCCACGATGTTTCTCACGCCGTTGGCGAGAATGTTGCTCATGGTTTGCGTCCAAAGCACGGGCGAGGTGAGTTGTGCGACAAGGTTTTTCTTGATGATTTCGGGGTCGTTGACCGACTGACCGGTGACGTTCTGGTAAATCGGGCAGATGCCTTGATAGAAAGCGGTCTCATTGATGGCTTCGGCCAGTTCGACGCGAGCCGGTTCCATCAGTGGACTGTGGAACGCGCCGCCTACGCTGAGGGGCACCACGCGTTTCACGCCGGCCTCCTTGAGTTTCTCGGAAGCCGCTGCCACGCCTTCAACAGAGCCGGAGATGACCAATTGGCCTGGGCAGTTGTAGTTGGCTGGCACGACCACCATGTCCTTAATAGAGGCGCAAACACTCTCGATTAGGCTGTCCTCGGCACCCACGACGGCTGCCATCGTGCCAGGTTGGGCCTCGCAGGCTTTCTGCATGGCCATGGCACGTTTGCTGACAAGGCGCAGTCCGTCTTCGAAAGTCAAGACCTTGTTGGCAACCAAAGCCGAAAACTCACCCAAAGAGTGTCCTGCCACCATGGTCGGGTCGAAGTCCTCAAGCAGTGAGGCGAGGATGACCGAATGGAGGAAAATGGCTGGCTGGGTGACCTTGGTCTGGCGCAAGTCCTCATCAGTGCCTTCAAACATCACGTCCGTGATTTTGAACTTCAAGATATGGTTGGCTTTCTTGAACATATCCTTGGCTTTCGGGAACTTGTCGTACAAGTCCTTGCCCATTCCCACAAATTGTGCCCCTTGTCCAGGGAAAACGTATGCTCTAATCATTATTCGGTGTTATTTGAGTTTCAAAATTTAAGATTCAAGATTCTAGACGGCTTCGCGTTTTGCAATGACGTTATTAGTGCAGGTTGCTGCCAATGAGTTGGAAGAATTCCTCGCGTGTCGACTCGCGCTCGAAGGCGCCAATGAAATCACTGGTGGTGGTCACTGCACATTGCTTCTGCACGCCGCGCATCGACATGCACAAATGTTGTGCCTCAATGACGACAGCCACGCCCAAAGGGTGCAAGGCATCGTTGATGGCGTTCTTGATTTGCGTGGTCAGGCGCTCTTGCACCTGCAATCGGCGTGAATAGGCCTCCACCACGCGGGCTATCTTGCTCAAACCAGTGATGTATCCATTCGGGATATAGCCCACGTGCGCCTTCCCGATGAAGGGAATCAGGTGGTGCTCGCAGAGCGAGAACACTTCTATATCCTTGACAATCACCATCTGACGGTAGTCTTCCTTAAACTTGGCTGAGAGCAGGATTTCCATTGGGTTTTGCTCGTAGCCGTGGGTGAGGAATTGCATCGACTTGGCCACGCGCATGGGTGTTTTCAACAGCCCTTCGCGTTTCGGGTCTTCGCCCAAAATCTCAAGGATGGCCGTATAATGCTCTTGCAGCTTGGCTAAGCGTTCCTCGTCAAATTTCTCGACGGCTTCGTAGCCGAAATATCTTGTCAGTTTCTCTTCGTTCATATTGAACTGTGTTATTTCTTGCAGGATTCTATGAATTGCTGGTATTCGTCCATGTCCTTGACCTGATAGAACAGCGGATAGTTCTTGCCCGAGATGGGGAAAATCTTGTAGTCGCTCTTGTCTATACCGCCAAAGACATAGTCGGTGATGAACAAGGTGGTGATGTAGTCTTCCGCTCTCTTCAGGCTTTCAAAGTTGCCGATGGTTACCATCGTCCGGTCGTCGTCGAGGATGACGCTGTTGACGTTGAACGATCGGGTGCGGTGCTCCCTCTTGTTGAAGTCGGAGATGCGCACCTTCAGCGGCTCGACGCGCACTTTCTTGGTGTCGCAGACAATCATGACGAAATGCTCAGCATTGGGTTCATAGGTGTATGGCGTTTCTTTTTTTATTTCGGGTTGTTCGGGGCTGTCCTGGCCCTTGCTGATGTCGGTCAGCACCATGCCGAGGTGATAATCCTCGTTGATGTTTTCCAAAACGTCTTGTGCGTAGCGAGCCACGCCGCTGTTGGGATAGTCGCGCACGAGGTTATACAAGGCGAAGGCCATCGTGTCGATGGAAATGAGGCGACCTTGCGCCACGGCATGGAGGAAAGCGAAGCGCGGCATCAGGGCGGTGTCGTTTTCGTAGAGATCCATGGCACGTTCGGCATTCATCTTCACGCGATAGTATTGGCCTTGCACAAAGGCATCGTAAGTCTTTGCATAGAAGTCGGACGACTCATGTTCCTGGGCGTCCAGCTTCTTGAAATAGTCGGGATCGTTGATAAACTGGGCGTAACTCGAATAGGGGTATTTGTCGAAGATTTTGCCTTTGTAGTAAAGCGACTTTTCGGTGTCCTTCATTTCGCCGTACATCTTGTAGAGTGCATACCAGGTGGGCAGTTCTTTTTCGTTGCCTGGATAACGGTTGTCCAAGGCCTCATAGTTCTCGATGGAGCGCGGCAGGTCGTCGAGGCGGTCCATGTAGATGAAACCGAGGTTGTAAAGGGCGTCGGCGATGAGCGAGTCAGCAATCTCTTTCTGCTCTGGGGTGAGGGGGAGGTCTTTCAGGTAATAGCCACGGTCGTGGTTGGTGTAGGTGGCGTTCAGCGAGTCTAACTTCGACATGCCTTCCTTGCCGTTGAGCTCTTCGCCTCCGCCTCCGCCTTGCGCGAAGTCAATGATGCTCTGTTTGTCGCTGATGCGCCAGTTGTCTTCAAGTTTTCTCATGCCCCACTTGCGCGTAAACTCGGTGAAGCCCTTGTTGAGGGCCGAGGAGTTATAGAAATACCATGCCGAGGAATTGCCAGGTTCGTTGGTGCTGGCCGCCGTGTTGCCGGTCGAGGCGCCCATGAGGGCCAACTGTTCCTCATAACGGCGTTGTTCCTCCTCTTCTCTTTCCTTTTGCACGACTTGTGCGATAATTCTGTCAATCAGCATGTTGCGCGAGATGGAGTCCATGGCAGCCACGCGCAAGAGGCTGTCCTGGTCGTGGACGAGGGTGGAGTATCTCACTAACTCATTGAGGGTTTGCGAGATGTTGCGGATGCTGTCGTAGCCTTCAAAATCGCGGTTCATGCTCGTGACGGCCGTGTCGTAGTAGGCTTGCGAGAGCTCGTATTCATTGCGCTCGAAGAGCATAGAGGCGACCTTCAGCGAGGAGTATGCCCTTTGGATTTGGTTGTCCTTGAAGGCGGCCACAGATTTCCTCAAGTAGTTGATGGCCTTGTTTTCATCGCCTTCGCGGAGAGCAAGCTCAGCCATGGCGTAGTAAATGCGGTCGTTGTAGTCGTCGTTGTTGGGGTCGCGGAGCATCTTGTTCAGCATCTTGTAAAGCTCCTTGGCGTTGTCGGACGAACCCATTTTGGCCATGTTCATCCTTGACTCGAAAGCCATCTCGTAAACGGGGTTGCGCTTGATCACTTTCTTGAACTGCGCAATGGCGCGTTCGGCGTCGTTCTGCTGCATGTAGATTTGCCCCAAGATGAACAAGGAGCGGGTGCGCAAGTCGCGATTCTTGTTGGCTAAGATGCCGTTTTTCAGGTATTTGGCCGCGTCGTTGTAGTCCTTGGTGGCGATATAATAGTCGGCGATGGTGAGGTCCATGTTCTGAGCCAGCTCCTTAGGCTGCTTATTCATGTTGGCAGCCTTGGCCTGCAGTTGCTCTATCATGGCTGCAGCCTTGGGATATTCCTGGGTTTCGATGTAAGTCTTGATGAGCCACATGTTAGCCACCTGCGCGATGTCGTTGTAGTTGTATTCAGAGGCCACGAAATCGAAGGTGCGCTTGGCCGGGATGTAGTCGTGCTTGTAGAAATGCGCTTTTCCCATGACCAAGTAGGCGTCATCGATCCATCTCACGCGCTCACGGCTCCCGAATTTCATGGAATGCTTCTGCACGCAGATGGAGGTCTTTTCAAGGGCGCGGTCCATGGTCGAGTTCATGCTCATGCCGTCTTGTTGGGTGCCGTAGTTGTAGACGCGCAATACTCGGGAATAGTCGTCTTTTACGCTGTTTTTCAACTGTTTGTCACCGTCTTTCAAGGCCTTCTCACCGTTCCAATAGACGTTGTAATGGCTGGTCAAGTTGTGGTACATGCGGCGCGTGAGGGTATTTTTCTTGGTGCTGCAGCCGCTCAGCAGCAGCAAACCCAGCACGCAGCCCAAAGTCAGGATGATATTCGGTCTCTTTTGCACTTTTGTCGTCATTTTAATAAAAGGATAACTCCATTTCGGCAAAATTATTTCATTTGTCCGTGCCACTTTTGTGCTTCCAAAAGGAGCATGTCGTCGTCCATTTCGGGCAGTTCGGCTTTCATTGCCACTGCGAGGCTGTCGTCGGCGGCCTTGAACTCGTTGAGCAATAGCCGGTTGAAGTCCTTTTGGCGACTATTGACAATGCAATCCTTCTGTTCCTTCAAGGCGGCCATTGCCTTAGCTTGGAAGTCTTCCGCGCCGAAAAACGGCATCAGGCTGTTGGCGAAGCGCAGGCTGTCGGCGGTCCAGTCGGGGAGGATGGGCTCGTCGAGCGATTGGAGTTTGTATTTCTCGCAGAGCGCAGGACGCTCGTCGCGCATGTTGTCGACCTTGTGGGCAAAGTCGACGGCCATACGCACGGCTCTTTCTCTCTCTACGTTGCTTTTGATTTTGGGCACATAAATGTAGGCCAAGGCGCCCAATACAGCGAGCAACAGCAGAAGGATGGCGGTTTTCACTGCGGGATGCCCTTTAGTGATGGCCGACCTCACTTCCGAGACATTGTCGTAACGCTGCTCCTTCGAGAACTGAGTGCAGTGCGTGGCCACGGTCATGTATTGCTTGGAAATGTTGCGCTCGGCGAAGAATTCCATGATTTTGCCCAAGGAATAGATGTCAGAGCGGGAATCGACTTCCTCGCCCTTGATGATTTCCGGGGCCACAAACTCCATCTCCTTGATGAGCAGTTCACGGTCGGCGTCTTGGTTGGTTTCAGGTGCGCCAAGGTCAATCAGCTTTGCACGGCAGTCTTCGGCAGTGACCAGTATGTTTTCGGGTGTCAAGTTGCAGTGAACCACTTGGTTACGTTGTAAGTAGGACAAGGCGTCACAGACATCGACAAGTATGTTTTTCACCTGCTTTTCCGACAGGGTGCCCACGCGCACATGCTCGGCCAGCGACTTGCCTTCGATGAACTCGAAGACGATGCAGTCGCCCAAGCCTTCTATGTTGGTGAAATCGAGGGCCTTGCGGAAGAATTTGTTGTCGAGGGCGCAAGTCGTATCATATTCGCTGCGGAGCAAGGCGCGGCATCTTGGGTCGTTGGCGCGGTCGGCTTTCAAGGTCTTGATAACCACTTTATTGCCGTTATATTGAGCGGTGAAAAGCCGGCTGTTGCCATAGCGTGAAGCAAACAAAGGCTTTAGGCTTGTAAAATCCTTTGAATGAATCACTTCGGCTTTCGTGGCAAGGGTCTCCATCTGGTTCTGTTCGGTCGACTCAGGCTGCATTCCACCTTGCTCGGGTTCAGTATTCAAAATATTAATGTCTGACATTCTTCATAATGATTTGGGCGCAAATATAGTTCATTTTTCTGAACCTACGGCAAAATCGCTCGGGAAAATGGTTTTTTCGCCTTTTTTAGCCCAAAACTCCAAAAAAAAAGTGGATTTTTATTCATTGCAAAACCGTCATCCAAAAGCAAGGCGAAATCGACAAGGGAACTTTTTCCCACACTCCTTGACTGGTGGGCCTCATGTAGGATTTCGGTCCGACAAAACCACCGGCAATATTGATGTCGCCATAAAAATACCTATTGGGGTCGTCTTCGTCAAATTCGACTTCTGGGGCATAGATTTCAAGAAACTCAATGCTGGCCAAGATGTCTCTGTCAACGACAATCTGATAGGGCGACAAGTCAACACAGATGTCTCCCGTGACACCTTTATGCAAAGTGAAATAGATATTGTCGTTGAGAATGTTTGTAAAACAGTCTTTTTCAACATAATACAAATTCAATCGAAAGACAACAGAATCAGGTTTGTTGCCGGTGATTTTGAAGTTGAAATCTTTCAGAAACGATTTTTTCTTGCCTGGCATCTTCATCACGGCCCCAATTTCACCTCCAGCTTCCAACACCCCGACAGCAAACGTAACGCCCACGCCTGATGACTTGCCGATTTTCTTTGCTTTCAGCTTTTTAGCAATGACTTCCGCAGGGTGTAACTCAATCACAGAAGGCGAAAGAAGAATGCTCCCATTTCCATTCTGCAATTCGCTGACACTTAATAATTTGCTTTCATAGCCAATCATCGAAATCGTGATTTTCTCATTCGCCAAGGAATCAGGCAAGGAAAGGCTGAACTTTCCATCAACACCCGAAACGGTTCCTATGTTTTTATTCGCAATGCCGATGTTGACATAACTCAATGGAGTATTGCTCACGCTATTCAATACAATCGATTCCACAACAATGGATGGGTGGTCTTGGGCTTGCATTGAAACGGTACCGACCATCAGTGGGAGCGTAAACAGCAGTATTAGTCCAATTCGTTTCATAGTTCAGTAGGTTTGTCCTCGCGATATTCCAAAATATCCCCCGGAGTGCATTGCAACTCGCGGCAGATGGCGTCTAAGGTGGTGAGGCGGATGGCCTTGGCTTTGCCTGTCTTCAATATGGAGAGGTTGGCTTGGGTGAGTCCGATACGCTCGGCCAGCTCGTTGGAGCGCATCTTGCGCTTCGCCAACATTACGTCTAAATTCAAGATGATCATAAGCGATTCAGTTTTTGACTCGGGACTGCGGGGTCTTCGACAGGCTCGGGCACCCTCAACTTGACAAGAAAGCAAAGGTCCCTGAGCTTGTCGAAGGGCCGTCTCGAAGTCTCGTGTCAGATAGTAAGGTTGTTTTCCTCCACCGCGTCAGCGGCCACTTTGTACATGAAGGCGAAGAAAAGTAGGAAGAAGGGCATGACGAAATTGGTGTGCTGGAGCTGAAATACCACATCATCGGCCCATAGAATTTGGAGATTCCAATAGCCCAAAAGGTAGATGAAATCAGCTAAGGCAATCCAAAACATCAGCTTGACGTTGCTTTTGGGGAACACCGTGTTTTCGCGAATCCCTTTGAGCGTATTCAAGACCGCCTTGACGCACAAGCCAACCATCGCCACTGTCCCAAGCACATAACAAGCCAAAGCCGCAACTTTCATCGCCGTGTTTTGCGACCAATCGACAGGATGAGGAAGGACGCCATCGACGAACAGGTCAATAACGAGATAATTCACCATGAGGCCAGCCCAAACGATGCAAAAGGCCAAGGCTGCATAGCAGCAAATTCGGATGTTTTTGAAGGTTTTGTCTTTCATAATAACTATTGCTTGAGGTTAATTGTTGTTGCAAAAATAGGGAATTATCACTTGTAAAAATTCAAAGGATGCCGAAAACTTCGGCATCCTTCACATTGTAACTTTAGAGAACTTTAATTTGCTCCGTAATAATCTACTGCCACAGCTACAAAATTTCCCGCATTTTCATCATAATAAGCCGTGTAGATACCTTCTTGTATGGCTATAGAGTCATATTGTATCTCAATTGGTGCGCCTATTACCAAATAACCATCAGCAGTAAAGCCATTCTCCTCTGTGGTTGGGACAATGACAAGTTTTCCATCCTCAAAATATCCCATAGCATTGGCTTGCAGGGAAGAACTTTCCTTCTTCCGGATGACAAGACAAGACCCTGGCATATTGTAATTACAGATTCCATCAGGCTGTCTAAACACCCATGATATAACATAAGGAACCCCTTCTGCTTTTTCAGCAAACCCACAATCATTCAAGACCATTTCGCACACTGCGGTATAGTCTTTGACAGGCTGGTTTTCGAAGAAGGCCTTGCCTTCCTCTTCTGTCATGGCCTCAATCATTTCGGCGAGGGTGTAGTCGTGCGGCTCGTCCGCTTGCTGCACTGCGGCTGGCGCCTCCGTTTGCTTTTCGTTTTCCTTCTTGCAGCCCACCACGGCGGCGGCCACCATTGCGAGAGCCAAGGCTCCCATTAGGATTCTGTGTTTTTTCATAGCTGTAGATCTTTTAATAATGTTAATCTGCTGATTTGATTAGTTTTTGCGTTCTGTTTTTTTTCTTCCACAACAACGCCATTGATGCGCAGCACGGTTTTGGGCGAAGCCGTGTCGTTTGATTTTACGACAATGACCTTGGTGAACGCACCGGCTTTGCTTGTATTGTATTTCACCTTGATGCTCGCCTTGGCCTTGGGCGCGATGGGTTCCTTCGGCCATTCGGGCACCACGCAGCCGCACGACGAGAACGCCGAGGTGATGAGCAGCGGCGCGTCGCCCTCGTTGGCGAAGCAGAAAACGTGCTCCGCGTTGCCGTTTTGCACGATGGTGTCGAAGTTGAACACCGTTTCCTCAAAGGCGATTTTGGGCGCGGCGGACTCTTGCCCCGACATTTGAAGTGTGGCGGCAAGGATTATTGTTGCTATGATGATGGATTTCTTCATTTTCATTTGTTTTTGTGTTGTTTTTCGTAGTTGGCCTTAGCTTCGAGGAGTTCGGAGTAGTCGCCATTGTTCCCTATGTAGGGACTTTGATAAACAATTTCCTTGGCTGGAGAGAACAAATAATTGTATCCAAGATACGGCAGTTGGAAAAAGCGGTCTATTCCTTTCGCCGAAAAAAGAATATCATCCGAGTTTGTTTGGGATGCCATTTGGTTCAACAAATCAAAATTGTCGGATTTATAATTCAAAGAAAGAATTTTTATCCCATTTCTCATCAAAGGACGGTACCCTAATGAATCCTTTTCCTCGCCCCATTCTTTCAATTCCTTAATACATGTAGGGCAATTGAAACACCATAAGTTGAGTAGCAGCCAACCATCCATTTCGGACAAAAAAACCGTGTCCCCTTTGAGGTTAACTATGGGATATTCCTCCCAATCCGTCAAAGGTGTTTCAGTTTCGTTTCCCACATCCAGCCATGAGTTTTCATCTATCATAGCAAAACCCTCACAACTCCTCATATCACAATTGAATATAGAATCATAATAGGATGCCATATTGTCTTGGTGCAATGATTCAACAATATATACCGAATAGTCATCAGATTGATTGTTCCTTACTATTAAACTATCCAACATGGACTTAGTTTTATTGACCCAATAATAACATTCGTATTGCTTGGTTCTCGTTTCTCCAGTAACGCAATTAGTACTTTTATACTCTGGACTAATTCCCTTAAAAACCATAGAACTAACTGACCGAACCACCGTATCACAGTATTCATGGATTGACAGTTTCTCTATTGGTAGCAAGTCGCTCATAACAGATTGGAAAAAGAATGGAAGATAACCCATTTTTGATTCCACGTCAAGCCTTTGATTCCAATATAATTGTTCTGAATTGGCTTTATTAAATGATAGAAAATCTTTGTTGGCATAATCCACCTTGACAACTTCTAATTTATTAGTTTTTGCGTAAGAATAACTATCGTCCAAATGTAAGAAAAGTGTGGAACTTGTATCGTCATGGTAATAACTGACGACAGCTCCATTAGAAGCCACCACGCGACCGTTTTCATAATCATCAATCCTAACATGAAAAGAGCACCATGGTGTAATTTCAAAAGTTTTCTCAGCACATTTGAAGAAAACTGATTTGGTATCAGGATTGTTCACTTTATCACAGAGTTTTGTTGAACATGACGGCATCGCCATCATGTTCAACAAAACAAATAGGATGTATATGTTCCTCATTTTTGTTATAAGTTTGACAACAAATTGGGAATCATCCTTTCTACTACAGTACCTGTCCATTCTTCTCTATCACAGTACCAATTTGAGCCCGCATCTGGGTCTGGTTGACATTTTGTACAATTTTCATTTCTCAGTTCCTTTCGTTTTTAATTCATTGATAATCATTTAATTTTACATTGTCTTTCGGGCTTTTTTGCCCGTTTTTTGTTGTCATGACGCTGCAAAACTACAAATAATTATCGAATTACGATAATTTTTTGATGAAATTTTTATCATTTTATGTAATACGTAATATTTCGTCATTCTTTCACCATGCGAATCGTATGTTTCATGCCTTCGCTATCTGTGACCTTCAGCAGATAAACTCCAAAGGCCAATGCCTCAACGATCGCTTCATTTCCACGGAAATTCATAACGCAATGTCCCAATGTGTTGAAAACCTGCGTTTCCTTGGCTTCCACCCCTCCTATCTTCAAGGTTTCTTTTGCAGGATTGGGATAGACGAAAGCCTGGCTTTCCTCCTTTATCTCATCAAGGCCGACAAATCCATCTGCATTGATTTTCAAGGCAAAAACATTCCATTGATATTCATTGTCGTAATCAAAAACCTGGCCAATGATAAGGCATCCGCCATCTGAAGTTGCCACCATGGTGAAAGGTGTATAGGCTTTGCCGTCTATGAGAAAGCGTTTCCTCCATTCGATGTTCAAATCAGCATCAGCTTTGGTGATCACAAGATGCATCGGAGCAGACTGCAAAGGCCAACCCTGAATGATGTTTTGCATGGTACATTGATAGACGGATAGATGGTTGTCAGGATGGGCAAAATAATCTACTGACCTATAAAATGCCGGATATTCAACCGTATCATTCAGATGTCCAATGACAGTATAATTTCGCAAAGTGAATCCACCGTCAATTCTTGCGAACATGGAGGATTGATCGTGCTGCATTGTGGAGGATTCGATTATTCGCGAGGACAAAACGTAACTACTATCAGGTAATGGCAAAATGCTGCTGTTGCCATAGTCGTCAAGGTACATAAAGTTCTCACCGCAATCCCATTGTGGAAAATAACTCCTGCTTACCAATTGCAGGTCTTCGTCAAAAACCAAAACGCCCATCATGGCGTTGGAGCTCCCACTTGTGCGTGCAAACATTCCGAATCGATCAGTTTCACCCCGCATTAAGAAAAGATTACATACAGTCACCAACGAGTCCATATCGCATTGTGTGTGATTTATGATTTCCCCATCAATAGAAATCCTGAGAAGAAAAATTTCAAACGGAGGTTGTTGCCCAAAGGTAACAGCGGCGAGGATGTCGCCATTCTCATTGTTCATTAACTTAATATCCTTGATGGGTTTTTCTTCAAATGAGAATGGCACAAAATGACGTTGAACAATGTTCATGCTTGAATCAAGCCCTAATATCATCAAGGCTGAAGGTCCAACAGCAACCTGTTGGCAGGTGACAAGTGCAAGAATATCGCAGCTTCCATCATGAAGCGCAAACATTTTTGTAACAAAGACACGCATTCCTTCTTCTTCAATTACAAGACTCTTGGAAATCACACCATCGGATGAGATGCTGAACAATACACTTTCCGCTCCATTGTAATTTGAAGCTGAAAACCAATAATCACCTGAGTTCGTTTCAATCACATCAAAAGGACTCCATGATAATCCGTCCAAATCGGTGTAAAGAGAAAAGAAACCTTCATTTTGAGCATGAACTGCGACCACAAAGGCAAAGACCCACATGGAAAAAAACATCTTTTTCATGTGCGGCGTGTTTAATCTTCGTTCCCTATATTCGTGTAATGTACATTAGCATATTTAAAAAACGCATCATGGAACGTATCATAGGGAAGAAGATTCGTCCATAAATTCCATTCATATCTGCATGAAACAATCACTTTCCCTTCAGGGGCATAATGGTTCATTAATTCGACCCCTTTTCCAAGATAATAATTCATCTCATCAGGTGAAATGCAAGTGTGAGGCAAATGTTCGTAGTATACTGTCTCCTTAAATATCTTATATCCACAAGGGCTTAATGGATCAACAAGATATGAATCCATATAATATGCCGTTTCAAACTCTTCGTAATCCGTGTAATAAGCGTGCCCATATGCGTATCCAGGTTGGGGAACTCTTAAATTCAACATACGAGTCAATTCTGTTTCAGCACCTCGTTCATTCACATATTGACCCACATATTCACCACATTTTCCATAATAATAACATGGATACCAATAATCTGTAGAATCGAACCACATGGTATTCGTAAAAGAAGTCAGACCTCTTAAGCTCAGAATACTTCTTACAATAACGTCACCATCTTTGCTTTCATTTTCAAACGAAGCTTGAATGGCAAGCACACTCTTGTCAGGCAAGTCGCAGTTGACGTATGCTTTTTCCACATCGTATGACAACGCTTCGAAAGCTTCGTTGAGTTGCGCAAGAGTCACTTCTTTGCCCTCTGTATGAAGCGCACAATATAACGTATCACACTGGACATCTGAAGTCTGGTGCCCTGCATCACCATAAGTGTAATTCAACACGGCCTCGAGGTGCCAACGGGCATCCTCCATAGAAAGAGTTTCGTTGCCTTTCGCTGCCGATTGCATTTTCTCCTTGAACTGTTTCAAATAGGTGCTCATGTCGTCTTCTTTCGAAACAGTTTCCGTTTCAGCAGAAGTCTTGATTTCGGCTTTCTCCTTGTTGCAGGCAATAATGACCACAGCAGCCACTGCGAGAGCCAAGGTTCCCATTATGATTCTGGATTTTTTCATTTTGTAATTCCTTTCGATAATTTGTTGATAATTAGTTTATTTTACTTTGTCTTTGGGCTTTTTGGCCCGCTTTTTGCGGTGTCATGACGTTGCAAAATTACAAATAATTATCGAATTACAATAATTTTTTGATGAAAATTTTGAAATTTTTGTTGAAAAGGGAAACAACCAATGAAGAAAGTGTGCCAATTACTATCCGAAATCCTCGAATTTCAAAATAATGTGTATTTTTGCGCATTGAAAAACAAAAGGAGAGCAAACGATGACTGAACTTACATTGAAAGTGACCGACGAAAGCCTAATCCCAATGCTTCGCAAATTGTTTCGTTCCATCGAAGGCGTAGAAGTTGCCACAAAACGCCGCAAAAAAAGCGGAATAGAACTGGCTTACGAGGATGTGGAAGCCGGAAGGGTTTATTACGCGAAAGATGGGTCAGATCTTATTCGTCAATGTTTAGATAATTGAATCCCATGTACGATGTTATCTTTACTAACCAGTTTAAGCATGCTGTGAAACGTTGCGCCAAACGCGGACTAGATGTTTCAAAGATTGCGGTAATTGTGGATATTCTAAGAGAAAATGGTTCATTACCGCAAAGTTATAATCCACATAAACTGTCGGGCTATAGAGGCAACAATACTTGGGAGTGTCACATTGAGCCAGACTGGTTGTTAATTTGGGAACAAAACAACACCCAACTTACACTTTTAATGCTTAACACAGGGACACACTCAGATTTGTTTTAAGCTATTTCACATTCCTTGAAAAATAATCGTGACATTTTGTCAGAATTTCGTATTTTTGCGGCTCATTAAATTTTACGAAAATGAAGATTTCTTATAACTGGTTGAAACAATACGTCAACTGCGATTATCCGGCTGAGAAGGTCAGCGAAGTGCTGACTTCAACGGGCCTTGAAGTGGAAGACCTTGAACGTTTTGAGTCGGTGAAGGGTGCCTTGAAAGGCGTCGTCGTGGGCAAGGTGCTCACCTGCATCGACCACCCCAACTCCGACCACCTGCACATCACCACCGTCGATGTGGGTGGCGAGGAGCCCCTGCACATCGTGTGCGGCGCGCCCAACGTGGCGGCAGGCCAGAAGGTGCTCGTGGCCACCATCAACACAGAGCTTTGGATTGGCGACGAACATATCACTATCAAGAAGGGCAAGATCCGCGGCGAGGTTTCGGAAGGCATGATTTGCGCCGAGGACGAGCTGCAACTTGGCCCCTCGCATGAAGGTATCATGGTGCTGCCCGACACTTACGAAGTAGGCCGTCCCGCCGCATTCTATTTCCCTGTGGAAGAGGATCATACGATTGAAATCGGCCTCACCGCCAACCGCAGCGACGCTACCTCGCACATCGGCTCGGCCCGCGACCTCGTGGCTGCCCTCAACCAGCGCGAGAACACCACGAAATACCACCTCATCCGTCCCTCAGTGGACGACTTCAAGGTGGAAAACCACAACTACGACATCGACGTGGTCGTTGAAGACACGCAGGCTTGCCCGCGCTATTCGGGCGTGACCGTCAGCGGCGTGAAAATCGGCGAATCGCCAACCTGGCTGAAAAACCGCCTCGCCGCCGTGGGCATCCGCAGCATCAACAACATCGTCGACATCACCAACTTCGTGCTAATGGAAGTCGGCCAACCCATGCACGCCTTCGACGCCGACAAAATCACGGGTAAAAAGGTCGTGGTGAAATGTATGCCCGAAGGCACGCCTTTCGTCACTTTGGATGGTGTGGAGCGCAAGCTCAACAGCCGTAACCTGATGATTTGCAACGCCGAAGAGCCCATGTGCATCGGCGGCGTGTTTGGCGGACAGAAATCCGGCGTGACGATGGAAACCACCAATGTTTTCCTCGAAAGTGCTTACTTCAACCCTACCAGCATCCGCAAGACGGCCAAGTTCCACGGCCTACAGACCGACGCCTCGTTCCGTTATGAGCGCGGCGCCGACCCGAACATCACCCTCTACGCCCTGAAACGCGCCGCCTTATTAATAAAGGAGTTGGCCGGCGGAACGATTTCTTCCGAAATCAAAGACGTGAAGAGCGGTGATTTCGCTCCCGCCCGCGTGGATTTGAAGTTCGACTACCTGAACAAAATGGCTGGCAAGGTCATCGACCCGACTCAAGCCGTCAACATACTGAAGAGCCTTGAATGTCAAGTTGTTGAACAAGACGACAAACACGTGGTCGTTGACGTTCACACCAGCAAGGTCGACGTGACCCGTCCTGCCGACGTAGTCGAGGAAATCTTGCGCATCTACGGCTATGACAACATCGAGATTCCGAGCCGAGTCCATGCCTCCATCAGTCGTGCCGCCAAACCCGATGCCGACAAGATGCAGCAGAAAATCAGTGACATGCTCGTCGCCAACGGCTTCTACGAGATCATGAACAACTCGCTCACCAAGGCCGCCTATAGCGAGGACTTCCCCGCCTTCAACTCTGAGAACAATGTGAAGATATTGAACCCGCTCAGCAGCGACCTCAACGTAATGCGCCAAACCCTGATGTGGGGTGGATTGGAGAGCATCGCCTTCAACCAAAACCGCAAGGTTAGCGATATGAAGTTCTTCGAGTTCGGCAACGTGTATTTCTTTGACGGAACGAAAGTTGGCGACGAAAAGCAACCGCTGAAACCCTACTCTGAGCACACCTGCCTCGACCTCTTCCTCACCGGCAACAAGCAAGCCGAGCTGTGGAGCAACCAAGCCAAGCCTGTCGATTATTTCGACCTGAAGGAATATGTCAGGGGCGTACTCAACCACTTTAAGTTCGACTTCAACACCCTTGAAGCCAAAGAAGCTAGCCTGCCGCATTTCGACTATGCCACCACGTGCTACGTCGATGGCAAGGAGATTGTCACCCTCGGCAAGCTCAGCAAGAAAACCCTGAAGCATTTCGACCTGAAGAAAGACGTCTTCTACGCCACTTTCAACTGGACTGTGATGATGCAATGCTTGGCCAAGGCCAAGGAAGTGCATTTCGAACCGTTGTCGAAGTTCCCCGCTGTGCGCCGCGACCTCGCCATGATTTTCGACAAGAACGTCACTTTCGAAGAAGTGAAGAAAGTCGCCATGAGCGCAGAAAACAAGATTTTGCAATCCATGAGTCTGTTCGATGTGTACGAGGGCGAGAAGATTCCAGCAGGCAAGAAGCAATACGCCATGAGTTTCGTGCTGATGTCGCCCACCACCACCCTCACCGACAAGGTGATTGAGAAGACGATGAGCAAGATTCAGAGCGCAATGGAGAAAGAACTGGGAGGAGTTTTGAGATAGTTTTGAGTTTTGAGTTAGGAATGAGGAGTATGGATGTACAGGTAATTAAGAGAACTTTCGGCATCATCGGCACCGACCCTGAGTTGGACCGCGCCATCGGTATTGCGGCACAGGTGGCCGCCACCGATCTCACTGTGCTCATTACGGGCGAGAGCGGCACGGGCAAAGACGTGTTTCCGAAGATCATCCACCAAAACAGTGCCCGCAAGCACGGCCAATACTTCGCCGTGAACTGCGGCGCCATCCCTGAGGGAACCATTGATTCTGAGCTGTTTGGCCATGAGAAAGGTGCCTTCACTGGTGCCGTCGGCGAGCGCAAGGGTTACTTCGAGATTGCCGACAAAGGCACTTTGTTTTTGGATGAAGTCGGCGAACTGCCGCTTTCCACGCAGGCAAGATTGTTGCGCGTGCTCGAAAACGGCGAGTTTATCCGTGTAGGTGGCTCCAAACTGATGAAGACTGATGTCAGAATCGTGGCCGCCACCAATGTCGACTTGCCTTTGGCCATCGAGAAAGGCCGGTTCCGCGAGGACCTTTATTATAGGTTGAACACCATCCCGATTCACATCCCCGCTTTGCGTGAGAGGAAAGGCGACATCCCCTTGTTGTTCCGCAAGTTTGCCGCTGATTTCGCTGAGCGTAACCATATCCCGCCCATCACGCTAACGCCCGATGCTATGAAGATGCTGGAAAACTACCGCTGGGATGGCAACGTGCGCCAACTGAAGAATGTCACGGAGCAGATTTCCATCATGGAAACTGACCGCAATATTACGGCAGATACTTTGGCCAAGTACCTGCCTAACAGGGTGGTAAGCAACTTACCCATACTCTTGCCGCGCGGAGATACGCCAGAGGGTATGTCGGAGCGCGACTTGCTCTACCGCGTGCTCTTCGACATGAAGAAAGACATTGCCGAGTTGCGCGCGCAAGTGAACAACTTGAACGGTGGTCGCCCAATGGAGCCGACCTACGTTCAACCCAATTCCGTCACGCAAATCGGCGACACAGTGGTGACTCGTGTGAGCCAAAACGAGCCCGAAGAGATGGAGCAGGAGTTTGCTGAATTTGTCCCCGCCGAGGAGACCCATTATGGGGTTGTTTCGTCAGGCACGACGCCCGAGACGCTTTCTCTTGAGCACCATGAGAAAGAAATGATTATCAAGGCGTTGGAGACCCATAAAGGCAAGCGAAAGGACGCGGCCAAGGCCTTGGGCATCAGTGAGCGCACTTTGTACAGAAAAATCAATGAATATGGCATAGACCTATGAAAATCAAGGTGTTGGTAGCGGTTTTGTGTGTGACTTTGGCCTTCATTGGTCAAGGTTGCGGTGTCTATTCCTTCTCGGGCGCGTCGATTCCCGCCGAGGCCAAGACCGTTTCGGTGGACTACTTTCCTAACCATGCCCAGCTCGTCAATCCGATGCTGAGCAACGACTTCACCAACGCTTTGCGTGATGCCATGACCAACCAAACCACTTTGGATATGGTGGAATCGGGCGGCGACATTGCCTTTGAGGGAGAAATCGTCGACTACAGAACCACGCCCGTGGCCATCACCGCAGGACAGACCGCCGCCATGAACCGCCTGACCGTCACCGTGAAAGTGCGTTTCAGCAACCGTTTCGACGAGTCGAAAGACTTCGAGCAAAGCTTCTCGCATTACGAGGATTATCCCAGCGAGCAGGACCTCAACGCCGTTCAGGGAGGCCTGACGCCAGTCATCATTGATGCCTTGGTGGAGGACATTTTCAACAAAGCATTGGTTAATTGGTAGATACGAGATTGCGGGACTATGGGACAACAGAACAACTGGAAACTGAATAATTGAAAACTGAAAAGATGGACAGCAAGCAATTGATCGGATACATGGCGCGGCCTGAGTTGCTGAAAGGCAAGGCCGTGGGCGAGATGCAGGCATTCGTGGAGAAATATCCTTATTTCGTTGTCGGTCAGGCACTTTTGGCCATTGCTTACCAAAATGCGGATAGCCCGAAATATGAGGCGCAGTTGAAACGTGCCGCCGCCATCATACCCAACCGCGACAAGCTGCGTTTGTTCTCCGTCATCGCCAAGCACCGCCTTGAAAGCGACCCGGAAGTTACCGCCTTGCCTGACGAGTTTGTCCCAACTGACAACGTCTTCAGTTCTATCCAACCCATTGACACCAAGGAAGAAACCCACGATGGTGTCATCCGCGAAAAAGTGTTCATCATCCCTGAAATCGACCTCAGTGGTAGTCACGAGGAGCTCTCCGCCGAGATGGCTTTGTTGGAAGAAAAACGCAAATCGCTTGACGAGCTGAAAGCCATTATCGCCAACCGTCTGAAAGAGATTGAGGCAGAGAAGCACCGCAAGGAAACGGAAAAGGCCGAGCCGAAAAAGTTGTCTCGTAAAGAGTTGATAGACAAGTTTATACTTGAAAATCCTAGCATATCGCGCCCCAAGGTCGAGTTCTACAATCCCATTTCCGTGGCGCAAAACAGCATTACCGACCAAGAGAACATTGTTAGCGAAACTTTGGCCAAAATCTATGAAAAACAGGGCTATGAGGAGAAGGCAATTTCAATTTATGAAAAATTAGTGTTGAAATATCCAGAAAAAAGTCGTTATTTTGCAGCCCAAATTGAAAGGGTAAAAGAAAGTCAAACATTAAATCAATAGACATGTACACATTAGTAGTAGTTTTAATCATGATTGTCAGCGTGTTACTTGGATTGGTCGTCCTTGTACAGAACTCAAAAGGTGGTGGTTTGGTCTCCAATTTCGGTGGTGCAAACCAGATGATGGGCGTTCGTCAGACGACCGATTTCCTTGAAAAAGCCACGTGGACATTGGCTGGCATCCTGGTGGTGCTCTGCCTGATTTCGAGCATTACCATCCCGAAGAACGTCAAGTCGGGTGACGCTTATGACACCGAGATGCGCCAGCAAATCGAGAATACGATGCCGAGCGCACCTGCGATGGAAACGCCTGCTGCCGAAATGCCGGCTGCTGAGACGCCCGCCGAATAAGCAGTGCTTCGAAAGCGAATTTGAAAAAGCCAAGGGGTTTTCTCCTTGGCTTTTTTGGGTTTGGGAAGGCGCCTACGACATGCGGTTGGCGCAAAAATGGGTCAATTGCTCCAATATTTCGGTCGTGGAGGATTGAGGCAATCTGCTCAGAGCCTTCAAGGTTTTGTCAAAATACTCGGGGCAGAGCGCTTCCGCAAGGCGCTTGTTTTCAGGGCTGTCGGCGTCAAGGATGTCGTCGCGAAGCTGAAAGAGTATGCCGAAATGGAGGCCGAAGTCAGCGATTTGCTGCACTTGTTCCTGTGAGGCCCTTACCGACATGGCACCCATGGCGCAGCACGAGCGCATCAATAAGGCCGTCTTACGGGTGATGATTTCGAGGTAATTGGCATTTTGTTGGTTCTGCATCAGTTCCCCTTCGCTCATAGCGGCGGCGGTGTGCAGCATTTCCTGGAGGATGGCGTTGTCGTTGGGCAGCAGCATGGCCTTGGCCAAAAGATAGTCGCCAGCCAGCACTGCGGCGCGGCTGTCGAAGCGCGTTTTCACCGAGGCTTGGCCACGGCGTTGTTCGGAGTCGTCCACCACATCGTCATGGATGAGCGTCGCGCTATGCACCATCTCTACGAAGGTGGCCGCGCACAGGGTCTTTTCGTTGATTTCGCCAAAGAGCCTCGCGGAGAGCAAGACCAGAATCGGGCGAAGACGTTTGCCTTGCGTCTCCTTCACATACCCCATGATGGCGTCCATCGGGGCGGTTTCGGCACGCAAAGTCTGCTCGAAATAGGCCTCAAAACGCAGCAAATCGGCAGCTATAGGGTGGATGATGTCGTTTAAGTTTTTCACGGCGCAAAAATAGGAATAAATTTGCACGATATTTGCTATTTTTGCGTTATTATCCAAAACGATTTGCACCATGAAACGTACAGGAATCATCATCGCGACCGTGGCTTTGGTGGCCGTTGGTGTGCTTGCTTTTGCTACGCCAAGCAACAATCCGAAAAACGACCCTAAAAACGACCCGAAACCAACAAACAACTACGAAACCATGTGGAAAAAAGTAAAGGAAAACCTTGAAAAAGACCTGCCGGAATCGGCTGAAAAAGAGCTGGATGCCATTGAACAACAGGCATCGAAGGACAAGAACCAAGTGCAACTGCTGAAGACCTACCTTTATCGGCAGAACATCTTCCGGTTCACCATCGAGGAGGACCCTGACCAACATTTCATCCAATACGCCGAGTCGAAAATAGGGCAGTTGGACGAAGTGTGCAATGCCATTCTGCACGAGGAAATCGCCAAGGCTTACGCCAGTTATTTGGATGATAATGACTGGAAAATCAGTCAAAACTTGGCCATCGACGGCGACATTTCCAAGGTGGAGATGAAGTACTGGGATAAGGAGAGCTTCAAAACCCGAATCAACCAGCATTATACTGAGGCACTGAAGCCCGTTGAAGCACTGAAAAAGGCTAAGACTGAGCATTTTATGGCCTTGTACGAGAACAAGGATAACAACGAGGAATACATTGAATATGAGGCTTCGCTGTTCGAATTCATGTTCCACCGTGTGGCCAATTATTATCAGGAGAAAGCCAACGCCGACGATGTGGAAGGCAATACCGAAAGCTGGTGGTTGCCCGCCGAGAAGTTCGTGAAGGCCGACTTGGGCGAAGGCGACAACCCGCTCATCACATGCCTCAAAATCTATCAGGACTTGATTGCCTACAACCTCAAGCAAAAGAACGAGGATGTGCTGATTTATAACGACTTCAAGCGTTTCGGATTCGTCAATTCCACTTTGCAGAAAGACGAGCAATACCAAGCTGCGATGGAAGATTTGAAGGCGCATCACGAGAGCAATCCGCTTTCTGCTGAAATCACAGCCTTGATTGCGCGCAACATGATGAACCAACAGGAAAACAACAGCAGCGATAGCACTTATTTCGACAACTATAAGAAAGCCAAAGCCTTATGTGAAGCAGCCATCGCCAAGTTTCCGAAATCGAAGGGCGCGAAAAACTGCCAAAACATCATCAACCGTATTGAGGAGCCGCAAATCGACATCACGCTGAAATCAGTGCAACTGCCCAACGAGGCTATTCCCGCCGTGTTGGAGTACAAAAACACCACTGCACCACATTATAGAATAGTGAAAGTCAGCGAGAAAGAGCTGAAAAAACTGGGCGAACTTCGAAAAGATGAACTGCTTGAAGCGTTGAACAAGCAGTCTGCCGTCGCGGAACAGGAACTCACTTTAGCTGCCGAAACCGATTATCGTGAGCACAGCACTTTGATCGCCTTGCCCGCCATGGAGAGAGGCTTCTACTACCTCACCGCTACCACTAAGAAAGGTATCAAAGAAGAGAATAAAGTGCTGGTAATCAACTTCCAAGTGTCGAGTCTTGGCTTCATCACTGAACAAAAGGACGACAAGATGACTGTGGTGACTGTGGACAGAAAAACGGGGAAAACCGTGGAGGGCGTGACTGTGGAAGCTTACCGCCGCGAGTGGGACTACAAGAACCGCGAGTACAAGACCATCATCCTTGGCACGCCGAAAACTGACCACAACGGCAAGGTGGAATTTGCCAAGATGGGAGACAACTCCTTTAGCATCAACCTGCGCAAGGACGATGACAATCTGTTGTCGGACAACTACTTCCGCCTTTATGAACGCTACAAGAACAACAGAGAAGTTTATAGCACGAAGATATTCACCGATCGTGCAATCTACCGTCCTGGCCAGACCGTCTATTTCCAAGGAATTATGACATGCCGTCAAGGTGAGGATTTGAGCCTTGTCAGCAATTACAACGAGAAGGTTTCTTTCAAGGACGCCAACTGGCAGGAAATCAGTTCGGCCGATTTCACCACCGACGAATATGGTAGCTTCAGCGGCTCCTTCATCATCCCCACCGACCGACTGAACGGTGTGTTCCACCTCAACGCCAAGCAAGGCAGCACGACTATTCGTGTGGAGGAATACAAACGCCCGACCTTCGAAGTGACTTTTGAGCGTCCGAAAGAGCAATACAAACTCAACCAAGAAGTTACGGTGCATGGCGACGTGAAAGCCTACGCCGGTTTCGGCTTGGACGATGTGGAATACACCTATCGCGTCATCCGCAAAACGAGCTTCCCATGGCGTTGCTGGTGGTGGTGGTACCCGACTGTCGAAGACGAACAAATCACCTACGGCAAGGCCCGTACCGACGAGAACGGCAAGTTCGCTGTCACCTTTAACCTGAAGCCTTCGCTGAGCATTGCGCCTGAGAAACAGCCCGTGTTCACCTACGAAATTGAGGTGACCGCCACGAGCAAGCAGGGCGAGACCCACGCCGACATCTACAGCATTCGCGCGGGTTACAACGAAATCGCTATCAGCACAGACTTGCCTTCGAAGGTGGAGAAAGCCGACATTGGCAAGTACCAAATCAGCGTGAGCAACCTCAGCTGGCAACCCGCCAAGAGCCGCATTGCGCGCAAGATTTACCGCTATGAAGATGCCGCCAAAATCAACTATTTCGCGGCCAACCATTTCTTCAAATCCTATGATTTCGATAGGGACGTGCAAGCCATCGACCGACAGATTCTTACTGATGAGGAATTGGCAAGGTTGTTCCCTGAATATAGCTTTTACGACAAGCAAAACAAGACCTTGGTCGATGAAGCCAACATCACGGTGGACGACAAGGCTAAGTTCTTTGAAGACAAAGTCCTCGAACCTGGAAAATATGTTGTGGAACTGACGAGTTTAGACGACCCCTTGGCAAAGATTTCTCAGCAGTTCACCGTGTTTGAAAACGACTCCAAGAAGCTACCATATACTACGATGGAATGGGCGCATCAAGACAAGTCGAGCGCCAAGCCTGGCGAAGAAATCCAACTTAGCCTCGGCAGTTCGGCCAAGGATGTGGACGTATGGGTGCAGCTGCTCCATGGCGACGAAATCCGCATGGACAAGAAAATCAATCTCAGCAACGCCGTGCAGACCTTATCTTATAAGGTGACAGAAAACGACCGTGGCGGTCTTGCATGGCGTTACGCCTTCGTGAAGGAAAACAGCTTTAACACTGACCGTTTGAGTGTTTCCGTGCCCTTCGACAATTACGACTTGGACGTGAAGCTCGCTACGATGCGTGACAAACTCAGCCCCGGTGCCGAAGAAACTTGGGAGGTGACTGTTCGCGACTACAAGGACAAACCTTTGGAAGCCGCCTTGCTCGCGGGCATGTATGATGCCTCGTTGGATGAGTTTGCACGGAATTACTGGTGGTTCAACATGTCACCATCGAGTGTTTACGCCAATGGTTTTGGCACTGACGGACATGGCTTTGTTTCATCCAACACGGGTTTGGAATATTTCTATTTTGCCGAACTCTTCAACTTCAGCTTGCCCTCCGATGCGCCGTTCTTCGATTTCGGCTACGGCTACGGAATGCGCCGTTTAAGTAAGGGTGGTCGCGTACTTTATGATGCGATGGTGGTGGAAGAAATGGCCGTGCCAGCCCCGCAAATGTCAGGAGCAGTGTTAGAAAAATCCTCCAATGTAGTGGATTACGAAATTCCATTGGTTCCTAAAGATAACACAACTTTAGCACAAACAGAAGGTATAGCCAAAGCTGTTGGGGGGGTATTAAAATTAGAAGAAAGCGAAGAACAAACAGATAAAGAACCTGCCGAGCCTACCCTCCGCGAGAACTTCAACGAGACGGCCTTCTTCTTCCCGCAAATGCGCACCAACGCTGACGGCAGCGCGACCTTCAGTTTCACCATGCCCGACGCCCTCACGCGCTGGCGCCTGATGCTGTTGGCCTACTCGAAAGACCGCAAGACGGGCAGCAACGAATACACCTTCACTTCCTCCAAGCCAGTGATGATCATGGCCGACATGCCGCGCTACATGTACGACAATGATGAGTTGTGGTTCGTGGCCAACGTCATCAACACGGGCGACGAGGCCGTCACCCCGAAGGCGAAACTCGAAATCTTCGATGCCGCCACGATGCAGCCTGTCAACATTTTGGCTTCCAATGCTTTAGTGCCAATGGAACAAATTATGCCAGGTCGCAGCAAGGAAGTGCGCTGGAAGGTGAAAGCCAAGTACAACTTGGAACTTTTAGCCTTCCGCTTCACGGCCTACGCGGGCGAGTTCAGCGATGCCGAGCAACACTTGCTCCCTGTTTTGAGCAGCGAAATCTTCATGACACAGACCTTGCCCATCACCGTGAAAGCCGAAACCGAAAAGACCTTCGACTTCGAGGCCATCGCTAACCCAGACAGCCACGAGCGCGACTATAGCTTGACTTTGAACTTCAGCACCAACCCCGTGTGGTATGCCGTGCAGGCCTTGCCTTATTTGGCCAACGTCAAGACTGACCGCGCCGAGACCGCCTTCTATGTGTTCTACGCCAACACGCTTTCGTCCTATATCGCCGACAACATTCCTAACCTCTTGAATTACATCAAGAAATGGCAGATTGAGACGCCTGATGCCCTGCTCTCGCAACTTGAGAAAGACCAAGACCTGAAGGCCATCATGCTGCAAGAAACGCCGTGGGTGCTTGAGGCCAAGAGCGAGACCGAGCAGCGTAGCCGCATCGCCACCTTGTTTGAGGTGAACACGCTCCGCAACCAGCAGACCAACGCCTTGAACCTCCTCCAGCAGAAGCAGAAATACAATGGCGGCTGGCCTTGGATGGACGGGATGCCTGAGAGTGCCTACATCACCACCTACATTTTGAGCGGCTTCGGCAAGTTGCAGAAAATGGGTGCATGGAGTTCGTTGAGCAAGGCCGACCAAAACACCGCCCAAAGCATCTGCGACAAGGCCGTGCGTTACCTTGAATACGACGTGGCTGAGACCTACCGCTACATGAAAGCCTATAGCAAAGGCAAGGATTGGCCCATCAGCTCCAGCACTCTGAACGAACTTTACGCCTTGAGTTTCTTCAAGGAGCAGAACTCCGACAAGGACTTTGTCACCGCCAAGAAATACTACCTCAAGAGCCTTGACGAGACTTGGACTTCGTTCAACTTCAACCAACGCTCGAAAGGTGCCTTGGTGCTGTATCGTACGGGCAACGAAAAGACCGCGAAACTGATGATTCAGTCGTTCAAAGAATGTGCGCAGAAGAACGAGCAAATCGGCATGTACTGGCCGAAGAAATACTTCTCGTTTGAGTCGCACATCGCTACCCACGCCAACATCATGGCGGCCTTCGCTGAAATCGACCAAGACGAGGAGATGATTGACCAACTGCGCGTGTGGCTGCTCACCCAAAAGCAGACCAACAGTTGGGAGAACTCCGCTTCCACCGCCGATGCCATCTATGCCCTGCTGATGCGCGGCAGCGACTGGTTCGCCGAGGGTAAGGAAGTCACTCTGCGTTTTGGCAATACGCCCATCAGCACCGAGGGCGGTGTGGCTGGTACGGGCTTCATCCAACGCCGTTGGAACGCCAACGAAGTGACACAAGAGATGCAACAACTCACCGTCAACAACCCGACCAACCATTTGGTTTGGGGCGGCCTGTTCCGCCAATACTTCGTCCCAATTGACGAGGTCAAGAGCGACGAGTCGGGCTTCACCATCAAACGCGAGTTGTTTGTGGAGACGGTCACCGACAAGGGTAAAGTTTTGGTTCCCGCGGAGAAACGGACGCTGAAAGTCGGCGACAAACTCACCGTGAAAATCACCTTCACGAGCCAGCAGGACATGAGTTATGTCTTCGTCAAGGATCTCCGCGCGGCGGGCTTCGAGCCGATTGAACAAATCTCGTGCTACGAGTACAACGACCGCATGAGTTACTACCAGAGCAACACCGACACCGACATGGAGTTCTTCATCGAGCGTCTGCCTAAGGGCACACACCAACTGGAGTACAGTATATTCGTGACCAAGGAAGGCTACCTGAACAACGGCTACGCCTTGATCCAGTGCCAGTACGCGCCGGAGTTCAGCGCCTATTCGGATGGAATGAGATTGAAGGTAGGCGAATAAAAATGTAGGGGCAGACGCTATGTCTGCCCCTATTTTTCGTGTTCGCCCGAAAAATCAAATCATTTCACGACAAATTTCCGCGTCGTATCGCCGACGGTGAGGAAATACATTCCCGCAGACAAGCCAGAAACGTCAATCTGTTGATTTTCAGCATTGATATTGCCTTGCAGCAAGGTCTGTCCCATGAGGTTGCTGATGCGGTATGCGTTTTTGCCCGTTGTTCGGCTGTCACAAATCCCCCTTTCAAAGGGGGCAGGGGGATTAGGCAGCCGTACAAAAAGAACGTCATTAGCGGGATTGGGATACACAGAGAAGCCAATCGATTCCTTGGGTTCCTCAACGCCCACATAATCAATAAATTCAGCTGAATACTCCATCACGCGGTTCATGAGGAAGTTTTGGCATAAAGAGCAAGCCCAGTTCCAATAGTCGGGGCTTTGCGGATAGCCGAACCTGAACGATTGCCCTGCTATCTCAGGGCTCAGCTGGGCCTTGACTTGGGTATAATGCCGTTCCGTGTTTTCGTATGCGAGGGCTTCTTGGCACATTTGCAGCAACCTGAGCCCAAATTGTTCTTCAAATTCTTGGTTTTCAAGGCATTTTCTAAACATGAGCGTGGCTTCTTGGCTGGAAGGCCAAGTGGCGTTTCCCGAATAAGTGGCATTGCTAAATGCGTTGAAAGAGATGGTATTGCCCAATGAGTCCGTGATGTAGTCGTTGAAAGCAGCGTCGCCGTCGAAGAAAATCCAGCGCCATCGGCCACCATCCGTTTTCCAACAACGCATATTATTGGCCGGCCAGTCCGTGTTGGCGATGAAAGTCTCAAAAATGATGTAAGCCATGAAGTTGTTGATGTCGACGAGTTCGCCCAAATGCAGGTAGTTTTCCTCGTGAGAGAGGTCGGCGGTTTCAAGCCAATGCATCATGTTGGCAAATTCAATATGGATGCCGTAGTCGTTGACGGGTCCGCCGTACTCGGCCGTGCCATGCCAGTCGCCCACGATGTCGCAATGCGTTGTATTGATGCCGAAATGGTTCTCAAGATACCGCTCGTCCAGTTTTTCCTGCAGGAAATAGATGCCCCAATATTCGCCGTTGAGATACAGCACGATCGGTCGTGACAAGCTCGCCTCCAAGCCCGCCTCGAGAGCCGTTTGGGTGCAAATGTAGTCTTGGATGCCAGCATAAGGATAAAGGGATGAGAAAGGCTTGATAACCAAGCGTTTGAAATTGTTGAGCGGACTGGATTCAAAAAACTGGTGCTTGAAATACTTTTCGCCGTATTCCTCTCTTGCGTAGATTTTCAAGCCTTTCTGAGGCTGTCGTCGGGCGCGGTTGCCGTGCGTTCTTAGGCCGCAAATCTGGTTGATTCCGCTGTTGTCGGCATAATCATAGTACTCCACGTTCGATATGCGTTCCCATTCGCGGCCTTTTTGGAAGTAGTTGCCAGACAGCGGGTTGAGGGAGTCGTAATAGATGCCTGGCACCAGGATTCCTCGCTCGAAATCGAACAAGTCGAGGGAATCGGCGCTGATGGAAACGACGGGTAGCCCATGTGTGTCGCACCCCAAGGCCTTGATGAAATAGCTGTTGGTGAAGGTCTTGCTTACACAGCTGTCGTTCTCGTCAAACGCGGCGGCGCGGATGACGATGCAACGCTGCACTGAGTCGGGGAGATAGACCAGGTCGGCGGGACTGATGGGGATGGTGAAGATTTTGGAACGCGAATACAGGCTATCATTGAGCATGATGGGTTGTTCGAACAGGCAGGAGGTGGAGTCGGGTGTGGCTCCGTTGAGGGTGTATCGCACGTGGTGAAGTTTGGTCCGACACTCCAGCGACAGGGGAAAGCAGGTGTCGTAGAATCCTCCCTCTACGGAGAAAAGCACTTTCTCCTCCGTTTGGCCGAATGCAGTCAGGGCAAGCCCCATCAAAAAGGCCAAAACCAAAGTTCGTATATGGATGCCGTATTCCATCGGTTCTTGGATTATCTCACCACAAACTTTTGTGTTTCGCCTGCAAAAGTAATAAAATACATTCCTGATGGCAAGCCCGAAATGTCAATTTGCTGTTTTTCAGCGTTGATGCAGCCTTGCAGCAAGGTCTGTCCTATGAGGTTGGTGATGCGGTATGTGTTTTTGCCTATTGTAGGGCTGTCACATTGTGGTAGCCGCACAAAGAGAACGCCGTTGGCGGGATTGGGATAGACCGAGAAACCATTTTCGTTGGTTGTTTCTTTTTTTGCTTCAATAATGCCATCATATACGGTTTGCCAGGTTATTGTGATGTCGCTGAAACTGTGTGAAGTGGCCCTTATCAGATAATCTTCCGTGCTAAGTGATTCGTCCCAAAATATGCGTTCGTCGCGTCCTCCAATCCCATTCACTCCTGCCATTCCAAATACCCAGTCTTCATCAGACCACACTAGCCCATCCATTCTTATGCAAAGTCCGTTTTCATCGTAAAAATATTCCACTCTTTTGCTGTTAACAAACATACTATCTGTCCACATTTCGTATGTGATGCTGAGCATGGTCCCGTCTTCATCCACTCCCCATCTGGTTCTGTGCTCATTTTGCCATTGGCTGTCAACCCAGATTTGTGCCACCTCTTCAGTCCTAATACCCAATTCATTGTATTGGAAAACAAAGCTTGAATCGTTGACCCAACAATTGTTTTCAACACTCCATTTCTGACGTGTTTTGGTTAGGCAAAGTCCGTTGTCATATCCGTATGTTGTTGTATAGCCCTCTCGTAAATAGTCATATCCGTTATAGTTCTCAAAGAGGAAGTCTAAAATGTTGTCATTTAAGTCGTAATGTGTGGTTTTAAGATAATCGATATTTCCATTACGGAATCGAGTTTCAATCTTTGTCTTTTCCCCCCCTGTTTCTTCATAGGCAAATTCGGTGACGAGATATGGGGTAGAGGGCCAATATAAATCATCGGGATTTCTGCCATATTGTTCTATCCTTCTTAATGCTTCATCGTCATAATAAAGATAGGCTGTACTATCAGTATAGTACCATCCTCCCCATTTGTTGACATAAAGTTTTTTTGAATAACACAATAAGTCATTATCGTACACATAGTAAACACTATCGACGCCATATAAACCGCCGCCATCATAACCGCCGTATGAGTATTTGGTAACTCGACAGTCATTGTCATACCAGTATTTCTTATAGTAATACGCATTTCCATAGCTACCATATACTATGTAGCATTCATAGGAAGAGACCAATCCTTGGGCGTTGTAATGAAAAGTTCCTCTTAGTGTCATTTCTTCCGTAATTGTATCGTTGTTGAAGATGTCAGCATAGGTGTATCTTTTGGTTACACGTTCAGGCTTTTCAATGTTTTGCGCCTCCATGATGCCGAGGCAGCCGAGGCAAATCGCTATGATTGAAACTAATTTTTTCATGACTTTTGAGTTTTCTTATTGCATAATTTTCATGTTTCGCCCGCAAAGGTAATAATTAAATTAATAGGAGCCAATGATTTCCTCAAAACTCCGTTCGTCCTCCAAGCCGTTCATTTTCTCCTGCTTGATGCGCGACTTGCGGCGGGCGTAGGAGTTAGTTTGCAGGTTCATCAGGATGGAGATGACCTGGTTGCTGAAGCCTTGTTTGGTGAGGCAGCAGATTTGCAAGTCGCTCTTGGTCAGGGTGGGGTAGTGCGCCGTGAGGCGTTGGGTGAAGTCGCCGTAGACCTTGTCGATGAGCGTCACGAAGTCGTCCCATTCGCTGTCCTTCAGGTCGAAGTCGAGGGTCGAGGCGGTGATTTGCTCGGTGAGGGCCAAAGCGGTCACGTACACCTTGTTTTTCTTCAGCGCGACCTCCATCTGGTTCTTCATCTCCTCGGCTTTCAGCTTGGCACTCAGCGTTTTCTGTCGTAAAAGCAGTAAGACGACCGTCAAAACAACCAACAATGCACCGAGGATGAGGTAGAGATACAGGCTTTTCAAATTTTGCTCCGCTTGCAGTTGGTTTTTCTGCATTTGGAGGTCGTATTCTCCTTTGATACGCTGCACTTCCTCACTGCGGTGTTCGCGGTCGGCCTGCATCATGTTCTCGTTGAAAAGCTCGTGATACTCAAGCGCTTGCTGGTAGTCGCCTTGGAATTGATAGAGGTAATATAGGCTTTGGTAGGCCGACATGCGCACGCCAGCCATCTCGTTTCGGGTGGCTTCGGTGAGGTGGACGATGGCGAGGCTGTCTTGCTCCAAGTAATAATAGGCCAAGCCTAAAGTCAGTGGGCCATCGCCAGAGGCACCGTCGGCCAAGGCTTGACCAACGCGCTCAATCACTTGCTCATAATCTTCCGTCACCAACAGCACATCGCGGCTCGATTCCAAAAGGATTTCGTTTTGCATTGTTTTGTCGTTCAAGGCTTTGGCAAAGTTGAGGGCTTCGTCGTAATGTTGTTCTGCCGCGTCGATGTCGCCCAATGAGGCCGCCGCCCGACCGCAATTGCGCAGGGCGTTCATTAACAGGGTGGAGTCGCCGAGTTCTCGGGCTATCTTTGCGGCATCTTCGTGCAACAGCAATGCCTCCGAAAACAATTCGTGCTTCCAGTAGCAGAAGCCGAGGTTGTCCTCGATTTGGCCTTTCAGCGGTTTCGTTTCGGGTTTGTCGGGCTTGCATTGCTCAAGGGCAAGCAAGGCTTGACTGAACGACTCGGCGGCGGCTTCGCTCTGTTTGGCGGCGCGTTGTTCAAGGCCTTGCTGATAGAGCGTTTCAGCCTCTTTGAGGTAGCGCGCTTCGTGGTGGCAGGCTGTGAGACTCACCATTACAAGGAACGCACAAATTATACATCGTGTTTTCATTGTTTTACGAATTTCATGGTTTGTTCACCTATATTGATGAAATACATTCCCGTAGGCAAATCAGTAATGTCAATCTGCTGATTTTCAGCGTTAATCGAACCTTGCAGGATCGTTTGTCCCATGAGGTTGGTGATGAGGTATTTGTTTTTGTCCATTGTAGGGCTGTCACATTGTGGCAGCCGCACAAACAGAATGCCGTTTGTGGGATTAGGATAGACCATCAAGGTCCCTGAGCCTGCCGAAGGGCCGTCTTCCCCAATGCCATTGTGCAGCTGTTCATACACCTCGTCGCAGTCTTTGTCGCCGAGTTTGAAGACCAATTCGCCATCCACCCAATAGCATCTCATGCCTTCCACGCGGTAGCTTTTGCCTCGATCCATCAGTCGTTCGGGGAAGAAGCTGGTGAGGTGTCCGATGCCGCACACGATGTCGCCGCTGAAGAAGTCATTCGGGTCGCTCACGCGCAGCATCCGATAGACCTCCCCTTCATATTCGATGTACTCCACCGCGTCAACATGCATGATGAGGCTCTCGTCCCCGACCTTGATTTCCCACTCGTCGCCAGTGTCGGCTGTGAGGTCGTAAAGCGTGGTGAACTCCTGCAAGTCCTTGTTCCACCAATACATCTTTCCGTTTTCCTCATAGATGTATTCGTGTGTCACTTCGGTGTGGAAGTCTTTGTCGAACTGCGTGTTGCTGCGGATGATGATTTTCGGGCGCTTGCCGCCTTCAAACAGGGTGTCGCCCACGCATTCGAGGTGCTGGTAGGTGATGCTGCCGTCGAGGTTCTGGATCTCGTAGTACCATTCGGCGCATTCCTCCCCAACAATATCGTCCAAGCTCGTTTGGCCCACATGCAATGGGTAGTCTGGAATGGTGCAATAGGCCATACGGTTGACACACAACCAAGCTTGTGTGAATTGGCTGCGTTGAGCACCCTTCCCTGGAGAATAGTAGTTCCAGCGATTGGAACACTCCAACCATCCGTAGCAGTAATGCTTTTCGGCATCATTGCTGGGGATCTCACGGCGAAAGCCATACATCAGATGGCTTATGGTAGTGTCGACTATGGGATGGGCAAAGACAATCGGTGCCCACCAATAGCTGTTGTACCAAAGAGATATAGTATCTAACTGGGCATCGTTATACTGCTCCAAGCTCGATAGCAACCCTCCGGGGCCCGCCGTGGTGTCGGGGACTTGACTGCTCCCGAAGCAAGGAGTCAGTTCCCATTCGGAACCTATTACGCGGAAACCTATAGTCATTGGGGAAACTGCATCAATAACACCACCTATGGTAACGAAGTCGCATACGGCATCTCCATCCAGATCCAAACGGAAGCCCTCCTCAGGGACATCCATGAAGAACTGGCACGTGTCCCCTTCGAATTCGGTGTAGACGACAGCGACTTTCTCGATGAAGTTGGAGAAATAGTTCCAACCGGGCGCGTTTTGGTATGCCTCGGCGCAGCCGGAAGGGACATGGATGGGGATCTCACTGTCTACACCCCAGAAACTATGATAATATACCTCAGGACCAGGTTCATAGTATGCCGTCGGAGGGATGGCCGACTTGCAAGTGATGGAGGCCAAGCCGCTGCAACCTAATGCGAAATCGCCAATATAGGAGACGGAAGACGGCAGAGTGATGGTGGACAAGGAGTTACATCCAAAGAACGCTTTTTCTTCCAGACGTTCTACAGAATAGGGGATCGTTATGGCATCGAGCTCTGTACAGCCTGCGAAAGCGCACATCCCGATGTTGTTGACGGTGTAGGGGATAATGGTGTTTTTGCATCCCAAGAGCAAAGTGTTGGAGTCAGTTTCGATCAAGGCGTTGCAATTGTCACGGCTGTCGTAGGCCGGATTGGCCTCGTCTACAATGATGGATTGGAGGTGCTTGCAACCCAAAAAGGCGCCCCCTCCACAACTGTCAGTGACTGCAATTGAAGTCACCGACGAGGGGATAAATATGGAATCGAGAGGGCAAGCCGCGAATGCCAATCTTGCGATGTGCGTGACCGTATTGGGGATTACAAGGTTGCCTGATAGTTGGGTGCAATAAGCAAAGGCTTGTTCGCCGATCTCTGTCACGGTATAAGAGAGACCTTGGTATTGCACCGTCTCCGGGATGACGAGCTCGCCTTGGGCGGCTTGGCCGTCAACATGACCGGCCACGCTCACACAAAACGGTTGGATGCTGATCGCCTCATACAACAAATCTCCTACAGCAAAAGGACTGGAGGGAACCTCAAAACTCGTTTGTCCCCAGCGCAAGGGATAGTTTGGGATGGTACAGTAGGCCGTCCTGTCGAAGCCAAAGTGTGCAGTGGTGCTATTGACATACCTACTATAGGTCTCAAACCAACCATAGTAATACCCATCTTCCCGCTGGATACGGAAACCATAATTATTATGGGCTCCTGGGTGATCCCCTGCATTCCAGCAGAAATATGGTATCCAGTTCTCTTCTTCAACTTCTGACAGAGGCATGTCTATATTGTTTGGATCGACTATGCAAATCCTTGTATTGCCAAAATCTCCCGACAGGAGGCCAGGATGACATATTTCACCGCTTATATACATCTGCATCATTAAATCATCAGCTTCTCCGTCCACATCAAGGTCTATCCAAATGGGGCCTAGTTTATGCCAATAAATTAGGATGGAATCAGGCTCGAAATCCCTGTAAATGATGGGCTCTTCTTCGATGAAGTTGGAGAAATAGTTCCAGCCGGGTGTATTTTGATAGACCTCAGTGTAACCGAAAGGGATATGTATCGGGGTGTCTGCGTTGTACCCTTCAAAGGCATTGGAAGCAAGAGTAGGTGGAATCCTGTTTGGAGAATAAATTTCATCGAAGGAAGTCCATTTGAATGCCCATTGGTCAATCTCGGTAAGTGAAGCTGGCAGTCTTAAGACTCCCGATAGTTGGTCGCAACCCCGAAAAGCATCTTCTGCGATGGTGACAACGGATTTGCCCAAGTCAAGTTCGGAAAACTTTGTGCCGCCAAAAGCAACCACTCCGATGAAGTTCATGGAGTTCGGAATGGTGAGGGTGCCTGTAAAAGGGGTGTTCGTGAAGGCACAAGTGTCTACCGTGACAAGTGAGGATGAGAGCGTCAAATCACCAGTGAATTGACACATGAAAAACGTATGATGCTTTATTTCCGTCACCAAATTGGGGATGGTCAACGAACCCGTAAAATGGCTGAGATAGAAAGCCATGATGCCTATGGTTTCCAATGAGTCCGAAAGCGTGAGAGAACCCGAAAACTCACAATAATGGAAGGCAAAGTCTTCGATTGTCTTCACGGAATTGGGGATGACCAAGTCGCCTCCATCGCCCGCTCCGGCAAAAGCACTAACGCAGATGGTCTCTATGCCATCTGGAATGGTGGTTGCCTTGCATCCTGCCACCAACGCCATATCCGCTCTTCTGATGAGGGCATTACTTTCTGAGTAGAACATTGGATTCTCTTCGTCCACCGTGATGGATTCCAAACTCGCGCTAAACCTAAATGCCTCAGGGATGATGTCGATTACACTGTTGGGAATGAAGACAGAAGTAATGTCACATTCAAAAAAAGTGTTTGAGTCAATGGCGGTTACGGCATAATCCGTGCCATTATAAGTAACAACAGAAGGGATGATGATTTCTCCTGCTGGCTTGACATGACCTTCGTAATAATTACCCTGGAACCAAAGGTTGTTTTCTGAGAAGGGGTGTGTTAAGATTACCGTGTGGGCTTCCGCATCAGTAATGCGATAGTACAAAGTTTGACCCGATTCGCAAACGGCCGAGAAATTGTATTGTTGCGCGAATCCACTTATGGCCAAGGCCATTAACATTGTGATTGTAATTAGCTTTTTCATAGCATTAGGTTTTTAATTTGTTTGATACTTTCAATTCTGCATTGCAAAAGTATAACATTTCCCAAAACAAAAAATACCTTGTCAAGACCCTAAGAGGGCTTGTCTATCATTTCGGATATAGAGAATTTTTCAATTGACTGATTCTCTGATTGTTGAAAATCTGTCAATCTATGGGTTGTCTATGGGTTTGGCTATTTAAAACGCCGTAGGGCTGCCATAATATGACAGCCCTACGGACGATTTTTGATGGATTTCGCGCCGACTACCAATCCGAATCCCAGTCGGTGCCACCGCTATCCCAAGAATCGCTGCCGCTGTCCCAGTTGCTGTCGCTGTCCCAACCGGAATCGTCGCTGTGGCTACCCGCATCGTACCACGTGGATTCTTCGAAGGTCTTCCCGTTGTGGTCATAGTATTGGTAATCCTTGGCGTTTTTGTCCGTGATGTCAATATCCTCATGTGAGGGATACCAGTCGTCGGACTCTCTGTCATAGTAATACCACGACGAGCCTTGGTGATAGTATTGTGTGCCCTTGTAGTTGTAGTAGCCGTTCGGGGCGCTGTCATCAAAGATGGTGGCCAGCATTCCGATAATGAAAAAGATAATAATAGCTATTAGGCAACCTTTTTTCTTGGATTTCTTCTTTTCGGCAACGGGTTGTTTGTTGACTGGACTGTTGCCCTTTTGGTCGACAATCTCAGCCTTCAGGCGTTGGTACAGCTCGTTGACGGCGTACTTCTCGTCGGATCCCTTGTAGCGCACGGCACGCTCCCCGTTAGCCTTGTTCTTGTAGACCACAAAATCGCCACTACCATCTTGGTAGATGCCGAAGGCCTTGGGTTCGGTGATGTTCTTGCCGATGAAAAACCGTGTAATTTCCTCGGGCGGCAGATGGTGGGCGGCGTACCAGGCCTTCAGTTCCTCAATGGTCTTGGGCTGTTCGGAGGCGGTACGGTTGGCGCCTGAGAGCGGTGCGCCGCAATTGGGGCAGCGATCATTTGCCTCTTCAATCATCGAGCCGCAGAATTCGCATTTTACTCTCATGGTTGAGTTCTTTTCTATGGACGAGGTAAAGATAATAAAAAATTTTGTAGAGACGTGCCATGGCACATCTCTACAAAATAGATTTCAATTCTAGTAGCAACCCGAGGGTAACACTTCTGAAATAACCGTGTTGTCGTACAGGTCGCCCTTGTAAACATCCATGATTTCAAGCGTTATGGTGAATGCTTTGAGTAATTCTTCATCTTTTACATTGAGTTCCTTGTCCCAACTAAACACTTGGTTGCCCATTTCGTCCTTGAGATTGAGGATGAACATTGGTTCGCCGTTGAAACTGAGTTTCAACTTTTTTACTCTAGAATAGTTTTTCCAAGAGTCCTCGCTGGCATAATCGCCATTGGCGATTTCTATGCCCGTGAATCCAGCATTGACATCATTGAAATCAAAAGTGATCTTTTCGCCAATGCCATAGCCGTTGACACCTTCCACCCACGATGTTTGGTAGTCTTCATCGTAAAGGTTTTTCTCGTTATAGTTGATATTACCCTGTGTTGCAAGGCGGCTTGTGGCAGAGATGTTTGAAATGGGATAACAATCCTGTGGGCTATCATAGCCGTCTTCATCTTCCTCGTTGTATTCGCCATCGTATGCTTTTCCAAGTTGTTGAGCGGTCATTATTTCATAAACGCCGATGGGGTCTATTTCGATAATCTCTACGATTGATGTCGTTGCTTCGATCTGTGACGTAGTGTTTTCGTCGCTATTTTGTGCCACTTTTTTGTTGGTGCTACTTCCACATGCTGCGCAAATCAATGATGCAACGAAGAACAATAGATAGATGGTTTTTTTCATAGTTGAATTCATTTGTAAGAGTCGTTATTATTTTTTCGGCTTCAACTCATCGAAAATCATGTTGCGCAGGTTCTCAATCGGGACGCGCACCTGGGCCATCGTGTCGCGGTCGCGCACGGTGACGGTGTTGTCGACCAAGGTGTCGTTATCCACTGTGACGCACATCGGCGTGCCAATGGCATCTTGTCTTCTGTAACGCTTGCCGATGGAGTCCTTCTCCTCGTACTGGCACATGAAGTCGGCCTTCAGCGAGTCGATGATCTCGCGGGCCTTCTCCGGCAGACCGTCTTTCTTGACCAACGGCAGCACGGCCACCTTATAAGGTGCCAGGATGGCCGGCAACTTCAACACTACGCGCTCCGAGCCGTCCTCCAACTTCTCCTCAGTGAAGGCATTGCTGAACATGGCGAGGAACATGCGGTCGAGGCCGATGGAGGTCTCGATGACATAGGGCGTGTAACTCTCGTTGGTGTCGGGGTCGAAATACTGGAGCTTCTTGCCCGAGTATTTCGCGTGAGCCGACAAGTCAAAGTCGGTGCGGCTGTGGATGCCTTCCAGCTCCTTGAAGCCGAAGGGGAAGTCAAACTCGATATCGGTGGCGGCGTTGGCATAGTGGGCCAATTTCTCATGGTCATGGAAGCGGTATTTCTCGGCGGGCAGACCCAAGGAGAGGTGCCAGTTGAGGCGTTCCTGTTTCCAGTGCTGGAACCAGTCGAGCTCTGTGCCAGGTCGGACGAAGAATTGCATCTCCATCTGCTCGAACTCGCGCATACGGAAGATGAACTGACGGGCCACAATCTCATTGCGGAAGGCCTTGCCAGTCTGGGCAATGCCAAACGGAATCTTCATGCGGCCAGTCTTCTGCACGTTGAGGTAGTTGACGAAAATGCCTTGAGCCGTTTCAGGGCGCAAATAGATAGTGTCGGAGCCGTCGGCCACGCTGCCCATCTGGGTCGAGAACATCAAGTTGAACTGACGCACATCGGTCCAGTTACGGGTACCGCTGATGGGGCAGACGATCTCAAGATCGAGGATGAGTTGCTTGATGGCTTCGAGGTCGTTTTTCTCCATCGCGCCATACAGGCGGTGGCTGATTTCCTCGATTTTGGCCTTGTGTTCCAGCACGCGCGGGTTGGTGGTCACAAACTGCTCTTCGTTGAAGGCGTCGCCGAAACGTTTGCGGGCTTTCTCCACCTCTTTATTAATCTTTTCCTCGATTTTGGCCATATAGTCTTCGACGAGCACATCGGCGCGGTAGCGTTTCTTGCTGTCGCGGTTGTCGATGAGCGGGTCGTTGAAGGCATCGAGGTGCCCCGAGGCCTTCCAAGTGGTGGGATGCATGAAGATGGCAGCGTCGATGCCGACGATGTTCTCGTGCATCTGCACCATGGCTTTCCACCAATACTCGCGGATGTTTTTCTTCAGTTCCACGCCGTTCTGGCCGTAGTCGTATACGGCTGAAAGTCCGTCATAAATCTCGCTCGATTGGAAGATGAAACCGTATTCCTTCGCGTGAGCGGTTATTTTCTTAAAGAATTCGTCTTGGTTCATTTATTTATGTTTTTAAGATTCAAAAATTCATGATTTAACTACGAATTTCACGAATAATACGATTATACACAAATTGAATTTTGCAACTTCGTTGCGAATAGGTGCGAATTCGTATCAATCCGTAGCTTCAGCTGCCAAATTCAAACATCGCTATTCGTTTAATTCGCATAATTCGTAGTTTCTTTTCATAATTATATAATCAGCATAGCATCCCCGTATGTGAAGAAGCGGTATTTTTCGGCGACGGCTTCCTTGTAGGCTTTCATCAGCACGTCGTAGCCGGCAAAGGCAGCCACCTCCATCATCATCGGCGACTTGGGCAGGTGGAAGTTGGTAATCATGCAGTTGGCCACTGAGAAGGTGTAAGGTGGGAAGATGAACTTGTTCGTCCAGCCCTTGAACGGCTTGATTTTTCCGCCGATGGTCATGGCGGTTTCCAGGGCCTTCAGCGAGGTGGTGCCCACGGCAAACACGTTGTTGTGGCGAGCGTTGGCCTCGTTGACCAAGTTGGCACACTCTTCGCCGATGTACATCTCTTCCGAGTCAGGCTTGTGTTTGGTGAGGTCTTCCACTTCGATGTCGCGGAAGTTGCCCATACCCGGGTGAAGGGTCAGCTCGGCGAAGGTGCCTCCAAGCAGTTCGATGCGTTTCATCAGGATTTTGCTGAAATGCATACCGGCAGTGGGGGCGGAGACGGCGCCTTCCACCTTGGCGTAGATGGTCTGGAAGTTCTCGGCATCTTCGGGTTCCTCGTCGCGGTTCAGTTCCTTCGGAATCGGGGTATGGCCCAACGAAGCCAGCGTTTTCTTGAACTCGTCGTATGTGCCGTCGTAGAGGAAACGCAGGGTGCGGCCGCGCGAAGTCGTGTTGTCGATGACTTCCGAAACCAGTTCGTCGCCTTCACCGAAATAGAGCTTATTGCCGATGCGAATCTTGCGCGCTGGGTCGACGAGCACGTCCCAAAGGCGGCTCTCGGGGTCAAGCTCGCGGAGCAGAAGCACCTCGATTTTAGCACCGGTCTTTTCCTTCTCGCCGTACAGCTTGGCGGGGAAGACCTTAGTGTTGTTGATGACGAAAACATCGCCATCTTTCACATAGTCAACGAGATCCTTGAAGATGCGGTGCTCGATTTTTCCCGTCTTGCGGTCGACGACCATCATGCGGGCTTCGTCGCGGTTTTGGATGGGATGGAGCGCAATCAGCTCGCTCGGCAGGTTGAATTTGAATTGGGAAAGTTTCATTTATGTAAAGTTTGATATTCTTTCGTTTGATATAAGCGTGCAAAGATAGTGCAGGACAAAAATTTTGTCAAGTTTTTTTTCTTAAATGATTGGTTTTAAGCCTGTTTTGCTGCCTTTTCCTCTTGCTCCTTTTTCCACTCTTTGAACGCATCGCCCGTGTCGATGATATGCTGCTTCAGCTTTTCCAAAGGCCAGGCGTCCTCAACCTTGAAATCGCCGATGCGAGTACGGCGCAATGAAATCAGGCAGGCACCGTTGCCCAAGGCTTTGCCGAAGTCGTTGGCGAGGCTGCGGATGTAGGTGCCTTTGCTACAAGTGACTTCAAAATCAAGTTCAGGGAAACGGTCGAGGCTGATTTTGAAGTCTTCGATGCGGACATCGCGGGCCTTCAGCTCGATTTCCTCGTCGGAGCGGGCATAGTCGAAGGCGCGTTTCCCCTTGATTTTGATGGCGGAATATTTTGGCGGATATTGCTTGATGTCTCCGATGAATAGTTTTCTGGCAGTCTCGATTTGCTCCGGTGTGATGTCGTCAGTAGGGAAAAAGGCGTCAGGTTCGCTCTCCAAGTCGAAGGTCGGGGTGGTTTGGCCGAGCAGAATCGTTCCTGTGTAGGTCTTTATCTGCGCTTGAAATACGTCAATCTGCTTGGTCATCTTGCCCGTGCAAAGGATAAGCAGCCCTGTCGCCAAAGGGTCGAGGGTGCCGGCGTGGCCGACTTTCAGCTTGCGGATGCCGTAGCAGCGGTTCACCAAGGAACGGATGAAGTTGACCGTGTCGAACGACGTCCAGTCCAAGGGCTTGTCGATGAGGATGACTTCGCCTTCTTCGAAATTAAACATTGATTTTGGAAACAAATCTGTCACAAATCTTAAATCAATCTCTTTTTGTCGTTGTGTTCGGCTGGCCCTTATCGGGCGCGCCGAAACGCTTCTTCGAAGCAGTTACTTAAGGATGTAAGGCAAAACAATTGCCAGCAGGCCGACGATGGCGCAATACACGGCAAACCAAATCAACTTGCCCTTCTTCACCAGGTTAATCATCCACTTGCAGGCGAAGCAGCCTGTGACGAAGGCCGCCACAAAGCCGATGATAAGCGCGAAGGTGGATGTCGGCACCGTCACCGCGGCAGAGGCTGCGGATTCAGCGGACGAGAAGAACAGGTCTTTGGCATCCAAGAGGGCTTCGCCGAGGATGGGCGGGATGACCATCAGAAAGGAGAACTGGGCGAGTTTTTCCTTCTTGTTGCCGAGCAAAAGACCCGTGGCTATGGTGGAGCCGGAACGCGACAGTCCAGGCATTACGGCCACGGCTTGTGCGATGCCGATGATGAAGGCATGTACGGGCGAGATATTCTCTTTCTGGCGCGGCTTGGCGAAATAGGAGAAAGCCAACAGCGAAGCGGTGATGAGCAGGCAGATGCCCACAACGAGTAGACCTGAGCCGAACACTGCCTCCACCTTGTCCTTGAAGAATAAGCCCACAATCATCACGGGGATCATCGAGATAAGGATGTTGACGATGTATTTCGTACCCTCGTTCCACTTGAACTTGAAGAGGTCCTTGAAGAGCCATACTATCTCCTTCCAGAGGATGAGACAGGTGCTGAGCACCGTGGCGATGTGTACGATGATGGTGAAGTCCAAAGCGTCCTCACCGTTGACGCCAAACAGGTATTGACCGATAGCCAAATGGCCGCTGCTGCTGACGGGCAGGTATTCTGTCAAGCCTTGAAGAATACCGAGTAAAAGTGCTTGTAACCAGTTCATAGTGATTTGTTTAATTCGGAATGCTGAGTTGGGAATGCTAAGTATGGCAAAGCCATATCAGTCTGCATTCCTCGTTCATAATTCCGTATTTGTTTGTTATTTTTTCTTCCAGAATATCGCTACGATTTCAACAACAAAACCTGCCAAGACCAAAATAGGAGCAAGGGTAATTCGCTGGAAATTAAACATTGTCTCGTTGAACACGTCGGGGTCGTTGGAACCGCCGCCAATCATAAGGATGAAGCCCAAGGCTATGAGGGCGATGCCAATGAGCACGATGATGTAGTTTTGTTTGCCAAAGGGCATAACTTTCTGGTCTTCATTTTTTTCGACCGTTTCTTTCTTTATTGTTTCTTTTGCCATAGTAGGTTGGTTTTTCGTTTATGCGTATAGTCGGTCCACATCAGCGCGGAGGTATTTCCGTAGGGCGATTCTCGTGGAGAGTCCGCCGATAAGGATGCCTAAGCCTATGATGCCGACAAAGATGCCGATGACGATTTTATATTCTTGAATGAAAGATAGTTCGGGTACGCGTTTCGTGAAGGTGTATAGCATGGCGGCAAGGAACATATCGGCGAGCAAAGCCCCGAAAAAGCCCTGCGAGATGCCGCTCCTGATGAAGGGCCGGCGGATGAACGCAGGTGTGGCACCCACCAACAGCATACTGCGTACCAAGAAGCGCTTGGAGTAGATGCTGAGGCGTATTGTGTTGCGTATCAATGTGATAGCGATGACAAGCAGCACCAAACTAGCGGCAACCAGAACCATGCCGATGCGGTTGACGTTCTGATTGATGAGGTCGACGAGCGATTTTTGGTAGTAGATTTCCTTAATGTCCTTGTTTTTAAGCAGTTGCTTTTCGATGACGCTGAGGCTGTCGGGATGGGTGTAGGCCGCGTTGAAGCGCACGTCGATGGAGGGCAGCAGCGGGTTTTCCTCATTGCCGAGCCATTGCAGGAAGTCTTCGCCGAGGTCTTCGCTGAGGCGGTGGATGGCCTCGTCCTTGGTGATATATTCCGTCGATTTCACGGCAGGCATGGCATTGAGGTCTTGTTGCAGGCGTAAGATATTGGCTTCCTTTACGTTGCTGTTCAGCACAATCTCGAAACCGATGTTTTCCTTGATGTGGTTGGAGAGCTTTTGCGTGTGCATCATGAGCAGGGCAAACACGCCTAACAAAAAGAGTACCAATGTGATACTCATCAGCGACATGAAATAGGACCCTGCCACGCGGCGTTTGCTCGAACTCTTTTCTGACATCTTCATTACGAATGAAGTTGCAAAGATAGGGGATTTATTTCAATCAAAGACAGGGGAAAAGAAGAAATGACAAAAATAAACCGCATATTTTTTCAATAACTCACAAATTTTTCGCAACTTTGCAGCGGAATTGGCCTTTGGCTTTGAATTTTAAATTTTTAAATCTTAAATACACACTATGAAAAGAGACGAAAAAATCTTTGATCTGATTCGCCAAGAGAAAGAGCGTCAGATGCACGGAATCGAACTCATCGCTTCGGAAAACTTTGTCAGTGAACAAGTTCTGGAGGCTATGGGCTCTGTCATGACCAACAAATATGCCGAGGGCTATCCTGGCAAGCGTTACTACGGCGGCTGCCAAATCGTCGACCAGAGCGAGCAAATCGCCATCGACCGCGCCTGCCAACTGTTCAATGCCACCTTTGCTAACGTGCAGCCCCACTCGGGCGCACAGGCCAACATGGCCGTGATGCAAGCCCTGCTTGAACCCGGCGACACCTTCATGGGCCTTGACCTTTCGCACGGTGGTCACCTTTCGCACGGCAGCCCGGTCAACGCTTCGGGTATGCTTTACAAACCCGTCGCATACCACGTCGCTAAGGAAACTGGCCGCGTCGACTACGACGAGATGGAGAAGATTGCCCTCGAGTGCAAGCCGAAACTCATCATCGCTGGTGCTTCTGCATACAGCCGCGACTGGGACTACAAGCGTATGCGCGCTATCGCCGACAAGGTGGGTGCCGTCCTCATGGCCGACGTCAGCCACCCCGCTGGCCTGATCGCCAAAGGCCTGCTCAACGACCCGTTGGAGTACTGCCACATCATCACCACTACGACCCACAAGACTCTCCGTGGTCCCCGTGGCGGCATGATCCTTATCCGTCATGACTTCGAAGACCCGCGTGGCCGTAAGACCCCGAAGGGCGAAGTCAAGATGATGTCAGCCCTCATCAACAGTGCCGTGTTCCCGGGCATCCAAGGTGGTCCTCTCGAGCATGTCATCGCCTCCAAGGCCGTTGCTTTCGGCGAAGCCCTCAGCGACGAGTACATGGAGTACATCCAGCAGGTGAGAAAGAACGCCGCTTTCATGGCCAGAGCCTTCATGGACAAGGGTTACGATGTCATCAGCGGTGGCACCGACAACCACTCCATGCTCATCGACCTCCGCGGTAAGTTCCCGGAAATCACTGGTAAGATGGTGGAGAACACCCTCGTCCTTGCCGACATCACCGTCAACAAGAACATGGTGCCCTTCGATACCCGCTCGCCGTTCCTGACTTCTGGTCTGCGCGTCGGCACGCCCGCCATCACCACCCGTGGCCTGAAGCAAGACAAGATGGCTGTCATCGTCGATATGATCGACGACGTCATCAGCGACATCAATCCTGAGACCAAGACCGCTTCGGAGGCCAAGATTGCCGCCGTCCGCGCCGAAGTGAACAAGCTGATGAAGGACTATCCACTGTTTGCTTGGTAAGTTTCAGACACCTTATTATTAATAAAGGTCGCTCCAATCGGTGCGACCTTTATTTTAGTCCATCAGAAGTCTTTTTTAATCAAAATTTAGACTATTGAAAGTCTTTTTTATGAAAAAAATAGACTATTGAAAGTTTTTTTTGTATCTTTGCGGCCGTAAACACATAAAAATGGAAGAAGAATATACGATAGAAAACCTTTACAGGAACTTCAATAGGAAAGTCGATGCCGTTTCTACCGACCTGCACCGTTATCTTTTCTACAAAATCAATTGGAACAACCGGCTTATCGGCATCAAAGGTAGTCGAGGCATGGGCAAAACCACGCTTTTGTTGCAGCACATCAAGGAAGATTTTGCTGACAGGAACAAAGTGCTGTATGTGTCGTTGGACAACCTCTGGTTTGAGACGCATCCGCTTATGGAGTTGGTTGAATATCATTATACTCATGGTGGAACGCATCTTTTCTTGGATGAAATCCATCGTCATCCCCATTGGCAGACATTGTTGAAAAACATATACGACGATTACCCCGACTTGCACATTGTCTATACGGGTTCTTCCATGCTTAGGATTGATGCTAATCAAGGCGATTTGTCGCGGCGTCAGGTGGTTTACAAGTTGCATGGTTTGTCGTTCCGTGAGTTTCTCGCATTTGAAGGCGTTTGTCTCGATGAAACCGCTGTCACCCTTGAAGCCTTGCTTTCCCAACATCAAAAAATGGCCTCGCGGATTGCTTCTAAAATTAAGGTGTTGCCTTATTTCGAGCGTTATCTGAAATATGGTCATTATCCTTTTTATAAGGAGGAAGGCGATGGCTTTGCTTTCCGTTTGCAGGAAGTGGTGCGTCAGATTATCGAGTCGGATCTTCCTGCTGTTGACAATGTTTCCGTTTCAACGATTAGGAAGACTCGTCGGATGTTGATGATTTTGGTAGAGCGGGTGCCTCAAACTCCGAAAATGGCCGAGGTGTACGATGAGCTGGAGACCAATCGTGAGAATGGCCTCAAGATGCTATATTCCTTGGAACGTGGCGGATTGCTTGCCCTTTTGACGCACGAAGTCAAGAACTTCCGTAGCCTTTCGCGGCCAGACAAGATCTTCCTCGACAATCCAAACCTTATGTATGCTTTGTCGACCAAAATCAACATTGGTACAATACGTGAGACCTTCTTCCACAACCAACTTTCAGCCATAGAAGAAGTGCTGCTTCCGCCAAAGGGCGACTTTTTGGTCAATCGCAGGCATTTGTTTGAGGTAGGCGGAAAGAACAAGACCTTCGACCAAATCAAGGATGTTCCGGACAGCTATCTTGCCGTGGATGAAACCGAGGTGGGCCACAACAACCGAATCCCATTGTGGCAGTTTGGGTTTTTGTATTGATGAAAGACTACCCGCTGTTTGCTTGGTAAGTTTCAGACACCTTATTATTAATAAAGGTCGCTCCGTTTGGGGCGACCTTTGTTGTTGTTGGGCTTTTCGGTTTAGTCTCGTTTCCCATCCAAAGTGTCCACGATGCATCCAACCAGGTTGTAAGCGCCGTCGTACACGTCTTTCAATGTGGCGTCGAGCATGTAGGCTGGCGTGGTGAACACTAGCTCGGCGTTGTCGGCGCACACGTCGCCGTTTTCGGTTTGGATGTGGTTGGCACCCCATTTCCTCACGTTGTCGGCATCGGGCGTGCCTTCGTTGCCTAGGGTAACGCAGACGTCAGGAATCAGCTTGGCGAACATCACTGGCGCGATGCACATTCCGCCTATGGGTTTCTTGGCCTCGTGCATCTCGAGGATGGCGCGTGCCACGTCGGGCTGTATCTCCATGTCAGCACCTTTGTAGGCATAGTCGCAGAGGTTTTTGGCCACGCCGTAGCCGCCGCTAAACAGCAGAGCGTCATAATCTTCGGCCTTGAACTCTTCGACGGGGCGGACATTGCTTCGGGCCAGGCGTGCGGCCTCGGTCAAAATATTGCGCTTTTCCTTGGTCTGCTTGTCGGTCAAATGGTCGACGACCTCTGTTTGCGGACGGTTGGGCGCAAAGCATTGGTACTCACAATGATGCTGCTCAATGGAGAGCAAAAGGGTGATGGCTTCGTTGATTTCGCTGCCGTCTTTCCGACCGCAGCCTGCCAAAATGACTGCAAATTTTTTCATAGTGTATGTGTGTTTGATTTCTTCTTTGAATCGACAAAGATAAACATAATTTCATTCCCGACAGCGGGAAAATCATTACCTTTGCCGCAAATATCTACATCATGGAAGAAAAAGACCTCCCGCGCACTGAATTGGACGAACTCGGCGAGTTCGGCCTCATCGACCAATTGACCGTTGATTTTCCCTTGCGCAACGCCTCCTCACTGAAGGGCGTCGGCGACGATGCCGCCGTCATCAACCACGAGGGGATGCGTACCCTCGTTTCGGTGGACATGCTCATCGAAGGCATCCATTTCGACTTGACTTATTGCCCCTTGAAGCACCTCGGTTACAAGGCCGCTGTCAGTAATTTCTCCGACATCTACGCCATGAACGGCACACCCACGCAGATTGTGGTCGGCCTAGGCGTGTCGAACCGTTTTTCCGTCGAGGCGCTTGACGAACTGTATGCCGGCATTCGCTTGGCCTGCGAGCGTTACAATGTCGACATGGTTGGCGGTGACACCACCAGCAGCAAGACGGGTCTTGTTATCTCCATCACCGTCATCGGCATGACGAAGGACGAGGACATCGTCTATCGCAGCGGCGCGAAGAAGAACGACCTGCTTTGCGTGAGCGGCGACTTGGGCGGGGCCTACATTGGCCTGCTCATCCTTGAGCGCGAGAAGGTGGAATTCCTCTCCAATCCTCACATGCAGCCCAAGTTGGACGGCTTGGAGTATGTGCTCGAACGCCAACTGAAGCCCGAAGCCCGCAAGGACATCGTGGAACAACTGAAGACCTTAGGCATCAAACCGACCTCGATGATAGACATTTCGGATGGTTTGGCTTCGGAAATCCTGCATCTTTGCAAGGAATCCAAGGTGGGTTGCCAGCTTTATGAGGAAAAAATCCCCATTGACCCCTCGACGGACAAACTGGCCAAGGACTTTCAAATTGTGCCTTCGGTGGCTGCACTGAGTGGGGGAGAGGACTACGAACTGCTTTTCACCATTGACCAAAAAGATTACGAGAAGATACAAACTTTATCAGCGGATGTGAGCGTTATCGGATATATGACTGAAAGTGCGGGTGTTGCCGAGATGATAACGCCCGACAACCATGTCATCCCGATTAAGGCTCAGGGTTGGGACCACATGCGGAAAAATGAATGAACTGCCCGAAATAGTGAAACAAAAGCTCGCCGCGCTGCCCAACAAGCCTGGCGTGTATCGCTATTTCGACCAAAAAGGCACGCTCATCTATGTCGGCAAGGCCAAAAACCTGAAACGGCGCGTCAGCAGTTATTTCAGCAAGGAGCAATTCGGCAAGACGCGTGTCCTCGTCAGCAAGATTGCTGACCTCGAATATAGCATAGTTGATTCAGAATCAGAGGCTTTGCTGCTCGAAAACACGATGATCAAGCAGTACAAGCCGCGCTATAACATCATGCTGAAAGACGACAAGACCTACCCGTGGATTTGCATCAAGAAGGAGGCATTCCCGCGTGTCTTCCTTACGCGCCGCAAGGTGAGCGACGGATCGGAGTATTTCGGGCCATATACTTCGGTGCGCACGGCACATATCCTGTTGGACTTGCTGGGTCAGGTCTATAAGATTCGCTCTTGCCGAACGCCTTTGACGGAGCTTGGTATCGAAAAAGGGAAATACAAAGTCTGTCTCGACTATCACATCCACAAATGCAATGGCCCCTGCGAAGGCTTGATTTCCAAGGCCGACTACAACGTAATGGTTGCCGAAATCCGTGAGATTATCAAGGGCAATCTGAATGGCGTGCTTCGTGAACTGAAGACGCTGATGATGGATCACGCCTCGCGGATGGAGTTTGAGGAAGCCCACGAAATCAAGGTGAAATACGACCTGTTGGAGGAATTCCACAGCCGCTCGACGGTGGTCAGCCAGTCGATTCATGATGTGGAGGTATACTCCTACGTTGATGACGGCGAGGCGTTCTATGTCAATTACATGAAGGTGAAGGACGGCGCGGTGGTGCAGTCGCACTCTTTTGAGATGCGTCGCAGGTTGGAGGAAACGCCAGAGGAACTTTTGCTTTTGGCCGTTGCTGACTTGCGGCAGCAGATGGGCGACCATGCCCCCGAAATCATCGTCCCGATGAAATTGGACTATGCCTTGGGCAATGTCGAGGTGACCGTCCCGCAACGCGGTGACAAGTTGAAACTTCTCGATCTCTCGCGCCGCAACGCCGTGCAATACAAAATCGACTTGGAGAAGCAACGCTCCTTGGTCGACCCAGAAAGACATCAAAAACGGGTGCTCAATCGGCTGAAGGAGGCCTTGCAATTGGAGGAAATTCCTGAGGTCATCGAGTGTTTCGACAATTCCAACTTCCAAGGCGACTATGCCGTGGCAGGCATGGTGCAGTTTGTGAACGGTAAGCCCAACAAGGCAGGCTATCGCCATTTCAACATCAAGACGGTGGAAGGCCCCGACGATTACGCCTCGATGAAGGAAGTGGTGCGCCGCCGCTATTCCCGTTTGATAGAGGAGGGCAAGCCTTTGCCCAATCTCATCATCACCGACGGCGGCAAAGGGCAGATGGAGGTGGTTAGGCAAGTGATAGAGGACGAACTGCATGTGTCGATTCCCATCGCGGGCTTGGCTAAGGACGACCGTCACCGCACCAATGAGTTGTTGTTCGGTTTTCCGCCTCGCGTGGTGGGCTTGAAACCCAATTCCGATGAGTTCCGCCTGCTGACGCACATTCAGGACGAAGTACACCATTTCGCCATCACATTCCACCGCAAGAAGTTCGAGAAGGGCTTCATGCACTCCGAGTTGGCCGACATCAAGGGCATCGGGAAGAAGACCGCTGAAAAGCTACTGCTAGAACTGAAATCGGTGAAGGGCATCAAGGAGGCGTCGTTGGAGCGGTTGGCCGAGGTTGTTGGAGCATCCAAAGCTAGAATTGTTTATTCACATTTTCATGTTTAGTATTATTGCCGCTTTGCGTCATTGCGAGGAGGTACGACGAAGCAATCCAGAGCTTACTTGTCTAGATTGCTTCGTCCCTCGCAATGACTACCGTGCAGATACAAAAAAAGCCAGCATGACGCTGGCTTTTTTGTTGTTCGTGAAGAACCTTCAGCTTATTGCAGCTTGAAGTTCACAGGAATCTGGTACGACACGCGCACGGCCTTACCACGCTGCTTGCCGGGTTTCCACTTGGGCAGCGACTTGATGACGCGCACGGCTTCTTCGTCGCAGCCGCCGCCGATGCCACGGAGCACCTTCACGTTGGAAATGCTGCCGTCAGGTTCGACGACGAAGCCAATGAACACACGACCCTGGATGCCGCTCTCACGGGCAATCTGGGGATACTTGGTGTTTTTGGCCACAAATTCAAGCAGTTTCTGCTCGCCGCCAGGGAAGGAAGGCATCTCTTCCACAATCTGGAAGATCTCTTGTTCCACGACTTCCTCTTCCTCGATTTCGGGAGCGACGTACTCCTCAATGACTTCGTTTTGCTCAACTTCGGCGTTGATTTCGATGTCTTCCACTTCAACGTCGTCTTGCACGATTTCCAATTGAGTGGTTTGCTTCGGAACTTCCACCGGCTGGGGCTTCTGCTCCTCTTGCTTGGTGATGTCGACCATTTCCTCTTCCACCACCTCAGCGGTACGGAGCAGGCTGGGGTCGATTTCACGCTTGTCGTAGCTCTTGTGTTCGAAGGCTAACCAAGCGATAATTAAGCTGACGATGAGGCCTATCTGCATGAACATCAGTTTCTTGTTCTCAAGATTGGCTTTAGGTGATTTTTTCTCTTCCATAGTTATGTGTCTTTTGAATTATTGCTTAATGAATCACGTTGCGAAAGTAGTAATAATTTGAATACAAAACGCGGTCGAGGCAAATTTTATTTTTTATTCTTGAAAAAAAGATAAAAAACAAGCACTCCGATGAGCGAACCGAGGGTGTCGGCGAGGAAGTCGAACCAGTCGCCGGTGCGGGTCGGGACAAGGAATTCCTGCATCAACTCGGTCAGTCCGCCATAGGCGATGCTGATGGCAAGGGTAAGCCATAAGGCTCTTTTACGGTAGTCTTTTCCGTTGGAAATGAATTGTTTGCGGTAGCCCCAGATGCACAAGAAGGCGAATCCTGCGTACATGCAAATGTGCATCATCTTGTCGATGCCGACGATGGGCTTAACCCTCGGAAAAATAGAACCCGGAAGCCCTGTGAGAAACAGAATGAAGATTCCGCACAGGATTCCCGGGTAGCTATTTCTTGTCAGCTTTTCCAAAATTCAGGCATTAACCGATTTTGGCTTCATAGGCTGCGGCGTCCATGAGGCTGTCAACCTCGGCGGGGTCGTTCACCTTGATCTTGATGATCCAGGCTTCGCCGTAGGGGTCGGTGTTGACGAGCTTGGCGTTTTCCTCATCGGCGAGGGCCTCGTTGACTTCGAGGATTTCGCCACCGACGGGCATGAGCAGTTCGGCCGTGGTCTTCACGGCTTCGATGGCGCCGAATTCTTCTTGGGCGTCTAAGGTTTCGCCGACGAGGTCAGGGTCAACATCAACGAAGGTGATGTCGCCGAGTTCGTGTTGGGCGTAGTCAGTGATGCCGACGTAGGCAGTCTCGCCTTCTAAGCGGATCCATTCGTCGTCGTTCGTGTACTTCAGGTTGCTTGGAATATTCATTTTTGTTTGTTTTTGTGTTGGTTTAACAGGCTGCGAAATTACATATTTTTGTTGTCCCTTCCTTCAAATCGTTGAAATTTTTATTGCGCGAGGTTGAATCTGATGGTGATGCCCGCGTAGGTCGTACTGGTTTTGTAGGATGTCGACACGAAAGGATTGCTCAAATCGTACTTGAAGAAGGCTTGTGTGCTCAGGCGCTGGCTGAAGTTGTAGTCGGCGGTGAAGTAGATGTTGATCTTGTTCTGGCCTGCCGACACTTGGTTGTTGTTCTCGTCGATGCGCCTCAGGATGGTCTTGTCGTGCTTGAAGCCGAGGTCGAGCTTGAGCACGAGGTCGTTCTTAATGGTCTTGGTGCCGCCGTCGCCCAACAATGGCTTGATGTTGAACGACAGGTCCTTGATGCGGAATCCGGCTCCGAAGACGAATTCGTGGCTGTTGACCTCGGTAAGCTGGTTGTTGGAGAAGCTCATGGTCAGCGTCCTCGATTTCTTGAACTGGAAGTTGGCGGAAAGCGAGTTTTGGAAGCCGAGGTCGATACCGATCAAAGGCATGTATTGTTCGTTGAGGACCATTTGCATGATGTCATACTTCGGGATGATGACGTTGCTGTTCTCGTAGGTCTTGATGGTGTTGTTGGGGTCGTAATCGACGTTGGATGCCCATGAACTGATGGCATAGCTCGACTTGTAGGAATGCGTGATGCTGATGCTCTTGAAGATCTTGGCCAAGGCGGGGATGTTGCTCAAACCGTTATAGGTGAGGTTCCAGTTGGGCAACGGTATGGCGGGGAAGGGGTTGAGTTTGATGGTGTTGGCGTCTTTGCCGGTGTAGGCGGCGATGAACGAAAACATCAACACTTCAGGTGACGAGGCGGTATAGCCCAAGGGGAAGTAGTCGCCGGCGATGCTGTCATAGACGTATTGGTTGACATTCTCAATCCACTCCGGGTTGCCTTTGGCGATGCGTTCGGCGATGATTTTTCGGTTGTCCAAGAGGGCGTTGAAGAGCGTCGAGTTATTGGTGCTATCAGGCACAAACGAGGTGCTCCACATGAGGTAACTCATGCTGAAGCTGCCGTTGGTGGTGGGAGTGAAGGTCTCGAAGTTCTGGAAGGCATCGTTGTACCGGAAATAGTGCATGTAGTTTTCGGTGTAGGTCCGGTTACCCGTGAAGTCAATCTTCAGTCCGTTGAGAGGCTCCGCGTTGACGCGGTAGTTGATGGTCTCGGTTTTCCTTCTGATATAAGGATCGCTCAAGATGGAGTCGGTGGTGAGCCAGCGGTATTGGTCTTCGACACCTATACTGTGTGCGACGGCCTTCTCGAAGATATTGGCATCGCTGCCGAAGCTGCTACCCAAGACGAAGCCGAGGCCTGGTGCCATTCTACTACGACTGTCCATACCCAGATATTGTGCCTTAGGCATGAATCCAGGCAGTGCTTGTCCGTTGTTGAGTGAATAGGTGCCTGAGACTTTTTTGACCAAGGTCAGGATGCGGAGACCGTTGTCGAGCACCATCTTGCCGTAGTCCACCTTGGGCTTAGTCTTTGTCGTGTCAGAGGGGTTGTCTTCCTGCTTGTTGCCTCGGTTGTTCTTGCCGTTATTGTTGTTCCTGCCGTTATTGTTGTTTCGGCGTTGCGGCGTGCCAAGTTGCTTCAGGTAAGGCACCTTATTATATAGCTTCGTGAAATCCAAAGTGGCATTGCCCTGGATGTTGTTCGAGTTCTCGATGGTATTACCCAAACGGGGTTGGATGGAGAGCGCCGAGGCAGTCCAATTGTAGGTGCCTTGGTAGTTGGCGCTGGCCGTAATCCAGTTGAAGATCGGGATTTTGTTGATGGGCAACGTGTAGCTCGCGTTGAAGTTTTGCTGGAAGCGCGACATGGAGCCGAAATGCAGCAGCTCGTTCTTAATGGTGTCGCGGTTTTTCTGCCAGGTTTCGGGGTCTTGACTCTTGTCAACGAAGCCCGCCGGCTCGTAGATGTAGGCCTGGGCCTGCGCTGAATAGTCGAACGTGAGGGCCTTGGTAAGGTCGTATCGTATCTGGTAGTTGCGGTTCCAGTCCCATTGCTTCGAGTAGGTCGGCGTGATGATGATTTCGCCGCCGCTCTTGTTGCGCATCTCCCTCTCGCTGTAGAAGCGCATCATCTCCGTGTTGAAAGTGATGCTCTTGGGCAGGTAGAAGAAGTTGATGTCCTTGATGATTTGCAAAGCGGGTTTCGAGGCCCATTTTGCCTTTGCGAAAGGCTCGACGGGCTTCGGATTGCCGGCGTAGTTGTATCCCAAGCCACCGCGGTAGTTCTTCACGGTATAGTACTTGATGTCGGTGTTTTCCTGATAGGTTTCGTTGTACGAGAAAGAGAGGTTGAAATTCTCGATGTCGTAAATGTGGACTTTCGGCGGGTTGTTGCGGCTGTTGCGGTTGGGATCTCGCTGGTTAGGCGTGGGTTCCGAGCCGTCGTCGTCGCCGCGTTTCTTCTTGTTGGTCACACGTTCTTTCCTGACATTCATGAAGTTGATGTTCTTGTAGCGTGTGAAGTCATGGATTTGCGAATTGAGGGAATCTCTCGCCTTATCGGTCTTTAAAGCCGCAAGGGCGTCTTTCATTTTGACGTCGGGGTCGTAGGGGTTGTATTGCGGGGTGATGTTGGTCTCACCGTAGTCGATATGCATCGGGATTCTCAGGCCAGTGTTTTCAATGAACTTGCCCAACTCGAGGTCAGTGGAGACGGCAAACTGCGAATTGGCGACGAACTCGTTGCTGACAATGTCGCTGTCCAAGGCACCGAAGCCTGCCGAGCTGTATGATCCTGAGACGGTCAGGCGGCCGAGGTCGGCCAAAGTGGCTTCCAAACGTCCTGTGGCGGCCATTCCGCCCTTGCTGCTCAATTCGGAGAGGCGCAACTCGTTGACCCACACCACGGCGCTCTTCGGCATACCATCGTCTTCGCTGGCAAGGTTGATTCGGTTCGGGTTGCGTATACCAATCATCATGGCTTCCACGTCGCTGATACTGGGGTTACCAATCACCTTGATGGTGTGGTAATACTCCTTGCCATCAACGACACCTTTCTTCACCTTTTCGGAATAGATGTAGTTGAGCTTCACATTGCTGTTGGGCTGGTTCATGGCCTCGTTGCGTCGGGATTTCACCTCCACGAAATCCTCTAAGCGGATGTCTAAGTTGTTGATTTCAGGCCAAATGGCTTCCTTGTTGGTGTAGGGTGTTCCCCATGGCGTCACCTTCATCGGGATTTCATACTCGTAATAGTTCTCTGTGAAGTCGGTACCGATGCGCAAGAAGAGCGAGAGGTCTTGGTCTTCCAAAGGAGATTCATCATTGTCGGCTTCGGCGTGGACGAACATCTTGAGATATTTGTATTGTCGGAAGTCGAAGTCGGTGGTTTTGTAAATGGCGCGTCCGTCGCCGTCCACAAGGTTCTTCACGGTGAGTTGCAGCGACTGCTCGTTGATGCGGGTGGTTTGCACCGAGCCGACCATGAGTTCCTGCTGGATGCCGGGCGGGGTGACGTAAGGCACCGGCTCGCGGCGGCTGTTCTCGTCGATGCTGACGGCGGAGATGTCTAACATGGTCTCATTGGTGACATCGTCAGGTTGGTATTCGCCCGGAGCTTGGATGTTTTGCATGTAGGTGCGCCACTCGCCCTTGACGAGGTCCAAGGTGGCAAAACGCAACACGACAGGACGCCTGAATCCGTTGACGAACATACGCATGAAACGGATGGAAGAGTAGCCTTCGATGTGGCCGATGACCTTGTCGGGGTGCTTGACGGGAATGCGGAACTGGTACCATGTGACTTCCTCCGTCTGGCTGTTGGCCAAGGTCACGGTGGTGTGCAAGACATCTGCGATGTGGTTCTTGCCTACCACCATCTTCATCGGGTCAAGGTCGATGACATATTGGTAGTAGCGTTCAGATTCGTTCAGGGTGTTGTCGTTGTTGATGTCCTCCACGTCAGGCAGGGTTGAGTTGCTGGTGGTGTAGGTCTCGGTCTGCTGTGTGTCGCTGGGTGAGTTACCGTCCTGTCCGTTGTATTGCTTGTAGCGGTATAGGATGCTGCTGTATTCGGGTTCGGGCGAGTTATCCCATTCGGTCGAGCGGAAGTAGTGGTAGTTGTCGCCCGAAGGATCCTCGTAGGCATTGGCATAGGCGACGGAGCTTTCGCCAAAATACTCACTGATGGCGTTCAGGTAGGTGCTCTCGAAGAATGAGCGCTCGTCTTCGTCGCGCAGACCGTCGAAGCCGACGTCTTGGTATTGGCGGGCGTTCGACTCGTTGCTGAAAGCGCCCACAAGGTCTTGGAGCGTGGGTACACGACCCCAAATCGTGGTGTCGACGTTTTCGATGACTTCCGAGGTGGGCAGGCCGTTTTCATAGAACTTGCGTCCGTCGCGGAGGATGTCTTCAGAGATGTCACCCAAGTTGATATAAAGTTTACCAGGGTTGTTGACATATTCCTCGTCGGCGAAGGGGTCCATCAGCCAGAACTCGATGTATTCGATGTTGGTGGCCTCGAAGTCGGTCGACTCCATGCGGCGCATGATACCGGCCCAACGGCTGGCCGGGTCGTTAAGCTTGCCGTCGGGGTTCAAACCTGCCGAATAGGACGTGGGCTCTACGTCATAGTTATAAGGTCCTCTCTCTTCGGGATAATAGGCCAAGTTGAGCACCGACATGTTGGTGGGCGTTCCGGCGGCATGGTCCTTGGTGGGATAAAGCTCGGTTTCCAATACTTGGCGCACGGCGTTTTTCGACAGTTCGTCCTGCGAGATGTTACGCGGTCTCGTCAGTGAGGTGGCATCGTAAAACACGGTGTTGTCGATGGTGTACCAAGCCAGTTTTGCACGGTTCTTGCCGTAGGCGAGGCCGGTGCCGGCAGCGGCCTCTGGGAAGAGGTCGCGCTGGTTTTGTGGCGTGCTGGCCATGCACCAGGCTGAGGGCAACCTCAAGTCGATGGTCGACTTGGCACCTTCGAAGTCATCAATATAGGAGGTGCCTTTTTCGCTGGCAGAATGCGACAGACCAGGGATGAAGCGGGCAAACTCACCGTCGACCCTGATACGCGAAGGTGCCTTGGTGCTGATACCGGGCAGGGCGTTGATGAAGCTCGTCAGCCAGCGGGCCTCAGCATTGTAGCTCAGGTCGGCGCCATAGATGGTGTTGGCGATGGCTTCCTCACCGTAGTTGATTTTCTGGGTATAGGATTTCTCGCCTAAATATAACACCGTTCCACCGATGTGGAAGTCGGGGTTGAATTCATGCTCGACACGAGCGCCGAGGAAGGTCTTCTTCAAGGCGCTGAAGCCCGAATTGGCCTCCAAAGCGATGTTGATAGGCGTGCCCGAGTTGAGGATACCTTCGTTGAGGATGGTTACGCGGCCTAAGGTGTAGTCAACAGTATAGTCCACGTTCTCAACCAATTGTACGCCGCCTGCGGTGACGGTCACCGAGCCTTGTGCCACGTTCATGGCGTTCAAGCTGATTTCGCTGCCCGACTGCGACGAGTAGTAGCCCCGCAGCGTGAATTTGTTCTTTTCGGAATATTGTTCCGCCGCGGTCTTGGTCATCGAGTAAAGCGAGTCGTAGGCGTATTTTTCAGCCAAATCAGGCTCGTCGGGGAAGATTTTGTTGCGGATGTGGCTACCGAAAGGCTCCAATACGGGGAAGAAGATGCGTCCGTTCGACGAGTTGATGGTACCGCCTAAGGTGGCCGCGTTGTCCAAGAAGTCGAACACGCCATCACCACCTGGAACGGGGTTGTTCTGCGTGGTCAGGTTGTCCAAGTCCATCAGATGGAGCAACGATACGCCTTTCTGCGAGCCTTCGGTGAAGTATCCGTATGGCGTGCTGTTCGAGTTGCCGTTGTAGAAGATGTAAAGCAAAAAGTCGGCCGAGCTGACTTGATAGGCCCTGAAGTTGTAGACGTTCTTCATCATCAGGTTCCAAACGGGCATCTTCGTGTTTACCGTAGTTCCTTTCAATAGTTTGGCTACCAATACATTGGGTGTGTTGATGCCTTGGTCGGAGAACTCACCAACTTGATAGACCTCGTCGGAGCCTACCATGGTGTATTGGTAGGCCACAGCCAAGGTTTGGTTTGAGTTGAGGTTGACATTGAGAGAGATGAAGCCGAGCTTTGAGTTGAGTGTAAATTCTGTGTTGCTCAGGCGACGGGCGTTCTCAATCTTCTCGAAGTCGCGGCCTGAGACCATATAGCCTGACTTGCCGATGCGCATGGGGTCGTTGCTCATGTAGTTGGTCACCGTGCTGATATTGCGGATTTGCGTGGTATCCATGTTCAGCATCAGGTTGTTGGCAGCGTTGCGCGGATAGATTTTTCTAGTGTTTGTCGGATGCACCTCGCTGTTGTAGATCCATTCTTCTTTGCCTTCGGCCAAGTCGGTGAGGGCGAGGATGTTACGGGTATTTTGCGTGGCCGTGTTGGTGTTGGTCACCCAAACCTCAATCTTGGTGATGTTGACGCTTGAGGTGACGGTGGGCAGGGTAGAGAGGGCTTCCTCGTAACAGTCGCGGAAATACTGGCTGAGGAAGAAGTGGCGGTTTTCTTCATAGTCGAGGCAGCTCATCTCGAAGTCGTTGGTCTGGGCGCCGCCTTGTACGGTGATGTTCTGTGACTCACTTTCCTGGTAGGAGATGATGGAGCTGATGGTGGTGTTGCCGAACTTGAGCTTGCTCTTGATACCGAATAGTTGCTGTGTGCCGGTAATCAGGGTGCTGTTGAGCGGGAAGCTGACGTTACCGGCTTCCAACAGTTGTATGATTTCGTCTTCCTTGCCTTCGTATTTCAGGTCCAGCTTGTCCTGGAAGTTGAAGGTGGCCTTGGTGTTCTTGTTGATGTTGAAGTTAATCTTGTCGCCGATTTTGGCCATCACGTTCAGCTGGATGTCTGTGTCCATGTCGAAGTCGGTGGTGTGTTGCATCCGCTCGGTGCGCGATGGGTCCTTGCGGTAGTTGTGCTTGATGCCGAATGTGAGGTCGACGGAGCCTTGCGGGCGGATTTCCACGGTGTTGCTGCCGAAGATGGTCTCAAAGGCCTTGCCTCCGATGAAAATGGGCGGAATGATGGAATTGCCGTTGGTGGTGGAGCGTGCATTTTGGCTGCGGCGTTCCTTCCAGTATTCCATGATGCCCTTTTTGCTCTGATATTCAAGGTATTCATTCTCAGTCATCGTGGTCGGTGTGTCGTAGTAGAAATCGCCGATGCGACGCTTGAAGGTGTATTGGCGGGTCAGCGGGTCGTAGATGATCTCGGTGCTGAAGTTCGAGGGGTCGTTGAGGTAGAGCGGTGAATTGTTGTATAGGTTTTCCGTTGGGTTGCCCGTGTTGACGGGAAGGGGGTAGATGAGCTTGATGGAGTCGGGTTCTACTGGGGTGGCGTATGGGGTAGGATGGTAGTGCCAAGGTTCGCTTGCGGCCAAAACCACAAAAGGCAATGCGATGAGCATTACGGCCAACAAAGCGGGGAAGATATGTCGTTTGATCATGAGTCTCAATTAGTTGTATATTGAATTACAATACTTTAAGTGCTTCCTTAATCAGCGTTTCGACATTGGCGTCGGGCATCTGTTTGAGCAGTTTGTCCAAGATCTTGTCGACCGCAGCTTTGCTGAAGCCCAATATCGTCAATGCTGATAACGCCTCAGTCTTGATTGTATTGTTTGGAGTGGCAAAAATTTCCGTCTGGAAGTCGTTTTTCTTCAGTTTGTCCTTCAGGTCGATGACGATGCGCTGGGCGGTCTTGGCGCCGATGCCCTTTACGGCTTGTATGGTCTTCACGTCATCGTTGGCGATGGCGTTGGTCAACTCGTTGACTGTCAATGAGCTGAGGATGAGTCGCGCCGTGTTGCAGCCTACACCCGACACGGAGATGAGCAGCTCGAAGAGGTCGCGTTCCTTGGCGGTGAAGAAACCGAAGAGGTGGTGGGCGTCCTCGAGGATTTGCTCGTGGGTGAACAGTTTGACCTCTTCTTTCTCGCCGATGGCGGTAAAGGTGTTCAGCGTGATGTTGATGAGATAGCCGATGCCGTGGTTGTCCAAGACGACAAAAGTGGGCGATTTTTCGGCTATTTTACCTGATATGAAGGCGTACATTTTGGCGCAGTTTGGAATAAACTGCAAAAGTACGAAAAAAGAGGATAGAGGGAAACAAAACTGCACAAAAAAAGAGGACTTTCCAGCCCTCTTTTTTTCAGTTGTTTTAAAAACGAATGCTTATTCAGCACCGTGTTGGCACTGATGACCTTCTTCGCCTTCGTGTTTGCAGCAGGGTTTTTCACCTTCGCAGGTAGCGAGGCGTTCCATGATGAGGTCCTTCTGCTCGTCAAGGGTCATGGTGGGGAAGTTTTCCCACTTGGCCTTCATTTCGGCGCACTTGGCTTCGCACTCAGCCTTCTTGGCTTCGCATTCGGCCTTTTGTTCTTCGGTCATTTCGGCCATTTCCTTGCAGACTTGCTCGCCAGCGGCTTCCATCTCAGCTTTCTTGGCTTCCATCTTGGCATCCATTTCGGCAAACATGGCAACGGTCTTCATGTTCAGTTCGGCTTTGGCCTCGTCGGTCATCTCGTCCCACTTGGCATACTCTTCTTTCAGAGCGTGCATCGGGCATTCGTGTTTTTCTTCGACCACTTCGGTCATTTCTTCCTGAACGGGCTCAGCGGCTTGTTCGGCTTGTTTCGGGGTGTTGTTGCAGGCCACCATGAAAAGGCTGGCCAATCCGAGTGTAAGAACTAATTTCTTCATTTTTAATAAGTTTGGTGTTGTTGTTTGTTGTTTTTCTCTGTTTTGAGCGCGCAAAAATACGAAATATTTCAATACCCTTTCAAAAAATGTCATTTTTGGCGAGAAAAATTCTTTTTTTTATAAAGGTTGTTTATTTGCGCGGGAATGTCTAATTTTGCGGCCGAAATTTTTCAGACGAAATAATAGTATGACAGAGGCGATCATTATAAGCAAAACCGCTGACATTGAGGTCATCAAGCACCATATTTACGAGGTACGGGGATTGCGTGTGATGCTTGACCGCGATTTGGCGGAGTTGTATGGGGTGGAGACTCGAGTCTTGAATCAAGCCGTGCGGCGTAACATTGATCGCTTTCCAGAGGATTTCATGTTTACGATGACCGAAGAGGAGATGGAAATTTGGAAATCACAAATTGTGATGTCCAATTCCATCCGAATGGGTATGCGAAGACCTCCAGTTGTCTTTACTGAACTAGGCATTGCAATGCTTAGTTCGGTTTTACGCTCTGAGACTGCCATTCAGGTTAATATCAACATCATGAGGGCTTTTGTGATGATACGACAGGCCGTGTCGGCATGGCAGGATACAAACCTGAAAATAGAGCAACTCAATCACAAGGTTGATCAGTTGAACAATTATGTGGAAGAGATTTTGCACGACCAAAACGATGTCAATAGGATGCAAGAGGAAACCAATAATGAAATCGCCATACAGATTGAGGCTTTAAACGATGCCCTCGACCAATTGCGGGAGAAGAATGTAAAGCCGAGAAGACGAATAGGGTATAAAAGGGAAGAAAATAATAACTAATTCAAATTCAAATAAATAATTCTTAAACATTTAAAGAAATGGCAGAAAAGAAATTTTTGACATGCGATGGTAACCAGGCTGCGGCCCATGTTGCCTACATGTTCAGTGAAGTGGCCGCCATTTATCCTATTACTCCGTCGTCGCCGATGGCCGAGTATATCGATGAATGGGCCGCTAAAGGTCAGAAGAACATCTTTGGCGAGACCGTCAAAGTCGTTGAAATGCAATCCGAAGCCGGTGCTGCCGGTGCCGTCCACGGCTCGTTGCAGGCAGGCGCCCTGACCACCACCTACACCGCCTCACAAGGCCTGTTGCTGATGATCCCGAATATGTACAAGATTGCCGGTGAGCTGCTTCCGGGCGTGTTCCACGTCTCGGCTCGTGCCCTTGCCGCCCAAGCCCTGTCTATCTTCGGCGACCATGCCGACGTGATGAGCGCCCGTCAGACGGGCTTCGCCATGCTGGCCACCAGCAGCGTCCAGGAAATCATGGACCTCGCCCCTGTGGCACACCTCGCAGCCATTGAAGGCCGCGTCCCGTTCCTCCACTTCTTCGACGGTTTCCGCACTTCTCACGAAATCCAGAAGGTTGAGGCCGCCGACATGGAGAAACTCCGCAAACTCGTCAACTACAAGGCTTTGAAGGAATATCGCGACAGAGCTTTGAATCCTGAGCACCCCGTCACGCGCGGCACCGCCCAGAATCCCGACATCTACTTCCAGACCCGCGAATTGCAGAACAAATATTATGATGCTCTGCCCGACATCGTGGCCAAGTACATGAAGCAGATGACCAAGATCACGGGTCGTCAATATGCTCCGTTCGTTTACTACGGCGCTCCCGATGCCACCGACATCATCATCGCCATGGGTTCCGTCAACGACGTCATCAAGACCGTCATCGACAAGGAGAACAGAATGGGTAAGAAACTCGGTCTCGTCACCGTGCATCTCTATCGTCCCTTCAGCGTGAAGTACCTCATGGAGGTCATGCCGGAGACTGTACAGAAGATTTGCGTTCTCGACCGCACCAAGGAGCCTGGCGCCAACGGCGATCCGCTCTACCTCGATGTCGTGGAAGCATTCAAGGACTGCGAGTGCAAGCCGATGATTATCGGTGGCCGTTACGGTTTGTCTTCAAAAGACACCACTCCCGCTCAAATTCTTGCAGTTTACAAGAACCTCGCTGCCGAAAAGCCCATGAACCAGTTCACCGTGGGTATCAAGGACGATGTCACGCACCGTTCACTCCGCGTTGGCAAGGAAATCTCCATCCTGCCGAAGGGCACGTTCGAAGCCAAGTTCTATGGCCTCGGTGCTGACGGTACCGTGGGTGCCAACAAGAACTCCATCAAGATCATTGGCGACAACACCAACAAGTATAGCCAAGCCTACTTCGATTACGACTCGAAGAAGTCGGGTGGCTACACCTGCTCGCACCTGCGTTTCGGCGACCAGCCCATCCTGGCTCCTTATCTCGTCGGCACGCCTGACTTCGTGGCTGTCCACGTCCCGAGCTACCTGAAGAAGTACGACTGCCTCCGCGGCCTGAAGAAGAACGGTACGTTCCTCTACAACTCGCCTTGGAGCGTTGCTGAGACCAAGAAGCATCTTCCCGACTTCGTGAAGAAGTATCTGGCCCTCAACAATATTAATATGTATATCATCGACGCCACGAAGATTGCCGCCGAGATTGGTTTGGGCAACCGCACCAACACCATCCTTCAGAGCGCCTTCTTCAAGATTTCGGGCGTCATTCCTTATGACCTGGCCGTCGAGCAGATGAAGAAGTTCATCGTGAAGAGCTACGGCAAGAAGGGTGAGGATATCGTCAATATGAACTACGCTGCCGTTGACCGCGGTGGTGAAATCACCAAGGTTGAGATTCCCGCTGAATGGGCCAAGCTCGACTGCACCACCGACTTCGTCTTCGAGCACAATGCCGACGACCCCGAGTTTATTAATAAGGTGATGCGTCCGATGGTCGCCCAGTGCGGCAACGACCTGCCCGTGAGCGCCTTCAAGGACATCGTCGACGGTACCTTCCCGGCTGGCACCACAGCTTACGAGAAGCGTGGCGTCGCCACCGTCGTTCCCGAGTGGAACCCCGCCAACTGCATCCAGTGCAACCAGTGTTCGCTGGTGTGCCCGCACGCCGCCATCCGTCCCGTCGTCATGACCGACGCCGAGATGAAGAAGGCCCCGAAGGGCATGGCCGCCATCGATATCAAGATGCCGAAGGAGCTGGCTGGTATGCACTTCCGTATGCAGGTCTCCGTCATGGACTGCACCGGTTGCGGCAACTGCGCCGACGTGTGCCCCGCCAAGGAGAAGGCTCTGGTGATGAAACCGTTCGAAAGCCAACTTGGCGAAGCCAAGAACTGGGAATACGGTCAGAAGAAGGTCGCCTACAAGGACAACCTCCTCGACAAATACGCCAACATCAAGAACAGCCAGTTTGCGCAGCCGCTGTTCGAGTTCTCGGGTGCTTGCGCCGGTTGCGGTGAGACACCTTATATTAAGACTATCACCCAACTCTTCGGTGAGCGTATGCTCGTCGCCAACGCCACAGGTTGCTCGTCCATCTATGGCGGTTCCGCTCCCGCGACGCCTTATTGCAAGAACAACCGCACGGGCAAGGGTGTGGCATGGGCCAACTCCCTGTTCGAGGACAATGCCGAGTTCGGTCTCGGTATGGCCACGGCTACACGTAAGATGCGCGACCGCGTCGAACGCATCATGAAGGATGCCATCGCCAACTGCAAGTGCTGCACGAAGGAACTGAAGGCCATGTTCCAAGAGTGGATCGACAACCGTGAAGACGGTGTGAAGACCGCTGCTTTGGCTCCTCAAATCCTCAAGGCTTGCGAGAAGTGCGGTTGCGACTACTGCCAGCAGATCATTGACCTCAAGGATCATCTGGTCAAGAAGAGCCAGTGGATCTTCGGTGGTGACGGTTGGGCTTACGATATCGGTTTCGGTGGTTTGGACCACGTCCTGGCTTCCGGCGAAGACGTCAACGTCCTCGTTCTTGACACCGAGGTGTATTCCAACACGGGCGGTCAGTCCTCGAAGGCTACGCCTGCCGGTGCTGTGGCCAAGTTTGCTGCCTCTGGTAAGAAGGTGCGCAAGAAAGACCTCGGCATGATTGCAAAGAGCTACGGCTATGTCTATGTCGCTCAGGTGGCTATGGGTGCCAACCAGGCTCAGTATTTCAAGGCCATCAAGGAAGCTGAGGCTTATCCGGGCCCGTCATTGGTGATCTGCTATGCGCCTTGCATCAACCACGGCATCAAGATTGGCATGGGTCACTCCCAGATGGAAGAGAAGCTCGCCGTCGACTGCGGTTACTGGCACCTCTGGCGCTTCAACCCCGCTGAGGAAGAAGCTGGCCAAAACGGCTTCCATCTGGATTCCAAGGAACCCGACTGGAGCAAGTTCCAAGGCTTCATCATGGGCGAGGTGCGTTACAACTCGCTGATGAAGACCTTCCCCGAGGAGGCCAAGGAATTGTTCGCCAAGACCGAACAGTTCGCGAGACTCCGCTACGAAGGCTATAAGAAGCTTGCTGAAGGGAAATAATTCCTTTCGGTTCTAACGAAAACAGCGCATCTCGTTCGGGGTGCGCTGTTTTTTTCATCATCGTTTGCATTTTTCCAAAAAACTTGAATATCTTTGCGTTTTGAAATTGTAATCAAAAACGATTATGGATATTAGTGAATTTGTAAAAGAAACTATTCGACAAGTATGCATAGGAATAGAATTGTCGTCCAGAGAATGCCGTCAGTTAGGTGCTATTGTAAACCCCACAATTTCTGTTGGAGAGGATGGAAATTGTTATATTCCTCTTAAGTCTTCTTCTGTTGCAATGCAACGACGTGTACAAAAAATCGACTTTGATATTGCTGTGGAAGTTTCAGAATCTACAGAAAAAAGTGGACAAGCAGGCTTATCTGTTCCTGTATTTTCAGGCAAAGGAAACTATTCAAAAGATTTGAAAAATTCGACAATCAATAGAGTCAGTTTTTCTGTCCCTATTTGTTTACCTTCACAAGGTTGTCTTGATGAGTGACTAACATATAATGGCATAAAACTAATAACCTATGAATCAATTTAAAAGAGTAATTAAGAGAGAATTACTTCTGCTATCTATTCTGTTTGCAATTAATGGATATTCGCAACAGTTGGAATTTATGGGGCTTCCTATTAATTCTTCAAAAACTGAGTTTTCTAAGGTATTAACTGCTCATCGATTTAAAGAGAATCCTTGGTATTGGGAAGGTGGAGATTTTTGGAAGCAACGAAATTGCTTTGTGGAATTATATACAGATGATAAAATTCACGTAGATATAATTGGAATCAGAATTCCATATTATAATTTTAAAACTATAGATGAATATTCTAATACCATAGTAGAGTTATTATCTGATTTATCAAATAAATATGGTCAATATGTATACGACACACTAAATACAGAAAAGGAAATAGATGTTTTCTTCCATCCAAGCGGTGATCACCAAGAAGACCTCTATTATTTATACAAATGGTCCAAACCTAATGGGGAGCTAAAGGTATTAGTTAACACTGAATATATTTACACTATATTAATACAATACAAAACAATTGAATATATAAATCGGAGAAAAGAAGCCGCAAGATTTAGAGGGCAAGGAAATTCAGATTTGTAGTTTTAAGAGTGCACGATATGAATGTATTAGGTTTATCAGAATTCATCAACGCAAACTTCACAATGCGTAACAATGCTGATAGTTTCAGCAAACTCAATTGTTTTGTTGATGCGATGCATCGAGGACAATACTATCAAATTACCGAAGAAGAAATACATCGCGGGGTGGAATATAAGAAATCAGAAGGCAAGGCATTATTGAAATCTCTTGGCACAATCATTCCAAATAAAGATAAGCGATTGGCTTAAGCGATGGTTGAAACCCTTTGTAATCAGAGCTTGCAACAATTCCTAGAATACAAACATGCGTTTGATAGTCAGAATAATCAACGGTAATTTTCGAGGCAAGAAGCCGAACAAAGATAGCATATTCTAACATTGAACTAGCATATATAGTTTGGTTTGCTGTTTTTCTGCGGCTGCCACAATGTGACAGCCCTACGGCCCCAATGGGAACGTTATGCCTGATGGTGGGTCTGTAGGGCTGTCGTACCACGGCAGCCGCAATCGCGAAAATTGATTATTTGTTTTCGCCGAAATGTTTTGTTACGGAAATAATCAATACCTTTGCGCAAAATTGAATGTCAATGCCATACAATCTACCACAACGGAAATCACCGCGTGCAACATGGCACGATTACAATGGCGGAAGGTATTTCGTGACCTTTTGCACGAAAAACCATGATTTGTATTTTGGCGATGTGGTTGATGGTCGGATGGAATTGTCGGAAATTGGGGAATGGACGGTGAAACAAATCGAACAAACGGCGATTATTCGTCAGAATGATGTGGAAATCCCAATGTTCGTGGTTATGCCCAACCATGTTCATCTAATTGTTGTATATAATCGCGTTGACCCTTGTAGGGACGCATCGAATGCGTCCGTATCGAATGCGTCCGTATCGAATGCGTCCGCATGTAGGGACACATCGAATGTGTCCGATAACGTTTCAGCGGACGCACGCGATATAGCGGACGCACGCGGTGTAACGGACGCACGCGGTGCGTCCCTACAGTTTGGGCCGCAATCGGGGAATTTGCCGTCGGTGGTACGTGGTATCAAATCCGCTGTCACGAAATACGCCAACGAACACGATATTCCGTTTGCATGGCAACCACGTTATCATGACCATATCATCCGTAATCAATTGGATATGAACCGTATTGCTGATTATATCCAAAACAATCCGATGAAATGGGAATTGGATCGGTTTTATAAGAAAAGATGAATTAATCAAATATGAACAAATTTATTACAACATTATGAAAAAACCATTCTCAATCATCCGAAACATTTTAGCCATCATCGGTGGACTTGCTATCATTGCTGGAATCATTATTTGGATAATGCGGCCATACTACGATGTCTATGTAGAAAAGAACAATCTTGGTCTGTACAAAGATAGGGTTGAAGCTTTGCGCTCATCGGGTGAATATGCCGCCGACACCAATATGTTTTCCATGAAAATCATCCAGGATTCGGCAAGGGCAAAAGAGATTCGCGATTATTTCCAGTTGGACACGCTGTTTCCTGAAAATGCCGACACATGGGAAAAAGCCCTTGCGATTGGCAAGTTTGTAGCCTCGAACATCCCGCACGACAACCAAAAGCAATGGCCGGAACATATCGACGCCATCGGATTGTGGGAATACACAAAAGATATAGCTCCTGCCTTCAACTGTCGTTTGCACAGCATCTTGACATTTGAGTTGCTCCTCGCGGAAAATATCCAGGCAAGGTATATCACTTGTTTGCCCCAAGACAAAAACGACCAGGATTGTCATGTCGTCAATGAGGTGTGGCTGCCCGAACTTAACAAATGGGCGATGATTGATAGCGATATGGGCGGGCATTATGTGTCGGACATGGATGGCACGCCGTTGTCGCTCAGAGATATGCGCGAGCATTACATTTCTGGCGAAAAGATGATGATGCATCCAGCTTTTGGTAAAGGCAGTAGCAAAATGGATGATTATTACGCTTATATGGCGAAAAACACCTATTGGTTCGCTTGCTGGGGTGAGTTGTCGTACTATCAGGAAGACTATGATGTGGAGAATGTCATCCGCGATAGTTATGTCAACCTGATTCCCTCAGGTTATGAGCCATTCCACATCGGTGGGGGCAATACCGTCACCACCAATGCGGATCTTTTCTGGGACGCAACCCTTTTGGAGACCCAACCTAAACCAGTCGAAGAGGTGGAGTGAAAGGATTTTTTTGTAGTTTTGCAATTTGAAGCGCAAAGTTGCGTTATGAATGCGTAAACACCAAATGAAAATGAATATGAAGAAACATTTTTTGCCAATGGCGGCTATCATGCTCGCCCTGACGCTTTCCACCTTGACGGGCTGCAGAAAGCCGATAAATGAGGACACCACTGCGCCGGAAGGCCTTTATTTGGGCATCGTCGGGTTCAATTCGGAACTTTACACCATGCCGCTTGGAATGCTGAACCAAAACACGAAACGCTCGTTCGAGAATTTCGTTGACGGCCTTGCCATGCAGAATGGCACCATCCTTTATCATGCCGTCAACACGGGCCTCAACAGCCTTGCCAAAGCCAAGGTTCCGGAGAACCTGATCAACGTTTCCGTGGTGACCTTTACCGACGGTATCGATCAGGGCTCCTACATCCTTTCCGACTACAACTCTGGTACTGAGTATCTTAACGCAGTGAACAACAGAATTAAGAATGAACTGATTGGTGGTACCAACATCTCGGCTTATTCCATCGGTGTGCGTGGCTCGGACGTGATGGATGTGACGGCTTTCCAAAACAACCTGAAGAAGCTCTCCAGTGACCCGATTCACAACGTCTTCGAGGTGAACGACATGAACGAAGCCTCGGTGAAGTTCGCCGAAATCGCCCAGCAACTCTACAACCAGAGTACCTTCTACAACGTTACGTTGAAGCTGCCGGCCCAGGAACCCAACACGAAACTCCGTTTCACTTTTGACAACGTGAATACGGCCACCGAATCGCAATGCTACATCGAGGGCACTTATATCCGTACCAACGGCAAAGGCCAGCTGACCAACATCGTCTATCACGGCTTGGAGAGCATTTCGGGTACCACCGTCACGGCCTCTTCGCAGGGCATTTTCGATGTCTTCGCGTTCAGAAACCTCACCGATTTGAATGGCGTTCAGATGACTACCGATTACGTGAAACAATGGGTTTGGGTCGACTCCTCAAGCCAATGGCAGTACAACAGCGAGTTCACGCCTTCGGGCAACTCGGAGACTGTGGACGAATACAAGAGCGCGATGATCATCCTCGTACTCGACTGCTCCAGCTCGCTCGGCAACGATTTCGTCACCGTGAAAACCGCCGCCAACTCGTTCATCGAGACGCTGAGTGGCAACTACAACGGAAGAGAATAACGCAAACCTTCCACTTCCGTCACCGAGCCGTCGGCTTGCGTCTTGACGGGGATGAAGGCAAAACTCCACCGAAGGCCTTTGTAGGTCTTCGGTGTTTTTATTTCTACGCGGTTCTCGCCTTTGGCCAAATGAATCTTCGCCGGCTGGCGCATCCAGTAAAGCTGCTCGTCGGTGAAGGGCTCTTCTTCCTCTGCCTTGCCCCAAGTGTTGAAGGGATAGTTGTATTTTTCGGGTTCGTCCCAGTTGGTAGGGGGAAGAATTTCCGTGCCGTTCACGAAGCACTGTCCGCCGCCTTCCCAATGACCTTGACCCCCGATGCCGTATCCGTTACGGTTGGAGCGGGCAGGGGTGCAGAAGCCAATCCACGCCTCAATGTCCATGTCGCGCTCGGCGATGAGGATGGCTTGCGCTGTCGCCACGGCTGAATCACCTATATTATTAATATGGTGAGTCTGGCAGAAAGCGTCCAAATCTACCGCACCACCATAGGTGACAAACGGCTCGTTTTCATCGATTTTCACTTGCCACTCAAGTTGCGAGTTGGCTACCCAGCGCATCTTGTCTTTATGGAAACGGTCGCGGTGAAGGCTCATCTTCTCCTCGAAATTGGCCAAGCGCGAGCCAGCCTCGGTCAGCGGTCCTGTAGGCAGGTTCTCGTTTGCAATTTCGCCTGCATCGCCACCATTCCAGAAGCGTTCGGCAAAGGCCATCATGCCGTTAGTCATGCCGTTGTGCAGCGCGATGTTCTCTTTTTTGTCCACGCGCACGTCGTTCCAGAGACAGAGTGTGCCGCCCAAGGCATTGCTGGTGTCAGGCTCGGTTTGCGCAGCGGCGGTGTGCAGAAACAGGCGGCTTGTGAACAGCATCGGGTCGTAGTAGTTCAGGTAGCCGACAAAGGAATCCAAATACTTGCCCGGCTTTTTCGAAGCGGCGGCATTGGAGCCAGCGGCTTCGTTCCAGATTTGGCGGACGACCTTGTCGGAGGCAGGCAGTCCGGGGTCCCAAGCGATGGGCTGGCGCTCGTATTTATCCATCAGTGCCTCAATCCATTGCATGAAGCCTTTCGGGTCGGCAATCCAGACCTCATCGGAGCCAATGTGGAAATAGGGGCAGTCGCTTTTCGGGATTTCGGTGAAGAATTCGTCAAGGCATTTTTCCAGCACCCTTCGGCCCTCCTCGGAGTCCATCGTGAAGCCGAAAGCATCTTTGAAATAGGTAGAATGCCCTGGCATGTCGATTTCGGGCACCACGGTGATGCCGCGCTCGCGGGCGTAGGCAATCACCTCTCGAATCTCATCGTAAGTGTAGAACTTGCCCTCGTCGCGACCTTGCCTTTGGTATTGAGGATCATTGAGTTGCGGATAGACTTTGCACTCGATGCGCCACGCGGGATAATCGGTCAGGTGCCAATGGAAGTAGTTCAGCTTATAGAAGGCCATTAGGTCAAGTGTCTCCTTCAACAGGCTGACAGGCTGGTAGTTGCGCCCTGTGTCGTGCATGAAGCCACGGAAAGGATAAATCGCCCAATCGTGGATGTCCACCTCGGGCACCTTGCCGTTCGCGTCGGTTAGTTGGGCAAGGGTGCTTTTTGCCCAAACGATATTGCCTGAAATTACGGCCTTGCCTCCTTTTATAATAAGGTGGTACTCGTCGGGGTTGACAAAAGCGGTTTTAGAATCAATCTCCACCTTACGCAGCTTGTATTTCCTTTTGCTAAGTTGCTGGAAATCTTTTGGTTCAGGGATGATATCGGTCTTGGTGTCGAGCTCGTAGTAACGCACATAGTCCACCCGAAGCGCCACGGGCAGTTTCGCCGTGTCGATGTAGGGCGAGCGGTCGCGGCCTAATTGCGCATCGAGGATGAGATAATAGTCATAGTTGCTGAAGGGGAACTGCCCATCTGCGCCGTCGCGGAAACGCGGGTAGTTGAACGTGCGCTTCCCGTTGATGAAAAACACGAGACTGTCCCGAAAGCGTTCCAGACCGTAGGTGTTGTATTCGCCTTCGTTGTATTTCGGATAGGCCACCTGCGAAGGGTTGTTGCGTTTGCGGAGGTAGAAGGTGTAGTTGCTGTGAACTGTGTGATTCACGAAGGGATTGCTCCTGAAATGCTCCATGATATCTATTTCGCCGCCGTAGGGCCATTGCAGGGATTGCGGTGCCTGCGGCAGCATCCAGATGGCGGGCCAGAAGCCTTGCGCCACGTCGAACTTGGCTCTGATGTCGAGGCGTCCGAAGCCGAAGGCTTTCTTGTTGATGCTCCACACACCGCCCGTGAGGAAGGGAGCCGTGTCGTTGGGCATGAAATCATTGACCATGCCGCGCAGGACAAGGTCGCCGTCCTCGAAGGCGTAAAGCGTGTCGTGCGGACTCATGTGGATGGCCCAGTCGGCGGAGTTGCGCCAGATTTTCGTCCAAATATCGGGGTCGAGTTTCCCATCGTTGAACTCTTCGTTCCAAATCAGGGCGTAGCGGCGGTGCTCCTGGGCTTGGCTCAGTGCCCCGATTCCCATGACAATCAATGCAGTGAGAAGCAAGCGTTTCATCAGCGGATTCATTTTTGGGCGTAAAGATACAGATTTTATTGATTGTTTTTGCAATTTCGTTTTTGTTTGCTATTTTTGCCGTTAAATCAATGGAATCATGCGCCGCTATTTGTTTGCCGTAGTTTTTATTTTTCTGTGTGCCAGTATTTTCGGCTGCGATAATGGATCGGATTCGCTTCAACTTCCCAATCAAGTCGTCTTTCCCCTTATCCAAACTCCAGCCATTTTCAAAGGCACCATCGACGACAAGGACTATCTTGCATTCATTGAGCACAGCGACGAACAAAACATCAAGGGGCATTACATGTCGTTGGAAGAATCCAAGGCCGACACGCTTTCTTTCCGATTGGAAACCCAAGGTCAGAGCGTAAGGCTGTATTACAAGGGCGAGAGTGAGGTTTTTTATCCCAAAATCAGTGCGATGGACGGCAAACACACCGTTGGTGTCGTGTGTCTGAACTCGGAGATGTCGGCCCATTTTCGGTTTGACTTGAAACAGATTCCTGATTTCCAACGATTTGAGGGAGGCCGATATCAGGATACTTTGTTTGAGGTGGAAGAAGTCAGCAACATACCCTATGCCAAAGTCAAAGGATATTGGTCGGAGCTGGGCGACGAAACCGCCGTCACCGACAAGATTTTCAAGATGGGCAAGGCCTTGGCAGAAATCCCATTGGACCTTTACCTTGACGTTTTCTTGCCCAAAGACGACATTTTGAAGAAACGGCCCATGGTCATGCTGATTCACGGTGGCGCATTCTATTTCGGCTCGAAGGACGATGCATCGATTACTCATTGGTGCCGACATCTGGCCTCAAAGGGCTATGTGACGGCTTCCATTGATTACAGGATAGGCTTCCTGCCCACCATGAAGGGTATCGGGCGGGCAGGCTATCGCGCCGTGCAGGATGCTCATGCTGCTATGCGTTTCTTGGTGTCGCATCAGGAGGAATACGGCATCGACACCTCCATGTTGTTTGTGGGCGGTGCCAGCGCAGGAGCCATCACGGTGCTCAATCTTGCCTTCATGACTAACGAAACTCGTCCCGAATACACCCACAGCGGTTCCCTTCGCCCAGAGCTCGGCGATATTGATACTTGCGGCAATGCCATCAAGACTCATTTCCGCATCAAGGGCCTTGTCGACATGTGGGGCGCTATGCCCGACACGACCCTTATCCGAGGACACGACATCCCTATCCTTGCCTTTCATGGCGATGCTGACAATATCGTTCCATACGGATATGACTATCCTTTCGCTTTTGCCGGCGATTTGAAAACGCTGTTGGTGGAGAAGATGTACGGCTCCTCATGCATCGTCGATTGTGCTCTTAAGCAAGGGACTCAGGCAGAATTGGTCACCTTTTACGGTTTCAAGCACTCGCCACACTTGGATCCTGTAACGAAGGCCTTCAACGAGAATTTTTTTATCATCCAAGACAAGATGTCGGACTTTTTCCATGACTTGGTCGTGCCCGAGAAGCCCGAAATCATAGAGAAGGGGACGTATTTCACCGTGAGTCCCACACCTTTGGAGACCAGTTGGCAGGTGGAAGGCGGCGTCATCCTTGCCACGGAAGGCAATGTCGTGAAAGTAGCTTGGATTGGCAATGCGCCCAAGCGTAGCATTACCGTGTCGGCGGCCATGCCCAACGGCACGGGCTTTAACATAACAAAAACCATTGATTAGCAATAATTTATACCATATATGGAAAAGAAAGAACTGCGTGCCCAAATCAAGGCACTCAAAAAACAGCACACGAAAGAGCAACTGTTGGAGCAATCCGAAAAGATTTTGGCCAAGTTGGAGCAACATCCTGATTTTATAAAGGCAGAAAAAGTGATGCTTTACAACGCCTTGCCCGATGAGGTGCAGACACTCAACTTCTTGGAAAAGTGGCATTTGCGTAAAAAAATCATTCTACCTACCGTGGTCGGCGACGACATCATCCCTGTGGAATATGCCAAGGAAACGACCTTTGTCGTGGGGGATTTCAACATTTTGGAGCCACAAAACGAGCCATACAAGGGCGACTTCGACCTGATGGTGGTCCCCGGCGTGGCTTTCGACCGCAATGGCAACCGCATCGGGAGGGGCAAGGGCTACTACGACCGATTCCTCAGCCAGCATCTTGAGGTGAAGCGCATCGGCATTTGCTTTGATTTCCAACTGGTTGACGAAGTGCCGGCAGAACCGTTCGACATTCGCATGGACGAGGTCATTTCGTTGTGATTATGCTATACAGAGAAATATCACTTTTTTTCTTTTTTTTCTGAGAAAGAGTCTTTAATTTTGCATCCGAATTGACAAGTAACAACAAAACGAGAATATATGCAAGACAAACTGCAAGAATTGACCGACAGGCTTTATAACGAGGGCTTGTCGAAAGGAAAACAGCAAGGTGAGGAACTGCTGCAAAAGGCTCAGACTGAGGCAGAAGGTATCATCGCCCAAGCCAAGACCGAGGCGGAACGCATCGTTGCGCAGGCCGAAAAGGATGCCGAGGAACTGAAAACCAAGGTAGCCGCTGACGTGAAGATGGCCGCCACGCAAAGCATCGCCGTGACGAAACAGGAAATCGAGAAGATGGTGGTGACCAAAGCTGCCACCGAGGGTGTGAAAGCCAACATGGGTAATGCCGCTTTTGTCAAGGAGCTGATTGCCAGCGTGGTGAAGGCTTTCAACCCGCAGAATGCATCACCTGTTGACTTGAGCCTTATTCTGCCCGAGTCGCTGAAGGCTGAGGTGGAGCCTTTCGTGAAGAACGAAATCGCCAACCAATTCAAGGGCGAGGTGAAGGTTGACTACTCCAAGAAGATGAACGGCGGCTTCAAGGTGTCGCCCAAGGAAGGCGGCTACACGCTCCAGTTCACCGACGAGGAGTTCACCCAACTCATCGCCAACTACCTGCGTCCCGCCACCAAGAAAATCCTCTTTGGCTGATGGATAACTACGTCTATATCGTCGCCGGCCTACCCGAACTGACTTCAGGCTTAGAGAACACTGGATTTGACTATGCCGCTGTCAAGGAGTCCATCATGGAGCTGCTTTCTGAGAAAGACCAAAAACTGGTCGAGCTCATGGAAGAAGGCTTCGATGAGAGTACTTTGGGTGCCGACTTCTACGCCAAGGCCGCCGAAAGCAAGAACCGGTTCATCCGCGAGTACTTCGACTTCGACGGTCGTCTGCGCAACATGAAGGTGGACTACCTCGCCAAGCGTCTCGACAAGAACGGAGAGGACTATTTGGTGGAGATGTCCGAAGCCGACTTCGAGGAGGAAAAACAGATTCAGGACATCCTTGCTAACGCCAACTTCGTAAAGCGCGAGCAGAAAATGGACGAACTGAAATGGGAGAAAGCCAGTGACATCGCCCGCATGGACTACTTCAACATGAACGCTATCCTCGCCTTCTTGGTGAAAGCCAAGACGGTGCAACGCTGGGTCGAGCTTGACCCCGATAAGGGAACGGAGATGTTCAAGAAGTTGGTCACGGAGATACGAGGAACTAATGCCAATTTGGATTTAAGTGTTGGAGGAAAATAAAGGCAATGAAAAACTACGAATTGAACAAATTGGACGAATATCGGCACGTGAATTTTGCGGCCAAGGCCGCGAATGTGTACGAATTGGACTTTGGTCATTCGTATCAATCCGCAACGAAGTTGCAAAATTCCATTCGTGAAAATCTGTAACATTCGTAAAATTCGTAGTTCATTTTGAAATGAGAAATTTGAAATCTTGAAATAAATGAAAACAACAGGAAAAGTTACAGGAATCATTGCAAACCTGGTCACCGTGGAGGTGAACGGCCCTGTGGCACAGAATGAAATCTGCTTCATCGACTTGGCTGGTACTAAGCTGATGGCGGAGGTCATCAAGGTGAACGGGAACAAAGCCTCCGTGCAGGTGTTTGAGAGCACCCGCGGCCTCCAAATCGGCGACAAGGTGGAATTCCAAGGCTACATGCTTGAGGTGACCTTGGGACCTGGTCTGCTTTCGAGCAACTTCGACGGCCTGCAGAACAACCTTGCCACCATGGAAGGGGTGTTTCTGAAACGCGGTGAATACACCAAGGCCTTGGACGAAGAGAAACTGTGGGACTTCACGCCTATCGCCAAGGCTGGCGACCAAGTCGTTGCCGCCGATTGGCTGGGTGAAGTCAAGGAAGGCTGGCTGCCCCACAAAATCATGGTGCCGTTCAACTTCAAAGGGACGTACACTGTGAAGAATGTCGTTGCAGCCGGACAATACAAGGTTACCGACACCATCGCCACGCTGACCAATGCGGAAGGCGAGGAGGTGAAAGTGACGATGACCCAGAAATGGCCTGTGAAGGTGGCCGTGGGCGGCTATGTTGAAAAACCGCGCCCCTTCAAGGTGATGGAGACGGGTGTGCGTACCATCGACACACTGAATCCCATCGCCGAAGGCGGCACGGGCTTCATCCCCGGACCTTTCGGCTGCGGTAAGACCGTGCTGCAACACGCCCTCGCCGAGCAAGCCGATGCAGACATCATCATCATGGCGGCATGCGGCGAGCGTGCCAACGAGGTCGTGGAAATCTTCACCGAATTCCCCGAGCTGAAGGACAAACACACGGGTCGTAGCCTGATGGAGCGTACCATCATCATCTGCAACACCTCCAACATGCCGGTCGCGGCTCGTGAGGCTTCCGTCTACACAGCCATGACCCTTGGCGAATATTACCGTGCTATGGGCATGAAGGTTTTGTTGCTCGCCGACTCCACCTCGCGTTGGGCACAGGCTTTGCGTGAGATGAGTAACCGTTTGGAGGAGCTGCCTGGTCAGGATGGCTTCCCCATGGACCTCTCGGCCATCATCTCCAGCTTCTACGCGCGTGCGGGCTATGTGAAGCTGAACAACGGCCAATCAGGTTCTATCACCTTCATTGGAACGGTGTCGCCTGCTGGCGGTAACTTGAAAGAACCCGTCACTGAGTCGACGAAGAAAGCGGCCCGTTGCTTCTACGGCCTCTCTCAGAACCGCGCCGACAAGAAGCGTTATCCCGCTGTCGACCCCGTGGATTCCTATTCGAAATACCTCGAATATCCTGAAATCATCGAGTATTTAGACCAGAAGATTGAGAAGGGTTGGGTGGAGAAGGTCACCAAGACGAAATACATCATCCGCAAGGGTAAGGATGCCTACGAGCAAATCAACATCTTGGGCGACGACGGCGTGCCGATGTCGTACCACGAGCAATACTGGAAGTCGGAACTTATCGACTATGTTATTCTTCAGCAAGACGCTTTCGACAATATCGACGGTTGCTCTCCGCTCGAACGCCAGAAGTTCATGCTCGACTTGATGATTGAGATTTGCGACCGTAGCTTCAAGTTCGACAACTTCGAGGAGTGCATGACCTATTTCAAGGGCCTGATCAACATCTGCCGCCAGATGAATTACTCGGAATACGAGTCGGAACAATTCAACAAATATTTGAACCAGCTTAAGGAGGAACTGAAACATGAGTGAGAAAGCCTTTCAACGTATCTATACGAAGCTGAGCGCCATCACTAAAGCCACCGTGACCCTTGAGGCACAAGGCGTGACCAACGATGAACTGGCCTTTGTGGCAGGCCGTTTGGCACAGGTGGTGAAAATCAAGGACAACAGCGTCACCTTGCAGGTGTTTGGCGGCACAGAAAACATCCCGACCAATGCTGAAGTGACCTTCTTCGGTGAGCCGCCCACCTTGAATGTAAGCGACGACCTCGCTGGCCGTTTCTTCAACGCTTACGGTGAGCCTATCGACGGCGGTCCGGCCGTAGAGGGCGAGAAACGCCAGATTGGTGGTCCCTCCGTGAACCCCTATAAACGTCGTATGCCTTCAGAGCTGATTCCAACGGGTATCGCCGGCATCGACTTGAACAACACTTTGGTCTCGGGCCAGAAGATTCCTTTCTTCGCCGACCCCGACCAACCCTATAACCAAGTGATGAGCATGGTGGCTCTTCGCGCTGATGTGGATAAGATTATCCTTGGTGGCATGGGCTTGACCAACGATGATTACCTGTTCTTCAAGAATGAGTTTGAGAGCGCGGGTGCCTTGCATAAGATTGTCAGTTTCGTGAACACCACCGACCAGCCGCCTGTCGAGCGTCTGTTGGTTCCCGACATGGCCTTGACCGCAGCGGAATACTTCGCTGTCGACAAGAACGAGAAGGTGCTGGTGCTACTCACCGATATGACTTTATATGCTGACGCCTTGAGTATCGTTTCGAACCGTATGGACCAAATCCCTTCCAAGGACTCCATGCCCGGCTCGCTCTATTCCGACTTGGCCAAGATTTATGAGAAGGCCGTGCAACTGCCTGACGGCGGTTCCATCACTATCATCGCCGTGACGACCTTGAACGATGGCGACATCACGCACGCCATTCCTGACAATACGGGTTACATCACCGAGGGACAGTTGTTCCTCCGTGCCGACCCCGATTCGGGCAAGGTTATCGTAGACCCGTTCCGCTCGCTGTCGCGTCTGAAACAGCATGTCCAGAACAAAAAGACCCGCGAGGACCACAGCGCCGTGATGAACACCTCGGTGCGACTCTACGCCGATGCCTCCAACGCCAAGACCAAGTTGGAAAACGGCTTCGACCTGAGCGACTACGACTTGCGCTGCCTCGACTACGCCAAGGAATACGCCACGCGCCTCCTCGCCATCGACGTTAACATTTCGATTACCGAGATGCTCGATACGGGTTGGGAGTTGTTCGGCAAGTATTTCACCAAGGCTGAAACTGGCTTGAAGGAGAGTTTGATTCAGAAGTATTGGAAAGGAGAATGACACATCATGAACGAAAAGGACAATATGAATGAGAAGGATAAACTCTTCAGGACAATTAGAAGATTGTTGGTAATTGGAGCAATAAGTATAGCTGCAATATACATATTGTTATTTGTTCTCAATTTTATTGGCAGATAATTAAGAACTTGAAAAAGTAAAAGCTTCTAAAGAATAATCATGGCCATCAAATTTCAATACAACAAGACTTCGCTGAACGAGCTGAACAAGCAGCTCAAGACGCGTACCCGCGCCCTGCCTACGCTGAAGAGCAAGGAGAGTGCCCTGCGCCTTGAGGTGAAGAAAGCCAAGCAACGTTCGGAGAGCCTTGTCGCACAGTTAGAGGACCAGCTCAAATCGTATGAGTACATGGCCCGGCTTTGGAATGAATTTGAGCCAGGACTGATTTCCGTGACCGATGTGAAACTCAAGACCGTGAAGATTGCGGGTGTGCCGACGCCGGCCTTGGAGGAGGTGCTCTTCGACGTGAAGGATATCAACCTGTTTACCAAGCCGATGTGGTATGCCGACGGCGTCCAAATCCTCAAAAACCTCGCGCAACTCGGCATCGAGTCGGAGGTTTATACCGAGGTGGCACGCATCCTCGACTACCAGCGCAAGAAGACCACCCAGAAAGTCAACCTTTACGAGAAGGTGCAGATTCCTGGCTATAATGAAGCCATACGTAAGATCAAGCGATACATGGAAGACGCGGAGAATCTCGACAAAGCTTCGCAGAAAATCGTGAAAAACAAACACATAGCAGAAGAAGAGGAGGCAGACCATGGTAACTGAAATGACGAAATATGACTTCATCCTCATGAGCGGCGATGCCGATGCTTTTCTCGAGAAACTGCAAACGGTGGGCGTAATGGACATCACCCGTTCGCTGAAACCCATCGATGAGAAGTCCGAGAAACTGTCGACACGCGCCGATATCTACCGTAAGGCTTTGGCTTCCTTGAAGGAAGTGGAACCAGCGGAGTTTGCCGAGAAGACTTACGGTGACTTGGCAGCGAGTGTGATGGAGACTGTCAGCAGCCGCGAAACGGCCCAGGATCAGTTGGCACAGTTGCGGAAAGACTTTGAGGAATGTGAGCCTTGGGGCCACTTCAACGTGAATGACATTGAGAGGCTCACCAAACAAGGGCTGAAACTCCATTTCTACAAGGCCAGGGCTATCGACCCCGCATGGAAGGAACAATACGCGCTGAGCGAGATTTCGTCCGACGGGAGCAACACGTATTTCGTGGTAGTCTCCGACAGCGATGACTACGACTTCCCACTGAAAGAGATGCCCGCTCCGACAAGGGATTGTGCCGCCATTGAGAAGGAAATTGCCACCTTGGAGGATGAGATTGAACAGAAAGACCGCAAGCTTTCTGAACTGAAATGCCACGAGGCCGACATCCAAAAGGAACTCGATAAGACTCTATCGAAACTCGACCTGCATCTGGCTCATGCTTCGGGCGAAAAGGCCGCCGAGGACTATATTACGGTCTTTGAAGGTTTTGCACCCAAAGAGAACGAGGCGGACTTGCATGACATGTTGGAGCAGGAGAACGTTTTCTGCTTGGTTGACAAAGCCAAAGAGGACGACAACCCGCCCATCAAGCTGAAAAACAACAAGTTCGTTTCGATGTTCGAGTTGCTGACCGACATGTACGGTCGGCCCAAGTACGACGAGTTTGACCCGACTGTGTTCATCTCCATATTCTTCATGCTGTTCTTTGCCTTCTGCATGGGCGACATGGGCTATGGTCTGGTGCTCATCGGTGCCAGCATTGCCTTGAAGAAAGTGTTGGGCAACATTGCCCCCTTGGGCATCACATTGGGCATCGCCACGACGGTGGTGGGATTCTTGTTCCACACATTCTTCTCAGTGGATATGCTTACTTGGAGTTGGTTGCCCGAAGGGTTGAAGCGAATCATGCTGCCTTCGACGATTGCTGGCTTCGACGGCACCATGGTGCTGGCCATCTTGGTCGGTGTGGTGCACATCTGCCTGGCCATGATTGTGAAGACCTACCAAAGCACCAAGGTGAAAGGCTTTGCCAACTCCTTGGGCACTTGGGGCTGGACTTTGCTCATCGTGGGCGGCGTCATTGTGGGTGCTTTCGCACTCCTTGGCGTGATGGATACCTCTGTGGCGACATGGGTCATTATCATCATAGGTATACTGTCGGCCTTGGGAATCTTCTTCTTGAACAATTTGCACAGGAACCCGTTGATAAATATGGGTGTAGGCCTTTGGGACACCTACCAGATGGTTACCGGCCTCCTCGGCGATGTGCTGAGTTACCTGCGTCTGTACGCTTTGGGTTTGGCGGGTGCCAAACTCGGCGAGGCTTTCAACGCCATAGGTGTGCAGGCCTTGGGTGACGGCGGTATCAATTGGGTATTTTTCATCCTCATCGTGGTCGTCGGCCATGTGCTCAATGTCGCGATGTGCGTCTTGGGTGCCTTCGTGCATCCCCTGCGACTCAACTTCCTTGAGTTTTTCAAAAACTCCGGTTACGAAGGCACAGGCCGCAGGTACAACCCTTTACAATCTTAAATTTTGAATTTTGAATCTTAAATTTTAAATCTTTAATACTATGTTAACAACAATCTTAGGTTATCTCGGTCTTGGCCTCGTGTTGGCCTTGGCAGGTATCGGAAGTTCAATCGGCACTTCGACAGCGGGCAACGCTGCTGAAGGCGGCCTCAAGAAACGTCCCGAAGCATCGGGCAATTTCATGGTGCTGTCGGCACTGCCGGCCACCCAGGGTATCTACGGCTTCGTGGCCTTCTTCATGCTCCTGAGCAAAATGAAGGCTGACCCGACGCAAGGCCTCATCATCTTTGGCGTGGGTCTCTGCGTGGGCTTGGTCTGCATGATTTCGGCCATCCGTCAGGGACAGGTTTGCGCCAACGGTATCGTTGGCGTGAGTCAAGGTCACGACGTGTTCACCAACACGCTGATCTACGCCGCTCTTCCCGAGTTCTATGCTATCTTGGGCCTTGTCGGCGCTTTGATGGTCTAATTCCGAGAGGACAACCATTTAGGACAAAGGCGACTCCGTGTGGGGTCGCCTTTGGTGATTTTTACCACTTCCAAAGGTTGGCTCCAACAGTCCATTCGATGTAGTCGATGCAATCGCGGTGGACTTTCATTCCCACGCCAGCGAAAAAGCGTCTCTGAGGGCCGAAATGGTAATGGAATGAAAGACGCTCGTAGTATTTTTGATAGCCTTTGGGCAAGTATTCCGCTGGTTGCCAGATGTAGTAAGCTACGGAAAGATGTAGCACGAAATTGCCATAAAGGATATCGAATGAAGCAAATGGTGCCAAACTGAAATAATCGACAGTCTTGAAACGGTCCGAAGCGTTATTGACGGCATACATGGCTTTGTTTTCCCCACTATACAAAAAGTCGATGCCGCCGCCATAGCGGAAGCAGGGATGAAAGGTGCGTGTGTAACCCACTTGGAAAGTGTTGCCGATGCAAAAAAGGTCATCGATGGCGGTGGATTCGTAGACCCCGATTCCATTGAGGACGTATAGGGTGTTCGACTTGTGAAAAGTGCTATCCTTGCTTCGTTCCATCAAGGTAGCCCTCCCTTTGGGGAAGAACCTTGTCCCAATTTGGCCGCCCAATACATTGATGCCTTTGTTCGGTATGATGATAGCTCCGTTGGAGGCGTGCGAAAACACAGCTCGTATAAACAAGTCCCAATGGTCATTAAGGCGGAACACCGGACCGAAATCTAGGTTGAGATGAACGGTCACGGGTGTGCTGATGAGCCGGTTGCCGTAGTTGGGCCAAAAGGAGAGGCCACCGCCCCAAGTGTAGTCGAGCTGGAACTTTGGCCGGTTGATGAGGTGGCCGTTGCAATACCCGAAAATGGAATAGCTGTTGCCTAAATTGATGGTGGTTTGGTTGTCGCTGTCGAAAAAGCCATTCACGCCGTGGTGCTCGAAACGGAAGTCGAGGCCTATGTTGGGATAGTTGAAGTAGGATTCCCAATGCTTTTTTCCATCGGTTTGGCGACCTATGCGGATGTCAACGCCATACACGGGGCAGTCGGAATTGAATGGGATATGTCGGCCGTAACGCAGCGCGGGCTCCACGAAGAATCCCTGGGCCGAAAGCCGCAAGGCTGCAAAAAGAAGAAACACTATGATCCAACCCTTTCTCATGGTTTGCGGGTGGTTCAGAATTCGTCTTTCATTTTCTCGATTAGGCGACGCTCCTTCTTGGTCGGACGTCCGGCGCCACGGTCGCGCCACTCGGCCTTGTAGGCGTGCATGAACTCGATGCGCTCGTATTCCTCTTTGGGTGTGAGGTCGTTATAGACTTCAGGCACCTGCTTGGGCGAGACGCGGTTCTTGACCACGGTCTTCACTTCCACTACCTTGTGCAACTGCTCGATCTGTACGTGGATGACGTCGCCCACCTTCACCTCGCGCGAGGGCTTGACGGGGTTGTCGTCCACCTTCACCTTGCCGCCCTTGATGGCATCGGCAGCCAACGAGCGCGTCTTGAAGAGGCGCGCCGCCCACAGCCATTTGTCCATCCGGACGATGTTTTCTTCGGTATCCATTTTTTTTGACATCGGGACACGGGACTTCGGGACGTGGGACTATCCATATCTTGTAGTCTCGCAGTCCTGTAGTCTCGCGTCAATATACTATTTCTCTTTGAAAATCAACTGAATCGGCACGCCGTTGAAGTCCCAAGTCTCGCGCAACTTGTTCTCCAAGAAGCGCTTGTAGGATTCTTTCACGTCCTTGGGCAGGTTGCAGAAAAACACGAACTGGGGTGTGCGACCTTTTAGTTGGGTGATGTATTTGATGCGCAGGAAACGTCCGCGTGAGGCCGTTTGCAGGGGCACGGAATTGATGATTTCCAGCATTTTGTCGTTCAGTTCGCGGACGGGGATGCGGCGCTCGCGGTTCTCGTAGACCTTGTGCGCGGTCTCCAACACCTTATATATACGTTGCTTGTTGATGGCTGAGGTGAAGACGATGGGGTAGTCGGTGAAGGGCGCGGTCTTGGAGCGGATGAACTCCGCATATTTGACATGCGTGTTGGAGTCCTTTTCGACCAAATCCCACTTGTTGACGACCATCACCAAGCCTTTTTTGTTGCGCTCGATGAGGCGCAGGATGTTCATGTCTTGGGCTTCGAAGCCGTTTTGTGCGTCGAGCATGAGGATGGCCACGTCGCTGTCCTCGATGGCGCGGACGGAGCGCAACACGGAATAAAACTCGATGTCTTCCTCCACCTTGCTCTTCTTGCGCAGTCCGGCCGTATCGACGAGCATGAACTCCATGCCGAAGGCATTGTAGCGCGTGTAGTTGCTGTCGCGGGTGGTGCCGGCAATGTCGGTCACGATGTGGCGGTCGACGCCGAGGAAGGCGTTGATTAAGGAGGACTTGCCCACGTTGGGCCGTCCAACCACGGTGAAACGCGGCAAGTCGGTGTTGAAGTCAGTGGTGTCGTTGGGCAGAAGCTCGCAAATCTTGTCCAACAGCTCGCCAGTTCCAGTACCAGTCATGGCAGAGATGGGCCAAGGTTCGCCCAATCCCAAGGTGTAGAACTCGCCCATTAATGCTTCCTTGTTCGGTTCGTCTATCTTGTTGACAGTCAGTAGGACTGGCTTTTTTTGTTGCCTAAGAATCTGGGCTACATCCTCGTCTAATACATGCAGCCCGTCACGCCCGTCGACTAGGAAGACGATGACGTCGGCCTCGTCGATGGCCAAGTCCACCTGTTTGCGGATTTCTTCTTCAAAAATGTCGTCCGAGCCCACCACATAACCGCCGGTGTCGATGACGGTGAATTCTTTTCCATTCCAGTCGCTCTTGCCGTAGTGCCGGTCACGCGTCACGCCGCTTGTTTCCTCCACGATGGCCATGCGCTGCTTCAGCAGACGGTTGAAGAAAGTCGATTTTCCCACATTGGGTCGCCCCACTATTGCTACGATGTTTGACATTTTTCCTTGAATTTGAAATTTGGCTGCAAAAATAATAAATAGTTAGGAGTGGGGAGTGAGGAGTGAGGAGTTTTTTGTCTGCCTTGCAACTCCTAACTCCACACCCCAAACTGATAACTGATGATTAGGCTTCGTATCCAAACCGCTTCAACTCGGCCTCATTGTCGCGCCAGTCTTTGTCGACCTTCACGAAAAGTTCGAGGAAGATTTTCTTGCCCGTAAACTCCTCAATGTCAGTGCGAGCCTGCATCCCGAGCTTCTTGATGGCGCTGCCGCCCTTGCCGATGATGATGGCTTTTTGCGACTCGCGGGCCACGTAAATGACACTACGGATGTGAATGCGATGCTCGGTCTCCTCGTAGCTTTCCACCTCAACCTGAACGGAATACGGGATTTCCTGCTGGTAGTTGAGCAGAATCTTCTCGCGGATAATCTCGGTGATGAAAAAGCGCATTGAGCGGTCGGTGAGTTCGTCCTTGGGGAAATAGGGCGGGCACTCGGGCAGCTTTTCCAAGATTTGCTTGAAGATGAACTCCACGTTGGCGTTGTATTGCGCCGAAAGCGGAAAAACAGTGGCATTGGGCAGGGTTTCGCGCCATTGCTCCACGGCCTGCTCTACCTGTTCTTGGTTGGAGAGGTCTATTTTGTTGATGAGCACAAAAACGGGTATCTCGGTGGTTTTCAGTCGCTCTACGGTCTTTTCCTCAATCTTTTTGTCGGTGATGTCGACCACGAAAAGGATAAGGTCGGCGTCGATGAGGGCCACATTGACGAACTGGTTCATCACCTCGTGCATCTTGTAGGCCGGATCCTTGATGATGCCTGGCGTGTCGGAGAAGACGATTTGAAAGTCGTTGCCGTTCACGATGCCGAGGATGCGGTGGCGCGTGGTCTGCGCCTTCGAGGTGATGATGGAGATTTTCTCCCCAACGAGTTGATTCATAAGGGTTGACTTGCCCACGTTGGGCCGTCCTATAATGTTGACATAGCCTGCTTTATGCGCCATAATGAAAAATTTTTCCTGTTTTTTGCCTTGCAAAGAAACAAAATTATTATTTTTGCAGCCGATTTCGTGAGCGAAAATTTTTTCGTTGACCGAGATTTTGACACGATGCGGGGTAGAGCAGAGGCAGCTCGTCGGGCTCATAACCCGGAGGTCGGAGGTTCGAATCCTCCCCCCGCTACAATCAAAAACGGATGACCATTGGTCATCCGTTTTTTTTTGTTTTTTATGTCTTAACTATCTAATGGTCAACGCATTTTGGTCAGGCTGCCACTGATGGCAGTGACGTCAATAGCGATGGTGCCATTGATGACGAGATAGGTAAAAACACCTTCGCCGCTGCAGGTGCCGCTCAGATTGAGTTGGTTCCCCGACAAAGTAGGGGTGATGGAACTCGTGATGTTGATTACGGGACTGAGGGTGATGCCATTGAAATCGAAATTGAAGGTGAAAGGCTCGTTTTCAGTGGCAAATTTGAGGCTGTTGCCTTCAACGGTGGCAACGCCAGAGAATTCCCTGTCACCGATTCTGCAGGTGCCCTTGACCTTGTTCATGTCGTCACCTTCCGCGAGGTCGAGGATGACTGGAACAGGACGGTCGGTCATTTCCTGATGGATGGGGTCCATGCCGGTGATGTCGACATCGAAGGAGCCAGTCACCAGCGCATCGCCCTCATAATGGCCCACAAACTTCGCATTGGGTTTCTCATTGTAGATGATATCGAAACTTTTTGAGGCAGTTAGTCCATTGGCATCAGTGACGGTACCCTTGATGGTGACGGTGCCGATGGCCTCAACGGTGAATGCATGTGTGTAAGTGAATGCTGTTGCCGGTTCGCTTTGTAGCTCACGGAAGTTGTCCGAAAGGCTGGCCAACACGTTGCCATTTTGCGAAAGGACGATTTCGATTTGGGTGAGGTGTTCGCCTGTACCTGTGAAACCGACTAAAATTTCGTCTCCCGAATACACTTGGGCGTTTTCTGTCACACATCCCTCTCCTTCATAGATGTTGATGGTCGGGGAGACTGGGTTTTTCTTGCAGCTTGCCAGCAGCATCAATCCGATGCAGCAAGCCATGAATAATGTTGATTTTTTCATATTGTTGAATTTGAGGTTATTGTAATAGCTTTTGGAGTTTCCCTTCCACAGTGCCCGAGACTTCGTCAAAAGTCTGTACCTGCCCCATGATGTTGGCGGAGCCGTTGCCCGAGAAATCTCCCTTGATATTAAAGATTCCGTTTTCAATCGGTTCGCCTTCCAGATGGATGTCGCAGACGATGGAAAAGTCGGACTTGTCGAGGGTGAGGTGGACTGGCGTAAAGGTGACTTTGTCGGCCGAAGCTGTGCCTGTGATGTGGTAAGGTTCGTTCTCGATGGTCATCGAGACCATAATGGCGTTGGTTTCTGCGCCTTTTGTGATGTCCATGCCGATGCTGTCAATGGAGAAGCTCATAGCGCTTTGAGGCTGGTTGTTCATCGAAGTGACGGTGAGCGTGAAATTGCCAAGATAGCTGCCGAGATAGTTGAGGCTGTAGTCAATGACGGGAGGGTCGACGGGCTTCTTGCAGGTGGCAAACAGAACGATGATGGCGCACAAGGCGAAAAGAAGCGATTTCTTCATTTTTAGGTTGTTTAGTTAGATGTTACGGCGCAAAAATAAAGCCAAAATCAATGGGAAAACGGAATTTGTATGAAAAAAGTGTATTTTTGGCCGATATTTTCCGCGTATGAAGAAAAAATGGATTGGCTTGATAGTGGCTGTCGTCCTGATCGTGGGGTTTTTGCTGCTTTATGTGCTTGGACCTGTCGAAGGGCCGATGCCGATGTGGATGTCGATATTGCCGCCACTGATTGCCATTGTGATGGCATTGACGCTGAAGGAAGTGATTTCCGCACTGTTTATGGGTGTCCTTTCGGGTGCTTTCCTGATGGCGTTGTATTCGGGACATGGGCCAGCCGAGGCCTTGGGCGGCGGACTGCTGCGTGTGGCCGATACCTATATTGTCGGCTCTCTGAATGATTTCGACCATATTCAAATCATTGTCTTCACGCTACTTATCGGTGGCATGGTGCGCATCGTCTCGGCCAACGGCGGGATGCGAGGTATCGTCAATTGGCTCTTGCGTCGCGCCAAAGGGCCGCGTTCGGGGCAGCTGATAACCTTCCTCATGGACCTCTGCATCTTTTTCGACGACTACTCCAACACGCTGATGGTGGGCAACACCATGCGGCCTGTCGCCGACAAGTTGAAGGTTTCGCGCGAGAAGCTGGCCTACATCGTCGATTCCACATCGGCGCCGGTCGTGGCAGTGGCGTTCGTCACCACTTGGATTGGGGCGGAACTGAGTTATATCCAGGACGGCCTGAACGTCATCGGCCTCGACGTCTCGGCTTATTCGGTGTTTTTCCGCTCGCTGAGATACAGCTTCTATCCCTTCCTGACGCTGGGCTTCGTACTGATGATCATCCTCAGCGGCCGCGACTACGGTCCGATGTTGAAGGCGGAACGCAAGGCACGAATGATAGTTGCAGCGGAGGATGAAAACGCAGAAGGGGAGGCTAAGCCAGCTCACAGCATCGATGCCTTGATTCCCTTGCTAGTTTTGGTGTTTGGAACGATTATCGGACTGATTTTCACGGGCTATGACGCCGCTGTTTGGCATGATGGAAACATGTATTTCTTTTCCAAACTCTCCGCGACCATCGGGGAGGCCAATTCCTATATAGCCCTGTTGTGGGCCTCGTTGCTGTCGTTGCTTGCGTCCATAGTGGTGACTTTGCTGCGTGGTTCGTTGTCCTTCGCCAAGCTGATGGAGGAGATGGTGGAAGGCTTCAAGGTGATGTTCAACGCGGTTTTGATCCTGACGATGGCGTGGTCAATTGCTTTGGTAACCAAGGATATGCATACGGCTGAATTTGTCTCACAATTGTTGCTGCAATGGTCGATTTCGCCGGTTTTGGTGCCAGTGATGACCTTCCTTTTAGCCTCCTTAATTGGTTTCTCGACAGGCACTTCATGGGGCACGATGGCCATCCTCTACCCGCTGATTTTGCCTGCTTCGTGGATGCTCTGCCAAAATCAAGGTTTGAGTGTTGATGCATCCCTTCTGCTGTTCTATAACGTGGTGGCCTCAGTGATGGCGGGTGCTGTCATGGGCGACCACTGTTCCCCGATTTCCGACACTACAATTATGAGTTCCTTGGCCAGCCAGTGTAATCACATGCAACACGTCAGCACACAGATGCCATATGCCCTAACGGTGGGCGGCGTAGCGTTGCTGATAGGGGTGCTGCCCACTGCCTTAGGTTTGCCTTCGTGGGTGGCGTTTTTGGCTGGATACGGTGCTTTATACCTGATAATCAGATTGGTCGGGAAAAAGGTTTAGTTGCAGCGTTGTCCCTCGTACTGCTGCACCTCATCATATTTGTATTCCAACTTGATTCCCACTTGCTTGAACATCTCCTCAGTCTCTGCGCCGTCGTGGTAGCGGCGTTCGCACACTACACGTACGATACCGCAGTTGATGATGAGCATGGCGCAGGTACGGCATGGGGTCATGCGGCAATATAAGGTGCTGCCGTCCAAGGCGATGCCGCGACGGGCGGCCTGACAAATGGCGTTTTGCTCAGCGTGGACGGTGCGAACGCAGTGTTGGGTGACGCTGCCGTCCTCATGGATGGTCTTGCGGAACAAATGTCCCACGTCATCACAGTGCGGCAAACCTTTGGGTGAGCCGACATAGCCCGTCACTAAGATTTGCTTGTCCTTCACGATGACACAGCCGCTACGCCCGCGGTTGCAGGTGGCACGTTCGCTGACGGTGTCGGCTAAATTGAGGAAATAGTCGTCCCATGAGGGGCGCACGTGCAGTTGGCGCAACACTTTTTCCACTTGCTCTTGCAGTTCGGCTATGCTGCCATCGTTGGTGAAGACGAAGTCGGCCTCCTTGATGCAAGCACCGAGGTTCTGCTTGTTGGGGTCGGTGGCGGTCATTTCGCGCTCCTCGTTGGCCACAAAAGTCTCGAAATCAATGTGGTCGGTTTCCGAGCCGCGTTGATAGATGCGGTCGTAGCGGATGCGACGGTCGGCATCGACGGCAAAGAGATAAAACTCGCCCTTCTCGCGCAACGAGGCAATTTCGCCCGGCGTGCGCACACTCTCGATGACGGCGTTCTTGCCTTCGGCCTTGGCACGCTCAAACAGTTGGTCGGTGATGTAACTTGGGCAATGCGCGGCACGGAGGTCGTTGCCTACAAGGGTCAGTGTGTCGCGGTTCACCTCAAGGCCGCGGCGTTGGCATTCTTCAGTAATGTAGGCCCGCACCGAGTAATGCACGAACCCCTTCTCTTTGACGAGATAATCGACGATGGTGCCTTTGCCGGCGCCGAGTGTTCCTGTGATTCCTATGATTATCATGGTTTATGTGTTTTGTTGTCACTGTTAGCGCAGGGACTGACATCGCCTGCTTACTGATATGTCGTCCCTACGGGACTACCTCAAACCTCCTACCTCATCTCTCCTACTTGTTCCTTAATTTCAACCACCCATTTTTTGACGTCAGTGGGCTCGAAATGCGCCATTTTCTCCAATAGATCTTCTGGGTCGCTGCTGACAATCAGGTTTTTGGCGTGTTCCTCACGCATGAAGCCTTCCTCGGCCATGTGGTTGATGAAGCTGACTAAGCCATCGTAGTAGCCGTTCACGTTGAAGAGCGCGACGGGCTTGTCGAAGACCCTCAACTGGCTGAGCACGTATGCCTCGAAAAACTCGTCCATCGTGCCGATGCCACCTGGCATGGCGATGAAGCCGTCGGCCATGTCTTCAAGGATTTTCTTGCGTTCCGACATCGTCTCGACCACAATCAGTTTGTCGATTTCAGGATGCCCGACGCGCATGTCTAAAAGGTGTTGTGTGATGGTGCCGGTCACCTTGCAATGGCGCGCCATCATCACATCAGCGATGATTTTCATCAGGCCCACGCTGCCGCCGCCGTAGAGCAGTTCGCAATCATGGTCGGCCAAAACGCGACCCAATTCAGCCGCTTTTTCCTTGTAAATCGGGTCGAAGCCCATGCTGCTGCCACAAAAAATGCAGATTTTCTTCATTTGGTAAATTTTTGCAAAGATAGTTTTTTTTACTTTTGCAGACGAAAAATATTTCGGTGCTACGATAGGCTCAGCATCCTAAGTTTCTTGAGCTTGTTGAAGGGCCGAAACAAAACATTGAAATATGAGAAACATCGGAATATTAGGCGCAATGGCGCAGGAAATCGACGAAGTGAAAGCCCTGTTGACGGAAAAGACCGTCGTCAAAATCGCGAACCGCGAGTTCGTGGTGGGCAAAATCGGCAATGTACGCTGCGTGGTGGCCTTCTCCAAATGGGGCAAGGTGGCCGCGACGATTACAGCTACCTTATTAATTCAGGAGTTCGGCGTCACCGACCTCTTTTTCATCGGCACGGCAGGTGCTTTGGCTGATGGGCTGAAAGTCGGCGATATCGTCATCTCCAAGCGTCTCGTGCAGCACGACTTGGATGCCCGTCCCATCATCTCGCGCTTCGAGTTGCCGCTGCTGAACCGCGTTTATATCGACAGCGATTCTGCCTTGACTGAATTGGCAGGTCGCGCCGTCAGCAACCTTATTGATAAAGGTGTGGTGAATATGGTAGGCGAGAAGGCCGTGAAGGAATTTGGCCTCAATCCTAAACTTTATTACGGTGACGTTGCTAGCGGCGACCAGTTCATCAACAGCATCGAGAAGCGGAATGAAATCTTGTCTTTGTTGCCCGATGTGCTTTGCGTCGAGATGGAAGGCGCAGCTGTGGCGCAAGTTTGTTTGGAGTTCGGTGTACCCTTCACCGTCATCCGTACCATCAGCGATACCGCCGACCATAATGCCCGCATAGATTTCATGAAATTTGTCGTCGAGGTGGCTAATGCTTATTCGAGGGCGGTTGTTTTGGAAATAATGCGGTTGATTTAAACTCAATCCGTTGTCTAATGGATTGGATACTATCCGTTTTCCTTCCTCAACAACTCCAATCCGTTTCTGATAATTGCTTGAATATCAGTCTTTGAAGTGTCAATAAACTCGCAAAGTGCAAAGTCCTCAGGCTCGACTTCATAAATGCCAAGGTTTTCCATCAGGTCGATGTCACCGATGAGGCAGGCCTTGATGAGTTGGGTGGGATAGATATCGAAGGGGAAGACCCGCTCGAAGTTGCCCGTGAAGACCAAGGGACGCTCCTCGCCGTGCGTGTTGGTGTCGAATTTCCAAAAGCTTTTGAAACGCGGCAAAGTGACTCCCATGGGCTTGAAGGTGCTTTTCGGCATGAAACCGCTGAGGAAAGTCCGCGAGAAGCTGTACTTCCTGAACCCCGGCATCAGCCAACCCATGAAGTCGTAATGGTCGCCTTCGGGGAGGATGCTTACCATGTCGTCATAGGCGCAAAGAAAGCCGTCGGCGGAGACTTGCGTTCCACTCAGGATATTGCCCGAAATGATACGGTTTTCCTTTGTTGCATCAGTTGACTCCATCTTGGGATAGTCGGGGTTAAGTAGTTGGTTTTTGGTGATTTCTGTCAGACAAGCTCCAGCCTTCATGCGGTAGTAATGCGGATTCTTGATGTGAGGTCCGACCACGGCAACGACCTTTTCGGGGTTGTAGACGCCCGTTGTGACCAATTCGCCCAATATGGCGACATCTTGGAGGTTCATCGTCCAAACGATCTCACCTTTATTAATAGGGTCGATGTGGGCGATTTGCGTGCCGATATTGCCCGCTGGATGAGGGCCTTTAATAAAATGGGTAACTACCTGTACGGGCAGCCTCGTGTGTCTGCCTTCCCCAAAGCCATGGGAAAGATTTTGTCCATGCCTAAAACACACATGTACCTGGCCAGCAGTCAGTTTGGCGAGAGCCTCGATGCCTTTGGCGAAAAACGTCTCCCTCCCTTGCATCACGAAATCGTAATCAGGGGCGAGGGGCGCGCTGCTGAAAGCACTGACGAAGATGGCTTTGGGACTGTCGTCGGGATGGGCGATGGTGCCGAAAGGCCGTTGGCGAAGCATGGGCCAGAGACCGCATTGCAGCATGGCCGCCTTGATTTCATCGGCGGTTTGTGGCGTTTGAGTTGGATCGGATTTGTCATTCAGGCTTGTTGCCGTTTCGGATTTGCCATCCGCCTCCACGACTACCTCCAAAAGCTTCCGTTTTTCGCCTCTCACCACGGCCTTCACATGTCCGTTGACGGGCGAAGTGAAGCAGATGCGCTCGTCGTTTTTGTCGCAAAACAGGGCGTCGCCCACGGCCACGGCATCACCCTCTGCGACCAATAAGCGCGGCGTTAATCCCACAAAATCAGTGGGTTTCATAGAGAAGGTAGTGATGCCGCGTGACTCGGTGATGCGTTTTTCTGCCGCTCCGCCGATGGGGAGGTCGAGGCCTTTCCTTATGGTAATCTCGTTTGTTTTCACGGGGCAAATATACTAAATAAGTCAGGATACTTTTCCGCTTTTCTTTTGTTTTGCCGCCTTTTTTCCATGTTGGGCGACAAAAACCGATAATAAAACCCGTTTCTTTGCGTTTTCATCCTGTCATTCGGCATGAATTTTGACCGTATTCGCCGAAACAACGAAAGAATTTTGTAATTTCGTCAAAAATTTCAAGCTATGAAATCAAGACTAAGAATGGGCCTGATAATCCTGACAATGAGTTTGTTATCCCTCCCTGTATCAGCGCAAAAGCATATTGAAGACTACAACCCAGAAGCCCTTTTCGACGAGGGTGTGCTGCTGTTCCAAAACCAGGAATACGGTGCCGCATTGACGGCGTTCACGCAATATCGTGTCGCCATCGCCGATGCCAAGTCGCAACGTTGCGTGGATGCGCAGTATTACGAGGCGGTCAGCTCGCTCTATCTCGGTCAGGCCGATGGCGCGGCCAAAGTCGTCAAGTTTGTGAACGACCACCCGGGAAGTACATGGGCGCGACATGCCAATTTCCTCTATGCCAATAACTTGTTCCAAAATAGGAAGTACAAGGAAGCCTTGGAGATTTATGAGAAGACCGATGCCTCATCGCTCACCGCCGATGAAGCGCAGCAGTTGCAGTTCAACAAGGCCTATGCCTATTTCCAGCAGGGTGAGTTGGATAAGGCTTTACCGCTGTTCCATGGCCTGATGGCGAACGAGGGCAAATACAAGGACTCTGCAAAGTATTATTACGCTCATATCCAGTATGTTAAGGAACGCTATGACGAGGCCTTGACAGGTTTTCGCCAACTGCGCAACCATAAGGACTATGCCAAGGTGGTGCCGGCCTACATCATGCAAATCAACTACCTCAAAGGGGATTATCAGTCGGTGATCGAGGAGGGGCCACAGGTTCTCCAGCAGGCCGACAAGAAGCGCAAGTCGGAGATGGCACAAATCATCGCTGATGCCTATTTCCAGCAGAAAAACTACGACAAGGCCTTGGAGTATTATCAGATTTACACCAAGAACCTGACGCGCAGCGTGTCGCGCGAAGCCTGTTACCAGATGGGTGTCAGCAAGATGATGAAGGGCGACTACAAAGGTGCCATCGCCGACCTGCAGAAAATCGCGGGTGACACGGACCTCATGTCGCAGTACGCCTCGTATTATCTGGCTTCATGCTATGCCAAGACCGATGAGCCGAAGTATGCCCGAAGCGCTTTCTACACCGCTTATGCCGCCGGTTTCGACCCCGAAATCAGCGAGGAAGCTTTATTCAACTACGCTAAACTGAGTCTCATTCCTGGCGCCGACCCCTTCAACGAGGCCGTTGGCCTGCTCGACAACTTTGTCGCAGAACATCCCAATTCGCCGCGTAAGGCAGAAGCCGAGGAGATGTGTATCTATCTGTTGCTCAATGCGAAAGAGAATGATCAAGCTTTGGAGCGCCTTGAAGCCATGCGCAAGAAAAGCCCTGAACTGCAAACCGTTTACAATGAGTTGCTCTATGCCACGGGCATTGACAACTATCAGAAGGGTAATTATGACAAGGCGCAGGTGTATTTTTCCAAAATTATGAACGGCAGGCAGTCGGCGGGCGACAAGGCCGAGGCTTGTTTCTGGCTTGGTGAATCGGCCTATCAGTTAGGCGATTATACCGCCGCTGGACGCTATCTGACCCAGTTCAAGGGCATGAATGGCGCCTCTGGCTTGCCCGAATATGCCCTCGCCGACTACGATTTGGGCTACATCTATTATCAAAAGCCCGACTACGATGCCGCCGAGGAGAGCTTCCGCCGTTTCATCCAAGCTGTTGACGACACACAAAAAGACTTGAAATCAGACGCTTACATCCGTTTGGGCGACTGCTTCTACATGGAACGTAACTATACCAACGCCATCAACTATTACGACCTTGCCACACGTGTTGGCAAACGCAATGCCGACTATGCCCTCTATCAGCAAGGACTTTGCTACGGCGCGAAAGGCGATGTGAATCAGAAGATTAACATGCTTAACGACCTGTTGCAAACCTATCCGAGCACACCGTATTACGAGCAAGCGCTGTTTGAAATCGGCAACACTCACCTTGTGCATGGTGACAAACGGGCAGCCATCACCAGCTTCAATCGCCTCATCAAAGACAGGCCACGCTCGAGCTACACGCGTCAAGCCATGATGAAAGTCGGCATGATTTATTACAACAACAATCAGTATGACCAAGCCCTAGCCAACTTAAAGAACCTCGTGGCTTCCTATCCCAACACCGACGAGTCGCGCGAGGCCTTGAGCATCATCCGAAGCATCTACATGGAACAGAACAAGTTGGACGAGTATTTCGGTTATGTCAACGCCAACGGCGGGCAGGTGAAGGTGACACAACAGGACTCCTTGGCCTTTGCCAACGCCGAGAACTTTTACTTGGATGGCCGTTATCAGCAGGCCATGACCGCCTTGCAATACTATTTTGACAACTTCAGCCGAGGTGCCTATTCGCTGAAAGCGCACCAATATGCCCTCGAATGTGCCGAAAGAGTGGGCACGCAAGACCAAGTCGTCACGCACCTTAATTATATATTGTCGCAGCCCGATAACGACTACACCGACAACGCGCTGCTGAAGATGGCTCGAATCGAGTATGAGCAAGGCAATTATGCCAAGGCGGGCGAGCATTATGAGCGTTTGTCGCGCATCACGGAGGAACCGCTCAAGCGCCTCGAAGCCCTTGAAGGTAGCATGAAGAGTAACTTCTTCATGGGCAACTACGACAAAGCCATTGAGATGGGGGAGAGCCTGCGTCAATCCCGCGACCTGACTGACGAGCAGGTGAACCAAATCAACCACATCATGGGTAAGTCGTATTTCGAGAAAGGCAACTACAACGCGGCCATTGAGCGACTTGACAAGAGCGCGCGTAACGACAAATCCGTGTATGGGGCTGAGAGCGCTTATTACTCTGCTGTGGCTTCCATCAAGCTGAAACAATACGACGAAGCTGAGAACAAGGTATTCAACATATCGGACAACTTCTCGGCGCACACCTATTGGGTCGCCAAGTCATTCATCGCCCTCGCGGACGTGTATGTGGCCAAGGAGAACTATTTTCAGGCCAAGGAAACCCTTCGCAGCGTCATCGACAACTATAAAGGCAGTGACCTGAAACAAGAAGCCCGTGCCAAGCTCGCCGAGGTGGAACGCAAAGAGCCCAAAGTCGGCAGCAGCAACGGCATAGAACCCATTGACCCCGAATAACGTAGGGGCAGACTCAGTGTTTGCCCAAACACGAAACCCCAACCGACAAAACAACGAAAATGAAGAAGATAATAGCAATCCTCACCCTATCCCTGATGGCCGTTTCGGCCTTCGCCCAACACGACGAACAAGTGACCGTGGAAGGCAAATACCGTCCCAAGGTGAACAAGGTCAATAAGTTGGCACTGCAGCCACAAACGCCGCAGCCCTCTTACAACTTCCCTAGTTCAGAGGTCAACCCCATAGAGGCCAACCGCAAGTTTGCCCTCGACTTGGAGAAAATCGCCCCAACTGCCTTTGCCGCCAAAAATGACAAGTTGGTCACCCCAACCAAAAACTTCCTTATGGCTGGTTTTGGCACAAGAATCTCGCCGATTTTCCTCTACAAGCACAACTCCATGCTGACCAAGACCTTGGGTCTCGGCGTAGGTGTTAAACACAACTCTTCATGGCTCAATATCAAGAACTATGCGCCTTCAAGCTACATGAACAATGCTTTCGACCTCAGCCTTACAACAAGCAAATTCGACGGTATCCAGTTGGGCGGCGACGTGTATTACAAGAATGACATGTACCATTATTATGGCGTCAATCTGATCGAAACACCGCTGACGGATGACGAAATCGAGCAATATTGCCCGCGTCAGGTCTATAACACCATAGGCGCGCATGTCGGTTTGGCCTCCACCTCGACCCGTGTAGGCGAACTGAGCCATTCGGGTGATCTAGATTATCATTACACTTTCGACAACACATACGCGAGAGAGCATTTTGTAGGTGTGGAATATGGTCTCGGCTATGCGCAAAACTGGTGGGGAGACAAGAACCATCCGCAAAAAGTCGGTGTGGATTTGGCTTTCCAGTACGAGTATTTCGAGTCGAGCCATCTCGATCAAACCATGATGCCCATGGGCAATAGGAACGATTTGTATTTGATTAAAGTCAATCCGTTCTTTGAGATGGGCGGCGAGTTCTACAAGCTTCGTTTGGGAGTGCGCTTGGACGGCGTGAATCGGGTCCAAAACAAGGACAAGTTTTTGGCAGTTCGTCCAGATGTTAGCGGTAGCCTGTTTGTCTTGAACAAAAAACTGGAGTTTTACGCAGGTGTGAACGGTGGAAGGAAGTTGTTGACATACAGTGAGATTATCAATGAAAACCCCTTCGTCCGAAGCGAGCTCTCACTGCTGGCGCAAAATGTCAAATTTGGATTTGAGGGCGGCGTGCGCACCAATATTGCCGAAATTGTGGATTTGCATTTGGGCGTGCGCTATCGCCATACCGACAACGACCCGCTGTTTGTGCAGGACGAAAGCACTATTCGGCAACACGGCGTTGCCAACAAGTTTGACCTTGTTTATGACGAGACTCGTTTGGTGAGCGTTTTAACCGATATCAGGGTGAAATTGCGCAGCAGCCTCACCGCCGACCTGAGTTTCGCCTACAACAATTGCAAGCCTGCCACCGAGGAATACGCTTGGTATCGTCCCACGACGGAAGGCAAGCTGAAGCTGACATACGACTTCAACGACAAGCTGTCTTTCAATACGGCTTTCCTTTATCAAGGCGGACGTTATGCCAAGGTTTGGGATGGCGTAGAAGACTGGTATAGTGTCGATTACACTTCAGAAAAGCTGAAAGACATCTTCGACCTCAGCCTCGGCGCCGACTACAAGCTGAACGACCAAATCACGGCCTTTGCGTTGATTGACAATGTGGCCTGCCAGAAGTATCAACTTTATTACAATTATCCCGTGACGGGTATCCAGTTCTTCGCGGGCGTGAAGCTGAGATTCTGAAAACGCCTCTATCGCCACGAAAAGCCCTTTCTCATCGATGGGGCTTTTCTTTTTGTTTCATAGACCTGAAAAACGGCTTTTCTGAAATTTGCCTGTTTTTAGCCATTTAGAGCCGTTTTGGGCGAAAAATAAATTTTTCATCTTTTTTGCATATTGTGCCGAAAAAATGTGTATCTTTGCACCTTTATTTGAAAAATCCTAAAAATCAGAAAATGACTGAAGAAGAGAAAAGAGAATTGGCAAGCGAAGAATATGGTGCCAGTAAAATCCAGGTCCTTGAGGGCTTGGAGGCCGTGCGCAAGCGTCCGGCCATGTATATCGGCGACGTGCATTTCCGTGGCTTGCACCATTTGGTATATGAGGTGGTCGACAACTCCATCGACGAGGCCATGGCGGGCTATTGCGACCATATTGATGTCCGCATTTTGCCTGGCAACGCCATCAGCGTCCTCGATAACGGCCGTGGTATCCCGACGGGTATGCACCCCAAAGAGCATCGTTCCGCATTGGAAGTGGTGTTGACGGTACTTCACGCTGGCGGTAAGTTCGACAAGGGTTCCTACAAGGTTTCCGGCGGTCTGCACGGCGTGGGCGTCAGTTGCGTGAACGCGCTTTCCACCCATCTTACTGCCGAGGTCTATCGCGAAGGCCAGATTTTCAAGCAGGAATATGAATGTGGCAAACCGTTATACGACGTGAAAGTGGTGGGCGAGACCAAACTGAACGGCACCCGCATCACCTTCCAGCCGGATGCAACGATTTTCCAGACTACAGAATACGATTACAGCACTTTGGCCAACCGTATGCGCGAGCTGGCCTACCTCAATCACGGCATTACCATCGTGCTCACCGACGAGCGCACAAAAGACGAGAACGGTGAGTTCCGTAGCGAGACTTTCTATTCCGAAAACGGTCTCATCGACTTCATCGCCTACCTTGACGCTAACCGCGAGAAGCTTATCCCCGAACCGATTTCCATTAGTGGTGAAAAGAACAACGTGCCGGTTGAAATCGCATTGGAATACAATCAGGAGTACTCTGAGAATTTGCATTCATACGTCAACAATATCAACACGATAGAGGGCGGTACTCACTTGCAGGGCTTCCGCTCCGGCTTGACGAGAACTTTCAATTCTTACGCTGAGAAATCGGGCTTGTTGGAGAAATCGAAGGTGAAAATCTCGCCCGACGACTTCCGCGAAGGCTTGACCGCTGTCATTTCGGTAAAGGTACCTGAGCCTCAGTTTGAAGGCCAAACCAAGACCAAACTTGGCAACGACGAGGTGATGGGTATCGTCAACAGCATTGTGGGAGAGCATCTGTCCAACTACCTTGAGGAGCATCCCAAGGAGGCCAAACTCATCTTCGACAAGGTGGTTTTGGCAGCCCAAGCCCGTCAAGCGGCGCGTAAGGCTCGTGAGATGGTGCAGCGCAAGGGGGCTTTGTCGGGATTCAGTTTGCCCGGCAAGTTGGCCGACTGCTCTGAACGTGACCCTGCCAAGACCGAGCTTTATCTCGTTGAGGGTGACTCCGCAGGCGGTTCCGCCAAGCAAGGCCGTGACCGTAACTTCCAGGCTATCTTGCCCTTGCGCGGTAAGATTCTGAACGTGGAGAAAGCCATGCAGCACCGCGTGTTTGACAGTGATGAAATCAAGAACATCTACACCGCTTTGGGCGTGACCATCGGCACTGAGGAGGACAGCAAGGCCTTGAATATGGAGAAGTTACGTTACCACAAGGTCATCATCATGACTGATGCCGACGTGGACGGTAGCCACATCACCACCCTGATTCTGACCTTCTTCTTCCGCTACATGCGTGAGTTGATTGAGAATGGCTATGTGTATTGCGCCACGCCGCCTTTGTACCTCATCAAGCGTGGCACTAAGCCCATCCGCTATTGCTGGACTGACGAGGAGCGCTTCACCGCCATGGCTGAACTGACCAAGAACGGCACGGTGAGCGGCTACGACGTGCAGCGTTACAAAGGTCTTGGTGAGATGAACCCCGAACAGCTTTGGGAAACCACCATGGACCCGGCCAATCGCACCCTGCGCCAAGTGACCATCGAGAACGCCATGGAGGCCGACCACATTTTCTCGATGCTTATGGGCGATGAAGTGGCCCCACGCCGCGAGTTCATCGAGCAGAACGCAACTTATGCGAATATTGATGCTTGATTATTGAAAATCAATTTGATATAAAAAAGGAGAACCGTGAGGTTCTCCTTTTTTGTTTTGAATCTTTATTGCCTTTAAAACAATTTTTGCTCAATCGCCACGGGGAAATAGGCCTGCTCCAACTTGTGGATTTTCGCAGCTAAGGTGTCGGGCGTTTCGTCGGTATCCAAGGCGACATGAGCTTGTAGGATTATTTCGCCGCTGTCGTACAACTCGTTGACATAGTGGATGGTAATGCCTGAATAAGGCTCCTTGGCCGTCACCACGGCCTCGTGCACATGCTCACCATAAAAGCCTTTGCCACCGTATTTTGGCAACAAAGCTGGATGGATGTTGATGATTTTTTTCGGGAAGGCTTTGATGAGCGCTTCGGGTAGCTTCCAAAGGAAGCCGGCAAGCACAATCAGTTCAAGGTCAAGGCTTTGCAGCTCCTTGACGAAGGCTTCGCTGTTGAAGTCCTGTTTGGTAATCATTCGGACTGGAATACCCAGTTTTTTGGCTCTTTCGATGGCGTAAGCTTTGGGATTGTTGCACACTACGTTGGCGATTGCAACATTGGGATTGTTGGCAAAATACTCGGCAATGCGTTGCAGGTTGGTGCCGTTGCCTGAGACGAATATGGATAAGCGTTTCATTCTCTGTATCTTATAATTACGGTTTCGTTTTTGTTCAAATTGAACCACACCAAATAGCCTTCGTCCACCTTGCGGAAATCAATGGCTTTCCCTTCTACGATGATGGGTTTGGTGCAAAGCAAGGTAAGGCCTTTAATGGTTTTGCCGTGGTTGGCGAGTAGTATGCTGTTGTTGTCAAGGATTTGATAATCAACGTTGAGAAGCTTTTCATAAAAAGTGAGGTATTCTTCAACGGTGGTGGGCAGGATTTTTTTCTCGTCGCGGAAACGAGCGAGTTGGCTCAAAGCGAAGTTGAATCCTGGCATGGCTACGGCAGTGCCGTTTTCGTTGTATTGCCAAAAGGCGCGCCATGGGTCGGTCCAAGCGGGATAGATGTGGGTGATGAAGACATTGTGCTGGTCTACAAGGCGTTGCAAGCGGACGGAGTCGAAATAATAGTACCATTCATGATCCTCGTTCACCTCCAAAGTGGATGGCGTTGACCAAAGCAAGAAGTCCTTGTCGCCATTGGGTAAGGTGGTGATTTGTCGGTTGGGTAGGGCATCGCCGAAGCCCTCGTAGGGCTGCACGAAATGCCCGTCAAACAACTGGTCTTCCAAGCGGTTTTCCTCGTAGTAGGCGTTCCAAAGGTAACGCACGCCATTCGCTTTCCAGAGGGCAGCGGCATATTGCGGCGAGTCGGGGAGGAGACCGTCGCAAACCATGTCCTCGCGGTTCTTGTCGGGGCCGTTGTTGTAACCGTGGTCGATCCACGAAACAGTGTTGAATTGCCGTTTCATGAAGCGCATGGCTTTGGGAAACTCGCTCGGCACAGTGGTGTATTGTTCGGGTGAGTGCAGGCAAATCTCAAAACCTTGTTTCTTGATGGTTTTCAGTAACTTGTAAAACTCCTTGTCGGTCTGGATGGTGGCATGGAGTTCAGGGAAACGTCCTTTGCTGGTTATCTCGTTGGTCACCTTGTCGGGGTTCCAATAGAACACGCTTTTCGTGACAGGAATGTTGAAGTAGCAGAATCCTCCAACGGCATCCGTGGGACTTGTAATGTTTTCATTTCCAAAGAGAACGGCGCGATGGGTGCGTAGGTCGGTCCAGTCGGCGTGTTCGGTGAAGATGAAGGCCGATTGGTAGCCGTCCCAAACGGGCATGAGGCGGGGCAATTCTTCGGGCGCGGAGTTGTAAATGGTGATTTGGCCTTTCAACGTTTCGCCCGCCTTGATTTCCCGATAGGAAATGTCTTCAAAATAATCCGTCGTGTCTGTACGCATGGGATAGTGCAACAGCGGGTGGTCGCGCCAATAGTCGATGTTGAAACAGGCCATTCTTTCCTCCATATCGAGTTGTAACGACGAAATGCCTGTATTGTGATAGATGCTGAATTTCAGACTATCGTTCCTAAAGGAGAAACCCTCTCTATCAAGATAATAGCTTCGTTGATAATCGGTGGTGTCGATGTGCTGGTTCCTTCGGTAAATGGTGAGTTTCCCTTCTGGTAAAGGCAAAACAAAGGCCAAACGGAGCAACTTGACCTCTTCCTTGAAAGTGGCTTCAATGTCCACAAAATTGGCAATTATTGAAGAATGTGGGTGCCCAAAGTATTCAATCCAGCCATCATCGAGTTTGATTTCCACCACTGACGGGTCGGATAGGGTGTCGCCATGCGCGTCGATGTATTCCACAACTGGAATGAGATAGGAAGGAAACATCATGAGGTAGGGTGACAGTAATCCGAACTCGAGGAATGTGGAATCGGTTTTGTGCTCAATCTCAGGCTGATAGCTTGGTGACCGCCAGGCTTCGATTTCTAGTTCGGCGTTGTCGAAAAACAAAATTTCGTTTTCTCTGTTCCAAATGTAGCCAAGGATTCTCCCTTCGCCGATGTAGTCCATGGGGAAGTTGAGACTGAACCTCGCGCGTGCCCAGCCTGTGGAATCTGGCTTGAAATTCGTGAGAGGATAGGAACTCCAGTAAGGCTTGTCGCCGCCATCGATGTTGAACACAACGAGGGCGTTAAGCAAACTGTCGGGCGAGCTGAAATCGAACTCGAAACGGCAGCGGATGTTCTGTCTTGGGAATTCGGTGCCTGCGTTGATGCTGAAGCCGAAACCATACTCATAGATGGAGTCGCAAAGGCAGATGTGGTTTCCCGAGAGGGAATCGCCGTCGGGCACGATATGCACGCCAATCCAAGGCGCGAGCCATCCATCCGGAGTCTCAAAATCTTGGATGAAGCTTTGCGCCTTGGCGAAATGTGTCAATAGCATGACGGCGCACAATGCTGCCAATCTGAGCAGGTCCCTCATCTTTCTGTTCAGTCCACGTTGTCGTGAAGGAAGGCGTTTTGTCCGCTAATGCCCTTGCTCGATGTGGAGTAGTGCGACATGTCGCTTTCGATGTTTGAATGGCTGATGTCGACGTCGCGGCGCAGGTAAGCGGGTTGGTTTTCAAGCTCTTCCAAGCCTCTTTGCGTCCTGAAATTGATGCTCAAGGCTCTGAGACGTTGCTTCTTCAACTCTTCCTTGGGGTCGATTTCCTTGGCTTTTTTAGCTTCGAGAGTGGCGATTTCCTTGGCGGTCTTTTCGCTCAGCTCCTCGTGCGTCACGATGCGTGAGGTGATTTCAAAGCCTTCTTCGTCGTTGTCCTGACGGAAGGGGTTCTGGAAGATTTTCACCGTGGGTTGCGGGTCGGGCATGGGCGCAACGGGCGCAGTTTCAAGCACCGTAGCCGTAGGTTGCGGGATGACTGGAGCTTCCGCAGGGCTGTTGTCTTCGTCCAAGTCCCACAAGGTATGCGTGATGTATTTCTCAACCGTTTCGGGCTGCGGCTCGATCTCAGGCTCTTTCTTTGCCTCTATGACTGGCTCCGTAACAGCTTCAGCCTTAGGTGTTTCGGCGACGGGCATGACGGGATGCACGATGGGTGTCGGCGTCTCCTTGAGGACGTTTTCCTTGACGGGAGTCTCAACAGCCGAGGTCGTGATGACGTTGCCTTCAATGTCGTACACCTTCTTTTCGCCGTCTTGTTTCTTTTCGTCCTTGCTGACGGGGAAGCGTTCGGTGGACGGAATGGGTTTTTGCTCGTGGTTGAAGCCAGTGGCGATGAGGGTCACGCAAAGGGCGGCTCCGAGGTTCTCGTCGGTGCCGTTGCCCCAGATGACGTCGGAGTTGTTGCCGCAGGCGGATTGTGCGATTTCGAGGATTTCGTCGACCTCGTCCAATGAGACTTCATCGGTGCCAGAAGTGATGTAAAGCAGGATGTTCTTGGCACCCTCGATGTTGGAGTCGTTGAGCAAGGGTGAGTGGATGGCCGCCTTGATAGCCTTTTCGGCGCGACCTTCTCCCTCGGCGATGCCGGAACCCATGATGGCCTTACCGCTGTCTTTCATCACGGTGGTGACGTCCTCGAAGTCGACATTGACGTAACCGGGCACGGTGATGATCTCGGCGATGCCTTTGGCGGCAGTGGTCAGCACGTCATCGGCCTTGCGGAAGGCTTCGGAGAGCTTCAGGTCGCCATACTGGTCGCGCAGCTTGTCGGTGCTGATGAGGATGAGCGTGTCGACGCACTTCTTGAGTTCCTCGATGCCGGCCAAGGCCTGCATTTTACGCCGACGGCCCTCACGTTCCATGGGCAGGGTGACGATGCCCACGGTGAGGATGTCCTTTTCCTTGGCGATTTTGGCGATGACGGGTGCCGCGCCAGTGCCGGTGCCGCCGCCCATGCCGGCGGTGACGAACAGCATCTTGGTGTTGTCGTCCATGAGTGCCTCAATCTCGCTTTTGCTCATTTCGGCGGCTTCGCGGCCCTTGTTGGGATCGTTGCCTGCGCCGAGGTCTTTGTTGCCGAGGTGTACCTTGGTTTTCACACCGCTTTTCATCAGCGCCTGGTAGTCGGTGTTGCAGAGGATGAAATCGACGCCTTTGATGCCTTCTTCCATCATGTGGCTGACAGCGTTGCCGCCGCCGCCGCCCACGCCGACGACTTTGATATAATTGGGGATTTCCGCGTTGACGGGCTTGAACAGCTCATCTTGTCCCTGACGATAGTTTGAGTATAGGTCTTCCATAGTGCTATTGTGTTTTATTCGATTTCTTCGGGTTTGAGAAAGTTGGAAAGTCTGGTGATGATTTTGGTCCAGCCTTTGGGCTTGGGCTCGCCGTCGTCGGTGAGTTCATCTTCCACCTTGACCGTTTCGGGATCAATGGTTATGGTTTGTGGCTGTATCTGTATCTGAGACTTGGCTCGTTCGGCGGCCTGTGAGCGTTGCAGTTGCTCGTCGTGCTCCATACGGGCGATGGTCTCGATGATGAGGCCGATACCAGTGGAGTTCATCGGGCTCGACATGTCCTTCATCGTGTTTTCGGCGAGGTGCTCATTGGGGTAGCCGATGCGCACTTCGAGGCCTGTCTTGAATTCGGCCAGCATCTGGATGTGTTTCATCATGGCGCCGCCACCGGTAAGCACGATGCCGGCAATCAGGTTGTTGCTGGCTTTGGCCTTCTGGATCTCGTAGTTCACCAAGTCGAAGATTTCCTCCAAGCGCGACTGGATGATGCCCGCCAGGTTCTTAAAGGAGATTTCCTTGGGCGGCCTGCCCTTGATGCCAGGGATGGAAACCACTTCGTCGTCGCGGTTCTGCTCGGCTAAGGCCGAACCGAACTTCACCTTCACCTCTTCGGCATAATGGCGGATGATAGAGCAACCAGTGCAGATGTCTTCGGTGATGATATTGCCGCCAAAAGGAATCACTGCGGTGTGCTGGATTTTCTTCTCCTTGAAGACGGCGATGTCGGTGGTGCCGCCGCCGATGTCAATGAGCACCACGCCGGCGTCTTTCTCCTCTTCGTCAAGGACGGCTTGTGCCGAGGCGATGGGCTCAAGGATCATGTAGTCCATCTCCAATCCGGCATTCTCGATGCACTTGATGATGTTGCGCGCGGCAAGGGTCTGTCCGATGATGACATGGAAATTGGCCTCAATCTTGCTGCCCAACATGCCCACGGGATTGTTGGCCAGTTCACCGTCGACGTAGGTGTCTTGGCGGATGATGTCGATGATTTCCTCACCAGGGGTCATGTTGATTTTGCGCGTGTCTTCGCGAAGTTGTTCCAGTTCAGCTTCGGTGATCTCGGTCTCGTGGTTGTCGCGCATCATCACGCCACGGTGTTGCAGGCTCTTGATGTGCTGACCGGCAATGCCGACGCTGACGCGGTTGATTTCCACGCCCGATTGGTCGGAGGCTTGCTTGACGGCCTGCTTGATGGCATCGACGGTCTCGAAGATGTTCGTGACCACCCCACGGCGCACACCTGTCGATATGGTCTTGCCGTAACCTAATATTTCAATTTTTCCGTTGCCGGCTTTCCTGCCTACGATGCAGGCCACCTTGGTGGTGCCGATGTCTAATCCGACGATGATTTTTCCTTCACTCATGGCTTTATCTTTTTGTGCAAACTATTTGATTTTTGTATTGTAAGTCGATTTTCTTGTAGTTCCTGATTTCTGCGCTGTTGGCCTTTTGTTCGATGAAGATTTCCAAGCGCCGCAGCTTGTCGTCTATGTTGCAGGTGTCGCCCATCACGATTCTGGCCGCGATGCTTTTGTCGACTAACTCAAACTCGTTTCTGCCGTTGCAATACACCTGTCCGATGCGGCTTTTCATGACACCGTTTCTTTGGATAGCCTCAAAGACCTTCATGGCACTGATAAGGTTGCGGTCGGATTCGAGGGTGTCGATGAGCTTATGGTTGGGCTGCTCCAGGTCGAAATCGAAATTGCCGCTGGCGATGAGCACATGAGGCGTGTATCCGGTGCTGGTGGGAAGCAGGATGCCGTCGGCGGTGAGGTAGGCCGACTGTCCGCTGTTGCTGTAGATTCTCATGACGGGCTCGTATTCCTTGATGCTGACGTTCAGATTGGCGTCGAGGTCGATGTAGGCTGAGGAGCTTTCAATCCAGGGGTTGGAAGTCAGTTGCTTACGGATGCCCTCCATGTTTACGGTGCCTATTTTGGCTTTGGCGCTGAGATTCCCGATACCGGCCAACACTGCGTTTTGCTTGACGAATCCGCTGTCAGTGTCGCGCTCGATGTCAAGACTGACGGAACGTACGGGCGTGTCAAGATAATGCTCGCGTGCGACGATGAACAAAGCCACCAAAGCGCCCGCAGTGACCACCCATGCCAATATGCTCAGAATCTTCTTTACCATGTCGTAGTCAGTTTTTCCAAGGGTTCAACAAAACGGTCGATGTCGCCAGCGCCCATTGTGACCAAGAGTTCGGGTTTTTCGCTGTCAATCAGTTCAATAAGCTGGTCTTTTCTGCACAATTTCTTGTCTTTCAGCTCCAACTTGTCAAGTAATGCCTGCGAGGTGATGCCTTCGATGGGGCGTTCGCGGGCTGGATAGATGTCTAAGAGTATGACTTCGTCGGCCAAGGCCAGCACTTCAGCGAATTCGTTCATGAAATCGCGGGTGCGGCTGAAGAGATGCGGCTGGAAGACCAAGGTGAGTTTTCGCGTTGGGAAGGCCTCCCTGAGGGCTTGCAGGCAGGCGTGGATTTCTTCAGGATGATGCGCGTAATCGTCTATGTAGCAATGCTTCTCATTGTTCACCCTGATGTCGAAACGACGTTTCACGCCCTTAAAGGTAGACAAAGCCTTGGCAATCTCATCTGGCGAGATGCCGATTTCATGGGCAGCGGCGAAGGCTGCAGTGGCGTTCAGCACGTTGTGACGGCCCGCCATGGGCAGATGTATGAAGTTCTCCGTTCCCTGATGGGTGACCGTGAACTCAGTGGTGGCTTGCTCCGTGCGGATGATGCGGGCGCGATAAGCGCAGTCTTCGCCGAATCCGAATAGGATACGTTGCTCATTCTCAATCTCCAAGCCCTCTTTGACGATGAGCTGCTTCGAGGTGAGTTGGGCAAATTCGTTGAAGCTGGCCACCAAATAGCGTTTGTCGCCGTACACGTCCAAGTGGTCAGCATCGATGGAGTTGATGATGCTGACGGCTGGGCGCAGGTGCAGGAACGAGCGGTCGAACTCATCGGCCTCTACGACCAAGAGGCTATCGGTGCCTTGACCGAGTAACAAGTTGCTGTTGAAGTTGTTGGCGATGCCTCCGATGAAGGCAGTGGTGTCTTTGCCGCTGCTGTTCAGTATGTGTGCCACCATGGCCGTGGTGGTGGTCTTGCCGTGGGTACCGGCCACCGCGATGGTGAAGTGGTTCTCAGAGATCTTGCCCAAGGCCTCCGAGCGTTTCATTATTTTGACACCGCGCTGCCGTAAAGCCTCAAATTCCTTGAGGTCCTTCGGGACGGCGGGCGTGTAAATCACGAAATGAATGAGGGCTGGCAATAGGCTGGGGTTATCTTCATAATGGATCGCCATGCCCTCATGTTCCAGTTGACGAGTGAGCGGGGAAGGAGTACGATCGTAACCAGCCACGTTGTAGCCTTGGCTGTAGTAGTAGCGGGCAAGGGCGCTCATGCCGATGCCGCCGATGCCTAACAGGTAAATCGTATGTCCTTCTTTGTGGGTCATTTTAGATTTCGTTTTTCTTTTCGGCAGGGGTTTATAGCGCCTGCCAATTATCTGTCGCCTCCTATGGGGCTATTACCTTAATTATTTGGTCTACAATATCTTCTGCGGCGTTCGGGCGTGCGAACTGGCCGATGTTTTTGCTCATGCTTTGCTGCAACGCTGTGTCGCCGACGAGTTTCAGCAGGGTTGGGATGAGCTTGGTTTCCGTCTCTGCGTTTTTCACCATCAAGGCGGCATTCGCGTCGACGAGACGTTGGGCGTTCTTGGTCTGGTGGTCTTCAGCGGCTGTCGGGAGCGGCACGAAGATGACGGGCTTCTGCACCAAGGCGAGTTCCGAAATCGACATGGCGCCGGCACGCGAAATAACCACGTCGGCAAGGGTGTAGGCCAAGTCCATGCGGTCGATGAAGACGGTGGTTTTCACCTTGTCGTCCAAGCCTAAGGCCTTCACTTCCTCTTGGGCTTGTTGGATGTAGGTCTTGCCAGTTTGCCAGATGAGTTGTAAGTCGTTGTCCTTGAAGGCGTTTAGTTGTGCGCTGATGCCCTTGTTGATACCTAAGGCACCTTGACTCCCCCCTACCAAGAGGACGACGGGCTTGCTGGCATCTACGTGGAAGTATTCAGCGGCTTCTTCGCGGGTGCCTGTGGCGGCGATGTTGGCTCTCAGCGGGTTGCCAGTGAGGTGTATTTTCTCTTTCGGGAACCATTGCTCCATGTGGTCGTAGGCAACGCAGATGGCCTTGGCCTGCTTGCCCACGTTGCGGTTGGTCTTGCCCGGATAGGAGTTCTGCTCTTGAATCACGGTGGGGATACGGAGGAAATTGGCGCCCATCAGAGTCGGACCGCTGGCGAAACCGCCCACGCCGATGACCACGTCGGGCTTGAAGCGTTTCAGGATGGCGATGGCGTGGTTGAAGCTGTGGGTGAGCTTCAAGGGCAGGGTAAGCGACCTGATGTCTTTGGTCATGCCGCTGATCCACAGGCCCTCGATGGGATAGCCCGCTTTGGGCACGCGCTCCATCTCCATGCGGCCTTTGGCGCCGATGAATAGGATGTCGGCCTCGGGAAACCTGCGCTTCAAGGCGTCGGCGATGGCGATGGCGGGGAAGATGTGGCCTCCCGTGCCGCCGCCGCTAATCACGATTTTCGGGTTCGCTTTCATTGGGTTCTTCTGTTTGTTCGGTTGCTGATTCGTTTTCTGCTATTTCTTGAAGCTCCTGTCCGTTATCTTCATCGATGTTTCTCGTGACGCTCAAAATCATGCCGATGATGAAGCCCGTGGCCATCATTGACGAGCCGCCCATGCTGACGAAAGGCAGTGGCTGGCCTGTGACGGGCAGCAGCCCGATGGAGACGCCCATGTTGATCATGGCCTGCATGATGATGAGGAAGCCTAGTCCGAAGGCCATGAGCGAGCCGAAAGTGAGCGGACGCTTGTGGACGATACGGATGACCCTTGTGAAGAGGATGACATAGAGCAAAAGCACGATGATGGCGCCCATGACGCCGTATTCCTCGATGATGATGGCGTAGATGAAGTCGGAGTAGGGGTGGGGCAGGAAGTTGCGTTGCTCGCTCTTGCCGGGGCCTTTGCCGAACACCGAGCCTGTGGCCACAGCAATCTTGGCGTAGGTCTGCTGGTAGTGGTGGTCGTCGAAGGGGTCGGATTCTTCCTTGCTGCCGCCCATGGCGTTGAGACGGTTGGCCCAGGTCTGGATGCGGTTCTGCTTTGGTTTGAAAACCTCCACGCCTGCGATGTTTTCTGTCTTGGCTTTCTCGGCCTTGTTGTTGTAGATGCTGGTCTTGGCGGCATCGAAGAGGAGATAAAGCCCTAATCCGACGACACACAGCCCTACGATGGCCATGATATGCAAGAACTTGACACGCCCGATGAAGAGCAGCACCATGCACACAACGACTAAGATGGCTGCTGTAGAGAGGTTTTCAGGGAAAATGAGCGCGGCGGTCATGACGATGGGAAGGGCCAGCTTGAGGAGCACTTCCTTGAGGTTGTTCAGCGAGTCGCCCATCATCACTAACTGTCTCGCAAGGTAGGTGATGAGGATGATTTTGGCGATTTCGCTCGGCTGGAATGAGATGCCGAACAAGTTGATGGTGCGGTTGGCGGCATTGATGTGCTTGCCGAACACCAAAGTGTAGAGCAGCAAGGCCATGCAAGGCACCAAAAGGAACCACGCGAACTTCGCAAAACGCCGGTAATCAATCCTGTAGGCGAGAAACATCATGACGAAGCCGATGAGCAGCGTTCCAGCGTGCTTGAGGAGCAAACGGCCTGTGTTACCGCCGAAGTTCCTCACCACAAGGGCGCTGGAGGCACTGTAGACCACTATCAGAGAGATGATTCCCAATAGAAGGGCTACAATCCAGATGACTTTGTCGCCGCGGAATATTTTACTGATTACGTTCATTTTCCAGTTTCTTCACGGATTCGATGTAGCGGTTGCCTCTCTCTTCGTTGCTTTCCTCGTTGCCGTAGTTGTGGCAGGCGGGAGAAAATAGCACGATGTCGTCTTCCTTAGCCATCTGCGATGCCAGCTCGACGGCGGTCTCGACGGTGTCGGCTTGCAGGATTTCCTTGATGTCGCTTTTGAAAGTTTTTCTCAAATTGGTGTTATTGGGTCCGAGGCAGATGAGCGCCCTGACGTTTTTCCTGACCGAGGGTTTCAGGTCCCTGAAGTCGGAGTCCTTGTCGTTGCCGCCCGCAATCCAGATGACGGGGTTGACAATGTTCTCGAAGGTGAACCAAGTGGCATTCACGCTCTCGGCCTTCGAGTCGTCGTAGTACATCACCCCGTCGACGGTGCCGACATAGTCCTGGCGGTGTTTCATGGTCTCCATGTCGCTAAGGCTCTGCTTGATGCTTTCTTTCCTGATTTCCAGGATCATCGAAGAGATGCCTGCGGCCATGTTCTTGGCTCTCATGGGTCTCGTGTTTGTTAGTTGTTCAAGGTAGGTCATGGTATTTCTTGTTTTTTGTTTTCAATTGGTCAATTATCTGATTTTGAATGTGATAAGCGTGAATGCAGCGAGAAGGATGGTCACAATCCAGAAACGGAGGGTGATTTTTACTTCATGATGTACGATGTTGTAGCCTTCACCGCGTCCTTTGAAGGTGACGGTGGAGTTGGGCCACTTCTCCTTGAACGCGCTGTAGCTCGTGCGGAAATGGTCGTGCAAAGGGCCTTTCTTCCAGACTCTGTGCTTTTTGCCGCGCTTGAGGAAGAGCTTCACATCCAAATCGGAAAGGATCTCGAAGAGGAACACACCGCAGAGCAAGGGCAGTAGCAGTTCCTTGTGCATGATGATGGCCGACACTGCGATGATGCCGCCGATGGTTAGGCTGCCCGTGTCGCCCATGAAAATCTGGGCAGGGTAGGAGTTGAACCACAGGAAGCCGATGAGCGCTCCGACGAAGGCGGCCAAAAAGATCACAAGTTCTTCGCTTCCAGGGATATACATTAGGTCGAAGTGGCTGGCGGTCACGGCATTACTCGAAATGTATGCCAAGATGACCAAAGTGATGCCGATGATGGCGGAGTTTCCTGAGGCCATGCCGTCCATGCCATCGTTGAGGTTTGAGCCGTTCGAAACAGCCGCTACGATGAAGACGGTGAGCAACACGAGGAAGACCCAAGCCAAGTTATACATCCACTTATGGCCTGCCCAGCGGAAGAGGTCGGCATAGTTGAGGTTGTGGTTCTTCAGGAAGGGGATGGTCGTTTTCGTCGACTTCACGTCAGGGCTTTTCACAACCACTTCCTTATTGTCCTCGATTTTGAGGCTTACCGTCTCGTTGATTTGCACGGCAGGACTGAAGCGCAAGGTCAGGCCGACAATCAAGCCCAGCAGGATTTGTCCGCCCAGCTTGATTTTCGGCTTCAGCCCGTCCTTTTTCTTGCGGAAGGTCTTGATGTAGTCGTCAGCGAAGCCTAAGATGCCGAGAATCAAGGTGGTGACGATCATCAGGATGGTATAGACGCTGTGCAATTTGTTTACCAACAGCACGGGAATCAGGATGGCCGTGATGATGATGACGCCGCCCATGGTAGGCACGCCTTTCTTCGCGGTGTTGTACGGATCGGTCTTCTCATCACGCTGGGTTTCAACGACTTTCTTGCGCTTCAGCAGGTTGATGAAGTAGTTGCCGAACCACACCGAAATGATAAGGGCCAGAATGACTGCCGCCGCCGCACGGAAGGTGACGTAATTGAACACGCCAGCGCCTGGAACGTTGCATTTTTGCAGGTAATTGAACAGATAGTACAACATGGTTTAGGCCTCCATAAAAGCTTCCGACAACACTTCCTTGTCGTCGAAATGATTCTTTATTCCGTTGATTTCTTGATAGTTTTCGTGTCCTTTTCCAGCCACGAGGATGATATCTCCCTTTTTGGCCAAAGCCACGGCCACACGGATAGCTTCGCGGCGGTTGGTGATGGAAAGCACTTTGTGGCTGTCTTCAGCAGCAATGCCTGCCTGCATCTGGCGGATGATTTCGTCGGGGTCTTCATTGCGCGGGTTGTCGCTGGTGAGGATGACCTTGTCGCTGAGACTGACGGCCACGGCAGCCATTTCAGGGCGCTTGGTGGTGTCGCGGTTGCCACCGCAACCCACGATGGTGAACAGGGTCTCCTTGTGGCAACGCACCTCGTTAATGGTCGACAGCACGTTCTCCAAGGCGTCGGGGGTGTGGGCGTAATCGACGATACCGACGATGCCGCACTCGGAATGCACCATATCGAAGCGACCGTTGGCGCCACGCAACTTGCTGATCTCCACCAAAAGTTCGTTCTTGTCGAAGCCCAAAGCGGTGGAAGCGCCGTAGATGGCCAGGAGGTTGCTGGCATTAAAGCCGCCGACGAGCTGGGTATACACTTCCACGCCATTTACTTTCAGTAACATGCCGTCGAAGTGGCTCTCCATGACGATGCCCTTGAAGTCGGCGTCGTGCTTTAGCGCATAGGTCAGCTTCTTGGCTCGCGTGTTTTGCAGCATGTAGGCACCGTTCTTGTCGTCAAGGTTGGTGAGAGCGAAGGCCGTGTGAGGCAAATTGTCGAAGAACTTTTTCTTCGCGTTGCGATAGTTGGCCATCGTTTTGTGGTAGTCCAAGTGGTCGTGAGTGAGGTTGGTGAAGATGCCGCCCGCGAAGTGCAGCCCCGCGATGCGGTCTTGGTCGACGCTGTGCGAGCTGACTTCCATGAAAGCATATTCGCAGCCGCTTTCCACCATCTTGCGGAGCAAGGCGTTGAGTTCGAGCGGGTCGGGAGTGGTGTGGGTTGAGGGGATCACCTCGTGGCTGATGATGTTCTCGATGGTCGAGAGCAGTCCGCAGCTGTAGCCCGCATCGGTGAAGAGTCTATATAATAAGGTGGCGATGGTGGTCTTGCCGTTGGTTCCGGTCACGCCCACCAGCTTCAGCTCCTTCGAGGGGTTGCCGAAGAAGTTGGCGGCGGCCACGCCCAAAACGTAGGCGGAGTTTTCCACTTGGACGTAGGTCACGTTTTCGGCCTTGTTTTTGGGCATTTTCTCGCAAACGATGGCTTTGGCACCTTGCACGACGGCCTTGTCGATGTAGTCATGGCCGTCAACTTGGGTGCCTCTCACGGCGAAAAACAGGCTGCCTTCCTTGACTTTGCGCGAGTCGAAAGTCAGGTCAAGAAGGTCGATGTCCTTGTCGCCTATGATATCCTTGAGGTTGCAGTTGGTAAGTATCTCTTTGATTTTCATAGCCTTCCGAGTTTAAGGTTCATAACGCTGTTGGCTCTGATGCTGTCGCCAGGATTCAACGATTGCTCCTTCACCGTCCCCTCTCCGCTGAAGTTGGTCTTAACGCCCATGTTTTCAAGGAGATAGACGGCGTCGGTGATATCCATGCCGACGACATTGGGCACGGTCGCGGATTGGAAGTTGAAATGGTTGACATCAATGACTGGGATGGGCTCTGGTGCACTGAGGGTGTAGGCCACAGTGTCGTTTTCTTGCATTCCAAGGCGCATGGCATACACTTTTTCGGCGATTTCACGGAAGCCGGGCGCCGACACGCTGCCTGCCGCCCAGAATCGGCCTCGGGCGCGGTTGACCACGACGATGCAGCTGTATTTGGGTTTGTCGGCTGGGAAGTAGCCCACAAAGGTGGTGTTGTAGAGCTTGTGCCCTACGCCAGGTTCGCTGTATTTGTAGCCCAATCGTGGGTCGCAGTATTGCGCAGTGCCGGTCTTTCCTGCGGTCTTGAAGCCGCAGTCGGCCAACTGGCGCTTGGCTGTGCCGCGTTCCACCACGCCTTCAAGCATAGTCTGCAGCATGGTGATGGCTTCGGGCGAGGCGATATGTTCATTCAGCACGATGGGGTCGAATTTCTCAATAGTCTGGTTGCCGTGGCGCACCTCGGTCACGAACTGAGGCTTCATCATGCGGCCGCCATTGGCGATGGCGTTATAGAGCGTGATGAGTTGCAAGGGCGTGACGTTGACTTCATAACCAATTGACATCCAAGGTAATGAAACATTCGACCAGATTTTTCTTCCGTCTTTGGTCTTGTCATCAGGATGTTTGATGAGGGGTTGTGCTTCGCCAGCGATGCCCGTACCGATTCTCTTGTTCAAGCCCAAGGCATATAGCCCGTTGACGTATTTTTCTGGATGTGCAGCGAAGGCTTTGGTAATCAGCACGGCAGTGCCTTTGTTCGATGACTGCTCAATGACTTCCTGCACGGTGCAGATGCCGTCTCTCGTGAAGGTGTGGTCATCCTTCATCGTGCGGTTCGAGAACTTGATGGGGCCGTTGCCGATGTTCACCTTGTCGCTGAGCTTCAGGTTGGGATTATGGTTGAGCAACACAATCATTGAGGCGATTTTGAACACCGAGCCGGGCTCGTAGCGTTCGGCCATGGCGAAGTTGTAAGACTCCTCGTAGGCACCCGTCTTGTGGTTCAGTTTTAGATTGGCCATAGCGCGCACGTAGCCGGTTTCCACGTCCATCAGGATGGCGCAGCCTTGCTCGGCTTTGTTTTCGGTGAGTGTGTTGTTGAGCGCGCTTTCCACAATGTCCTGCAGGTTGATGTCGAAGGTCGTGACGATGTCATTGCCGTTGCGGGCGTCCTCGTCCTCCTCCGAGTCGACGGGAATCCAGTTGCCGTGATGGATTCTCCTCACCAACTGATGACCATTTTGGCCTTTGAGGTAGTCGTTGTAGGCACCTTCAATGCCTACGTAGAGGTTCTCGTTTTCGTTCACATAGCCAATCGTGCGGCCTGCCAGCTCGTTGTAGGGTCTGGCACGGCGTATCTTCTTCTCCCCAATGATGCCGCCACGGTTGGGACCCAGCTTGAAGATGGCAAACTGCTGCATCTTACGGTAGTCGTTCAGCGACTGGTTTTTGGCAATGGGGAGGTAACGTTTCCCTTCGGCCTTGGCATCGCTGAGGTATTTCTTCCATTCGGCGGCCTTGCGTCGCGGAAGCATGATGGAAAGCTGTTGGCTCAGCGTGTCGATTTGGGAGTTAAAGATTTCGGGTTCAACGGTTTGGGTGTCGAAATAGATGTCGAAAACGGGCATGGAGGTGGCCATCAAGTTGCCGTCAGCGGAGAAGATGTTGCCTCGCGAGGCTTCCAGCTCCCTGACACGGTATTCACGCTTCTCGGCCAAAGCTTGGTATTCCTTGCTGTCCCTGGTAATCATCAGCACGACTTTCGCGATGATGACGATGCCGAAAAGGAGTACGAGGAAATACACCAGATGGGTCTTCCACAGGGTGTCGGTCTTGGGTTCAATTTTCATGGCTCATTCCTCCGTTTTGGCTTGTTGTTTCTTCTGTGTTGAGGCGTTTCAGCGGCTCCACCGGTTCTTTGATGCCCGTGTCTTTCAGTTTGCGGGCCAGCACCGACTGCTTAGAGGCCTCCATGAGGGACGATTTCAGTTGGATGTATTCCACGTGCAGGTCGTTCAGTTCCTTGGCGTTCTTGGCGATTTCGCGGTTGCGCTCCTCAGCGACGTAGGTGTTGTAAATGAGCATCATGAGCAGTGCGGTCACGTAGACCATGAAAGGGAACTGCTTGGTGAATTTTTCCTTGACGAGGAAACTGCCACCCAAAACGCTCATGATGTTCACGTTGCTCTTCTTTTTCTTCTTGTCTTTGTTGGCCATGGCGTTATCTCCTTTCCGCTATCCTGAGTTTGGCGCTGCGGGCGCGACTGTTGCGTTCCACTTCCTCTTCGGAGGGCACAATCGGCTTGCGCGTGATAATTTGATAAGGTGTGAGCAGGTTGCCGAAGAAGTCTTTCACCTCCTTGCCCTCGGCGTTGCCGGTCTTGAAGAAGTTCTTCACGAGGCGGTCTTCGAGCGAATGGTACGACATCACCACGATGCGGCCACCGTTCTTGAGCACGTCAGGGCATTGGTTGAGAAAGGCTGTAAGGGCATCCATCTCTTGGTTGACTTCGATGCGCAAGGCTTGGAAGATTTGCGCCAACACTTTGTTTTCTTTGCCTTTGGGCAGGCGTTTTTGCACGGCTGCTTTCAGCTGTGCCGTGGTCTCGATGGGCTCCATGTCTCTTGCCATGACGATGTCGGAGGCGACCAGACGGGCTTGCTGTACCTCACCGTAAAGGCTCAGGATGCTCGTCAGGTCTTCCAAGCTGTAGGTGTTAATGAGAGTAGCAGCGTCGTTGGGTGTGCTTTGACTCATGCGCATGTCAAGCTGGCCATCGAAGCGGGTCGAGAAGCCTTTTTCGGGCGTGTCGAACTGGTGCGACGAAACGCCTAGGTCGGCTATCACGCCGTCGAGCTGACCGCCGTGGTAGAGTTGGATGAAGTTCTTGAAGTACCTGAAATTCTGCGGTATGAAGGTGAAGCGTGGGTCGTCGAAAGCGTTTTTGGCGGAATCTTCGTCTTGGTCGAAGGCGTAAAGATGTCCCGTCGTGAGCTGGTCGAGGATGGCACGCGAATGTCCGCCGCCGCCGAAAGTGACATCGGCGTAGGTGCCTTCAGGGTTGATGTTCAACCCCTTTAAACATTCGTCCAACATGACCGGATTGTGATACATCTTCGCTCCTCCTGATTACTTGATCTCGCTCAAAATCTGCATGAACACGTCGTCATCGAGGCTGTTCACGGCGGCTTCGTAGAGGTTCTTGTCCCAAATCTCCATCTTCGTCGTTACTGAGGTGATGATGACGTCTTTCGTGACGAACCCTTGGTCAACCAGCTCCTTGGGAATCTGCAGGCGTCCGTTGGCGTCGAGCTTAGCGAAGCGTGCTCCCGCATTGTACTTGCGGATGACGGCTTCGTGTTGGGGATTGAACGGGCTGAGCGAGGTGCGGAACTTTTCCTGCACGTCGTCCCAGTCTTTCCGCGTGAAAAGCTCCAAGCATTTCTTGTTGGAACCGGGTCTCAACACAAAACCTTCCTCGGCCTGCGCGCCCATCTGCTCCTTGAAATCGCTTGGAATCATCAGTCTTCCCTTGGCGTCCAACTTGCAACTGAAATGTCCTACTGGATAACTCATTTTGTGTTCGTGTTTCGGGGTGCTAAATTAGTGCATTTTTTCCCACCATACACCACTTTCTCCCACTTTTTTGTCGTTTTACCCGAAAAAGTTTTCAACACTGATTGTGAATAATTTGATAATCAATAAGATAATATAATTTTGTTTTTCCGAATGAAATGCTTTTTCGACAAAATGACCTTTGGCGTTTTTCTTTTTCTTATTTTTGCAAAATATTGTTGCGCAATGAATGCTATGGAAACTGAACAGACCAATCTGATCGACCTCAGGAAAATCTTCGCAGCCAAGGTGCCCAAACTGATGAAATGGATGCCCGAATGGCTTTTCAGGAAGATCCAGAAGTTGCTCCATGAGGCCGACATCAATGACATTCTGACCAAGTATGCCGACCAACAGGGACTGGATTTCGTCAACGCCTTGATTGCCGACTTTAACCTTGAGCTGGAGCTGAAAGGCATTGACAATCTGATGCATAGCGAGCGTGTGTTGGTGGCCTCCAATCATCCTTTGGGTGGCCTCGACGGCATTGCGCTCATCGGCGTGGTGGGCAACCATCGCGGCGAGACCCTGACGCCTGTGAACGATTTCCTCATGTTCGTGAAGAACCTCCAACCCATCTTTATCCCTGTCAACAAGGTGGGTAGCGCAACGGCCAACCGCGAGGAAAACCTGCGCCTTTTCAACGAGACCTTCGCTGGACCGGCCACGATTTGCTATTTCCCCTTCGGCCTTTGCTCGCGCAAGACCGACGACGGCAAAATTCAGGACTTGGAATGGAAAAAGACCTTCATTAGCAAGTCGAAGGCTTACGAGAGAGATATCGTCCCTGTCCACATCGAAGGGCGCAACTCGAACTTTTTCTACAACCTCGCGCGTTGGCGCAAGAAACTGAAAATCAAGGTAAACCTTGAGATGGCTTTTTTGGTGGACGAATTCTTCAAGCAGCGTAACAAGAAACTCACCATATCGTTTGGCAAGCCGATTCCCTACCAGACTTTCGACCGCCGCTTCACCGACGCGCAATGGGCCGAGAAGCTCAGGACTTTCTCCTATCAGCTGGCCGACGACTGTAACCTAGAATTTGACCCGAACAAAAACTACACGGTATGAAAATGCAAAGAATCATCGATCCGGTTCCCGTTTCGGAAATTATGGAGGAGCTGACGTTGGAGCGTTTTTTCCGTAAGACGAACAACGCTGGCAACGAGCTATATATCGTCAATGCCCATAATTCCCCAGCTATCATGCGCGAGATCGGGCGTTTGCGCGAAATCAGTTTTCGCGATGCAGGCGGCGGTACTGGCCTTGACTGCGACCTCGACGTGTTCGACACCCGCGAAGAGAATTATTTCGAGCAGCTTATTGTTTGGAATCCTGTTGACAAAGCCATTATGGGCGGCTATCGATTCCTGTTTTGCGACCGACTTCCCGTGGATGAAAACGGTCAGGTGGACACGCCCACCAGCGAGCTTTTCCATTATTCCGAAAAGTTCGTGAAGGAATATCTGCCTTACACTTTGGAATTGGGACGTTCTTTCGTTCAGCCTAAATACCAACCTACAAAGAACTTGTCAAAAGGCTTGTATTCCCTTGACAATCTGTGGGATGGTTTGGGCTCTCTTCGTGACATATACCCGACAGCAAATTATTATTTCGGCAAGGTGACCATGTATCCTCAGCTCGACCGCATGGCCCGAGACATGATTCTTTTCTTCATCAAGAAACATTTCCCGGACAAGGAAAACCTCGTCGCCCCGCGACTGGAACTGGATTTGCCCATTCAGGCCGACATTGCGGAATTGGAGGCCATTTTCACCGCCGACAACTATCACGACAACTACAAGATCCTTGTGCGCAAGGTGCGTGAACGTGGTGCTGCCGTGCCGCCTTTGGTGAATGCCTACATGAGCCTTTCGCCCACGTTGCGCTCGTTCGGGACAGCCCTCAATCCGGGTTTTGGTAGCGTTGAGGAAACGGGTATGTTGCTGACATTGAGCGATATGTTTGAGGAAAAGGCACAACGTCACATGACCTATGACAAGAATGAAATTCCGTTACATCTAAAGAAATGAGCCATGGATATCGGTAAAGCTAATTTCTTGATGAGCAACACCCGTTTCGACCATCTGCCGCCCGCCGACATGCCGGAATATGCCTTCATTGGGCGCTCCAACGTGGGCAAGTCGTCGCTCATCAACATGCTGGTTCAGCGTAGGGGCTTGGCCAAGACCTCCTCGGTGCCGGGCAAGACAGTGGCCATCAACCATTTTGTGGTCAACGATTCATGGTATCTTGTTGATTTGCCGGGCTATGGCTATGCACAGCATTCAAAGAAGACCCGCGAGCAGTGGCGTGTAATGATCAACAATTACATTTCGCGCCGACGCAATCTGGTATGTACTTTCGTCCTTGTCGATTCACGTCTTGAACCGCAGAACAACGACCTCGGCTTCATGGAATGGCTTGGTGAGAACCAAGTGCCGTTCTGTATCGTCTTCACCAAGGCCGACAAGGTGTCGAGGTCCGATTTGAACAAGAACGTGGAGGCCTTGAAAACGAGGCTTTTGGAAGAATGGGAGGAACTGCCGCCCATTTTCATCACCTCGGCGGAAAACAAGACGGGCAGGGACGAAGTGCTCGACTACATCGAGGCGCAAAATGCCGAAGTCGCTAACCTAATGAACGTCAAAAAACTCTAAACTTTAAACTCAAAACTAAACAACTATGGGTATTCTTGTATCACTTTTGATTGGAGCGCTGGCAGGCTTCATCGCCAGCAGGATTATGAAAAGAGGCATGGGCCTTTTGGTATGCATTCTCGTCGGTATCGTCGGCGGCTTGTTGGGCAGCTGGATTTTCGGCTTGCTCGGCTTGGTGGCCAAGGCCGGCTTCTGGGGTCAACTTTTGGTGGGCACCGTTGGCGCGGTAGTGCTGCTTTGGGTGCTTTCCTTGTTCAAGTCGAAATGATTTGCCGGAGTTACGCATCGTAACGTATTAAAACAAACAAGGCATGGGCAAATCCTCATGCCTTGTTGCGTATAATCGGTGTCGGTCGGCCTACATTGAGAGCAAAACCTCCACAATCCTTTCTGCCGTCTTTCCGTCCCAAAGCGCGGGGATGCCGCCTTTTTTCCATTGGCCAGAAAACAGCTTGTCCAAAGCGGGCTTGATGGCTTTTGGGTTGGTGCCGACGAGCTCGTTGGTGCCGATGGTGACGGTCTCAGGCCGCTCGGTGTTGTCGCGCAAGGTGAGGCATGGGATGCCCATGACGGTGGTTTCCTCTGTGATGCCGCCTGAGTCGGTGATGACGGCCTTGCAGTGCCTGACCAAATAATTGAATTCCAGATAGCCCAAAGGCTCCACGATGTGCAGGTGAGGAGCCGCGATGCCCAACTCAGAGAAAATCTTCGCCGTGCGTGGATGGATGGGGAAGAGGATGGGCAGGCCGCGGACATTGTCCATGATTTCGCGCATGGTGGCGGTGAGTTTCTCAGCTTCGTCCACGTTGGCCGGACGGTGTAAGGTGAGGACAATGTATTGCTGCTCCTGAAGTCCATACGAGTCATAGAAATCGGGCTTGCGGAGCCTGTCGTAGTTGGCTAAAAGTGTGTCAATCATCACATTGCCGACGTAATGAATCTGCTCTGGCTTGGCTCCAAGGTTGCGCAGGTTGGCATTGGCTGCTTCCGAGGTCGTGAAGAACACATCGGCGAGGGCGTCAGTTACCATGCGGTTGATTTCCTCGGGCATGGTCAGGTCCCAACTGCGGATGCCAGCCTCTACGTGTGCCACCTTGGTGCAGAGTTTCTTGGCAACGATGGAGCAGGCCATGGTGCTGGTGACATCACCCACAACAAGCACCAAATCGGTAGGATGAGCCATGAGGTCTTTCTCAAACTCCACCATGATATGAGCCGTTTGCTCGGCTTGTGTGCCGCCGCCACAATCCAAGTTGGTGTCAGGCTGGGGGATGTTCAGCTCCTCGAAAAAAGTTTCGCTCATCTTTTGGTCGTAGTGTTGCCCTGTGTGGACAAGGCGATAAGCGATGTCTTTCCCCAGGCTTTGCGCTTTCTGGATGGCATGGATGATGGGCGCAATCTTCATGAAATTGGGGCGGGCGCCAGCTATAATGGTGATTTTCATGATTTTATCTAATTAGTTTCAACTCGTGAATGAAAGGCTCCGTTGTATGGAATCCGTGAATTTGGTCGAAAGATGCAGCGTCTTTTGAAAGGATGTGGTGAATGAAATCGGCGATGGTTTTTCCAAGTGCGCCTTCAAAGGGCGTTCCCGTCGAGGCGTTGTAGAACTGCAAGGTCTCCATAGTCGGAAGGATACTCTGGGGTCGGCTCAACATCTCCATCAATTGGGATTCGGAATCGGCCAATGTGGTGAGGCCGGATTTTATGTAGGAATAGTAATCAAGGACAGGATTGTTGGAGAAGTTGTAAACAACTGTCGGACAGCGCATCAAGGCCGCATCGAGGTGTATTGACGACTCATTGGAGACCATCAAGTCGATGCTGCTGATGAAGTCGAAAGAAGTCTCATTTTTGGGGTCGGAGTAGCCGATTCCGTTTTCCGACAGCCATGCGGTGTCAATGCCTTGATAGCGCGGGTGCGGGCGCAACGAGAGCTTATAGCCGTTCTGCAACAATAGGAGGCATAGACTTTTGACTTTCTCGAAATCGTCAAGCATATTGATGGCAATGCCGATGGTGCTTGCTTTGTCGATGTTTTTCAACTGATATTTTTGGAAGACTGGGTCGAACCTGACGCCGCCCGAAAGGTACACCTCGCCTTCGGGTTGTCCCGCAAACAGGTATTTTTCAAGGCTTTCCTTGCCGTCGAGGAAGGAATAGGAGGCAATCAGCTTGGGAAATCCTTTGGCGACGGAAGCGTGTTGGACATAGATGGTTTTCACGCCGAGTGGCTTGGCGTTCAACAGCAGGCAGCGATGGAACTCGCCTTGGTCGCTCGACAAAACCAAAACTTTCACCTGATAGCGTGTCAAATACTCTTTCGCGAGTTGGTAGTATCCATAGGTGCCCCAAAGTCGGGTGAAATACTTTTTGATGATGGCTTTGGTTTTGGGATCTGAGTGGCGGTAGGTCTTCAGCAGGTCGGGCAGATAGGGTAGGGAAAGCCATAAGGCGCGGCGCTTGTGTATGTCTTTTTGGTGGTTTCTGATGTAGAGATATTCCTCTTTGTCCAAATGCTCGGCAATCGGGTCGAGGGAACGCTGGTTGTTGAGAGAAACGCCCAAGAAAAGAATGCCCTTGTAATTGGAAGGCAATGGCTTGAATCTGAAGTGGATAATGAAGGTGTAATAAAACAATTGGCCAAAAAAGATGCAAAGTTGCTTGAACAATGAAGGCTGCTTTTCATTGATTAAGTAAACAATGCTGTTGATGTCGAGTACATCGAGGTGGCTGTGTTTCATCATTGCTCGGATTTGAGGGGAAGCGGTCGGCCGCAACTTATGATAATTGTTTCCACGAACTCCCTGAATACGCCTTCCCCGCCTTTTTTTGACAACTTGATGGTTCCCAGTGTTTTGACGTATTCAGGAGCGTTGGCGGGTACACCTGAAATCCCAACGGCTTGCAGCAGTTCCATGTCGTTGATGTCGTCGCCGATATAGGCCACGTCTTTCATGTCGATGCCCAACTCAGAGCATAGGCCTTGGGCGGTGGAGCGTTTGTCTCTAACGCCTTGAAACACATAATCAATCTTCAGCTTTTCCGCACGGCGTTTCACGATTTCGGTGGTTTCGCCCGTAATGATGCCTATGGGGATGCTCAATCGGTGGGCAAATAAAACGCCAGCGCTGTCGGAGGTATTGAACTTCTTCCATTCGTTTCCAGTTTGGTCGTAATACATGCCTCCATCGGTCCAAACGCCGTCAATGTCGGTCAATATCAGCTTAGGTAGGTTCATGGTGGTTCGTTTTGGGTTTATGACAGATGTTGAGGATAGATGATTTCATTGGCGGAAAGGTCAGCAGTGAGCTGCTTTCCTACTACTTCATTGAGTTGACACCATTTGAATCCGTCGCCTGGGCTGAGCATGTGGAGGTCGGCTTCAGTGATGGTTTCTCCTTTTTTCATGTCGCGCAAAGTGGCAATGCTGCGCTCCAGCTTGACCCTCGAAGCGGCCACGCTCTTGTCGATATAGATGTCTTTGGTGCCTAACCATCTTTCGCAAATGCGGATGTCGCGTACCATCCTGTTTACGCCATCCGGACCCAAAGAGCCAGCTTGGTCGGTGCCTTTCATTCTGCGGTCGATGGTGATGTGTTTCTCGATGACTTCTGCGCCCATTCCCACGGCAACCACGGGTGCAGCGATGCCGATGGTATGGTCTGAAAAACCGATCTTGTACTGGGGATAGTGTTCCTTCAGATATAGTATTGTGTTGAGATTCAGGTTGTCAGGGTGAGTGGGGTACTGCGAAACGCAATGCAATATGGTGATGTCGTTGTGATAGCGCGTAATTACGTCGAGGGCGTCATCGAGTTCCTTCTTTCCAGCCATTCCCGTTGAGACGATAATCGGAATCTTGGTTTCAGCCATGGCTGCAAGCAAGGGAAGGTTAGTCAGGTCGCGGCTTGCAACTTTCAGATAATCAGGTGTAAAGAGTTTTAGCAACGAAAGGCAGCCTTTGGCGCACAAAGTCTCAACAAAATCAAGGCCCAGTGATTTGGCATAATTATAAACCTCCAAATGCTCTTCGTCGGATAGTTCCAAGGCGGCACGGTGTTCACCATAGGTGCGGCCAAATGAGTTGGGCGAGTCGTAAATGCGATTCATTTGTGTCGGCGTCATTTCCTCTTTCAGGTCGCGCTTGGTGAGCTTGACGGCGTTCATGGGCTTGAGGTCGATGCCAAAAACCTCTTCCTTGACGGGTCGGGAAACCAGCTCTGCGATAAGTTTCGCGATGTCAACGGAGCCATTGTGGTTTTGCCCAATTTCACCAATAATGTATGTTTCTCCTTTGGTTATCATGTTATTTCGCGTTTTGAGTGATGATTTTTTTCATAGATGATTTCAGCTCGTCGTGTTGGTCGATGTAGCAGACGATTTCTTTCAGGCCAAAGTCTGGATGCGTTTTCACGAGGTCGGAATAGACACGTTGTGCATTGACGAAGTCTTCCTTTGTATCGACGGTGAGGCGGATGTCGTTGCGCCCTTGGATGAAATCGGGGCATTCAATCCATTCGCAGCGGTATTCTTCGGGATGAGTGTATATATGAATGGTAACGTGTTCGTGAGCTTGAGGGTCATCGGTCGTGGCGGCTACCTTTTTAAGTGTGTCAAGGGTTACAAATTCGCCCCAAAATCCGAAGTGGGTTTTGATGGAAGGCAGGCCGTTGATGCGGAATCCGATGTAATCTGCATCGCTGTGTTGCGCTTTCTCAATAAGTATGTCAAGTCCCTCAGTGTCAATGAATGGGTTGTCGGAACAAATCCTGACGATGCCCTCAAAATGGTATGCTTCAGCAGCCTTGATGAAGCGGTCCAACACATCGTTTTCTGAGCCTCTATAAACGATTTCACCCTCTGCTTCCAGATGTGCTGCAAGCCTATCGTTATTAGGGTCTGTCGTTGTGGCCGTAACCACGTTTGTGCCCACAGTGTGCAGTTTTTCCGTCAGGATGTCGATGATGGTTTGGTCGCCACAAAAAGGCAATAGTATTTTCCCTGGCAAACGGGTCGAACCCAATCGTGCTTGTATGATGATGCCTGTGTTCATGTTCAATGGAATTTGCCTTGCTCCTTCAAGGCATAATAATGTTCTTTGTCGCGATACTTGAATACCGTCGCCGGGTTTCCGCCTGCGATGGCACAGGGCGGGATGTCTTTCACGACGACTGATCCGGCTTGGATGATGGCGCCTTCGCCAATGGTCACTCCGCCCAAAACAATGACGCGATTGCCAAACCAAACGTTGTCGCCGATGGTCACATCCTTGATGATACAAGTGTCGTCGTATGGAATCGCATCTCCTTCATAATTATGATATTCCGTGATAATCATGCATTCCACGCCAGAATGGAAATTGTCGCCAAACACCACTTTCCCCTTTCCAATCACATTGAAGCCGTTGAAATTCGGGTTCTTGCCCAAGACAGTTTGCGGGGTCAGGTGCGTCCAGCCATGGATATGAACTTCCCCTTGGTGCGAATGGACAGTCTTCAGTGCTCTCTTTTCGAGTAGTTTATGCCATAGTTTTGGGAATAACAACAATACTTTCTTTATCATGGCTTTCCAATTGTTTTTTCAAGTAATTTCGCATATTCCCCTGCCAAAGCCTTCCGTGAATATTTCTCAATCTCCTCGCTCACATTGGAAGGCAATCCGCCATCCAAATATCTTTGGTATAGGTCTTTAACAACCTCTTTCATCTTCTCCTTGTTCTCGAAACCGACGGTGATTCCAGCTTGAGTTTCTTTCAGGACCCGTGCCGCATCGCCGTCTTCGGGGCCGATGCATAGGATGGGACGGCCCGAAGCAAGGTACTCATATAGCTTGCCTGTCAGGATGCCTTTGGCGTTGGGAGCGTTGTTGACGAGGAGCAACAGCACCTGCGCTGACTCTTGAACTTGCTGCACTTCATCGTGGGGCACATGGGCGATGATTTCCGTGTTTTCCAACAGACCGCATGATTCCAAACTTTGTGTCACGGATTGGTCGACTTGTCCTATTAGGTTGATTCTTAGTGCTTTTGAGAAACCCTCGTCTTGGGCTTTGACTTCTTGCAAGGCTTGCCAGAGGGTTGGGGCGTTGCGTGCTGGACCGATGACGCCGATATGGGTAAGCGTGAATTCTGCTGACAGTGGCGCACGTTCCAACGGGGACTTTGGCTGCCAATCGTAGCCGTTTTGAATCACTCTGACATTTCTGTTGCCTATCCTTCCAAGCCCTTTTGCCCAGTCCCAACTGACGGTAACCACCTTGTCAGCCTTGGTCAGCACTTCGCGTTCTAAGCGATGGTGTTTTTTGTTGGCCCATTTGGAAAGGTGTAGCTCGTCGTAGAAGTCGATTTCAGTCCATGGGTCGCGGAAGTCAGCAATCCATGGAATGCCAAATGATTCCTTCAACTTCATGGCTATCAGGTGCATGGAGTGGGGCGGTCCTGTGCTGATGATGGCATCGACGGGGTGCTCTTTCAAGTATTCTTTCAGGTACTTAACAGAGGGCTGAATCCAAAAACAACGTGCATCGGGGATGAAGAGGTTGCCGCGAATCCACACGGAAAGACGCTCTTTCCACTTGGTTTTCTTGCTATTGGAGGCAAAACCAACCTTGATGCTCTCCTCCTGCTTGATGCCGAGAAACTTTTTATAAAAAGTGTATGGCTCAAAAATAGGCCTTCTTATGACCTCCGCTTCGGGCGCGATATCATGCTCCAAAGAGTGGTCAATAATCGGATACTCAGCGTTTTCCGTGGTGTAAATCACGGGTTGCCAGCCGTTTTCAGGTAGGTATTTCGACATCTTCAGCCAACGTTGCACGCCGCTGCCGCCCGAAGGAGGCCAATAGTAGGTGATGATCAGGACTCGCTTCATGCCTTAGGTTCTTTCTTTCTGAATGTGAGCAAGATAGCTGCTATCAAGCCCAAAACCATTATCAGCGAGCTGATAAAAGCGACCGTGTTTCCAATTCTGTATGCCTTGGGTGCGTATTCCATCACGATTTGGTGCTCGCCAGCGGGAATCATTGCGCAACGCAACAGATAATTGGCACGCAATAAGGGATGCTCTTGCCCATCGAGGTACAGCTTCCAGCCGCGTTCGGTCCAAATTTCGGAGAAAACGACCAAATAGTCAGTGGCCATTGATCCTGTAGAAACGCCGTTGAAACGGTAAGTCAACTTGTTTGGTCGGTATTCCTCAAGTGTGATTTGTGGTAGGATGCTGTCTGTAAGTGTATAATTTCCAACCTGTTGAGCAAATTCCTTGTGCATGATGGCCGTGCCTTGAAGTTCGGTCGTTCCGATGGCATCGATTTCCTCGTTGGGCGTGTCCACCCATTGGATGTCGCGGGCAATCCATGCGTTGCCGAAAGTGAAGGGATTGAGGAAGGGTTGCGCCTCGGGATTATATATGATGTACCTGGTATTCAGCATATTGGTAACCTTCAACTGGGACAATGCCTGCATCATCCCCTCGGCTGATTTGGCACCACGGAGTTGGTTCACCTCACCACCAAGGTATTGTGTGATGATGTCTTGATAACGGCGCAACTTGGCTCCCGAATAGCCGCCTAGTGACTTATGGAAATAGCAGGTGCTGGCATCGTTGAAGATGTCCTTGGTAAGGTCTACAACTCTGAAATCCAAGCTGTTGTCGCTGAGAATAGCTTTGTCGGCCACTGACTCGACGTATGGATTCAGAACCCGCTGTTTCGGCAGGAAATTGTCGTTGTTGAGGTAGCGCTTGTCGATGGGGAACATGTCAAACAGCACTAATGCGGCCAAAATTGGGAAAGCGATTTGGCCTTTGAGTTTGCCCTTGCCGTAGAGGAAAATCGGTACGGCGGCAAGGATGATGAAGAGCAGGCTGCGCATGGCGTCCTTGCGGAAAATGGCCACACGCACGTCTTCCAATTGAGCAACAAACGATTGATAAACAGCGCCGTCCGTTCCTTTGGCAAGCTGTCCGAACTGTTCGGCCTCGCCTTGGCTGAGGAAGCTGAAGAAGGCTTTCGGGGCGATGTAGAACAAGAGACAGAAGCCCGCCGTGATGCCCAAGGCGATGTAGAATTTCTTCAGGTTTTGCTTGAAACTTTCTGGGTTTTTCGCGATCTCAGCCAGGCCGAGGAAACCCAACAGCGGCATGGTGACCTCCGCGATGACCAAGGTCATGGAGACGGCCCTAAACTTGTCATAACCAGGTATATAGTCCAAGAAGAAGTTGGTGAAGCCCATGAAATTCTTGCCCCAACTGAGCAGTATGGACAATACTGTCGCGATGAGTAGGGCCCATTTCAACTTACCTTTCACAGTCAACGCGCCCAAGACAAAGAGGAACACCACGATGGCGCCCACGTAAACGGGCCCGCTGGTGCCGGGCTGGTCGCCCCAATAGGCGTTGCTTTGTGCGATGCTTTGCCTGAAGCGGTTGTCGGTCACCTTTTCTAAAGCCGGATTTTGGCTCCCGATGTAGGCCGAAGCGCCACCTTTCGCGTTGGGAATCAGCAGACTCCAGGTCTCGCCCTTGCCGTAGCTCCATTGCGTGATGTAGTCACGGTCGAGGCCCTTGGTCTGGTTGTCCTCGTTGCGAGTCAGCACGGGTTTGCCGCGGGTGGTTTCTTTGCCGAATTCGTAGCTGCCGTAAAGCGTTGTGGAACAGGTCAATATACCCAAAATGGCAGCGATCACCAATCCCACCGAGGCCTTGAAAAAGTGTCCCAATTGCTTGTTTTTCAGGTCGCTAATCAATTCGGCGATGACGAGAATGGCAATAATTAGCAAGAGGTAATAGGTGATTTGCAGGTGCCCGGTGCGAATCTCAAAGGCTAAGGCGATGGCGGTTAAAACGCTGCCCCACAGGTATTTGCCTTTGTAGGTCAGCAATACGCCCGCAATGACAGGCGCCATGTAGGCCATGGCCATAGCTTTGGCATTGTGGCCCGCGCCGATGACAATAAACAGGTACGACGTGAACCCATAGGCAATGGCCCCGATAAAGCTGATCCAAAAGCCGCAGTCGAGCACCAAAAGCAGGATGAAGAATCCTAACATGCTGATAAACACTGAACTGAGTGATTGAGGTAGCCCGATTTTCAGGGCATTAAATAAGGGAGAAGTGAGGTTGCCTTTTTGCCTAACGCCAATGTTCCAAGCTGGCATTCCGCCAAAGGGAGCATTGGTCCATAAGGTCTGTTCGCCAGTCTCAGCTCTGTATTGCTCAATCTCTTGCGCCATGCCACGGTGCATTTCGATGTCGTGTTGCTTGACGAGTTTGCCTTGCAAAACGGGGCTAAAATAGACCAATGTGATGGCTGCAAAGGCAATGATGGCAGCAACAATGCTTAAAACTTTTGGTCCTTGAGCCTGCCGAAAGGCCGAAAAATTGTTGTTTTCTTTTTTGTTTTTATCGTTCATAGTAAAGAATGTTTTTCTATTCAACTTCTTCAAAATCAGTGTATTCTCCAATGTTTGGATTGATGCGTCGGTTTTTCTGGCTGTTGGCACCGTCATTGGTCTCATCTTGGGCAAAATGCTCCATCTGTTCATTTAGCCGCTTGATTCTTCTGTCGAATATCTTCTTGATAATCAAGCTGAAAACATAGAAACCCAAGACGATGATGAGTAAAATGCTGATAAGTACCATGAGTATATATATTAATAAGGTGGCGCGAAGTTACGAAATTTCCATGTTTGCGGGCTGTTTTCGAGCGAAAATCTCTTTTGCCAATGCTTCGAGGAATCCCGTTCCATAGCCGAAGAGCTGTACGTATGCCGCTGGCACTGAGAGCAATGCGACTTCCAAATCCTTGTTTTTCAGCAGCGAATCACAGAAGACCAACAGGCAGTAGAGTAGGATAGGGGCAAACCACAGCCAATGGTGGAAAAGGCCCAATAAGACTAAAACCAAGTTCCCGACCACAAAAGCAGCGGGCAAAAGATGCACGAGTTTGAAGGTTTCAGGGTATTTCTTTTTGAGTATCACACGCGCCTCACCGCTGTGTTTCACCTGTCGGAAAAACGAGCTGAACTTGACGCGCCTTTTGTGATAGACGAAAGCCTCGGGGAAAAGTCGGCAGCTATACCCGTTAGCGAAGATTCTGGTACTCAAGTCAATATCCTCGCCATAGCGCATGGGTGCAAAGCCGCCCAAGGCCTCGTAAACGCTTTTTTTGATACCCAAATTGAAGCTGCGTGGATAAAATTTGTCCAATTTCTGTTTACCACCACGGATGCCGCCCGTGGTAAAAAATGAGGTCATCGAATAGTTGATGGCCTTTTGGATTGGCGTGAACGATGGATGTGCTTTGTCGGGACCGCCGAAGGCGTCGCAAGGCTCGCGGTCGAGTTCTTGTTGTATGATTTCCAGGTAGTTATCTGGCACAATGACATCTGAGTCCAAGATGATGAGGTACTCGCCTTGGCTGCGCTCTGCCCCATAGTTGCGCGAAGGGCCAGGGCCGCTGTTGGGCTTGAAATGATAGCTAATGGGCAACTTTTCGGCGTATTTTTGGCAGACCGCATCGCATTTTTTCGTGGAGCCGTCTTCCACCACGACTACCTCAAAATCCTTGAAAGTCTGATGGATAAGGCTCTCCAACAGCTCTTCGACCTCCAGCGGCCGGTTGTAAACGGGTATGATGATTGAAAAGCGCATTGCGTTATTTTTTTGCAAAAATAGGGAATCTTTGCGTATCTTTGCGCTATCAATCGCGATTAAATGAAGAAACTGATTGCCCTGTTCACGAAAGTTTTTCCCCGGCAGTGGCTCATTAAACTGAGCTATTTGTTTAGTTTGCTGGTGCGCCCGTTTTATTTGGGAAACAAGGTGGAATGCCCCATTTGCGGCGGGCATTTCCGAAAGTTTTTGCCATACGGCTATGGTAAGGCGATGGATAACCGTCTGTGTACCAAATGTTTGTCATTGGAAAGGCATCGTCTGCTTTGGCTTTATCTGAAAGAGAAAACGGATTTCTTCACAGCACCGCTGAAGGTCTTGCATTTTGCACCAGAGCAACCGTTTTTGAAGCGTTTCCGCACTTTGAAGAACCTCGACTACACCACTGCCGACCTTGATTCGCCCATCGCCGACCTCCACTTGGACGTGACTGCCATTGACCAACCGAGTGACACTTACGATGTGGTCATCTGCAACCATGTCCTTGAACATGTTAACGATGTGAACAAGGCGTTTTCAGAAATCAAGCGGATTTTGAAACCTGGTGGCTGGGCGATTCTCCTCGTGCCCATCAACCCAGATGTGGACACTTTCGAAGATCCGACCATCACCGACCCGAAAGAACGCGAACGCCTTTTCGGGCAATACGACCACGTGCGACAGTTTGGCCGCGACTATGCCGAAGTGCTGCGCAAGGCAGGTTTCAAGGTGCTGGAAGACAGGATTTTCTATGAGATTTCAGTGGAACAGCGCGAGCGAATGCATTTGGCGCGTAGGGGAGAGGAAATTATCTATAGATGTGAGAAATCGAAGATTCAACGAAGTTAAATGAAAACAACAAAAGGCGATTCCCAAATGGGTCGCCTTCGTTACCTTAAATAAGAAATATAACGGCTTCCGAATTAATACTCGTCAGAAACTGTAAGTTTTTTTCTGCCTTTGGCTCTTCTGCGGGCCAAAACCTTGCGGCCGTTAGCCGTTGACATTCTCTCTCTGAAACCGTGTTTGTTTCTACGTTTTCTGTTCGAAGGTTGATAAGTGCGCTTCATCTCTCTATCTTATTTGTTTGTTCTTTTTACCTAAAAAATCCCTCAGATTTGGGACTGCAAAAGTACAAATTATTTCCATTGCTCCAACACTTTTCTTGAAAAAAATGAGAAAAGCAAAACCAAAACTGATTTTGCCTTTCTCAAACTGTTGATTATAAATAGTTTATGCAATAACTTCCTTTTCGGGAATGTTCTTCAACGTCTCGACGAGGAAATCCCAAAAGGGCTGCACGCTCTCGATGAGCAGGGCTTCGTCGGGGGAATGCGGGTGAACTAAAGTCGGGCCGAAGCTGACCATGTCCCAATGCGGGTATTTCGAACCCAAGATGCCGCATTCGAGGCCGGCATGAATGACCATCACCTTGGCTTCCTTACCGAACTTGGCTTTGTAGGTCTCTTTCATCAGGTTGAGAATGGGGGAGTTGATGTTGGGCTTCCAACCTGGGTAATCGCCTGTGGAATAAGCCTCTGCGCCGTTGTCGGTGAGGTTCTTGCGAATCTGCTCGGCGAGCTTGTCCTTGGCGGCATCGACGAGGCTGCGGGTGAGTGTAGCACTCACTATCTTGCCGTTTTCCATTTTGATGGTGGCCAAGTTGCTGGAGGTCTCAGTGGTGCCTTCGAAGTCGGCGGACATGGCAATCACGCCGTTGGGATAGCGGGCGATGGCCGTGAACATATTGTCTTGCGTCTTCACGTCTATGACCTGCTTGGGCATCTCGGCGGCTTCGCATAGGATGGCCAATTCAGGTTCGGTTTGGGCGAACTCTTCCTTAACAATGGCCTCATATTCAGTGGCGTACTTCTCAAACAGTTCTTTCTTTCCAGTCGGGACGACCACGATGGCTTCAGCTTCTCTCGGGATAGCGTTGCGCAGGCTGCCGCCGTCGATGCAGGCGAGGCGCAGGCCATATTTCTCGGCTGCCATCAGCAGCATGGCGTTCAGGACCTTGTTGGCGTTGGCGCGACCAAGGTTGATGTCCATGCCTGAGTGTCCACCCTTCAGCCCCTTGACAAACAGGCGATAAGCCGTCATTCCAGCGGGAACAGCCTCAAAGGTAGGCGTCCAAGTTCCGATGGTGTCTATGCCGCCGGCGCAACCCACGTAGAGTTCGCCTTCGGTCTCGGAGTCCATGTTCATGAGGATGTCGCCTTGCAGCAGGCCGGGTTGCAGTTTGTTGGCGCCTGTCATGCCGGTTTCCTCATCAATGGTAAAGAGGGCTTCGATGGGACCATGTTGTAAGTCAGTGGCTTCCAAGACCGCCATGGCAGCGGCGGCACCCAGTCCGTCGTCGGCGCCGAGGGTGGTGCCGTTGGCTTTTACCCAACCGTCCACGATGCGGGTCTCAATCGGGTCGTTCTCGAAATCGTGCACCTTGTCGGCGTTCTTCTGCGGCACCATGTCCAAGTGGGCCTGCAGGATGACGCCCTTGCGGTTCTCCATACCAGGCGTGGCGGGCTTGCGCATGATGACATTGCCGCATTCCTCAACGATGGTTTCTAATCCGTGGTCGGCGCCCCATTGTTTCATGAAGGCGATGACCTTTGCTTCTTTCTTCGAAGGGCGCGGAATCTGCGTCAAGCTGTAGAAATTCCTCCACACGCCATTCGGTTCCAAATCTTTGATTGTGCTCATTGCGTTGATTTTTATTGTTAATCGTTTAATTGTTAGTCGTTTTCTGATGTTGAGCTTGCTGATAGTTGCCTGCTCGTCAATTCAACAATCAATGTTCAACATTTCAACATCGAATTGGTCGGCTAAATTACGGATTTTTTTGATAATGGCAAAAAAAGTTTGTTTTCTCGTCAATTATTCTTCTTATTTTTGTCGCTTAATAATCAATTGAGATGAAAAAAGCACAGATTCTATTCCTGGTTCTCGCTTTCGTGGCGGGAACAACGCTTCAAGCCCAAGAATACCGTTTCAACAGCGACCCCAACGGGTTCAGTATCAGCAGCAGAAACAGCAACCGACTGACCATCAGGCACAACCTCGGCAGCGTCACCCTCGAAAACGCCGACCGCGCTGAAGTGCAGGGGCAAGTCATCACTCTTTCGGGCATCTATCTGTCCAACGAGGCTGGTGCCCCTGACCTGCCGAGTAGTAGCACCTTCGTTGCCATTCCCAACGGCGCGATGGCCTCGGTTAGGATGGTATCGTCCAAGACCAAGGTCATCCAAAACGTAGACCTCATCCCAGCGGCCATGCCACAGTTGGACAACGACGACTCGCCTGCCGTGTATCAGAGAAACGCCGAGATTTATGGGCGCAATGCCTTCTATCCTGAATCGCCGTTCCAGATTTCGGAGGTCAGCGACATCCGTGGCGTGCAGGTGGTTCAGGTGGGCGTGATGCCTTTCCAATACAACCCTGTCACCAAGGAATTGGTCGTTTACAGCGACATGGAACTGGAACTTGACGTGGAAGGCGGCGACGGTACTATTGGCGACCTGCGCTATCGCACCCCCGAATGGGACCAAATTCTTCAGGACATAATCATTAATAAGGACGACCTACCCGAAGTGGACTACAGTGAACGCCTCCGCAAGCATTACGAAAACCGCGAGACAGGTTGTGAATACATGATTATCACACCCGATAATGCGGACTTTATCGCTTTGGCCGACAGCATCAGGCAATTCAGGGTCGGGCAAGGCATTCCCACCGAGATTTTCACCGTGAGCGAATGCGGCGGCAACACGCAAACAGCCATCCGCAACTTCATCCGCAACGCTTACAACACTTGGGACATGCCTCCTGCGGCTGTGCTTTTCCTCGGCGACCACAGCAACGACAGCACCCAAGGTATCGTTTCCTACACCATGAACAACCACCCGGGTGGCGATGGATACAATCCTTACATTTCCGACCACGCCTATTCCGTGATGGGCAACAACCACATGCCCAGCATCATTTTGGGCCGCATCACCGGGCGCGACCCCGAAGAAATGTACCACATGATCAAGAAAGACCTTGATTATGAGCGCCAACCGCCCACTAATCCTGATTTCTACGACAAGCCTATCACAGCCATGGGATTCCAGTTGGAGCGTTGGTTCCAGCTATGCTCCGAGGTGGTAAACGGATTTTGGGAATATGAGCTCGGCAAGCATCCCGTCCGCCAAAACGCCATCTACCAAGGCACGCCCGGCAGCCGTTGGTCGACGTACGAGCACACCAACACCGTGCTCAACTACTTTGGGCCTGGCGGGTGCAATTACATCCCTCAAACCATGTCGCACCTCACCGACTGGAGTGCGACCGGCAATTCGGTGAACGAGGCCATCAACAGCGGCGCTTTCCTCATCCAGCACCGCGACCATGGCGCAGAGGAAGTTTGGGGCGAGCCCAGTTACAGCATCGGTTATATCAAACGCTTAATAAACAAAGATTTAACCTATGTTATGTCGAACAATTGCCTCACAGGTCGTTTCAATTACAACGGCAATGACGGCTGCTTTGCCGAGGCCTTCCACCGCCACCAATATGGTGCTTTGGGCCTTATCGCGGCTACACAGGTTTCCTATTCCTTCGTCAACGACATCTATGTTTGGGGTGCTTACGACAATATGTGGCCCGACTTCATGCCCACCTACGGCACACAGCATGAGACCAATTTCATCCGTCCCGCTTTCGGAAACGCCGCAGGGAAGTATTTCCTCCGTCAGTCTTCATGGACCGACAACGGCGTGAAGGAGATCACTTATTACCTCTTCCACCAGCATGGCGACGCCTACATGACCCTCTACACCGAGATGCCTCAAGAACTCACCGTGGAGATGTTGCCTGTGATTCCTGCCGGCAGTGACCAATACACACTGAAGGCCGACGAAGGCGCGACCATCTGCCTGACTGCCAACGGACAAATCATCGGCTTCGACATGGCCACAGGCGACACGCAGACCCTCACTGTCACGCCGCAAGAGGTCGGTACTATCGTGAAGCTCACCATCACCAAGCAGAACTATTATCGCTATGAGCACAATATCCAGACGATTCCCACGGAAGGTCCCTACCTGATTTTCAACGCCATAGCCATCAACGATGCAGAAGGCAACGGTAACCAAGCTCCTGACTACAACGAGACCTGCCGCTTTGGCCTCAGCCTCCACAACGTGGGTTTTGCCACCATGGACGGCTTCAACGTCAGCCTCAGTTGCACACATCCTTCCGTTGAGATTATTCAAGGTGAGTTTGCTTTCAACAGTATGAATGCCAATGAGATACAGATGCAAGACAATGCTTTTACCGTGCATTTTGGCGATGATATGATAGACAAGGAAAAGGTGAAGTTCCACCTGAAAATGGAGAATTCAAGTTGCAGCTTCAATGACAGTGTGACTCTCATCATGAAGGCTCCGAACCTGAAATGCAGCCGCCTCGCCATCACCGATATGGATGGCAATCCGATGGATCGCCTGATGAAAGGCACCTCCTCATTCTTGACCTTCGACATTGAAAACCAAGGTGGTAGTAAGTCGATGGAAATCAGCAACAGACTGAGCCTGTTGGCGCCTTTCGTCAGCGTGTCAGCGACAGAGGCCTCCATCCCCGCCATCGAAGCGGGAGCCGTGGGACAGGTTACCTTCCGCGCCGATGTGGACGAGGACGCCGTTGAAGGCATTCTCAACTATAGCCTGCAAGCCGAAAGCGGGCATTATGCCGATAGGATGGAAAGAAGCATTCCTTTGGGCTATACCTCCGAGGACTTTGAAGGCGAAACCTTGAACCCAGACCTGCAATGGAATTTGGGCTCGGGTAACAAAAAATGGTTCGTCACGGAAGACATCACCGCCCAAGGAGGCCATTGCATGAGATCGCCGGCCATTAACGACAAAGTCACCGCTAACTTAGCCATTGGCATTGCTACCGATGTGAATGACAAGATTGCTTTCTACCACAAGACTTCCACAGAAGACGGCGACCAGCTTATCTTCACGCTGAATGGTCAGGAAATGGAGACTTGGAGCGGCATTGGCGACTGGGAACGCTCTGAATATGAGTTGCCTGCGGGCAACAATTTGATTCGGTTCTCTTTCAAGAAGGACAACTCGGGTAGTGCTGGCGAGGATGCCGTCATGATCGACCAGCTACAATTTCCACCCTTCGCTAAGATGGTGCTTTATGCCGGCGACGACGCGGAGACGTGCCCGAATGCGGCTTTCACTCCCAATGGTTACATCTACAACCAAACGGATTTTGTCTGGTCCACCAACGGCGATGGCAGTTTCGATGATGCCACTTTGGAGCACCCGATCTATACTTTTGGCGAGGCCGACAAGGCGATAGGCCAGGTGGAATTGACTCTTACGGGCACCTCGGTGTTCAATGGGAGCCAACAGAGCAGTACGCTGGCTGTGAGTCTCTTGCCTTCCTTCGATCCGAACCATATCCCGGAAGCGCCCGCGGGAATGTCCGAAATCGACCTGCGCTTGGTCGGCCAAAGCGAGTACGCGGGCGAGGAAATCGACGATGCCCTTTACACCTGGAGTCTTGAACCTGAATCGGCGGGCATCCTCACTTATGATGGTCGCCAAGCCTTTGTTGAGTGGAACGGCGAGTATCGCGGTCAAGCCAATATCAGTTATTTCTACGAAAACACATGTGGTGCCACGGCAGTTTCCAATACGTTGGAGGTCAACGTGTTCAATTCCACTGGAATCAACGAACAAAACACCTCTACTTTTGAGATTTACCCCAACCCGACCGATGGCAAAGTGAACCTTGTGGTTGGCGATGATCTGCAAGGAAAGGCTATTGTTGAAGTATTCAACATCTTGGGAGAAAGGATGCTATATCAAGAAACCAGCCAGTTGCGCCAAGGCGAGACGATTTCCCTCGATTTGAGCAGAATGGTTTCTGGGCTGTATATCATCAAGTTAAGTGCTGAAAGTGGCAGTTGTTCCAAGAAAGTGAGTGTCCGATGATAAAGTTTTGAAACAAATTCCTACTTTTGCAAAAATATTCGACGCAAAGCCCCGTAGGGGCGGCAGCCAATAAGCAGGCGACGTAAGTCCCTGCGTAAACAAGACATACAATCAACAAACACAATCAATATGGTAAGCTACAAGGAATTAGGGCTCGTGAACACCCGTAAAATGTTCGCCAAGGCGGTTGACGGCGGCTATGCCATCCCCGCGTTCAATTTCAACAACATGGAACAGATGCAGGCCATTATCATGGCGGCGGTCGAGACCAAGTCGCCCGTCATCCTGCAAGTGTCGAAAGGCGCACGCAACTACGCCAACCAGACGCTGCTGCGTTACATGGCCCAAGGCGCGGTGGAATATGCCAAGGAACTGGGCTGCGCCCATCCTGAGATTGTCCTCCACTTAGACCACGGCGACAGCTTCGAGCTGTGCAAATCCTGCATCGACATGGGCTTCTCGTCCGTGATGATTGACGGCTCCGCTTTGCCTTACGATGAAAACGTGGCCCTCACCCGCAAGGTCGTGGAATACGCCCATCAGTATGATGTGACCGTGGAAGGCGAGCTTGGCGTGTTGGCTGGCGTGGAAGACGAAGTGGCCGCCGAAGAAAGCCACTACACCAAGCCCGAGGAAGTCATCGACTTCGTCACCAAAACTGGCGTGGACAGCTTGGCCATCAGCATCGGCACCTCGCATGGCGCATACAAGTTCACTCCTGAGCAGTGCACCGTCGATCCTGCCACGGGTCGCCTCGTGCCGCCTCCGCTGGCTTTCGACGTGCTTGAGGCCATCGAGAAGAAACTGCCCGGCTTCCCCATCGTGCTGCATGGCTCATCGTCGGTGCCGCAAGACGAGGTCGACACCATTAATAAATATGGTGGCTCGCTGAAGGCTGCTGTCGGTATCCCCGAGGAACAGCTGCGCAAGGCCGCCAAGAGCGCCGTCTGTAAGATCAACATCGACAGCGACAGCCGTCTCGCCATGACCGCAGCTATCCGCAAGACCTTCGCCGAGAAGCCCGCCGAGTTTGACCCGCGCAAGTATCTCGGCCCCGCTAGAGATAATATGAAGAAGCTCTACGAGCACAAGATCATCAATGTCTTGGGTTCAAACGACAAGCTGGAGCAGGCTTAAAGCAACATTTTTAAGTCCGAATAAAGAAAGTATCGCAAAAAGCACTATTTTTGCGATACTTTTCATTTAATACCTAAACGATGAACCTAAATCCCCTAACCGCCATATCGCCCATCGATGGGCGATACCGTTCCAAGACTGCCGAGTTGGACGACTTTTTCAGTGAATTTGCCCTCATCCGCTATCGCGTGATGGTCGAGGTGGAGTATTACATCGCTTTGTGCGAGCTGCCCCTGCCCCAACTGGAAGCCTTCGACGGCGACTACGACGACCTGCGTGCCATCTACGAGGAGTTCCAACTCGAAGACGCACTGGAAATCAAGGAAATCGAGAAAGAGACCAACCACGATGTGAAGGCCGTGGAATACTTCCTGAAACGCCGCTTCGACGAACTCGGCCTGACCGAGTTCAAGGAGTTCCTGCACTTCGGTCTCACCTCGCAGGATATCAACAACACCGCCGTGCCGCTCTCGATGATGGAGGCGCACAAACTGCTCGTCAAGCCTACCTTGGAAGACCTCGTCGAAAAACTGGACGGCATGGCCAAGGAATGGAAAGACATCCCGATGCTGGCCAAGACCCACGGCCAACCCGCCAGCCCGACACATCTAGGCAAGGAAATCTACGTCTTCGTGGAGCGCCTCAACGACCAGATGAAGATGTTGAACAGCGTGCCGTTCACGGCCAAGTTCGGCGGCGCCACGGGCAACATGAACGCCCATAAGGTGGCCTATCCCGACATCGACTGGCCCGCCTTCGCAAAGAAGTTCGTGGAGAAAAGCCTGAAACTCAAACGCCAGCAGACAACCACGCAAATCGAGCACTACGACTACATGGCCGCCTACTTCGATGCCCTGCGCCGCATCAACACCATCCTGATTGACTTGTCACGCGATATATGGCTCTATGTCTCAATGGAATACTTCAAGCAAAAAATCAAGGCTGGCGAGGTCGGCTCGTCGGCAATGCCCCACAAGGTGAACCCCATCGACTTCGAGAACGCCGAAGGCAACCTTGGCATGGCCAACGCCGTGCTCACCTTTCTGAGCACCAAGCTGCCCATTAGCCGCCTGCAACGCGACCTCACTGATTCCACCGTCACCCGTAACATCGGCGTGCCGCTGGCACATACGCTCATCGCCATCAAGTCGCTGATGAAGGGTTTGGACAAACTCCTGCTTAACGAGGACAAAATCCGCCAAGACCTGCAGCAAAACTACGCTGTGGTGGCCGAGGCCATCCAGACTATCCTGCGCCGCGAGCAAATCGAAGGCGCTTACGAACTCCTGAAAGGTCTCACCCGCACCAACAAGCACATCGACAAAAAGGCTATCGATGAGTTCATCAAGGGCCTGCCAGTGAGCAAGGAAATCAAGATGGAATTGGCTGCGATTACGCCAGAGAATTACACAGGATATTCTTTTTAACCTAATGCAATCCCTATGAAAAAGATAATCACAACGCTCATTTTGCTTTTGGGATTTGTCATATCCTATGGACAAGTCACGGATTCAACCAACATTGTTGTTGACGATCCCTCCTATCAAGTTTACACAGATTTCACGCATATCGTATACAATATGGTAAGTAATTCTGCATCAGAGTATTACTATCCAAAACTTGAAGACAAAGTCAGGAACAACAAATCAGAAATGACCGTTGAAGAGTGCTACTATCTATATTATGGACGGCTTTTCAAAAACGAGCACAAAGGAGTACCTTTTCTAGCCTCCTCCGAGCGTATGGATTTTGACAAGGCCATCGCAAGAGGTAACTGCAACAAAATCATTACATCTGGAATACCGCTTTTGGAGAGCAATCCTGTTGACTTGACCGTCTTGCTTCACACTTGCAAATGCATGAACGACAAAAAAGACGAAAGATGGGAAGATTATAACAGCTTGCTTTCCAAATTGCTTAATGCCATTTTTTCGGAAGGTACGGGGCAAAGTCTCGAAACTGCAATCAAAGTAGTCGACATCGAAGATGAGTATATCATAAAAGGTGTCCTTGGGTTTGTTGGTGGAACAGAAGGCTTGTATATACCTAAAGATTTACCTGGTAAAGTATTCAATGTTTGGAGCAAAGGTAACCAGAAACTATACTTTGAAGAGTTATTTTTCGAGGACTTAAAAGGAATGAAACTGAAATAATTATGTATGTTATAAAAACTCTCACCACTGTTGAGAGAATTGTAACCTTTTGAAAATTAGACGAATGAACTCCGTTCCAAGCACAAATAACGAATTTGACGAGATTGTCGCAATCATCGAACAAGCGCGGCAAAAGGCTTTTCGTGCCGTCAATCGGGAATTGATCGAAATGTATTGGCAAATCGGCCAATACATCAGCGAAAAGGTGAAAAGCAATGCTTGGGCAGAAGCTTGTCGCCAGCACTTGTCGCTGAATACAAACTTCACTTACCCGACAAAGCCATTCTTGAAAATAAACTCCGAGAGCTACAGCAACTCCTCAATGAGAATTCCAACATCGAAAACTAATCTATTATGGCCAAGCAAAGAACATTTTCCCGCGTCCTTAATTACATCAAGCCATATTGGGGCAGCATCGTCCTGAACCTGGTGTTCAACCTGATCACCATCTTCTTCTCGTTGTTCTCCTTCGCCTTGGTGGGACCGTTCCTTACATTGCTTTTCAAGGAAGGCGTTGTTGAAAGAGTGGCCAAGCCCGAGTTTGCCTTCACCTCCGACTATCTGATGGGCTATCTCAACTGGTTCATGAGCAACCTCATCGCCGATGGGGGCAAATATCATGCGCTGGTGTTCATGTGCCTGTTGCTGCTGGTAGCCTTCTTCTTCCGTAACCTCGGACGTTTCTTCGCCTGTTATTTCATGGCCAATGTGCGCGTGGGGGCCGTCCACGACCTGCGCCGCGATGTCTACAACAAGATTCTTATCCTGCCCCTCTCCTTCTATCACAGCCGACAGAAAGGCGACACCATCGCGCGCATCACCACTGATGTGCAGGAAGTCGAGGTCTCGATTCTGAATTACCTTGAAATGCTCATCAAAGACCCGCTGACCATCCTGTTCTTCTTCCTCTTCATGGTAACACTCAGCCCGAAGCTCACCCTTTTCGTGCTGATTGTCTTGCCTTTAGCCGGACTGCTCATCGGCAAGGTCGGCAAGATGCTGAAGAAAGAGTCGAAGGAAGGCCAGACCAAATTGGCAGGCATTATCTCTACTGTGGAAGAGACCATTTCTGGTTTGCGTATCATCAAGGCCTTCAACGCCATTCGCTATTCGAGCGACAAGTTTGAGGAACAAAACGGCGACTACACCATGGTGCTTCGTGGCATCCATCGCAAGCGCGACATGAGCTCGCCGATGAGCGAATTCCTTTCCTCGGCGGTGGTCATCCTTGTACTGTGGTTTGGCGGCAAACTGATTCTCGGCGGCAGCGGTGGCATCAACGCGGGCGACTTCATCAGTTACATCGTCGTTTTCTCGCAAATCATCTCGCCAGCCAAGTCGTTCTCGCAAGGCTATTACAACGTGCAGAAAGGTATCGCCTCGGCGGAGCGCATTTTCGAGGTTTTGGATGCTGAAGAAGTGATTACCGAGAGAGAGAACGCTTTGGAAATCAAAGACTTCAACAACAACATCGAATACAAGGACGTGCATTTCAGTTACGGTAAAGACGAAGTCTTGAAAGGCATCGACCTGAAGATTTCGAAAGGCAAGTTCGTCGCCCTCGTCGGCGAGAGCGGTGGCGGCAAATCGACCATGGCCGACCTCTTGCCGCGTTTCTATGAAGTCAGTGGCGGCAGTGTCAGCATCGACGGGCACGACATCCGCGACTACAAAATCAGCGACTTGCGTGGCCTGATGGGTGTGGTGTCGCAGGAAACCATCCTTTTCAACGACACCGTATTTAATAATGTCGCTTTCGGCATGGAGAACGTCTCGAAGGAGAAGGTCATTGAGGCGGCCAAAATCGCCAATGCACACGAGTTCATCATGGAGTTGGAACATGGCTATGACACTCGCATCGGCGACCGTGGCATGAACCTCAGTGGTGGCCAACGTCAACGACTGAGCATCGCCCGCGCCGTGCTGAAGAACCCGCCCATCCTCATCCTCGACGAAGCTACTTCCTCCTTAGACACAGAAAGCGAGCGCCTTGTGCAGGATGCCTTGGCAAAAGTGATGAGCCAGCGCACCTCCATCGTCATCGCTCATCGCCTTTCCACCATCCAATACGCCGATGAAATCGTTGTACTGCAAAAAGGCCAAATTATCGAGCGCGGCAAGCACGATGACCTCATCGCCCTTGGTGGCGTTTATAAGAAACTCACGGACTTGCAGTCCATCGGATAGATCGGTTGAAGACTTGTTTTCGATCCGTTATCCATCGGCCATTAATGCTGTATGGCCATCAGTCTGATATATTTGAGTACCATGTCGCACCACACGGAATCGCCTGGATATTGATAACGTGCATTGCCTTTTGGGTCGGCTTTGAAAAGCGTCTCGCCGTTCGGAGTGAGAGTAACCCAGCCGCGCTCAGAGAGTTCATAGAAACCGTCGCCTTCCACTGCGTGGATGACGGCCTGTGGATCCCACATCTTCTGCCCAGTATCACAGTTGAGGAATTGATAAATCCACTTGATGGGATGTGTGTCGGTCCAGTTCATGTCGGCGATGACGGTTTCGGGGCGGTAATCAAGCGGGTCGCCCACTTCTCCAGGGGAGAAGATGATGTCGACTTCCTTAGGCAACAGTTCGAAGAATTTTAACGAGAAGTCGATGGCAGCCTTGAAGTTGTAGTCGGGCTCGACGGCTTCACCAAACACGCCTCCCATGGCATAAATCTCCTTAACCTTAGTGCGCACCAATTCCACGCCATCTAGCGGCGAGAACTCATCAGGACCCGATTCCAGCAAACGCGCCAATGAAGTCACGAAACCAATGGAAGCAATGGTCACTGAATGGTCGGGCTGCTCGCTGAGAAGTTTACGGTATAACGTGTAGCCTTCCATATAAGTGCCATCATCACCCACGCTGCGCTTGAACATCGGTTCAGCCTCAGTGGTTCGAGCGTATGGCGCGTTATGATAAGTGATGAAGACGTGCGGGGTCTTGACACCCTGTGTCTCCAACCCGATCGGGATATCGGGATAGCCATAGAAGTTGTTCATCATATCAACAATATCGGCATTAGCCTTGCCCATACGGTCCACCACTACTCCAATCAGCGAACAGCGTTTCATGTCCATGTATCGATATAACATCATAAGGGCAAACAAGTCGTCGGTAGAACTGCCCATGTCGCAGTCAAGAATGACACGGATGTCTTTCTGTTCATAATTCGAACAAACATTGATGCCTTTGGAGGCCACATACACCGAATACTGTTCATTCTCACGGGCAAATGCCATGGCTGCGGTCAAACTGTCTTCTGGAAATGAGCGGTTACTATCGAAGTAATATCTGCCGTTTTCAGGATTATACCATCCGCCAACCAGGTTATTATGTGCGCGAGCGTGTTTGATCACGAAGGGAAGACTTTTGCGGTCATAGCTATTCTGTGTCGCCTTGTAGGAAACGATCAGTCCTTCAGTGGGTTGACGCATAGTGCTCAAATCCAAGGTGAAACCGTCTGGATACATCTGCCCCATGGCATAAATGACATTTACGAGTTCCTTATCCGTCAACTTATCTTGGGCAAAGCATGACGATACCAAGACGAGGAACAACACGAGAAGGGTATTCAATTTTTTCATGACAAAAAGTTTTAGTTAACGCGAATGAAGCTTTTGAAATACAAAAATAGGGAAAATATGAATGTCATATAAATAATCCCGTATCTTTGCCTCAATTTTATAGATGAAATGAAAAAGCGTTTTACTTTCACCACTGGCGAGTCTTTTGAAGCAGATCTGGAGGATCTTCGGAAACTTTTGTCCGATAACAAGCAATATCTGGAGAACTACGAAGAGGTTTTCAGCTCTTTGGAAGACGACGACTACGTGGCGCGCGGCAACGGATTCTGCGACCGCAAATATAGCGACGACTTTATCGAGGGGCAGATAGAGAAATATGCACATCGTATAATAGAAATTGAAGGCTGGATTGCCAAATGGAAATGAAATCCATTGAGCTATCTGCCTTCAATTTAGACGAGGTGCATACCGCCTCTGCGAGCGGTTTATTCTTCCTTGCGCTTCTTGCCTAAAGCGTAGGCGGCACCAAGGCCAACCAACACTGCAATACCACTACCTAATGGTGCATCGGCATCATCGGGTAGGCCGTGACCTCCAGGCAGAATGAGGCCGCCGTCGCGGGTGTTGTAGTTATTGAAATAAACCTCATCGGAGACGGCACCGCGCTGGAACAGGCCACCGCCGTTCTGCGCCGTGGCGCAGAGAGCCAGTCCTAAGATGAGGGAGAGGGTTGTTAAGGTCTTTTTCATTGTATCGCAGCTTTCTGTACGCATTTAGAATGCAGCAAAGATACAAAAAAATTACATCTTGTATATAAAATTAGGTTTTTTTCTGGAAAAATGACAAATTTTCAACTTAAAATGGAAGAATTCTCGCTATGATTTTAGAAAAAAATCCGTCAAGAGCTCTTGACGGATTTTTTTCCAAAATGTAAATCGCGACTTGCGTCAATCCTTTGCGAGGAACGGATACCCGTAAGCGGCAGCAGGAACAAATGTGTTCTTGATGGCGCGCGGGCTGGTCCAGCGGATGAGGTTCCACAGGCCACCGGCCTTGTCGTTGGTGCCGCTGGCGCGGGCACCACCGAAGGGCTGCATACCGACCACGGCTCCCGTGGGCTTGTCGTTCACGTAGTAGTTGCCGGCCGCGTGACGCAGCTTGTCGTTGGCAATCTTCTGGGCCTTCATGCAGTTGCCGAAGAAGGCACCAGTGAGGGCGTAAGGTGAGCTCTGGTCGCACACATCCAGCATCTCCTCGAACTTGTTGTCGTCATAAACGTAGATGGTGATGATGGGTCCGAAGATCTCCTGAACCATGCTCTCGTAATCCGGAACCTTGGCAAGGATGACGGTAGGCTCGACGAAGTAACCGACGCTCTTGTCGCAGTTGCCGCCGAAGACGATTTCAGCGTCCTTGCTGGCTTTGGCGCGGTCGATGTAACCCTTGCAGTTGTCGAACGAAGCCTCGTCGATGACGGCATTGACGTAGTTGGTGAAGTCTTTCACGTCACCCATCTTGATGGTGCTCATCATGTCGCCCACGCGGTTCTTCACGTCGTTCCACATCGAAGCGGGGATGTAAGCACGTGAAGCGGCGCTGCACTTCTGACCTTGGTATTCGAAGGCGCCACGGACGATGGCCACGGCCACCTCTTGCGGGTCGGCGCTGTGGTGGACGAAGATGAAGTCCTTGCCGCCGGTCTCACCCACGAGACGAGGATAGGCTTTGTACATGTCGAGGTTCTGTCCAGTGGTCTTCCACAGGCTCTTGAAGGTGCCCGTGCTGCCAGTGAAGTGGATGGCGTTGAAGTTCTTGTCCTTCAGGGCTACGCCGCTGATCAGGCTGCCCTTGCCAGGCAGGAAGTTGACGACGCCGTTCGGAAGGCCAGCTTCCATGAAGATGCGCATGTCGGTGTAGTTCGACAGCAGAGCGGTCGTCGAGGGCTTCCAGATGGTGGTGTTACCCATCAGGGCGGGGGTCATGTTCAGGTTGGATGCGATGGAGGTGAAGTTGAAAGGCGTGATGGCGAAGACAAAGCCTTCCAGGGGACGGTATTCCACGCGGTTCAGCTGGTCGTTGGCCGAAGCGGGCTGCTCGGCGTAGAGCTTGCTGGCGTAGTAGTTGTTGTAGCGGAAGAAGTCGATGGTCTCGCAGGCCGAGTCGATTTCAGCTTGGAAGCAGTTCTTCGACTGGCCGAGCATCGTGGCGGCGTTGAT
>Ga0265301_10000072_pt1 | contig 163615 bp, 148 predicted proteins | sample AusTroGonzalo_MG_2_FD_193488 | JGI IMG/M metagenome (GOLD analysis project Ga0265301, IMG submission 193488) | Bovine rumen microbial communities from tropical cattle in Woodstock, Queensland, Australia - Gonzalo_04 | ecosystem: Host-associated > Mammals > Digestive system > Stomach > Rumen ... | reverse complement strand
GATGTTCTCGGGGTTGCTCATGAAGTTGTGCAGGATCCAGTGGATCGGCACGGTCATGAAGCTGCCGCCCGCCACGCCGGCCGTGAAGCCCTCCGCGATCCAGCGCAGCGGGAAGATGGCCCAGAGGCTGTAGAGCCCGATGCGGTCGGTAAGCGTGAGCTTGGTGGTGCGGCGCATCCCCACGATACGCGAGCGGAACCGCTTGATGATGGCGATCGTGATGCCGCTCAGGATAACCAGCAGGAAGAAGTCCATCAGGAAGAAGAAGAACGAGCCTTGCAGCGTCTCGTTCTGCACCTCCATGAAATAGCGGAAGAAAATAGGGTAGTAGAGCTTGTGCAGCCTCTCCGGGATGTAGAGGATCGTCTCGATGTGGCCGATGACGATGATCATGAACCAACCGAAGGCGATGCTGGAGTGCATGTAACCCAGCACTTTGTTGCGCTTCCAGAGCTTGACGTGCAGGAGTGCGTCGCAGAGGATGTCGCGGATGTTCTTGTAGATGGTTGTCGGGGTGATCAGCGACAGGGCGAACTTGCGCCGGTCAGCGTGGGGGAGCTGCACCAGCACCTTGACCAGCGCGATGAGGCAGTACGCCAGCACGAACGTCATGCCGAAGACAAACGGCAGGACGAACGGGTCGTAGGCGGCCAGGATGCGTTCCTTCATCATAGCGCTTCCTCCTCGTTAAGTCCGTACACTTTCCCGATGCTCAGGATCAGGTGGCGGGTGTTGATGCCGCGCGGGCACACGAGCTGGCACTTGCCGCAGAGCATGCAGTGCTGCAGCATGGGCAGGGTCTCTTTCTCGCGACCCCGCTGCAGCGACAGGATCACGCGGCGCAGGCTCATCTCCGTGAAGACGCCCGCGCTGCAGCTGGCGGTGCAGGAGCCGCACGCGATGCACTTGACCACGTCGGGCTCGCGTTCGTGCAGTGCCGCGAACTTGGGGTTCTGCACGTTCTCGATCTTGAGCGTGGCGCTCGGGGTCAGTCCGTAGCCGAAGTCGATCATTTCACCGGGGTTTTGAGGTAGCGGTCGATGGCCAGTGCGGCGGAGCCGGCTTCGGCGATCGTCTCGGGCAGCGTCTTGGGCCCGGTGGCCGTGCCGGCGAAGAACACGCCTTCGCGGGCGGATGTGCACGCACTGTCGATGAGGTTCTGCGGCTGGTAGAAACCATCTTCGCCCGTGGTGATGTTCAGCATCCTTGCGAGCGGCTGCGTGCTGGCGGCGGGCGCCATGCCGGCCATCAGCACCAGCAGGTCCATCTTGATTTTCAGGGGCTTGCCAAAGAGTGTGTCTTCGGCCTTGACGAACAGGTGCCCGTCGATGTCTTCCGAGACCTCCGAAACGCGGCCCCGTACGAAGCGGATGCCGTAGTCCTTCTGGGCCTTCAGGTACAGGTCCTCGTACTTGCGTCCGAACATGCGCAGGTCCATGTAGAAGCAGTAGACCGTGGCGTCAGGGAACTTTTCCTTGATCTCGCAGGCCTGCTTGACGGCCGTCACACAGCACACTTTCGAGCACTGGCGGTTGCCTGCCTTTTCGTCTCGCGAGCCCACGCAGTGCACGAAGCCGAGGGTCTTCACGTCGTCGAACTGCGGCGCCGCACCGGCTTTGAACCAGGCCTCCAGGTCGGCGTTGGTAACCACGCGCTCATAGATGCCGTAGCCGTATTCCTCCTTCTTCTCGGCCTTGAACAGGTCGAAGCCCGTGGTCAGCAGGAGGGCGCGCACCTGGGCCGAGAGGCCGTTGGAGAGCTTGACCACCCAGGTGTCCTTGAGGCGGTTGATCGAAGAGATTTCCGTGTCGGTGAAGTATTTGATGCCGTCGAGGTCCTGCAGCATGGGCTCGAGGATGGAACGGGCCTCCACGCCGTCGGGGAAGAGACGGTCCCAGCGGGAGAGGTGTCCGCCCAGGGCGGGTTCCTTTTCAACGAGGATCGGGGTGTATCCCAGATCGCGGAGCCTGCGGGAGGCTTCGATGCCGGCGGGACCGCCGCCGATAATGACTACGTTCTGGCTCATAGGCTTAGCAGCATTTGATGTTCATGGGGAAGTCCGGCCGTTGGAGTTCCTTGCCGTTCAGGCCCTTGTATTTGTCTTCGGGTTTGTAGGGGATGCCCATCTTGTCGAGCAGCGGCTCCACGGCCACCTGGTGCGTCTGCAGGCCCAGGTCCCATGGATCGTAGCCCAGCACCAGGCCCGCCACCTCCTCGTACGTAAACACGGGGATGCCGTAGCCGTCCTTGCCGTAGGTCTTGCCCGTCTGCTCGGCGATGACATACTGCCAGCGGTCCAGGAAATACGGGCAGCCCGGGCAGTTGGTGATGATCATGTCGGGTTCGAAGGGCTCCATGCTCTCGAACTTCTTATGCGTGTTCGACACCGAGTAGCCGCGGTTGGCCTTTACCAGGTACTGGCGGAAGCCGAAGCCGCAGCAGTGGCGCCGTTCCGGGTAGTCGATGACTTCGCCGCCCCACGACTCGACCATGCCGGCCAGCACGTAAGGATATTCCGCGCCGCCTACGCCCTTGGAAGGGAACATCTTCGAATAGTGGCAGCCGATGTGCTCCACCACGCGGAGGGGCTTGCCGGTCTTGTGGTTGACGAGCCGGAACTTCGCCTGCTCGGCGATTTCATTGCGGAATTTGTAGATCAGGTCGCTGGCGTGGGCCAGGTAGGTCGGGATCTTGAATTCGCGCTTGGTGGCCTTCCAGAGGTTCTCGCGGATCTTCGCCTCGAGTTCCGGGAACTCGCGCCAGTCTTCGATGACCTCAGAGTAGAGGCCGAAACTCGTAATGCAACTGCACACATAATTTTCGTACCCCGCTTCTGTCATCAGGGCGAACTGCCGGGCGATGATGGTCATCACGGTTTCCTGCGGGATGGTTTCGCTATGGTAGGCGATGCCGCCACAGGTGGTGTGGCAGGGCGTTTCATAGATATCCTTTCCGATCCGGTTGCGGAGAACCTCGAGAAACATTTTCTCGGAGGCGGGCCAGAAGGTCTGGCGGATGCAACTCCGCACGTAGAACCAGTGGTCGGTGGGTATTTCTTTCTGGTACTCAGACCAGATGCGTTGTTTTCCCTGGTAGATCATGGCGCGTCAGTCTTGGGGGTTGAGGTGGCAGGAAGAAGTCTGGTTGAAAGCCTGCGCTTCGTATTCTTCCATCGTGAGGCCCATTTCGGCAGCCTTTTCCCGGGATTTTTCCTCCACGATCTCCATCCAGCGGGTGGCGCCCGTCAGGTCGAAGATGGCCTTCAGCTCGTCGAGCGACTCCTGCGGGATCTTGCGCAGCGCGCCGGGGCCGACCTGGCCCAGGTGCGCCCCCAGACGCTCGTAAACGTCTTCCATGTGTTCCTGCGTCCATTTGCCTATTGTGCCGTATTCGGGATGGTTGGCGTAGGCGAATGTCTTGGGATACACGCAGTAGCCGTAGTTCAGTACGTTGTTGTGCATGGCGTGCATCAGCGGGAGCTGCTGTCGGCCTTTCTCACTTTCCACGAAGTAGCCGAGTTCGATGGAGAGGGCGCGCAGCGCCACGATTACCAGGCCCGGGGCGTTTTTGCGCGGGCAGCGGGTCACGCAGGAAAGGCATTCGCCGCAGTACCAGATGGTGTCACTCTTGAGGAGCTCGATGATGGCGTCATCGTCGCGGCTCTGCACGATGGTGACGATCTTCTTCGGGTTGTAGCGGTAGAACTCGGCGGCGGGGCAGATGGCGGTGCAGGTACCGCAGCCGATGCAGGCTTTGAGGCCTTCCTTGATGCGATAGTCCTGCGCGAGCCGGTCGTAGATTTTACCCATGTAGCGATTCGATTGGAATTTTATTCGGTAAAAGTACGAAAAAAGTCCGATAGTTCACACTTTATTATTATCTTTACAAGTTCTATGAAAAATAGTAACATGCCATACTACGACTTCGACAAGGTTATCGACCGGCGCGGTTCCGGTGCCATCATGACGGATGTGCTGCAGGAGCGCTACGGGCGCGATGACCTGCTCGCGCTCTGGGTGGCCGACATGTATTTCGAGACGCCGGCGCCCATCCGCGAAGCCATTGAAACACGGTTGGCTCATCAGATTTACGGCTACAGCGTGCCTTCCGCTTCGTATTGGGCCTCCATCATCAACTGGGAGCGGAAGCTGCACGGCTGGATGTTCCGCCGCGAGGAGATGTGCTTCATCCCGGGCATCGTGCGGGGCATCGGCTTCGTGCTGCAATGCTTCACCCAGCCCGGCGACAAGGTGGTCGTGCAGCCGCCCGTCTACATGCCGTTCCTCAACCTGCCCCGCGACAATGGCCGGCAGGTGGTCTATAACCCGCTGGTGTGGGATGCCGCCGCCGGCACGTACCGGATGGATTTGGCGAACCTGGAGGAAGTGTGCCGGAAGGAAGCGCCCAAGGTGCTGATCCTCTCCAACCCGCACAACCCGGCCGGCATCGTGTGGCCCGCGGAAGACCTGGCCGCCGTGGCGGACATCTGCCTGCGGCACGGCGTCCTCGTTATTTCCGACGAAATCCACGCAGACATGGCGCTCGCAGGAGCGAAACACCATCCCTTCCAGGCCGTGTCGCCCGCTGCGGCGAAGATTTCCATCGCCTTCGCGGCACCGAGCAAAACCTTCAACATCGCCGGGCTGGTCAGTTCGTTCTGCGTGGTCCCCAATCCGGACATCCGCGAGCCGTTCTTCCGTTTCATGGAGGCGAACGAACTCAATGCGCCGCTCTTCCTGTCGGCCATCGCCACGGAAGCGGCTTTCACGCAGTGTGGCCCCTGGCGCGAACAGATGCTGGCGTATGTGAAAGGGAACGTGGACTTTGTCTGCGATTTCCTGAAAGAACATATTCCCGGCATCGTGCCGGTCCGGCCGCGGGCCTCGTTCCTCATCTGGCTGGACTGCCGCGGCCTCGGCCTCGGCCACGATGCGCTGATCGACCTGTTCGTGAACCGCGCGCGCCTGGCTTTCAACGACGGCGAGGCCTTCGGCCCCGGCGGAGAAGGCCACATGCGGATGAATGTGGGCGCTCCGCGCTCCCTGGTCTCCGAGGCCATGCACCGGCTCGAACAAGCGGTAAAAACCTTGAAACAATAAACGGATGATGAAGAAGTTCAAAGACTGGGGCCTGCTCCCGAAGGTATTGATTGCGATCGCGCTGGGCGTGGTCTGCTCGTTCTTCTTCCCGGACTGGCTCGTGCGCTGCTTCATCACCATCAACAGCATTTTCAGCAATTTCCTGGGCCTCTTCATCCCGATCATCATCCTGGGCCTCATCGCCCCGGGTATCTTCGATCTTGGAAAAGGAGCGGGTAAACTGCTGCTTATTACGGCGGGCATCGCCTATCTGTCGACGATCCTCTCCGGACTCTTCTCGTACGGTACCTGCAAACTCACGTACCCGGCCCTGCTGGGCGATGCTGCCGTATCCCTGGGCGGCATCGACATGGCCGCCAACGACCTGAAACCCTATTTCACCATCGAGATGCCTCCGCTCATGAGCGTCACCACGGCGCTCGTGCTTGCCTTCGTCATCGGCCTTTCGCTCATCGCGGTCAAGGGCGATACGTTCCGCAACCTGATGGTGGAGTTGCGCGAGGTGGTCTTCCTGGTCATCCGGAAGGTCATCATCCCGATCCTGCCGCTGTTCATCTTCGGCATTTTCCTGGAAATGGGCGCTGAGGGCAATGTGGGGCCGGTGCTGGGCATGTTCCTGAAGATCATCCTGGTCATCTTCCTGATGCACGTCACGGTGCTGGTGCTGCAGTTCTGCATCGCGGGCGCCATTGCGGGCAAGAACCCGTTCCGGGCGCTGATCACCATGCTGCCGGCCTATGTGACGGCACTGGGCACCCAGTCGTCCGCCGCCACGATTCCCGTGACACGTGTCCAGGCCATCAAGAACGGGGTGGACCCCGACGTGGCCGACTTCGTAATCCCGCTCTGCGCCACCATCCACATGTCGTGCAGCATCCTCAAGATCGTGGCCTGTGCCTATGCCATCTCGCTGAGCATGGGCCTCGACGTGAGCTTCCCGACCTACCTGGGCTTCATCCTGATGCTGGGCATCACCATGATCGCGGCGCCCGGCGTACCCGGCGGCGCCATCATGGCCGCGCTCGGCCTGCTGGCCTCGATGCTGGGCTTCGATGCCAACATGCAGGGCCTGATGATTGCCCTCTATATCGCCATGGACAGCTTCGGCACGGCCGGCAACGTGACCGGCGACGGTGCCATCGCCCTGATTATAAACAAGATTAAAAACAAGGAAACTTCCGGTGGACAACCTCAAGATAGCCCTCTGCCAGCATGACACCGTCTGGGAGGACGCCCTCTCGACGATTGCACGGCTGGAAACGCCCGTACGGCGTTTCTGCGCCCGCTTCCAGCCCGACCTGCTGGTCTTCCCCGAGACCTTCTCGGTGGGATTTACCATGAACCCGGACGTGGCCGAGATGCCCGACGGCCCTTCGGCCGCCTGGCTCCGCAAGATCGCCAGGGAGTGCCACGTGGCCGTGGTCGGTTCCGTGCCGACCCGGGTGGGGGAGGCTCGCCGCAACCGTTGCTGGTTCATCGCGCCGGACGGACGAGAGTGGCACTACGACAAGCATCATCTCTTTACGCCGTCGGGCGAAAGCCCCGCCTACGAACCGGGCAACGAACGTTGCATCGTTCCGTACCAGGGATGGAACATCGCGTTGAACGTCTGCTATGACCTGCGCTTTCCGGTGTGGAGCCGCAACGTCGGCAACGAATACGACCTGCTGCTGAACATCGCCAACTGGCCGGACATCCGCATCGCCGCCGCCGACATGCTGCTGCATGCCCGCGCCATCGAGAACGCCTGCTACGCCTCCTTCTGCAACCGTATCGGGAAGGACACCTTCTGCACCTACAACGGCCATTCCCGGATTGTGAATTTCTTCGGCGAGGACATCGCCCGCCCGTGCCGGGTAAAGGGCGTCCGTTTCTTCACGGCTGCGCTCTCCCTGCCGAAACTCCAGCACTACCGCGAACGCTTCCCGGTGGTGGCAGATTCCGACGATTTTACTTTGAACTGTTTAAACCTGAACCGATAGATCATTGATGAAAAAGAGTGTATTGAATATCGCAGCCCTTCTCATCGCCCTGTTCGGCGTGGGGTTCGGCATAGGCTGCCTGATCTCCGTACTCTCCTCGAAGGGAGCGCTCCCGGACGGGGAACACGCCGTGACCATCTGTGCCACGACCGACGTCCACGGGGCATACTTCGACTCCGCGTATGTCGACAACCTGGCCAACAAGACGTCGCTGGCCCATGTCGCCTCATACCTGAAGGAACTTCGGGGGAGCGGAGTGGATCCCGTCCTGATCGACGTGGGCGACAACCTGCAGGGCGACAATGCGGCCTACTATTCCAACTATGTAGTGACCGACGAGGCGCACATCTATCCCCGCATCGTGGACTTTCTGGGCTATGACGCCATCGTGGTGGGAAACCACGACATCGAGGCGGGCCACGATGTTTACGACCGCGTTCGCCGCGAGTTGAAAGTTCCGTACCTGGCTGCCAACGCCGCTGCCGATCGCGACGAGAACGGAGTGGCCGACATGGACGAGAATCCGAACAACAAGCTGATTTCCGATTCCTATTTCGCGCCCTATTGCGTAGTCGAGCGGGAGGGGGTGAAGGTGGCCATCATCGGCATGACCAACGGCAACATCAAGAGCTGGCTCTCCGTCAGCCACTGGCACGGCATGGATTTCCAGATTATCCACGAAATTGCCCAGAATGTGGTCGACCAGGTGATTGCCAAGGAGAAGCCGCACCTGATTGTGCTGGCCGTCCACTCAGGCATGGGTACCGACTTGCCAGACCGGGAGAACGAAGCGCTCTACCTGGCTGCGAACCTGACCGGAGTAGACCTGGTACTCTCCGGCCATGACCACCGTCCCGTCGCCCGCGAGGTGGAGAATCCCTCGGGTGCGGTGGTGCTTATCAACGCCGGCACCAAGGCCGCCGTGGTGGGCCAGGCCGATTATACGCTGACCGTCAAGAACGGAAAGATCATTTCCAAGCAGGTCGATTACAAGCTGGTACCCATGGAACGCTACCCGGCGGATTCCGCGTATGTGGCCACGTTCAGGGGTGATTATGAGGCCGTGAAGGCCTTCGCAACGCGTCCCATTGGCTCGCTGGCGGAGAACATCTTCCTGGCCGATGCGCTGGACGGCCCTTCCACCTACATCAACCTGGTGCAGACGGTGCAGCTGGCTGCGTCCGGCGCCGACATCTCCTTTGCCGCGCCGCTGACCAACTCCGGCGTGGTGCCCAAGGGCGTGATTGAATTTCAGGACCTGGTGTCGATCTACAAGTTTGAGAACCAGTTGTATGTCGTCGAGATGACCGGCCAGCAGGTGAAGGATTACCTGGAGTATTCCTACGACAACTGGGTGAACCATGTGGGCCCTTCCTACAACTGGGATTCGGCCGACGGCATCCGGTATGAGGTGAGCAAGAGCGCGCCGAAAGGAGAGCGGGTGAAGATCCTCTCCATGAACGACGGCACGCCGTTCGACCCGGGCAAGACCTATAAGGTGGCCATGACGTCCTACCGGGCGTCCGGCGGCGGTGACCTGCTGCGCGATGGCGCGGGCATCGATCCCGCTTCGCTGGTGGTGCTCGACAAGATGAAGGATATCCGTTCGCTGGTGGGCGACTACATCGCGTCGCAGGACGAAATTGTGCCGGCCGTGGCGACGAATTGGAAATTCGTGAAATAATTCATATATTTGTACGATAGTTTGTCCAGATGGAACGAGACTTGGCAATACGGCTGAAGACGAAAGTCGAGGAATTGATCTCACGCTATGAGACCCTCGGCTTGGAGCATGCTGAGTTGAAGGCACGTCTCGAAAAAGCTGAGACGGACAACCGGAAAAAAGAACTAAAAATAAAAGAATTAGAAAAACAGATAGACAACTTGCGATTGAAAGATGCATTTCTGGGTACGACCGGCGACCGCACGGAAGCCCGTCGGAAGGTGGCCAGGCTGATCAAGGAGATCGATGCATGCGTGGGTTTGCTCAATGAATAACGAAGATGAAGCAGCGGATTACCATCAAGATTGCCGGGAAGAAATTGGAGCTCATGGTTTCCCCAGAGCGGGAGGAGGGACTTCGCGCTGCTGCCGACAGGATCAACAAGGAGGTCGATGCGTTGCGATTTGATTTTCGCGACCAGGACTTGAGTGAATTGCTGTGCCTGATCCTGCTGTCCGAGGAGACCCGTCTCATGGAACTGGAAGCCACCAGCGTGCAAGAAACCAACAGTGTCCTCCGCCGGCTCGAGGAGCTCGACGGGAACCTGAAAGAATACCTGAGCCGTTAGTTTTGCTCTATGCCAAAATCAACACTATAAAACAAACCGAGCCGACTCGGCCGTCAAAGACAGGCCTGGGTGACCCTTCGGGGGATTCAGTTTTACTGGACGTTGGAAGTCTGCGACAAAGCCGGAGCTCAAATCTTGTCATTCAAGATTTTCGTCTGACCAAGGCTAACGGCTTTTTTTCTGGGAATCGATCGTAAGTTATTGCGTGACCATTATCACTCAATATATTTACAACCATGTCAACTACATTACTGATTATCGTAACTGCCATCATCGCTGCGGGCCTGGGTGTATTGGGCACCCTGCTCGTCAGGAACGTCATACTGAAGGGGAAGAAAGAGGAGATTCTCAAGGCGGCTGAAGCCGAAGGCGAGGCCATCAAGAAGGAGAAAATCTTCCAGGCCAAGGAGAAGTTCCTGCAACTCAAGAGCGAACATGAAGCCTATATCAACGAACGCAATGCACAGGCCCTCCAGACGGAGAACAAGCTCAAGCAGCGCGAACTCAGCCTCAACCAGCAGAACTCCGAGATCGGCCGCAAGCAGAAGGAGGTCGACGCCATCCGCGAGAACCTCAAGGGCCAGATGGAGATTGTGAGCAAGAAGCAGGAGGAGTATGAGAAGCTACGCGGCAAGGTGATTGAAAAACTCGAGGAAGTGGCCGGCATGACGGCTGCCGAGGCGAAGAACCAGCTGGTCGAGAACATGAAGGCGGAGGCCCGCACCGAGGCCATGTCCTACGTGAACGAAGTGATGGACGAGGCACGCCTGAACGCCGCCAAGGAGGCCAAGCGTATCGTCATCAACACCATCCAGCGCACGGCGCCCGAGACGGCCATCGAGAATGCCGTCACGGTGTTCAACATCGAGAACGACGAGATCAAGGGCCGCATCATCGGCCGTGAAGGCCGCAATATCCGCGCGCTCGAAGCCGCCACCGGCGTCGAGATCGTGGTCGACGACACCCCCGAGGCCATCCTGCTGTCTTCGTTCGATCCGGTACGCCGTGAAGTGGCGCGCCTGGCGCTCCACCAGCTCGTGGCCGACGGTCGCATCCACCCCGCCCGCATCGAGGAAGTGGTGGAGAAGGTGAGCAAGCAGCTCGACGACGAGATCATGGAGACCGGCAAGCGCACCTGCATCGACCTGGGCATCCATGGCCTGCATGCGGAACTCGTCCGGCTCATCGGCCGCATGAAATACCGCAGCTCCTATGGCCAGAACCTGCTGCAGCACTCCCGTGAGGTGGCCAATATCTGCGCCACGATGGCCTCCGAACTGGGCCTGAACACGAAGGCGGCCAAGCGTGCGGGCCTGCTGCACGACATCGGAAAGGTTTGCGAAGAGGATCCGGAACTGCCGCACGCCCTGCTCGGCATGAAGGTGGCGGAAAAATACAAGGAGAAACCTGACATCTGCAACGCCATCGGCGCCCACCACGAAGAAGTCGAGATGCAGTCGCTGATTGCGCCGCTCGTGCTGGTGGCCGACGCTATCTCCGGTGCCCGCCCTGGTGCCCGCCGCGAGGTCATCGAATCGTACATCAAGCGCCTCAAGGACATGGAAGGCATCGCCCTCTCGCACCCGGGCGTGACCAAGACCTACGCCATCCAGGCCGGCCGTGAACTCCGCGTCATCGTGGGCGCCGAGAGCGTGACCGACCAGCAGTGCGAGGAACTCTCCACCGAGATCGCCAAGAAGATCCAGGACGAGATGACCTATCCGGGACAGATCAAGATCACCGTCATCCGGGAGACCCGGGCCGTAGCCTTTGCCAAATAACGCCATGGAAAAGAAAATCGATATCGAAATCAAGCCCGAAGTGGCGCAGGGCCGCTACGCCAATCTGGCCATCATCACGCACTCGTCGAGCGAGTTCATCCTCGATTTCGCGCAGAACATGCCCGGCCTGCCGAAGATGCAGGTGGCCAGCCGCATCATCATGACGCCCGAGCACGCAAAGCGACTCCTGGGCGCGCTGAACGAGAACATCCGCAAATATGAAGGACAGTTCGGTGAGATCCGTCTTCCGGCCAATCCGATGATGATGCCGCCGCTCAAGTCCGACGCAGAAGCTTAGTAATCAAACTCCAACCACAATATGAGCAAGTACCCGCATTATCTGGAAAGACTGCAGGAGGCTACCCGCAAATACTGGGACAAGCCGGCCCTCAACAACATCGGCGGCGAGACGTTCAACTACGCCCAGATGGCCACGCAGATCGAGAAGTTCCACCTTGTCTTTGAAGCGCTTGGCTTCAAGAAGGGCGACAAGATCGCCATCTGCGCGCAGAACGGTGCCCGCTGGGGCATGGCCTATCTGGCCGTCAATACCTATGAAACGGTGATCGTGCCGATCCTGGCCGACTTTACGCCCGAAAGTGTGAACCACCTGGTCAACCACTCTGAAAGCGTGGCGCTGTTTACCAACGAGGCCAAGTGGAAGAAACTCGACATCACGAAGATGCCGCTCCTGAAACTGATTATCGACGTGGATACCTGGAAGACGCTCTGGGTGGCCGATGCTTCGGTGCAGGCTACCTACGACAAGATGGATGCGCTCTTCGCGGCGAAGTATCCCAACGGCTACGGTCCCGACGACGTGCATTTCCCGACCGACAACTGGGACGACCTGTCGACCATCAACTACACCTCCGGTTCGACGGGCGACCCGAAGGGCGTGATGCTGACTTACCGCAACTTTTCCGCGAATGTGGACTACAGCCAGCGCAACGTGCCGGCCGGCGACAAGATGGTGTCCATGCTGCCCATGGCGCACATGTACGGCCTGGTCATCGAGTTTATCTATCCGCTTTGCAATGGCACGTCCATCTACTGGCTGGGCAAGGCACCGACGCCGGCGACCTTGATGAAGGCCTTCGCCGACGTGAAGCCGTACCTGCTGATCACGGTGCCGTTGGTCATGGAGAAGATCTACAAGGGCAAGGTGAAGCCGACACTCGACAAGCCGCTGGTCAAGTTCCTGCTCAAGGTACCGGGCATCAACAACATCATCTACGGCAAGGTCCGCAAGGGCCTCGAGCAGGCGTTCGGCGGCAACGTCCAGGAGTTTATCATGGGCGGTGCGGCGCTCAACCCGGAAGTGGAGCGTCTCTTCAAGCGTATCAAGTTCCCGTATCTGGTGGGCTACGGCATGACCGAGGCCTGCCCGTTGCTGGCCTATGAGCACTGGACGAAGTATGTGGCCGGCTCCTGCGGCAAGTGTGTCGACGTGGCCGAGGTGCGCATCGATTCGGAGGATCCGCAGCACGTAGTCGGCGAGATCCAGGCGCGTGGCGAAAACATCATGGTCGGTTATTTCAAGAATCCGGAGGCGACGGCCAATGCCTTCACCGAGGACGGCTGGCTGAAGACGGGCGACCTGGGCATCATCGATGCCGAGGGTAACATCTTCATCCGCGGCCGTTCGAAGAACATGATCCTGGGTCCTTCGGGCCAGAACATCTATCCGGAGGAGATCGAAGCGGTGGTGAACAATCAGCCGTATGTACTCGAGACGGTGGTAGTCGACCGTGGCGGTCACCTGGTCGCCCTGGTCTTCCTCGACGAGCAGGCCATCGCAAAGGCGCTCCTCGATGCGGAAGCCAAATCCAACATCCCGGAAAACATTCGCATCGGCGCCAACCGCCAGCTCCCTTCCTACAGCCAGCTCTACAAAGTGGAACTCATGGACAAACCCTTCGAAAAAACCCCGAAAATGTCCATCAAACGTTTCCTTTATAAGTAATACTGGGGCTCCGCCCCAATAATCCTACAGGCCGTCTTTTGCGAGTCGGCCTTTTTTTCGTCATGCCCGGTTTGACCGGGCATCTGAGATCTTCGGCGCTGTCTCGCAAAGCTTGCAGGTGTTGTCTCTAAAACCTACGACCCCTCTGGGGTCTATCCCTCCCAAAATTGCCAAGGCAATTTAGTGCCCCTCCCGTTCACAGAGCCACGGGCGGCTATGGGTTTTAGAGACAACACCTGACGCGCTTGATTGCGATTCAGCTAAAGACTGATAATTGCGATTCGCTTTCTGTTTGCTGCAATGTAAGCATTTGTCTATCAACATATTATGAGTTATTGCCCCTATTGCAGATGTGGGGGCTAAGATATGTAAATAGCTAAGTATCATTTGTGTACATTGCAGCAAACATATAAATTACACACTCGATCTTAAGGCTTGTGCGGGCGATCGAGATGTAACGACGCTGGAGCGAATTGGCGAAAAAGGAACGTGGGCGGGCCTGTGCAGGGAGCGGTGCTTGCATGACGGCGTGTGTTTGACGACCGTTACGGGCCCTCGGGCCCGTATAAGGAGGAGTTCGCCGTCAAGCGACCGGGTTGGCTTCCTTTTTCGACACTTGAGCGGAAGCGCGTTACATCGAAGAGCGCCATGTACAAGACGCCGATGGCGAAAATCGTTAATGGCTATGCGGGGGTAAGTATCGGAGAGAGACTTTGTATTGGGGGCGGCCGGAGCGGTCGGTGTAGTAGTAGATTTCGTCTACTTCGATGCGTTCTTGTTCGTGGAGGTCGTAGAGGTCGGGGAAGTGTTCCTGGAGGATGGCCATGATCTGTTCGTGGTCGGTGATGACGGTGGCGCCGCGGGGCTTCATGATGCCGCACGAGGCCGTCGTCAGCAGCAGCGACAGGACAAGGAGGATGGAGAGGAATCGCTTCATCGGTCAGATTCAGAGGGCAGTGCCTTGGAGATAGACTTGCCGGATGAACGGCGAGTGGTGTAGATAGGGAATCTTCGTCAGGGTCCAGCCTGGACGGGTAAGGATCAGGTCGGCGCGCTTGCCGACGGTGATGGAACCGCACTGGTCGCTCACGCCCATCGCATAAGCGCTGTTGAGCGTGATGGCATTGAAGGCCTGGTTTGGCGTCAGACGCATGCGGATACAGCCCAGGGCCCAGATGAACCGCATGTCGCCCGAAGGAGAAGACCCCGGATTGTAGTCGGAAGCCAGGGCGAAGCCCAGGCCGCAGGCGAGGAAGGACCGGGCCGGTCCGTCGGGGAGACGCAGGAAGAACGACGAGCCGGGCAGGAAGGTCGCCATCGTCTCCGTGCCGCGCAACGCCTCGATCTCGGCTGCCCGCGCCTGTTCCAGATGGTCGACCGACAGGGCACCGTACTTGACGCCCACCTGAACGCCGCCGCTGACTGCCAGCTGGTTGGCGTGAATCTTCGGCCGCAGGCCGGCGCGCAGACCCGCCTCCATCACCCGCGCTGCATCATCTACCGTAAAGAACCCTTCTTCGCAGAAGATGTCCACGAAATCGGCGTAGCGCGCCGCTTCGGGCATCATGCGGCAGACTGCCGCCACATAATCTTCATGCGAGTAACCACGTCCCACTGCGTGCGCCCCCAGGAAGGTGGAACGCACCAAGGCCGGAACGGACGACTTGATGCGGTCATTCACCCGCAACATCTTCATCTCGTCCACTGGATTGAGACCGTAGCCGCTCTTGATCTCAATGGCGCCGGTGCCCTGCGCCATCATCTCGCTGACGCGTTCCATGGACTGACGGTAAAGTTCCTCTTCGGAGGTCTGGTGCAGCAGGTCGGCGGAGTTGAGGATACCGCCGCCGCGCGCCGCAATCTGCTCGTAGGAGAGCCCGTTGATCTTGTCGAGGAATTCTCCGTCGCGGCAGCCCGCATAGACGATGTGGGTGTGGCTGTCGCAGAAAGCCGGCATCAGCAGTCCGCCTTCGCAGTCGACGGTCGCGTCGAGGCGCTCCGGCAGCGGGTCGGCCGGCCCGCCGAAGGCGGCGATCCGGCCGTCCTCGGCTAGCAGCCAGGCATCGGCCAGCGTGGCGACTTCGTCCATGGCTGCGCCTTCCTTGCGCAGGATGCCGGCGGGCACGATGCCCGCGAGCGTACCGATATGGGTGAAAAGCCGGCGCATGTCAGATGTATTGTCTTTCACGGATGAACTGCGCAGCGCGCATGATCAGCGGATGCATGTAGGTATCTACGTCGAGGAACGGCACCACTTTCCGGAAATCCGCGTGGATCTGTTCGATCAGCGGCGAACTCTTGGCCGGACGACGGAAATCCAGTGCCTGCGCGGCGTTGAACAACTCGATGGCCAGCACGGTCTCCACGTTGTCCACGATGCGCACCAACTTCGTGGCGGAGTTGGATCCCATGCTCACATGGTCCTCCTGCCCGTTGGAGGAGGGGATGGAGTCGCAGGAAGCCGGCCAGCAGAGCCCCTTGTTCTGGCTCACGATGGATGCGGCGGTGTACTGCGGAATCATGAAACCACTGTTGAGGCCGGGGTTCGGTGCGAGGTAGCGCGGCAGTCCGCGGTAGCCGTGGATGAGGAGGTACACGCGGCGTTCCGAAATGCTGGCCAGCTCTGCCAGTGCGATGGCCATGGTATCCATCGGGATGGCGATGGGTTCGCCGTGGAAGTTGCCGGCCGAGATGACCATGTCTTCGTCGGGGAAGACATTGGGGTTGTCGGTCACGCCGTTGATTTCGTTCTCGATGACCCACTGCACGTAGACGAGGTTGTCTTTCACGGCGCCATGGACCTGCGGGATGCAGCGGAAACTGTAGGGATCCTGCACGTGTTCCTTGGGACGGTGGATGAGCTCGCTGCCTTCGAGTACCTGCAGGAAGCGTTCCGCGGTGGCCAGCTGGCCTTTGTGAGGCCGGATGCGGTGGCTGAGCGGCAGGAAGGGCTCGATGCGGCCGTCGTAGGCTTCGAGCGACATGGCGCCGATCAGGTCGGCCCAGCGCGACAGGCGGTCGGCCTGCATCAGCGACCAGATGGCGTGGGCGCTCATGAACTGGGTGCCGTTGAGCAGGGCGAGGCCTTCCTTCGATTTGAGTTGGATGGGCTTCCAGCCCAGTTCTTTCCAGACGTCGGCGGCGGGGCGGACCTGTCCTTTGTAGCGCACTTCGCCCATGCCGATGATGGGCAGGGAGAGGTGGGCGAGGGGAGCGAGGTCGCCGGAGGCGCCGAGCGAGCCCTGCTGGTAGACGACGGGGAGTACATCGTTGTTGTACATGTCGATGAGCCGTTGCACGGTTTCCAGTTGGGCACCGGAGTGGCCGTAGGAGAGCGACTGGGCCTTGAGCAGTAGCATCAGCTTGACGATGGCCGGGCGGACTTCCTCGCCGGTGCCGCAGGCGTGTGACATGACAAGGTTGTGTTGCAGCTGTGAAAGGTCTTCGGCAGGAATCGTCACGTTGTAGAGCGAGCCGAAACCGGTGGTGATGCCGTACACGGGCCGGTCGAGGTCCTCCATCTTGGCATCCAGGTAGTGGCGGCATTTCTCGATGGTTGCGACGGCTTCTTCCGACAGGGCCAGTTTCTCGCCCTTCTCGATGATTTCCTGAAGCCGTTCCAGCGTCAGATGTTCGTGTGATATATAATGCATATCTAATTAACTAATAATCTATTGTTATCGCTTATGATCGCTCGCTACGCTGCTCTGGTTTTTCGTTCTCCTCGCAAAAAAGCTGCGTCGAACGAAAAACCACCCGCTGCTTCGCTCGCTTGCGTCTGTCGCGGAGCGCGGGCTGTGCGCTGGCCTGGTGGAGCATTCAGTGTTCCTCTTTGCGAGTGCTCGCAGCAAAGAGGGTTCTGAATGCGCTTCAGGAAGAGCCCGCATAAGCGGAGCGACAGGGAGCGGTGATTCATTTTAATACGGATTTGATCAAGTTGTCATCTGCGACGTTCGGGAGGGTGACGCGGAGGCCGGGGGTGCGGGCCATTTCGCGGCGGATGGCCTCCATGGCTCCTTCGTTGCGGGCCCAGCTGCGGCGGGCGATGCCGTTGTTTACGTCCCAGAAGAGCATCTCGCGGATGTGGCGGGCGCTGTCGTCGGAGCCGTCGATTACCATGCCGAAGCCGCCGTTGATGACTTCGCCCCAGCCTACGCCGCCTCCGTTATGGATCGAGACCCATGTGGCACCGCGGAAGCCGTCGCCGATGACGTTCTGGACGGCCATGTCGGCCGTGAACTGCGAGCCGTCATAGATGTTAGAGGTCTCACGGAACGGGGAATCGGTGCCGGAGACGTCGTGGTGGTCGCGGCCGAGCACGATGGGCGCCGTGATCTCTCCCTTGCGGATGGCCTCGTTAAAGGCCAGCGCAATCTTCGTGCGGCCTTCACAGTCGGCGTAGAGGATGCGCGCCTGGGAACCCACGACGAGGTGGTTGCGGCCCGCCTCCTCGATCCAGCGCACGTTGTCGAGCATCTGGCCGCGGATGGAATCCGGCGCCGTGGCGGCGCATTCGCGCAGCACTTTCACCGCCAGTGCATCGGTTCTGGCCAGGTCGGCCGGATCCTGGCTCATGCACACCCAGCGGAACGGGCCGAACCCGTAGTCGAAATAGAACGGGCCCATGATGTCCTGCACATAGGACGGATAGCGGAAGCCGCCGTCGGGCTTCAGGATGTCGGCGCCTGCCCGCGCACTCTGCAGCAGGAAGGCGTTGCCATAGTCGAAGAAATACATCCCCTTGGCGGCCAAGGCGTTGATGGCAGCGACCTGCCGGCGCAACGAGGCCTGCACGGCCTCCTTGAAAAGATCCGGCTCTTCGGCCATCATGCGCTGTGATTCTTCAAAACTGTAGCCCACGGGATAGTAGCCGCCCGCCCACGGGTTGTGCAGCGAGGTCTGGTCGGAGCCCAAATCCACGTGCATGTTCTCCGCGGCCAGCCGCTCCCACAAGTCTACCACGTTGCCCACGTATGCCAGTGAGACGACTTCCTTGGCTGCCACGGCCTGGCGGATGCGCGGCAGCAGTTCGTCCAGGCTCTCGTGGAGCTCATCCACCCAGCCCTGGTCGAAGCGCTTGTGAGCCGCCAGCGGATTGATTTCCGCCGTGACGCTCACCACGCCCGCAATGTTGCCCGCTTTCGGCTGGGCGCCCGACATGCCGCCGAGGCCCGCCGTTACGAAGAGCACGCCGCCGCGGTCGTCGCCGTTGAGGCCGCGTTTGCGCAGCTGCATGCGTGCCGCGTTCATCACCGTGATGGTGGTGCCGTGCACGATGCCCTGTGGGCCGATATACATATAGGAACCGGCCGTCATCTGTCCGTACTGGCTGACACCCAGCGCATTGAATTTCTCCCAATGGTCGGGTTTGGAGTAGTTCGGAATCACCATGCCGTTGGTCACGATTACGCGTGGGGCATCCTTGTGCGAGGGGAACAGGCCCATCGGGAAGCCGGAATACATGGCGAGCGTCTGCTCCTCGGTCATCGTGGCCAGATATTGCATGGCCAGGCGGTATTGCGCCCAGTTCTGGAACACGGCGCCGTTGCCGCCGTAGGTGATCAGTTCGTGCGGATGCTGCGCTACGCGCGGGTCCAGGTTGTTCTGGATCATGGCCATGATGGCCGCGGCCTGCTTGCAGCGCGCAGGATACTCGTCGATCGGCCGGGCGTACATATCGTATGTCGGGCGGAACCGGTACATGTAGATGCGGCCATAGGTCTCAAGTTCGTGCGCGAATTCCGGCGCAAGCACCGCGTGGTGCTTGGGCGGGAAGTACCGCAGCGCGTTCTTCAGCGCCAGCGCCTTCTCCTCGCGGGAAAGGATATCCTTGCGCTTGGGCGCATGGCTGACACCGGTATCGTAAGGCCGGGGTTCCGGAAGTATATCCGGAATGCCGGCGAGGATATCTTCTTGGAATGCGTTCATGGCTGCCTATCCGTTGATGTGACCGTTCACGGCTTCAAGGACTTGCGTTTCCAGCGCTTCGGCTTCGTGGAGGATTTCGGCGGCGCGGGCGATGAGGGGCTGGGCGGGGGCGGGGTCCTTCAGGCCGGAGGCATTGATGCGGACGTTCAGTTCGGCACCGCGGCAGGCGGCGCGGGCGGCCAGGGCGGCCACGCCGGCGTCCGAGGCTGAGGCGGGATTGCCATTTTGGGCCATTTCGAGGGCCAGCGGCAGGGCTTTCAGCGAGGCTTCCATCGTCTTCAAGGGCACGGAAGCCGCGTACAAAGTCGCTTCTTCGATGGCGGTGGCCCGGGCGGCCTTTTCCTCCTCGGTGCCCTTGGGCATGCCGAAGCAGGCCATGATCCTGTCGAATGCGGCGGTATCCTCGTCCACGAGGTCGAGCAGTTCCTGCATCAGCGTCTGGCCGCGCTCCGCTACGTCGGAGAATTCTTTCCAGCGGTCGTCCCAGCCGCGCTTGTGTGCAGACAGGTTGGCCACCATGGTGCCGAGGGCTGCGGCGAGCGCGCCCATGTAGGCGGAGATGGAACCGCCGCCCGGGGCGGGCGACTCGGAGGCTGTTTCGCGGGCGAAGCCTTCCGCCGTCATGCGTACGAGGCGATGCTTGCGGGCTTCTTCCTCAGGGTCCTCCATCAGGAATTCAATGACTTTCTCTTTCGGGTCGAACGGCCGCAGGTCGTCGAGCGACATCGACTTGACGGCGATCTTCAGGATCTCGCTCTCGTCGATGCCGAGGGATCGCTGCTGCTTCGTGAGATAGAACTTGCCGGCCTCGAGCAACACGCGTTTGGGTACCAGACCCACGATCTCGGCGCCGGTCACGCGCAGGCCGCGGGCCGCGGCGGCGCGGGACACTTCTTCGTAGGCCACATGCAGCGGCGTAGCGTCGATGTCGGTGATGTTCATGGAAACTTGGGCGATGCCATATTCGTCGATATACCAGCCGATGGCCTTGCAGCCCTTCAGCGTGCCGGGAATCCAGATCTGCTGGCCCTTCTCGTCCTTGAGCAGCTTGCCGGTGAGCGAGCCGCCCTCGCGGGCCTTGCGGCCTTTCTCGCGCACGTCGAAGGCGATGGCCATGGCGCGGCGGGTGGAGGTGGTGTTGAGGTTGTAGTTCACCGCCACGAGGAAATTGCGGGCGCCGATGTTGGTGGCCCCGCAGCGGGCCACGATGTCGTTGTAGGTATCGGGGCCGAAATCGGGCCGCCGGGCCGGGTCGGCGATCTTCTCGGGCAGCGCCTCGTATTCGCCGGCGCGGCAGACCGCCAGGTTCTTGCGCTCCGGCTTGTAGGCGGACGCCTCGTAGCAGTAGCAGGGGATGCCCAGCTCGTTGTACAGCCGTTTCGCGAGGTCGCGGGCCAGTTCGGCGCACTCCTCGAGCGTGATGCCCGCCACGGGGATGAGCGGGAGCACATCGGTCGCGCCCGAGCGGGGATGGGCCCCGTGGTGCTGGCGCATATCGATGAGTTCCTGGGCCTTGGCGGCGCCGCGGAAGGCGGCTTCGCACACGGGCGCAGGCTCGCCGACGAACGTGACGACGGTGCGGTTCGTGGCCACGCCGGGGTCGACGTCGAGGACCTTGACGCCCTCTACGCTGGCGATGGCTGCCACGATGCTGTCAATAACGGATCTATCGCGCCCTTCACTGTAGTTGGGGACGCATTCTACGATTTGTTTCATATAGGAAGGATTAAAAGTGTCAACGGTTGGGGGCTATTGCGCGAAACTGGCAAAATATCCGGCGAACAGCACGTTCGTCACCAGGTAGCCGATGATCGTCGAAACGGTCACGCAGATCAGGCCCGGCATCATGAAACTGTGGTTGAGCAGGTATTTGCCGATGACCGTGGTGCCGGACCGGTCGAAGTTGACCGTGGCGATGTCGGACGGGTAGTTCGGGATGAAGAAATAGCCGTAGACGCTGGGCAGCACGCCGAGCAGCACGGGGCCCGCGATGCCGAGCTCGTAGGCCAGCGGCAGCATGGCCACGACCACGGCGCCCTGCGAGTTGATGAGCACCGATACGACGAAGAACACCAGTGCGATGGCCCAGGGATAGCTTGTCACCAGGCCGGTGAGCATGGCTTTCATCTCGTCCATATAGTTGCCGAAGTACGTGTCGGCCAGCCAGGCGATGCCGTAGATAGCCACCACGGCCACCATGCCCGACTGCCATACGGCGCCGGCCACGGCTTTCTTGGGCGATGCCTTGCAGAACATGATATTGGCGGCGGCCGCCATGAGCATGATGATCTGGATGCAGATGTTCATCTTCGGCAGCTCGATGGCCTGGGCCACGGTACGGCCGTCGGCGGTATGGATCATCTGGCAGAAAGCGAAGCCCACGATGATCAGCAGTGATCCCAGAAAAACGAACACAGAAGCCTTGGCTTCCTTGGTGATGACTTTGTCGAGGGTGGTGGCGGTGTTGCCGTACATGAACTGGTACTGTTCCGGGTCGGATTTGCGGCGCAGGAAGTCCGGGTCCTTGTCGAGGTCCTTGCCGCGCTTGTAGGAGGCCAGGGCGGCACACATCAGGCCGCAAAGGCAGGCGGGGATGGTAACCATCAGCACCTGCGGGATCGTGACCATGTAGCCGTTGGCATTGGAGATCGTGACGAAGGCCACGACCGCTGCGGCGATGGGGGAGCAGGTGATGCCCACCTGCGAGGCGATGGACGACACGGCGCAGGGGCGCTCGGGCCGGATGTTCTTCTTGAGGGCGATGTCGCAGATGATCGGCATCACGGTATAGACCACATGGCCGGTTCCTACGAGTACGGTGAGGAAGAAGGTCACCAGCGGGCCGAGGAACGTGATATGCTCCGGATGCTTGCGGAGCATCTTTTCGGCGATCTGGATCATCCAGTCCATACCGCCTGATGCCTGGAGGGTGCCGGCGCAGGTGACGGCGGCGATGATGATGTAGATGACGTCGGTGGGCGGTGTGCCGGGCTTCAGGCCGAAGCCGAAGACCAGGATGGCCAGGCCGATGCCCGAGATGGCGCCGAGGGCCAGGCTGCCGTAGCGGGAGCCCACGTAGAGGGCGGCCAGCACGATCAGCAGCTCGATAATCATGGTGAAGGTCATGGTGTGTCCGGTTAAGTCTGGTAATTCTTTCAAAGATAGCATTTTTTCGCTACCTTTGCAAGGAATCGATATCAAAAAGGAACCTTATGGCAACAAAAAGTAATACGCCCACGGCTCATATCGGCGCTCCGTACGGCGCCATCGCGAAAACCGTGCTGATGGGGGGCGACCCGCTCCGCGCGAAGTTTTATGCGGAGCGTTTTCTGGAGAATCCCGTCCTGTTCAACAATGTACGCGGGATGCTGGGCTACACGGGTACGTACAAAGGCCGTCCGGTGAGCGTCATGGGGCACGGCATGGGCATTCCTTCCATTGGTATATATACTTGGGAACTCTACAATTTCTATGACGTGGATACCATCATCCGCGTCGGTTCCGCGGGTGCCTACGATCCCGACCTGAAACTGGGTGACCTGGTCCTGGCGCAGGGCGCCTGCACGAATTCCCATTATGGCGACCAGTTCGAGTTGCCGGGCACCTTTGCTCCCATCGCGGACTTTGATCTGTTGCGCCGTGCCGCCGAATCCTGCGAACGGTTCGGTTATCGATACAAGGTGGGCAACATCCTCTCCTCCGATGCCTTCTACAACCAGCACTCTCATTTGGAAAACTGGATGAAGATGGGTGTCTTGGCGGTAGAAATGGAGGCTTCCGCCCTCTACATGAACGCCGCCTTCGCCAAGAAGAAAGCATTGGTCATCTGCACCATCTCCGATCACGTCCTCACCGGTGAAGAAACCACCCCCGAAGAGCGCGAAACCACCTTCACCCACATGACCGACGTCGCCCTCTCGTTGATTTAAGCCTTCTGCGTCTTGTACTTGTCGCTCTTCGATGTAACGCGCTTCCGCTCAGATGTCGAAAAAGGAAGCCAACCCGGTCGCTTGACGGCGAACTCCTCCTTATACGGGCCCGAGGGCCCGTAACGTTCGTCGAACATGCGCCGTCATGCAAGCACCGCTCCCTGCACAGGCCCGCCCACGTTCCTTTTTCGCCAATTCGCTCCAGCGTCGTTACATCTCGAGCGCCCGCACAAGCCTAAAGGCAGATGTTTTCTTCGGCCGCTAATAAGTCCGCATCAGCGGACCGCCGGAGGCCGGTACTTTGCTAAACCCGACTCAAGAACGCACTAATCCCCGCATTAGCAAAGTACTAAGGCCGGGAGACGCGGGGGTTGGGGCGGAGCCCCAGTAACTCAATTGACAACACCTGACGCGCTTGATTGCGATTCAGCTAAAGGCTGATGATTCTCTTCGGCCGCTAACAAGTCCGCATCAGCGGACCGCCGGAGGCCGGTACTTTGCTAAACCCAACTCATGGACGTACAAGCCCCAGCATTAGCAAAGTACTAAGGCCGGGAGGCGCGGGGGTTGGGGCGGAGCCCCAGTAACTAATGGTCGGCGTTAGCGACCGAGAGGCCGACGGCGTACATGAGGCGGACGTGGGCGAGGGTGCCGGCGAAGTCCCAGTCGGGGCGGTATTCGTCGGAGGGTTTGTGGTACCAGTCGGAGCGGGGGTACTTGTTCGGGTGGGACGGGTCGACGAGGTCCTTGCCGAATTCGATGACGACGGCGGGGACGCCTCGTTTGACGAAGTTGAAGTGGTCGGAACGGAAGAACCAGCCGTCGGAGTTGTCGTCGTTCCATACTACGTAGCGCCCTTGCGCGCCGGCAGCGGCCACGATGTAATTATCCAGCTCGCTTTTGCCGCCGCCCAGCACCATGACGTCATACGTCAGCGGCTCCGGAGCGATGCAGTCGAAGTTGATGCAGGCGGCCGTCTTGTCCATCGGGAAGACGGGGTGCTCGCAGTAGAATTCCGAACCGAAGAGACCGCTTTCTTCCAGCGTGGGAATCAGGAAGAGCATCGAACGGCGGGGCCGTTCGGGCAGGGAGGCGTATTTCTTGGCCAGCAGCAGTACCGCGGCCATGCCGGAACCGTTGTCTGAGGCGCCGTTGTAGATGCAGTCGCCTGTCTCGTCAGGCTTCCCGAAACCGAAATGGTCCCAGTGTGCGCTGAAGACCACCGCCTCGTCTTTCAAGTCCGTGCCCGGCAGGACGCCGGCCACGTTGCAGGTCTCCTGGATCACGTAAGTCACGTCCAGAGCGGCATGGCATTTCGCTTTCAGTACGAACGACTGGAAGCCCGGCTTTTTGGCCGCGGCCAGGGCCGCCTCGAAATCCGCACCGGCCGCCCCGAAGATCTTGCGGCAGCCATCCTCGTGGAGCCATCCCTTAAAGGCAAGGGCATCAGCGTTTTCCGTAGTTGCGTCGTAGAGCGACAGGTTGTTGCCCGTGTGGTTGGTGGCCACGTTCCAGCCGTAGCTGGCAGCCGCTGTGTTGTGCAGCACCAGGCAGCCGGCCGCGCCGTGGCGAAGCGCTTCCTCGAATTTGTAGGTCCAGCGGCCGTAGTAGGTCATGTTCCTTCCCTGGAACATCGCAGGGTCGTAGAACCCCGGGTCGTTGACCATGGCAATGACGATCTTGCCCCGCACGTCGACGCCAGCATAATCGTCCCAATTGAATTCCGGCGCTACGATGCCGAAGCCGCAGAAAACGAATTCCGCAGCCGGGATGTCCACCTTGTCGGTCTTGCGCGCGGTCCAGACCACGAAATCTTCCGGGTAGAGCAGGTCGGCTTTTTTGCGGCCTTTGACGCGCCACTTGCCCCCGAAGGGCCGGTTGACAGTGGAGATGGTCATGACCTTCTGGAAGTAAGTGTCACCGAAGGCGGGCTCCAGACCGATGCTGCGCATCTCGCCAGCGAGGTAGTCGAGGGTCTTGGTCTCATAGGGGGTCATGGGCATCCGGCCACCGAAATCATCGGAACCGAGGGTCTGGATCCAGTGGCGGAGGAGCGCCTCATCATCGGCGGGATGGCATACGGCCTGTCCGGCTGCCGGCGCGGCTGTCAGGGCCAGTGCCAGCAGAAGCAGTGGGATATACGTCTTCAAGGCTTATAACTTTTGCGTGAAAAACTTCAGGTTATCGCGGCACGGCTTCAACTCGCCTGCCTCAATGCGGTGGATGACCTTCACGACCATGTCGTTCATCGGAGTGGGGACGCCCACCTCACGGCCGGCGTTGCAAACGACGCCGTTGAGGGCGTCCACTTCGCAGCGCTTGCCCTTTTCGATATCCTGCAGCATGCTGGCTTTCAGACGCATGTGCTTGCGCATGGTCAGCGGCAGGATATTGTAGGAGAACCATTTTTTGACTGGATTCTTGTAATCCAGCAACTGAACGACATCCTTGCCCTGCACCGGCTCGAAACGGATTTTGGCCTTTTCGCAGACGTCGATGCACTCCTTGATGAGCAGCTGGACGATGGGGCGTGTGTCGTGCGGCTTGATGACTTCGCCGAACGTGCAGCCGAGCGCCGTGCTCAGGCCGGAGAAGGAAGCGTTAATCAGCAACTTGGTCCAGCGGGTGCCGATGAAGTTGTCTTCCACCGTCACGGGGCCCATGAGCTCCAGCAACTCCTTGACATCTTTCAGGTGCCGGTTGGGGAAAGGGGAGAGCGAACCGAGCTGGAAGGTAAGGCTGTCAGGCGCGCTGGTGAGCTCGCTAACACCCGGCTCCTGCATGGTGGCACCCCAGGCGCAGGTGCAGCCCAGCACGTGGTCGGCGCCGACGATGTGGCTGATGAGAATTTCGGGGATACCGTTCTGGAGCGATACGATCACGCCGTCGGGGGTCAGGTAGTGAACCAGAAAACGGACGATCTGCTCGTTTTCCATCTGCTTGGTCAGCAGGATGATGATGTTGTAGGTGCCATTCATCTCCTCGGGGGTGAAGGCCCGCACGGGCTGGACGAAGTCGACGGAGCCCGTCACGTGGGCGCCTTTCTCGCGCAACGCGGCAATGTGGGCTTGATTGCGGTTGAGCAGGTCAATCTGCCCGCCGTTTTTGGTGATGAATGCGCCGAGGATGGTTCCCATCGATCCGGCACCGTAAATAGCTGCTCTCATAGGGTACTGCCAATTTCCTACAATTCTACAAAAGTACAAAAAAATCAGAAAAATGCGTAACTTTATTGTTCGAAACTTCAACTTTCGACAGACCCATGACTTTCCGAATCCTCCTGCTGGCCTCGTTGCTGCTGACTTGGACCGCCGCCCACGCGTCCGATACGCTGTATGTGCGTGAGAAACAAGTGCCTGTCCTGATCGAACGCGAAGACAATGTCCTGTTCGAGCTGAAACTCTCTTCGGACGGGTGGTCGTCGCTGGATGAAATCGTTCTCGATTTCGGCCCCCGGACGAAGTTGCGGCACATCCGTTCTGTCAAGCTGTATTACGCCGGCACAGAAACGCGTACGTCCCGACGGGAGGCTTTCCATCCCGTGGAATACATTTCCTCGATGGATCCCGGCCACACACTGAAGGCCAACCCGTCGTATTCCGTGCTGAAGGCGAAGGTGCGCCGGCCCGGTACCCGTGTCGTGCTGAAAGCGGACCAGCCGCTGTTTCCCGGTACCAACTATTTCTGGATCAGCGTGGAGATGAAACATCGGAAGGCCCGGCTGCACGACGTGATTACTGCCCGGGTGAGCGGGGCCACGCTCACCGACGACCTGATGCTGGACGGGCCGCGGGAAAAGCGTCCCGCGATCCTGTCGTACGTCTCGCCGGAAGGCATCTTGCACCGCATGGGCGTGGGCGTGCGCAAGGCAGGTGACGACGGCAGCAAGGCTTACCGCATCCCGGGGCTGGTGACCACGAAGAAGGGGACGCTGCTGGCCGTCTATGACATCCGTTACAATGGCGCCAAAGACCTGCAGGAGCATATCGACATCGGCCTGAGCCGCTCGACGGATGGCGGCCGCACCTGGCAGCGGATGCGGCGCCCCATCTCCTATGGAGAAGCAGGCGGCCTGCCGTCCGCCCAGAACGGGGCGGGGGACCCCGCCATCCTCATCGACCGGGAAACGGGCGATGCCTGGATCGCCTCGATCTGGGCGCATGGGATGGGCCGTGGAACCGCGTGGTGGAGCACTGTGCCGGGCCTTTCGCCCGACTATACGGCGCAACTGGTCCTGAGCCGCAGCACGGATGACGGCCGCACCTGGAGCGCGCCGGTAAGTGTGACGCCGCAACTGAAAGATTCCGCCTGGGCCTTCTTCTTCGAAGGACCGGGCCGCGGCATCACCACCTCCGACGGCACGCTGGTCTTCGCCATGCAGTATACCGACTTCGACGCCGGCCGTACGCCCCATGCCGGCATCCTCTACAGCCGCGACCACGGCCGCACATGGCAGCGCCACGCCGCCGCGAAAGACTCCGTGACAGAGGCGCAGGTGGCCGAGCTGTCCGACGGCACGCTGATGCTCAACATGCGCGACAACCGGGGCGGCTTCCGCTCCGTAGCCACGACGCGCGACCTGGGCCGAACCTGGACGGAGCACCCGTCCTCGCGCAGTGCGCTTCGCGAGCCGGTGTGCATGGCCTCGCTCATCGCCGTGAAAGCCGACGAGAACGTGCTGGGGCGTCACATTCTCCTTTTCTCGAATCCAGATACGGTGGACGGCCGCAACCACATCACCATCAAGGCGTCACTCGACGACGGTCTGACCTGGAAGCCGGTCAACCAGGTGCTGCTCGATGAAGACGAGGGGTGGGGCTATTCGTGCCTGACGATGATCGATCCCGAAACGGTGGGCATCCTCTACGAGTCGTCGGCGGCCCACATCACGTTCCAGGCGGTTCCGCTACGGGATATCGTCAACGAGTGACGCAGACAACGGTATCGATGTCTTCAATGTCCGCCTGCGGAATCGTGACAGTCAGGAAGCCATCTTTCGAGAGGTCGTAGGCCAAAGGTGCGCCGGATAGGAGCGACACCGCGCCCTTGCGGGCTGGTTTCGTGCCAGCCGGCAGCGGAACGACCAGTTTGCATACGCCGTCGCGGACGGGCAGGGCTTCCGGCGTCAGCACATGCAGGAACAGCGTGCCTTTGTTTTGGGTGGTCACGCCCCAGGGCTGCTCCGGAATCACCGTCGAAGTGGTGCCGTCGACCGAGGTGGCATGGCCGCGCATCCATGCGCCGATGCCCGCCAGGCGGTCGAGCGATTGCGGTGGCAACTCGCCGTTGGGCTGGGGGCCGATGTTCAGCAGCAGGTTGGAATTCTTGGCCGCCGCCCGTACCAGCAAGTGTACCAGCTCTTTCACGCTCTTGTACCAAGGGTCCGCGATGCGGTAGCCCCAGGCGCTGTTCATCGTCTCGCACATCTCCAGCGGCAGCGCGCTGATGGTGGATTGCCCCGACATGCCCGCCTTGTTCTCACCCGGCAGGTCGCGCTCGAACATCTGGAAATCTTCCCCTTCGATGGGCGCCCTGTGGTGGTTGTTGCCGATCAGAAGCGCCGGCTTCAGGCCATGGATGTAGGCGTAGAATTCCGGCATCCGCCAGTCGAATGTCGGATCGTCCTCGTGGTCCCAGATGCCGTCGAACCACAGCGCCGACAGGTTGGGATACTGCGTGATGAGCTCGCGCACCTGGTCCTTCATGAACTGGAAGTAATGCGCATAGTCCTGCCGGTCGCCCTTGCGGCCCGTCTTGTGCCCGGTGTTCCCCACGGGATAATCTTCCCGGACCCAGTCGACCAGGGAGTAGTAGAGATGGTAGTCGAGCCCTTCCGCTGCGCAGGCGGCGGCCAGCTCACCCACGATGTCGCGCCGTAACGGCGTTGCGTCCATGATGTCGTAGTCGGATGCGGCCGTCGGGAACATCGAGAAACCGTCGTGGTGGCGGGATGTCAGTGTTACATAGCCCGCACCGGCATCCTTGAAGGCGCGTGCCCAGGCCATGGCGTCGTACTTCGCGGGGCAGAAGCTCTGGGCTGCGACCGCGTAGTCGTCCTTGTTCAGCCCGGCGGTCTGGAGATACCACTCGCCCTGTGCGTAGGCAGCGTAGATGCCCCAGTGCAGGAAGATGCCCAGGCGATGCTGCTGGAAGGCTTCACGGGCCTGCAGGTTTTCGGGCGTGGGGGTATAGGATTGGGCGGCGGCGGGGAGGCTCAGCACCAGCGCGGCCAGGAGCGGAAGGAATCGTTTCATGTTTCTGGCATTCATTTTGACAAATATACGAATTATCTGTAACTTTGGGATATGAAACGGACTACTCTCTTTGGCGCGCTTGCCGGCATCCTGCTGCTGATGCTGGCCGTCGCCCCGGTCGCGGCCCAGCCGCGCGCCGCCCTGATGGGCGATTCGATCACGGAACTGTGGCTCAAACTCCACCCGGACTTCTTCACCGCCAACAACCTGACCGGCTGCGGCATCAGCGGGCAGGTGAGCGGGCAGATGCTGGAACGCTTCGAAAAAGATGTCATCGAAAAGCATCCGGCCATCGCCGTCATCAACGCCGGTACCAACGACATCGCGGAGAACAAAGGAGCCTACGACGAGGATGTGACTTTCGGCAACATCGTGGCCATGGCCGAAATGGCCCGGCGCAACGGCATCCGGCCCGTCCTGACGTCCGTGCTGCCCGCCGCCGCCTTCCGCTGGCGCCCGTCCGTGACCGACGCCCCCGAGAAAATCGCCTCGCTGAACGCCCGCATCCAGGCCTACGCACTGGAAAACGACATCCCGTACGTCAACTACTATGCGGCGATGGTGACCCTTGGCCGCGCCCTGGACAGCGCCTACTCGAAAGACGGCGTCCATCCCACCTCCGAGGGCTACGATGTGATGGAGCCGCTGCTGCTCCGGACGCTCGATTCCATGAAATAGTTCCCAGCCAAGCCTTAATCTATGAAAAACCTATTCTTTGTCTTGTGCCTGGCGACGGTTTTCGTGTCTGGTTGCAAGAAAGACAAGGGCGGGCAGCCAACTGTCCTGCCGGGTGACGAGCCCTCCATCGAGGTCGTCACTGCGCCCGCTCCGGCGCAGGACGGGATTCGGCGGGAGGATTTCCCGTTCGACCAGTTGTTCGAAATCCTGTCCTCCTTCGGCGGCAACATCATGACCGTCCAGTTTGCGCCGCAAAGCGTGAAAGACCAGATCCGCCCCGAACTCCAGGAATACTACAAGGGTTACCGCGAATTCAATGGCAATGCCTGCAACCTGCTCGCTTACACCTTCTTCAATGACGGATGTACCGACGGGATGAACATGGGTTGCTGGAAATACGACGCCGACGGCCATATCCTGGTGCTGATTGCCGAGGAAGGCGGCTGCGACGTCTGCTCGACCAAGTACATCCGGGCATACGACTACGATCCGGCTACGAAGAACGCCCACGAGGTGGACATCCCGCTCGAGCCGGCGCCGCAATACGAGGATTTCAACGACATCATCCGGCTGGCTGGCGCCGACAACATCCCTTCTGTGCGGAAGGCGATGCGCGAGCGCCGCTACAATTACATCTTTTCGCCTGAAGGTTTGACGGTGCAGCTCAACACCACGGACGAGTATGAAGTGGCCGGCAGCTGCGGTTTCGACCTGTTCTATCGCTGGAACGGCAGTGCGTTCGTCCGCGACGAATCGGTGCCCTTCCAGTGCATCAACGGCGAAGGCTTCGCGCTGATCAAGCTGGGCGAACCAATGCCCGACATGAATGTCGGCGGCGACAAACAGGGCTATGACATCCGCTATTCGGAGGGTGGTGACCTCTGGCTCGTCGACCGCGGCGGCCAGCGGGTGCTGGAAGTCCAGATGGAGGACGGCAAGGTATACTCCATCGAAGTGTTCGATCCCCGCTACAGCCTGCAGGGCGCATTCTTCTGGGACGGCCGCGGCCGTGTGGCCGTGGGGAGCCGCATCGGCGACTATTTCGACTTTACGAAAGAAGGGGCCCCCGAGGTCCAGATCTACAGCGACGGGACCGTGGAGGTCGTCGTCGAGAACTTTGACGCCCGCATCGGGCTGCGCACCGGGAAAGACGATCCCCGCAACAATCCCGCCGCCACTATCCAATCGATTCTCATTTCCAAAATCAATCCTTAGACGACCATGTTGATCGCACTCAAACTGCTGGGGTCCATTGCCCTGCTCATGTACGGCATGAAAGTGATGAGCGAGGCGCTCCAGAAAATGGCGGGCCCGCAGCTCCGACACCTGCTCGGCGCCATGACCACCAACCGTTTCATGGGCGTGGTGACCGGCGCACTGGTCACTGTAGCTGTCCAGTCTTCGGCGGCTACTACGGTGATGACCGTGTCGTTCGTCAACGCCGCCCTGCTGACCCTCTCACAGGCCATTTCCATCATCATGGGCGCCAACATCGGTACGACGCTGTCGGCGTGGATCATGTCGGCCGGTTTCTCGTTCGACGTTACCAACCTCGTCTGGCCGGTCTTCCTGCTCGCCATCATCCTGATCCAGTTGGGCAAGCACCGCTATCTGGGTGATTTCCTGTTCGGTCTTTCGTTCCTGCTCTTCGCCCTGGGCATGCTCCGCATCACGGGCGTCGAGATGGACCTGGCACACAACGAGTCCGTCGTCCGCTTCTTCGACTCGTTTGACTCGGGCAACTACCTGACGATCCTGTTGTTCCTGCTGGTCGGTACGATCCTGACCTTCATTGCCCAGTCATCCGCGGCCATCATGGCCATCACGATGGTGCTCTGTTCGACGGGCGTCATCGACATCTTCCAGGGCATCGCGCTGGTTATGGGTGAAAACATCGGTACGACGCTCACCGCCAACATCGCCGCGATGTCGGCCAATACGCAGGCCCGGCGCGCTGCGGCCGCCCACCTGTTCTTCAACGTGTTCGGCGTAGTCTGGATCCTGTGCTGCTTCTACCCGTTCGTGCGGCTGGTATGCCGCATCGTGGGCATGGATCCCACCGCCGAGACGCAGGATCCGGCGCTGCTCACGTTCGCACTGGCTACCTTCCACACGGCCTTCAACGTGACCAACACCTTGATTCTCATCTGGTTCATTCCACAGATCGAAAAGCTTGTCTGCCGCGTCATCAAGCCGAAGCAGTCCGAGGAGGATGAGGAGTTCAGGCTCAAGTTTATCCGTGGCGGTCTGATGAAGACGCCGGAAATCTCCGTGTTGCAGGCCCAGAAGGAGATCGCCGTGTTCGGGGAGCGCATGATGCGCATGTCGAGCATGGTGAAGGACCTCTACAAGACGACCGACGAGGCGGAATTCGAGAAGCTTTTCGAGCGCATCAAGAAATACGAGCAGATCAGCGACAACATGGAGAACGAGATCGGCAAGTATCTCGGCCAGGTGGGCGACGCGCACTTGAGCGACGACACCAAGGAGAAGATCCGCGCCATGCTCCGCCAGATTGGCGAGCTCGAAAGTATTGGCGATGCCGGCTTCAATATGGCCCGCATCCTGCGCCGCAAGTTCGACGCGAAGATTGACTTCACGGTCAAGCAGGAAACGGGTATCCGCCAGATGCTGGCCCTCGTCCAGGAGGCAGGCGCCCGGATGCTGGAGATGCTCAACGGCCGCCGCGAAGACTTCGACTTCAGGCCCTCCGAAGAAATCGAGAAGAACATCGATGTCTGCCGTGAGACCCTCAAGGAGCAGAACCTCCGCGACCTCGACGCCAAGGAATACAGCTACGACAGCGGCAGCATCTATATGGACCTGGTGAACGAGGCCGAAAAAGCCGGCGACTACATCATCAACGTTGTGGAAGCCCGCCTGGGCACTTCCCACAGGCTCTCCGAATAAGCGAAGCCCGGTTGATGGATATAAAAAGGGGGCAGCCGTCTGGCTGCCCCCTTTATTTCAGAGTTGCTGGTGGTTAAGCCTGTTCGATGGCACCCATCGGGCAGACGCCGGCGCAGGTTCCGCAGTCGACGCAAGCGTTGGGGTCGATCTTGTAGATGTCACCGGCGGAGATGGCTCCGACCGGGCATTCGTCGATGCAGGTACCGCAAGCAGCGCAGTTTTCAGTGATTTTGTAAGCCATTTTTATAAAAGTTTAAGTGTGTTGTTGCAAATCGCAGACAAAGATAATACCAAAAAATGGTCTTTCCCAATCAATAGCCGAAAATTTCTTCGGTCGATACCTGGCGGATCGTTCCGTAGTTGAGCAGGCCCTTGAGGTCCATGTCGCTCGTGCGGCCCACGATGCCGTAGGAATGCGGTTTGCCTTTCACGTACTGCTGCTGGAACTTCACCACGTCGTCGAGCGTCAGGGCGGGGACCTTCTCGTAGATGACCTTGTTCAGGTCGTAGTCGAGGCCGCGGCGCTTGGCGTTGAGGTAAGCCGTCAGCACGCGGCTGCGCACGGTGCGGGCGGTACGGATGTTGGAGAGCAGCGATTCCTTGGCGATGTCGAAGGCGTTCTCGGACACCGGCATGTCGTTGATGATCTCGTCGAAGGCCGACAGGGCGTCAATCAACTTGTCGTTCTGCGTGCCGATGGAGAAGGAGAACACCGACGGGTGGTCGAGGTCGGCCGGGATGGAATAGTTGGCGCGGGCGCTGTAGGCCAGGCCGCGGGCCTCACGCATCTCCTGGAAGACGATGGAGTTCATGCCGCCGCCGAAATACTCGTTGTAGAGGGTGATGATCGGGGTCATCTCCACGCTGAACGGCAGTTCCGTGTTGTAGTAGCCCGTCAGGTTGAGCTGGTTGGCGTCGTACTGGGCCAGGACCACGTTGTCGCTGACGGTGTGCAGGTAGGCGTAGGGGTTGCCCTGGACCACCGGCTTGAGCTGCTCAGGCACGTTGTGGAGGCGGTTGATGGTCTCCACGGCCTGGTCCTCGGCGAGGGGACCGTAATAGAGCACTTCATGCTCGTTGCTGAAGAGGCTGTGGATCTTCTCGAGCAGGGCTTCGTCGGTGAGCTTCATCAGGGCGGCGGAAGGAACCACGTTGGTGTTCGGGTTCTTCGGGCCGTAGAGCGCGTAGGACGAGATGCGCGAAGCGTTGCTGCGCTGGTCGAGCTTGGCGTTGCGGCGCTCGTACAGAGTGTTGGCCTTGAGCATCTGCAGGGCCTCGGGGTTGGCTTTCGCGTGGGCGATGACCTTCTCGGCGAGCTGCATGGCTTCTTCCATGTTCTCGGCCAGGCCGGTGATCGAGACGGACGTGCGCTCGCCACCGCAGTTGACGCTCATGCTGCAGGCCATGCGGTAGAAGGCTTTCTGCACTTCCTCGGGCGTCATGTCATCGGTGCCCAGGTAGCTGAGGTAGTTGGCGGCGAAGGGCATCACGTTGTCGGCGTAGCTGCCGGTTTCAAAGAGATACTGGAGCTCGAAGAGGCCGTTGGTCACGTTCTGCTTGTAGAGCACGGGGATGCCGCTCTTGGCTTCGAGGACCGACATGTCCTTCTGGAAGTCGACGAACACAGGCTCGATGTCCTTGACGTCCGATGCCTGGATTTCCTGCAGGAACTTGCTGGCCACGTCACGGTTCATCATGATCGGGGTGATGGCCGGCTTGGCGATGCGGGTGTCGGTGGGGTCACGCTGTTCGAGCTTGTTGATCTGCACGTAGTTGTCCTTGAAGTGCTCGTTGGCGAAGGCCACGACGTCGTCCTTGGTGATCTTCTCCAACTCGTCGATGTTGTGGATGAAATCCGACCACTCGATGTCGTTGATGAAGCAGTTCACCTCGGCGCGGACCATGGCACGCGACATTTCGAGCATGCGCATGAACATGAACTTCTCGTTGTTGATGATGGCCTTCAGCAGGTCTTCGTCGAATTCGCCCTTCTTCACCTTGTCGATCTCTTCCAGCGCGATGGCCTTGACCTGCTCGAGGCTCTGGCCCTGCAGCGGCTCGGCCATGATCAGGAAGGCGGAATAGTCGGCCATCGTCTCGGACATGGACATCATGCCGAGGGTCTTCTGCTGCTGGTTCACGTCGAGGTCGATCAGGCCGGCCTTGCCGTTGGTGAGGATGGAGCTGATCAGGTCGATGTAGCGGGCCTCAGGGCTGTTGGCGCCCGGGAAACGCCAGGCGAGCAGCAGGCTGGGGGATTCCAGGCCGAGGACGTCCTTCACGATCGGGGCGGCGATGGGATCTTCGGGCTCGAATTCCATCTTCTTGAGGTCCTTGTTGGGCTTCATGGGACCGAAATACTTGTCGATGACCTTGATGGCCTGGTCCGGGTCGAAGTCACCCACGAGGCAGACGGCCATGTTGTTGGGCACGTACCACTGGTCGTGGTATTTCTTCACGTTGGTGATCGACGGGTTCTTGAGGTGGTCGCCCCAGCCGATGACCGGCGTGTGGTACGGGTGCTTCGGGAAGAGGGCGGCGAAAGCGGCCTCGGAGACTTTCTCCTGGTCCATGACCGCGTACATGTTGTACTCCTCGTAGATGGTCTCCAGCTCGGTGTGGAAGCCGCGGAGCACGCAGTTCTCGAAACGGTCGGCCTGGATCTTGGCCCAGTTCTCCAGCTGGTTCGACGGGATGTTCTCGGTGTAGCAGGTCACGTCGGTGCTGGTGTAGGCGTTGGTGCCGCGTCCGCCGATGGCGGCCATGGCCTTGTCGTATTCGTTGGGGATGAAGATCTTGGAGGCTTCATACGAGATCGAGTCGATCTGGTGGTAGATGGCCTTGCGCTCCTCCGGGTCGGTGGTCTTGCGGTAGACCTCGAAGAGTTCTTCGATCTGGTTGAGCAGCGGCTCCTCGGCGGCGTAGTCCTGGGTACCGAGCTGCTTGGTGCCCTTGAACATCAGGTGCTCAAAGTAGTGGGCCAGGCCCGTGGTCTCCTGCGGGTCGTTCTTGCTGCCGACCTTCACGGCCACATGCGCGTCGATGCGCGGCTCGTCCTGGTTGACGATCATGTAGACTTTCAGGCCGTTGTCCAGTGTGTAAATGCGGGCGTTCGTAGGGTCGCCCTCGACGGTCTCGTACTTGTACTTGCTGCAGCCGGTGGTGGCGAGCAGGGCGAGAACCGCCAGAAACATCAGGGAAATGCGTTTCATGATATTTTGACAGTAAAAAATGGTTGGCTTGATTTATGTAATTTTGGGCAAAAGTAATCAAACAAATGGTATATTTGCAAATTAATTGGGAATAATGAAAAGAACCGTCATACTGTTGTCCGCGCTCCTGCTCTCTTTTACGGGGCTTTATGCCCAGGAGGAATCCTTTCTGAAGGAGGCGGACGTCATCCGATTCGACAAGAAAGTCCATGACTTCGGCGACGTGCTGATGGCCGAAGGCCCCGTGAGCTGCATCTTTACCTTTACGAATATCGGCAAGCAGCCCCTCGTGATCCACAACGTCATCTCGTCGTGCGGCTGCACCACGCCGGAGTGGACCCGTGAGCCGGTACGGCCCGGCGCCACGGGAACCATCCAGGCCACGTTCAGCAACGACCAGGGCCCGTATCCGTTCGAAAAGACGCTCACCGTCTATGTCGGCGTGGGCGCTTCCAGCCTCGACCGGCCGGTGGTGCTGCGCCTGCGGGGCGTCGCCCATGAAAAGAAGAAGGATCTCGATGAACTGTTCACGACCCACATCGGCCCGCTGGGGCTCCGGAAGGTGGAGACGTCCATCGGCTACATCGACCAGGGCGTCGTGAAGTCCGACCAGCTCCAGGTGGCGAACCTCTCGAAGAGCGAGCTGGCCGTTGAGGCTGTGGAAGTCTCGCCCGGCCTCACCGTGACCGTCACCCCGAACCCGATCCCGGCCCGCAGCATGGCACGTCTCAGCTACGCCGTCAATCCTGCCGCGATGGGCGGCACGGCGTGGGGAAAGCAGCGCTACACGGCATCCTTCCGCCTGGCTGGCAAGACCTATCCCGACAAGCTGACCATCACGGGCGTCATCAAGGACAATTTCGAGCGCCTCTCCAAGAGCGAGGTGGACCAGGCCGCCGTGCCGGTCGTGGACCGCAGCTATTTTGAATTCGGCGAAGTAAAGAAGGGACGCGTGGTGAACGCGACCTATACCATTCGCAACAAAGGCAAGAACCCGCTGGTGATCCACCATATCGACGGCACGGCCTCCGTCGTGCAGACGCAGCTGCCGCTGACCATCAAGCCCGGCGGCAAGGCCGATGTGAAGGTGACCCTCGACACGGGCAAGCTCGAATACGTCGGGGAGGTGATCGAAGTGCTGTCGGTCATCACCAACGCCCCCTCCAAACCCATCATGAACCTATTCATCACAGGAAACGTCCTATAACCACATGGCCATCGACAAATCGCACCAGGGAGATTTCTTCGACGACTACAAGAACGAAGACACGAGCCTGATCATCAACGACGGGGTGAAGCAGCCCCCGATCATCAACCCCTATCTGAAGCGCGTTTTCAAGAAGCGGCCCGCCATCAAGACGGTCGACGAATACATGGAAGGCATCGAGCGCGGCGACACGACCGTGCTGAGCCAGGCCATCACACTTGTGGAAAGCTACCTGCCCGAGCATCGCGCCGTGGCGCAGCAGATCATCCAGCGCTGCCAGGCCCTCTCCAATGAGAAGCAGACCATGCGCATCGGCATCACGGGTGTGCCGGGTGCCGGCAAGAGCACCTTCATCGAGGCATTCGGCTCGTATCTCACCTCGGAGGGACACAAGCTCGCCGTGCTGGCCATCGACCCGAGCTCCGAGAAGAGCAAGGGCAGCATCCTGGGCGACAAGACGCGCATGGAGACCCTGTGTAACGATCCCAACGCGTTCATCCGCCCCAGCCCGAGTGCCGGTTCGCTGGGCGGCGTGGCGCGCAAGACCCGCGAGACCATCCTCCTCTGCGAGGCAGCGGGTTTTGACGTGGTGTTCATCGAGACGGTGGGCGTGGGGCAGAGCGAGACGGCGGTCCACTCGATGAGCGACTTTTTCCTGCTGCTGATGCTCTCCGGCGCGGGTGACGACCTGCAGGGTATCAAGCGCGGCATCATGGAGATGTCCGACCTGATTGCCATCACGAAGGCAGACGGCACCAACGTGGAGAAGGCCCAGATGGCGCGGGCGCTGTACGCCAATGCGCTGCACCTGTTCCCGCCCACGGAGTCGGGCTGGACGCCTACGGCGGTCACTTCCTCGGCCGTTACCAAGGAAGGCCTCCCGGAGATCCTGAAGATGATTGAAGATTACTTTGCGTTGGTGAAGGGGAACGGTTTCTACCTGAAAAAGCGGCGCGAACAGGCCCGTTACTGGATGTACGAGAGCATCAACGAGAGCCTGAAAAATATGTTCTACGAAGACGAGCGCATCGAGAAACTGATGCCCGAATACGAGGAGGCGGTGCTCAGGGGCGACTTGGAATCGTTCTCCGCGGCCACGGAACTGATTGAGAAATACCAGAAAAAACTGTAAGAAAGAGATATGGCAAACCTATTGAAGATGCTGTTCGGTTCGAAGGCGGACCGCGACATCAAGCAGATCACTCCCACCCTGAAACTCGTGCTGGCGGCCTACGACCGCCTCGACAAACTGAGCGACGATGACCTGCGTGCCGAGAGTGCGGCCCTGCGCGAGAAAGTGCGCGCCTACACGGCGGCCGAGGAAGAAAAGGTGGCGGCAATCCGCGAGCAGCTCACCGATCCGGAAATGGAAGTCTCCCGCAAGGAGAAACTGGCCACCGAGCTGGACGAGCTGGTGAAAACCATCGACAAGAAGATTGAAGAGATATTGAACGAGGTGCTCCCCGAAGCCTTCGCCATCGTGAAATCGACGGCGCGCCGCTTCAAGGAGAACGAGCGCATCCGCGTGAAGGCCACCGATTTCGACCGCAACCTGAGCACGAACCACGACTTCGTGAACATCGACGGCGACTACGCCATCTGGCGCAACAGCTGGATGGCCGGCGGCAATACCATCACTTGGGATATGGTACACTACGACGTGCAGCTGATCGGCGGCATCGTCCTGCACCAGGGCAAGATCGCCGAGATGGCCACCGGTGAAGGCAAGACCCTCGTGGCTACGCTGCCGGTGTTCCTCAACGCACTGGCCGGCAAGGGCGTGCACGTGGTGACCGTCAACGACTACCTGTCGAAACGAGACTCCGAGTGGATGGGCCCGCTCTACATGTTCCATGGCTTGAGCGTGGACTGCATCGACAAGCACCAGCCCAGCACCGACGCGCGCCGCAACGCTTACCAGGCCGACATCACCTTCGGTACCAACAACGAGTTCGGTTTCGACTACCTGAGGGACAACATGGCCATCAACCCGAAGGACCTGGTGCAGCGCAAGCACCACTTCGCCATCGTCGACGAGGTGGACTCCGTGCTCATCGACGACGCCCGTACGCCGCTCATCATTTCCGGTCCTGTGGAACGGGCGGGGGACGCCACGTTCATCGAGTACAAGCCCTACGTGGAGCGCCTGTACAACGCACAGAAGAATTTCATCAACCAGACCCTCAACGAGGCCAAGAAGCTCATTGCCGCAGGCGAGATCAACGACAAGGGCGAGATCCTGCTCCTGAGGGCCCACAAGGGACTCCCGAAATATCCGCCGCTGATCAAGTACCTCAGCGAGCCGGGCATCAAGCAGATCCTGCAGAATGCCGAGAGCAAGATCATCCGCGCCGCGTTCCAGGACAAGGACGTCGAGCAGCGCGTCGTGACCAATGAACTGTATTTCGTCATCGACGAGCAGCAGCGCTCCGTGGAGCTCACCGACAAGGGCAACGAAGTGCTGGCCGAGGCCGTGGGCGACAAGGATTTCTTCCTGATGCCGCGCCTGGGTGATGAGGTGGCCGTCATCGAGAAGGGGGAGGGAACCCCCGAGGAGAAGCAGCGCCGCAAGGACGAGCTCTACGCCAACTATTCGCTCAAGGCAGAACGCATGCACACCGTGGACCAGTTGCTGAAGGCGTACGCCATGTTCGCCAAGGACGTGGACTACGTGATCATCGACGGCAAGATCAAGATCGTCGATGAGGGTACCGGCCGTATCATGGAGGGCCGCCGCTGGAGCGATGGCCTGCACCAGGCCGTGGAGGCCAAGGAGAACGTGAAGGTGGAAGCGGCTACGCAGACCTTCGCCACCATCACCCTGCAGAACTATTTCCGCATGTACCACAAGCTCTCCGGCATGACCGGTACGGCCGAGACGGAGGCCAAGGAGTTCTGGGACATCTACAAGCTCGACGTGGTGGTGATCCCGACCAACCGGCCGGTGATCCGCCAGGACCTTAACGACCTGATCTACAAGACCAAGAAGGGAAAATACGCAGCGGTCATCGAGAAGATCCAGGAATACATCTCGCAGGGGCGCCCGGTGCTGGTGGGTACCACGTCCGTGGAGATATCCGAATTGCTGAGCCGCATGCTGAAGTTGCGCGGCATCAAGCACCAGGTGCTGAACGCCAAGCAGCACGCGCGTGAGGCCGAAATCGTGGCACATGCGGGTGAACCGGCGACCGTGACCATCGCCACCAACATGGCCGGTCGTGGTACCGATATCAAATTGACGCCGGAAGTCAAGGAGGCGGGCGGTCTGGCCATCATCGGCACGGAACGGCACGACAGCCGCCGCGTGGACCGGCAGCTCCGCGGCCGAAGCGGCCGTCAGGGCGATCCGGGCAGTTCCATTTTCTACGTGTCGCTGGAAGACGACCTGATGCGTATCTTCGGCAGCGAGCGCATCTCGAACATCGTGGACCGCATGGGCATGGCGGAGAACGAGGCGCTGGAGGCGTCCATGCTCTCGGGTGCCATCGAGCGGGCGCAGCGCAAGGTCGAGGAGAACGACTTCGGCACCCGCAAGCGGCTGGTGGACTACGATGACGTGATGAACAACCAGCGCGAGGTGGTTTACACCAAGCGCCGCAACGCCCTCACGGGTGAGCGCATCGATGTGGACGTGCTGAACATGGCCACGGACTACTGCGAGATGTTCGTGGACCAGAACAAGGACCTCGACTACGACAGTTTCTGTGAGGAGCTTCGCCAGACCTTGTCGGTGGAGCCGGAATTCGACGAGAAGTTCTACGAGAAGTCGAACCGTGCGCAGCTGACCGAGGCGTTGCAGAAAACGCTGCAGGAAGTGCAGCAGCGGCGTTTCGATGCGCTCGTGGAGCGGGCCTGGCCGATCATCAAATATGTGTACGAGACCAAGCGCATGTTCTACCAGAACATCGCCATCCCGGTCTCGGACGGCAAGCTGGTGTACACCATCCTGATCGACCTGAAGAAGGCCTATGAGTCGAAGGGTCGCGAGGTGGTGCGTGCCGTCGAGAAGACGGTGACGCTCCGGGTGATCGACGATTACTGGAAGGACCATCTGCGCGACATGGATGACCTGAAGCAGTCGGTACAGAACGCGGCCTACGAGCAGAAAGACCCGATCGTGATCTACAAGACGGAGAGCTACAATCTCTTCATCACGATGCTGGAGAACCTGAACAAGGACGTGCTGGCGTTCCTGCTTCGCGCCCAGATCTATCTGCGCCAGGAGCAGCAGCCGGAAGACGTCGTGACGGAAGGCCACGAGAAGCGTTCCGACATGAGCCGCATGCAGACGAGCCGTCCCGACCTGCTGACCAACAGTTCGGAACAGAAATCCAACGCCCCGGTCCACGTCGAGAAGAAAGTCGGCCGCAACGATCCCTGCCCCTGCGGCAGCGGTAAGAAATTCAAGAATTGTCACGGTAGAGAAGCATAATATGAAATATGATGTGATCGTCATCGGCGCGGGCCCGGGAGGGTACGTGGCCGCCATCCGGGCTGCACAGCTCGGGTTCAATACAGCGGTTGTCGAACGCAGTGAATTGGGGGGCATCTGTCTCAACTGGGGCTGCATCCCTACGAAAGCACTGCTCAAGAGCGCGCAGGCGCTGCACTATGCCGAGCGGGGCGCGGAGTATGGTTTTGCCGCCGAGAACGTGGCACCGGATCTGGCTGCCATCGTGGCACGCAGCCGCGGGGTGTCCGCGACCATGAACAAGGGCGTGGAGTACCTGTTCAAGAAGAACAAGGTGACGGTCATCAAGGGCAGCGGCAAGGTGCTCGCCGGAAAGAAGGTCGAAGTCACGAAACTCGACGGCGTCGAAGTGTTTGAAGCCGACCACATCATCCTCGCCACAGGTTCGCGTCCGGCCGAGCTGCCGTTCGCGCCCATCGACGGCGAGAAGATCTGGTGCTACTACCAGGCCCTTGTCCCGGAGACGCTCCCGAAGTCGCTGGCCGTCATCGGCAGCGGTGCCATCGGCAGCGAGTTCGCCTTCTTCTATCGCTCACTGGGCGTGGATGTTACGATCATCGAATTCATGGACCGCGTGTTGCCGATCGAGGACGATGACACCTGCGCGCAGGTGAGCCGCAGTTTCCGCAAGATGGGCATCAAGGTGATGGTTTCGTCGGCGGTCCAGAAGGTCAATTCCACGGGGGACATCTGCCGCCTTACCGTTCAGACCAAGAAGGGTGAGGAGATCGTTGAGGCCGAGAAAGTGCTTTCCGCCGTCGGCGTCCGTCCGAACACCGAAGGCCTGGGCCTGGAGGCGCTCGGCATTGAGCTCAATCGCGGCAAAGTCCCTGTGGACAAGAACTATAAGACATCGGTCGACGGCCTCTACGCCATCGGCGACATCATCGCCACGCCGGCGCTCGCGCATGTAGCCTCTGCTGAGGCCATCTGCTGCGTCGAGTCCATCGCCGGCCTGCATCCGGCCCCCGTGAACTACGACAACGTGCCGGGTTGCACCTACATTACGCCCGAAGTGGCCTCCACGGGCATGACCGAGCGCAAGGCCAAGGAGTTGGGCATCGAATACAAGGTGGGCAAGTTCCCGTTCACGGCCTCCGGCAAGGCCACGGCCGCCGGTGCCCGCGACGGCTTCGTCAAACTGGTGGTCGACGCAGCGACTGACAAGGTCCTCGGCGCCCACCTCGTGGGTGACAACGTCTCCGAAATGATCGGCGGCATCGTCGCCGCCCGCAACCTCGGCATCACGGCCAAACAACTCGCCGCCTCCATGTTCCCGCATCCGACCATGTCGGAAGCCCTCATGGAAGCCGCCGCCGCGGTTCACGGCGAAGCCATCCACATTTAGCGGATGGTGCGGCGGATGTTGTAGCGGTTGCGTTCGGTGGCGTTGCGGGCGATCATTTCGCCGAGGAAGCCGGTGAGGAAGAGTTGGGCGCCGAGGATGACGGCCACGAGCGCCAGGAAGAAGAGCGGCTGGTCGGCCACGGGGCGGAACGGCGCGCCATGGGACTGGGCGATGAGTTTGGCCACGATGAGCCAGACGGCCAGGACGGCGCCGACGAGGAAGATCAGCGTGCCGATAGCACCGAACAGGTGCATCGGCTTCTTGCCGAATTTCTGGAGGAACCAGATGGAGAGCAGGTCGAGGAAACCGTGGATGAATCGGTTCATGCCGAATTTGCTCTTGCCATATTTGCGCGCCTGGTGGTGCACCACCTTTTCTCCGATCTTGTCGAAGCCCGCCTGCTTGGCGAGGTAGGGGATGAAGCGGTGCATCTCGCCGTAGACCTCGATGTTCTTGACGACCTCGTTGCGATAGGCTTTCAGGCCGCAGTTCATGTCGTGCAGCTTGATGCCCGTGACTTTGCGGGCCGTGGCGTTGTAGAGTTTCGACGGCAGGTTCTTCGTGGCTACATTGTCGTAGCGTTTCTTCTTCCAGCCGGAGACCAGGTCGTAGCACTCTTCGTGGATCATCCGCATCATTTCGGGAATTTCCTCCGGATTGTCCTGCAGGTCGGCGTCCATCGTCACGACGATGTCGCCCTGGGCGGCTTCAAAGCCACAGTAGAGCGCGGCCGATTTGCCGTAGTTGCGGCGGAAGCCGATGGCCCGGATGCGGGGATACTGCTTCGAGAGTTCCTCGATCACCTCCCAGGAATGGTCGCGGCTGCCGTCGTCGACCATGATGATTTCATAATCCAGGTTGTGCGGCGCGAGCGCCTTGTCGATCCAGGCGACCAGTTCGCGGAGCGATTCTTCTTCGTTGTAGAGCGATATGACGATCGAAAGGTCCATAGGCTAGAAATTGAATTCGTCCTCGTCGCGGTTCTGCTTCATCTCATCGTCGGAGAATACGCTCTTGCGGGCGCCCGAACGGGAGAGGATGGCGCTGAAAACCAGGCCGAGCAGCAAGCACCAGAAGAAGGTGGTGATGCAGTTGATCTGCGCGTAGTTGTCTTCCATCTTCAGCAGCATGTCTTCCACGCCGTCGGGCAGGGCAGCACCCATCTGGTTGAAGGTCTCATAAGTCTGCTCGATGGCCTGGGCGGCCGTGTCGGGGAAGAGGTATTGGTAGAGGACGAATGTCCATACGGCGCAGATGATGGAGGAACAGAGACAAACGAGCAGGCCATAGGAGAAAGTGGAGGGTTCTTCCGGGTGGGCGATGCCGTAGCGCTTCATGATGACGTTCAGCAGCCAGATGCTGCCGCCCAGTTTGAGCGCCCACAGCAGAATGCCGAGGAACGTGCTTTCCGTCAGGAGGGTCAGCGTCACGATGACGACCGAGACGGCTGCCAGGATGAGGCCGTCCTTGGCTGCAAGGCTCCATTTCGAGGTAGTGGGGGTGGTTGTCTGTTCCAAAATCAATGAAATTTAAAAGTTTAATCATGCAAAGATACAAAATAATTGTGTAAATTTGCAGGCTTAGTTGAAAATCAAAAATCAATTGTAATGATCAAGATCACATTTCCCGACGGCAACGTCAAAGAGTTCGAGAAGGGCACGACCGCTTATCAGATTGCGATGAGCATCAGCCCCCGGCTCGCGAACGATGTATTGTGTGCATCGGTAAACGACCAGGTTTACGACCTCGAACGCCCCATCCTTGAGGATGCAACCCTGAAACTCCACAAATGGGAAGACCGCGAGGCGAAAGCCACCTTCTGGCACTCTTCGAGCCACCTGATGGCCGAGGCCCTCGAGGCCCTCTATCCCGGCGTCAAATTCGGCATCGGCCCATCCATCGAGAACGGATTCTACTACGATGTGGACCTGGGCGACCGCCAGCTGGTGGAGTCCGACCTCAAGCAGATTGAAGACAAGATGCTCGAACTGGCCCGCAGCGGAGAGAACTTCGTCCGTACCGACGTCTCCAAGGCCGACGCGCTCAAGAAATACACCGAAAAGGGCGACCAGTACAAGTGCGAACTGATCGGCGACCTGGCCGACGGCACCATTACCTTCTACCAGAACGGCGCCTTCACCGACCTGTGCCGCGGACCGCATCTCCGCAATACGTCCGTCATCAAGGCCGTCAAGCTCCTGAACATCGCCGGCGCTTATTGGCGCGGCGACGAGCACAACAAGCAGCTCACCCGCATTTACGGCATCACTTTCCCCAAGAAGAGCATGCTCGACGAATACCTGGTGCTGCTCGAGGAAGCCAAGAAACGCGACCACCGCAAGCTCGGCAAGGAGATGGAACTCTTCACCTTCTCGCCCAAGGTGGGCATGGGCCTGCCGCTCTGGCTCCCGAAGGGTGCCGCGCTGCGCGAGCGCCTGGAGCAGTTCCTGCGCAAGGTGCAGAAGGAATACGGCTACCTGCAGGTGATCACCCCGCATATCGGCAACAAGGAACTCTACATTACCTCCGGCCACTGGGCCAAGTATGGCAAGGACTCGTTCCGTCCCATCACCACGCCGCAGGAAGGGGAGGAGTACCTCCTCAAGCCGATGAACTGCCCGCACCACTGCGAGATCTACAAGTCGAAGCCCCGCTCGTACAGGGACCTGCCGCTGCGCTTCGCGGAATTCGGCACGGTGTACCGCTACGAGCAGAGCGGCGAGCTGCATGGCCTGACCCGCGTCCGCGGTTTCACGCAGGACGACGCACACCTCTTCTGCCGTCCCGACCAGCTAAAGGAGGAGTTCTGCAAGGTCATCGACATCGTGCTCTACATCTTCCGCACGCTGAAATTTGACAAGTTCACGGCCCAGGTTTCGCTGCGCGACAAGGTGGACCGCAGCAAGTACATCGGTTCCGACGAGAACTGGGAGAAGGCCGAAGCGGCTATCATCGAGGCGGCTGCCGAGAAAGGCCTGCCGACCGTGGTGGAATACGGCGAGGCCGCGTTCTACGGCCCGAAGCTCGACTTCATGGTGAAGGACGCCATCGGCCGCAGCTGGCAGCTGGGTACCATCCAGGTGGACTACAACCTGCCGGAGCGCTTCGAACTGGAATACGTGGGCGCCGACGACAAGCGTCACCGCCCGGTGATGATCCACCGCGCCCCCTTCGGCTCGATGGAGCGTTTCGTGGCCGTGCTGCTCGAGCATACCGGCGGCAAGCTGCCGCTCTGGCTGGCACCCGACCAGGTGTCGATACTCCCTGTGAGTGAAAAATTTAACGATTTTGCAAAAAAAGTTTGCGATTTGTTGAATAATTCCGAAATTCGCGCCTCCATTGACGATCGTAACGTCACGATTGGCAAGAAGATCCGTGAGAATGAGCTCAAGCGGATGCCTTTCTTGCTGATTGTCGGTGAGAAAGAGCAGGCAACTGACACAGTATCAGTGCGTAAGCAGGGTGGGGAAGACAAGGGCGTGATGAGCCTTGCGGCGTTTACGGAATACCTCAAGGGAGAAATTGAAAACGAACTTAAATAATTTGTTATTAACCATTTAACCAACAGGAGGACCAGACCATAGCAACGAACTACAGACCCCCGAAACCGAGACCGCAAGCCCCGCGCAAGCCGGATCAGCGCCTGCCGCAGAACCGGAAAGACAAGGACGACGGCCTGAGGATCAATGATGCCATCACCGCCCCGCGCGTCCGCGTGGTGGGCGACAACGTGCCCGAACAGGGCATTTATCCGCTCGCACAGGCGTTGAAGATGGCGGAAGAACGGGAAATGGATCTGGTGGAGATCGCTCCGAACTCCGATCCTCCCGTGTGCAAGATCCTCGACTACCAGAAATTCGTCTATCAGCAGAAAAAGAAGGCGAAGGAACAGAAGTCGAACGCATCCAAAGTGGTTATCAAGGAGATCCGTTTCGGCCCGCAGACCGACGAACACGATTTCCAGTTCAAGCTCAACCATGCCAAGAGCTTCCTGCAGGAAGGGTCGAAGGTCAAGGCCTACGTGTTCTTCCGCGGTCGCTCCATCCTCTTCTCCGAACAGGGCGAGAAGCTGCTGCTTCGCTTCGCCGTGGAGCTGGAGGAATATGGCAAGGCCGAGCAGATGCCCAAACTGGAAGGCAAGCGGATGATCATGATGATCGCCCCGCTGAAGAAGAAGTAACCAACACACTTTTTATATTAAACGTTATGCCTAAATTGAAGACCAACACCGGTTCGAAGAAGCGTTTCACGCTCACCGGTTCGGGTAAGATCAAGAGAAAACACGCTTATCACAGCCACATTCTCACCAAGAAGACGAAGAAGCAGAAAAGGAACCTGGATCATTTCGCCCTGATCGACAAGGCCGATGTGAGCCGCGTAAAAGCTTTGTTAGTCAAGTAATTCATTTATTGTAGAACCGGACGATCAGCCGAAAAGACCCCGCGAGCCGGGGCGCTGACGCCCAAAAAACCAATCTATTATGCCTAGAAGTGTTAACAGTGTCGCATCAAGGGCACGCCGCAAGAAGATTTTGAAGGAAACCCGCGGTAACTTCCTCGCCCGGAAAAACGTCTGGACCGTTGCGAAGAATACCTATGAGAAGGGTCTCACCTACGCGTACCGCGACCGCAAGACCAAGAAGCGCAATTTCCGCTCGCTTTGGATCACCCGCATCAACGCCGCTGCCCGCCAGCATGGGATGAATTACTCCCAGTTCATGGGCAAGCTGGCCCAGCAGAATGTGGGTCTGAACCGCAAGGTCCTCGCCGACCTCGCGATGAACAATCCGAAGGCTTTCGAAGCTATCGTCAATTCGGTAAAATAGCTCTGTGCCTTGAACGTCAAGGGAATAGATAGGAAATCTTGGGTGCGGTTCGCCATTTGGGCCGCACTTTATGTCGCTTGGATCGCCTGGCACGGAAACTGGTGGTGGCTCCTCGGGCTGCCCGTGATTTTCGAGTTCTGCGTGAGCCGGCGGCTGAAGGCGTGGTTTGAGAAGCTGGGCGCGAAGAGCCGTGGCCTCAAGACGGCGCTGGGCTGGGTGGATGCCCTGCTCTTTGCCGTGATCGTGGTCACGTTCATCAACGTCTTCTTCTTCCAGGCCTTCAAGATTCCTTCCTCCTCCATGGAGAGTTCCCTCCTGACGGGTGATTATCTCTTCGTCAGCAAGACGGCCTATGGCCCGAAGCTGCCGCAGACGCCGCTTTCCGTTCCTTTCGTCCACAACACCATGCCCAGTTCCGGCAAAGAGAGCTACTCCACCGCCCTGCAGTTCAAGTATAGGCGGATCAAGGGGTTCGGCCACGTCCAGCGTGACGACTACGTGGTCTTCTCGTTCCCGCACGGCGACACGGTGCTCTCCAAGGCTCCTGCCGAAGATTACTACGCACATGTGCGCATGACTTCGCGGGAGTACGCCGAGAAGATGTACGGGCCCATCAAGGTCCGTCCGGTGGACAAGAAGGACCACTACGTGAAGCGTTGCGTGGCGGTGGCGGGCGACACGCTCCGTGTCATTGATGGCCAGGTCTATGTGAACGGCCAGCCGCAGGAGTTGTTCCCGGGCATCCAGAACACGTACCGTGTGGTTACGGACGGTTCTGCCATCAACGGGGTGCTGCTGCGCGACATGGGGCTTAACCTGGGCGAGGTCTGGTTCAGCCAGACGCTGCCCGGTTATCCGGCCCTGCCGCTTACGGACGAGAGACTGGAAAAAGTGAAGGCTTTGGCCAACGTGGTGAGCGTCGATCAGAACGTCGATGTCTATCCGCCCGACTATCCCGACTCGGAGGAGATGTTGTTCCCCTTTGTGGCAACGGGTTGGACGCGCGACAATTACGGTCCGCTGTGGATTCCGGCAAAGGGGGAGTCCGTGGTGCTGACCTCCGACAACCTGCCGCTATACCGCCGCATCATCGAAGTCTATGAGGGCCATACCCTTGAGGAACTGGGTGAAGGTCGCTACCGCATCGACGGGGCAGAGACCGATTCCTATACCTTCGGGATGGACTACTACTTCATGATGGGCGACAACCGCCACAATTCCCTCGACTCACGGTACTGGGGATTCGTCCCCGAAGACCACATCGTGGGCAAGCCCCGGGTGATCTGGTGGTCGACCGACCCGAACCAGAAATTCCCCCGGAACATCCGCTGGCGGCGTTTGCTGAAGTTTTTGTAAATGAGAAATTTTATTTGGTTTTTTAATGAAAAATCAAGATATTTGCAGCCCCTTTGGAAAATAGAAATAAAAAATAGATAGACAATGGCACGAGTTTGTCAAGTTACCGGAAAGAAGAGAGTGATCGGAAACAACGTTTCCCACTCCAAGAGACGTACTAAACGCGAATTCGCCCCGAACCTCAAGACCAAACGTTTCTGGCTCGAAGAGGAACAGCGTTTCGTGACCCTGAAAGTGTCCTGCAAGGGTATGAAGACCATCTACAAGAACGGTCTGGCCGAAACCCTGAAGGAATCCCGTGAGAAAGGTTTGATCAACATCGTTTAATTTTTTACTGACATGGCAAAGAAAGGTAACAGAGTTCAGGTGATCCTTGAATGCACCGAGCAGAGAGAAAGCGGTGTTCCCGGCATCTCCCGGTATATCACGACCAAGAACAAGAAGAACACGAACGAGCGCCTCGAGCTGAAGAAGTACAATCCGTATCTGAAGCGCTACACGGTTCACAAAGAGATCAAGTAACACACTAACTTTATTATACTATGGCAAAGAAAGCGGTCGCAACGTTCTCCGGCGACAAATCCCAGCTGAAAAATGTGGTGAAGTGCATCAAGATGGTCAAGTCTGAGCGCACGGGTGCCTACGCGTTCCAAGAGGAACTCGTCCCTACCGACGAAGTAGCCGACTACTTCAAGAAATAATAAAGTAGGTTAAATGAAGAAAAAGAGGTTCGCAATGCGAACCTCTTTTTTTGTTGAAGGGCTCATAATAAAAGCAGAGAGGCTTGCAAGCCTCTCTGCTTTTATTATGAGCCACTTGGCAGACTCGGACTGCCGACCTGCGCGTTACGAATGCGCTGCTCTACCGACTGAGCTAAAGTGGCTGGATATTATTGCCCCGCGTTAAACTTGGGACTGCAAAAATAGTCAAAAGTATCAGATTGCAAAAATTTTTTAGCATATAACAGCATGAAAAAGGTATTATTCCTCGCGGCGGCCCTCATTATCGCTTTTACGGCCACCGCACAGCCGGAAGGCCAGGGCCCGCAGGGGCCTGGCGACAGACCGTTCCCTCCGAAGTTTGAGCAGCGCGATCCCGCGCAGGTGGCGCAGGAGCAGACCGACCAGCTCAATGAACTGGTGTCGCTGACGCCGAAGCAGTACAAGAAGATCTACAAGTTCAACAAGAAGATGGAGCAGCAGCGCCAGGACGAACTGGCGAACATGATGCCGCAGGGCAGGCCGGAAGGTTTTCCGGGCGGTCGTCCTGACTTTGGCGGTGAACGTCCGCCGATGGGGCAGGGGCGTCCCGATGGTATGGGCCCGGGTGGCATGGGTCCCGGCGGTCCGGGTGGAATGCCGCCGCGTGGCGACGGTCAGTTCCGCGGTCCGCGGAACCAGGACATGGAGAAGTTCATGGAGCAGCAACAGGAAAAGCGCGACAAGGAATATAGCAAGATCCTGACGCCCGAGCAATATCAACGCTGGAAAGCGGTCGAGACGGAGAAAGAGTTCCGTCGGCTGGCGGAATAAAGAGATGCCCGGTCAAGCCGGACATGACGTTCAGTCTGGTTATTTAAGCCTTATGACCCGCACGCCGTTCTGGGATTTGAGGGCGTTGAGGTGCTGGACCATCGGGGTCTTGTTGATGACGACTTTCTTGTCGGTGTAGGAGGCGTGGATGAAGGTCAGGGTGTCGCCTTCCCAGTAGGCGTAGGCCACGTGGGCTATGTCGAGGCCAGGGGTGGCACTGTTGAAGCCGATGATGTCGCCTGTCTTGATGTTCTTGAGGTACTTGGGCAGGTCGGCTTTCGGAATGTACCAATAGCCCCAGGTATTGAGGTTCTCCTCTACGGCCTTGATCTTCTCGACATTCTTTGGGCTGTCTTTCAGCTGCTTGTAGGAAGAAGCATGGGTCGTCATGTAGAAGAACTTCTGGTCGAGCGGGCTGCCGCCGCATTCGCGGCTCACTTCGCGGAAGATGCCCCGCATCTCGCCCTGGATGATCCATTCCGAGGTGTAGTGGATGCGGGAGGTGTAGCCGTCCACCTTCCCGTCGCGGTAGCGCAGCTTCCGCAGGTTGTCCAGATACTTTTCGAAGGTCGGTTCGGCTTCCTTGGCCGTCAGCGACATGGCCAGGCACATCTCCACGAAGAGGATACAATCGGTCTCGCGCGTGTTGACCGTCAGGCGTTCCGGCTCGATCTCCAGCGTGCCCGCCACGTAGGGCGTGCCGAGGAAATGCTTGGCCACCTTGATCACGAGCTCGCTCATCGGCTTTTCGCGGTCGGGGGCCAGCAGGGTCATCACTTCGTTGAAATTGTCCACGTCTTTCTGCGTGAAGCGCGCGTTGCCTTTCTCAAAGGCGGAAGCGCTGAAAAGAAGCCCGAACAGGGCGACGGAAAGTATGAGAATGCGTTTCATATTCAAAAAAAGGCAAGCCGGTAAGCCGGATTCTGTACCCCTTGCGGGGCTTCTGTCATTTCTCTGGTGCAGCCTACCCCTCGGCTCAGGCGAGCAGCCCTCAGGCGCCGATATATTTGGCCTTGCAGCCCTCCGGTGCGTACCCCGCGTACGTCGCCGCACGCGGTCGTGGGCTCTTGCCCCACGTTTTCACCCTTGCCGGCCCCGGAACAAGTCCGGGCCAAACCGGCGGTTGTTTTCTGTTACGCGCTCCATAAACTTTCACCTATCTGTGCTTTCCACAGGGAGGTGCTCTGTGCTGTCCGGACTTTCCTCACCGCTTGCGCGGCGCGACAGAATGGCTTGCCGGATGCAAAGGTACAAGAAAAATGGTTTGAACCGATATTTTTCGTACCTTTGTAACCCGTTAAAGAACTTAACGGACTATGAAAATCGGCTTCGACAACGACAAGTATCTGAAGATCCAATCAGAGAACATCAAGGAACGCATTGCACTTTTCGGGGACAAACTCTACATGGAATTCGGCGGCAAACTGTTCGACGATTTCCACGCCAGCCGCGTGCTGCCTGGCTTTGAACCCGACTCGAAATTCAAGATGCTGATGCAGCTCCGCGACGAGATGGAGATCATCATCGTGGTCTCGGCCGTCGACATCGAGAAGAACAAGGTCCGCAACGACCTGGGCATTACCTACGATGTGGACGTCCTTCGTCTGAGGGAGGAATTCGTGAGCCGTGGCATGATGGTCAATTCGGTGGTAATCACGCATTTCAACGGGCAGTCAAGCGCCACCGCCTTTCGGGCACGCCTCGAGAAGATGGGCATTAAGGCCTACTATCACTATATCATCGAAGGCTATCCGACCAACGTGGACCTGATCGCATCGGACGAAGGTTTCGGCAAGAATGACTACGTGGAGACCACCCGCCCGCTCGTGGTGGTGACCGCTCCCGGCCCTGGCAGCGGCAAGATGGCCGTGTGCCTGAGCCAGCTCTACAACGAGCGCAAGCGTGGCGTCAAGGCCGGTTACGCAAAGTTCGAGACCTTCCCGATCTGGAACCTCCCGCTTAAGCATCCCGTGAACATCGCCTACGAAGCGGCCACCGCCGACCTCGACGATGTGAACATGATTGACCCGTTCCACCTCGAAGCCTACGGCAAAATCGCCGTCAACTACAACCGCGACATCGAGATCTTCCCCGTGCTCGACGCACTCTTCACCCAGATCTACGGCAAGAACCCCTACAAGTCTCCTACCGACATGGGCGTCAATATGGTGGGCTTCTGCATCAGCGACGACGACGTGTGCCGCGAGGCGGCCAACAACGAGATCATCCGCCGCTACTACACGGGCCTGTGTAACCTGGCCGAAGGAGAAGGGAACGAAGAGGAAGTCAACAAGTTGACGCTGCTGCTCAAGCAGGCCAATCTGGCCGCGGAATACCGCCGCGTGACCGTGGCTGCCAAGCAGAAGGAAGCCAGCAGCGGCGAATACGCCGCCGCCATGGAACTCCCCGACGGCACGGTGATCACCGCTAAGCAGAGTTCGCTCCTCGGCCCGAGCGCGGCACTGATTTTGAACGCACTCAAGCATTTGGCCGGCATCCCGCATCCGGTCAAGCTGATTCCCGCCGAGATGATCGAACCGATCCAGAAGACGAAAGTGTCGTACCTGCACGGGCGCAACCCGCGCCTCCACACCGACGAAGTGCTGGTGGCCATCTCCATGCTGAGCCTGCAGGACGAAAACTGCCGCAAGGCCATCGACTGCCTGCCGCTGCTCCAGGGCTGCCAGGTCCACAGCACGGTGATGCTCACCGAGGTGGACCGCAAGACCTTCAAGAAGCTGGGCGTCGGCCTGACCTGCGAGCCCGTGAAGAAGCAGAGCAGCAGCTACCGCAAATACTCACTGCAATAAACCTGTCCCATGAAACTGCACCTGCGCAACCTCCTCGTCCTGTGCTGCCTGCTGGCCCTTCCGGCCTGCACGGCGCGCAGCCAGACCGTCAAGACTTACGGCTTCAAGGTGGAAGAGACGTTGCCGCACGATGCGGGCGCCTACACCCAGGGGCTGTTTTTCCACGACGGGGTGCTCTACGAATCCGCGGGCCAGTACGGCCAGTCGAATTTTCGGCAGGTGGACCTGAAGACCGGGCGTGTAGACCGGCGGCTGAACTTCGACCGCCGCTACTTCGCGGAGGGCTCCTGCGTGCTGAACGGGAAGTTGTACGTGCTGACCTGGCAGGAGAAAGAATGCTTTGTCTACGACTTCGCCAACTGGCAGAAACTCGGCTCCTTCCGTTACAACGGCGAGGGCTGGGGCCTGACCACCGACGGCAAGAGCCTGATCATGAGCAACGGTACCTCGGAGATTATCTTCCGAAATCCCGACACCTTCCAGCCGGAGCGCACCATCAGCGTGACGCTGCGCGGCCAGAAAGTGTCGTATCTCAATGAATTGGAATACATCAAGGGCGAAATCTGGGCGAACGTCTACGGCACCGACCAGATCGTCCGCATTGACCCGGCGACGGGCCAGGTGCGGAGCGTGATCAACCTGCGCGGTCTTCTGCCCGCCCAGTTGCGTTCCGGTACCGATGTGCTCAACGGCATCGCCGTGGACGCGAAGGGCAACATCTACGTGACCGGCAAGTATTGGCCGAAACTCTATCGTATCACCTTAGTCGAAAAGAAATAACCATGAGCAAAGAGAGTCTGATCGCCAGTCTGCGGACTGTTCCCGATTATCCCAAGCCCGGCATCAAGTTCTGGGACGTCACCACGCTGTTCAAGAATGCCGCCGCCTTCAAGGAGGTCGAGGATATCCTGTACGAGGAATACAAGGACAAGGGCATCACGAAAGTGGCTGGCATCGAAAGCCGCGGCTTCGTGATGGGCGCTGCGCTGGCTTCCCGCCTGGGAGCCGGTTTCGTGCTGATCCGCAAACCAGGCAAGCTTCCCTCCGAGACCATCGCACTCGAGTATGAGCTGGAATATGGCCGCGACAAGATCGAGATCCATACCGACGCCATCGAGCCGGACGACGTCGTCCTTGTGCATGACGACCTGCTGGCCACTGGCGGAACGGCCAACGCTGCCGTGAAACTGGTCCGTTTCTTCCATCCGAAGAAGGTGTATGCCAGCTTCATCATCTATCTGCAGGACTTCGGCAGCATCGAGCGATTCCCCAAGGAAGTACCGGTAACCACGGTGCTCAACCTGCGCGGATTTTAGGCCATGGGCGGCATCAGCGGCTACTTCGCCGGGCTCGACATCTGGGGCTGGCTGGAGATCCTGGCGATGATCGTGGGGATCTATTACGTGTACCTGGAGATAAGCAAATCGCGGCTGCTCTGGTACATCTGTATCCTGACGTCCATCCTCAACATCTTCGTGTACTGGCACAACAATTTTGTGTCGATGACGGTCATCCAGTTCTATTACATCGTGTTGGCCTTCTACGGCATCCACGCGTTCCGGGAAATCAAGGATGACGCCCAAGCCGAGGGCAAGGAGAATAAGGAGTCATCGGACAAAGAGGTGCTCATCCGTCGCTTCGATTGGAAAACGGGCGCCTGGACGCTGGCTATCGCCATTCCGGCTTATTTCGTGCTGGCCCACATCCTCAAGTCCTACGCCGACATCCACGGCACGGCCCTCTTCCCGAGCCAACCCTACTGGGACGCCTTCATCGCCGTGGGCAGCATGATCGGCACCTTCTTCCTCAGCAAGTCGTACATGTGCCAATGGTACATCTGGATCATCCTCGACACGATTACCGTCGGCGTCTTCATCTACAGCCGCATGTATTGGATGGCCCTGATGTACGTGGTCTACATCATCCTCGCCTTCTTCGGCATCCGCCATTGGCGGAAGTATGGGGTATACGTCGACTGATCCGGCCACAGAATGACGCTGGACAATCGTGGGGCCATTCTGTGGCCACAATTCAGACAAAAATGCCAGATTTCCGACCACAGAATGGCGGTGGTCTCCAGTAGAGCCATTCTGTGGCCAAGAATTAGATATGCCGGGCTGTCTGGATAATCGAATCGATATTTTGCATATATTTGTAGACTGAATCTAATTTTACGAAAGATATGCAACTGATAGCTGACAGCGGTTCCACCAAGGTTTCCTGGCGGGCCATTTGCGACGACGGGTCGGTCAAGTCGATCGAGACCGTGGGCATCAATCCGGTTTTCATGGAGGATGCCGATATCGAAAAGATACTGAACGAGAACCTGGTGCCGGAGGTCGGCAAGAAGGTCGACCAGATCTTCTTCTACGGAGCCGGTATGGTGGGCGGCGAGATTTCCGCCAAACTGGAGCGATGCTTCGGAAAAGTGTTCCCGGGATCGACCTGCGAGGCTGCGTCGGACGTGCTGGCGGCAGCCCGCGCCCTGTGCGGCCATAAGCCAGGCATCGCGTGCATCCTGGGCACCGGCTCGAACAGCTGCTTCTACGACGGGGAGGGGATTGCGCAGAACGTCCGTGCCGGCGGCTTCATCCTCGGCGACGAGGCCAGCGGCGCCTACCTGGGCAAGCGCCTGATCTCCGATTTCATCAAGGGCCTGCTTCCCCCGGCCATTGAGAACGAGTTTACCAAACGTTTCGGCCTCGATTACATGGCCATCGTCCAGAAGGTCTACCGCGAACCCATGCCGAGCCGCTTCCTGGCGTCATTCTCTCCGTTCATCAGCGAGTTCAAGAACCATCCCCACATGGCCAACCTGCTGAAGAGCAGCTTCGAGGAATTCCTGCGCCGGAACATCATCCACTACGACTACAAGAAATATCCGGTGAACTTCGTCGGCTCCATCGCCTTCTACTACAAGGATATCCTGGAGAAAGCCGTGAACGCCGCCGGCATGCGCATGGGCATCATCCTCAAAGGTCCCATCGACGGTTTGGTAGAATATCATAAAAACGTGAAATAATGAAGGTTACCGAACAGAGTTCGAACTATTCGAACCTCGACAAGATGAGCACGCGGGAGCTGCTCGAGAATATGAACCGGGAAGACAGGCATGTGCCCGAAGTGGTCGCTGAATGTATTCCGCAGATCGAGAAACTCGTGGACGGCATCGTCGAGCGCATGCGCCGCAACGGCCGCGTCTTTTACATGGGCGCCGGTACCAGCGGCCGCCTCGGCATCCTCGACGCCTCCGAGATCCCGCCGACGTATGGCGCACCCTACGACCTTTTCATCGGCCTGATGGCCGGTGGTGACAGCGCCATCCGCCGCGCTGCCGAGGGCGCCGAAGACAACAAGGAGCAGGGCTGGAAGGATATCGAGCCCTACCGCCCGACGAAAGACGACATCGTCATCGGCATCGCCGCTTCCGGCACCACGCCCTACGTGATCGGCGCCATTGAGGAAGCCCGCAAGCGGGGCCTGCTCACCGGCTGCATCACCTGCAACCCCGACGCCCCCGTGGCCGCCGCCGCCGAGATTCCCATCGTGGCCGTGGTCGGCCCCGAGTTCGTGACCGGCAGCACCCGCATGAAATCGGGTACGGCCCAGAAACTGATTCTCAACATGATCTCCACCTCCACGATGATCCGCCTGGGCCACGTGAAAGGCAACAAGATGGTCGACATGCAGCTCACCAATAAGAAACTGGTGGACCGCGGTACCAAGATGATCATGGACGAGACCGGCATCGAGGACTACGCCGAAGCCAAGGCCATGCTGCTGCACTACGGCTCCGTCCGCAACGCCGTGGATACGTACTTCGCCCAGAACCCCGACAAGCGCAAGTAACGCGCACTCCGCCGATGCTGCGCCGCAACTACGCCTCCGCACTGCTGGAAGAGGCTGTCGACCAGCTTGCTACGCTCCCGGGCGTCGGTCGCAGGACCGCGCTCCGGCTCGCGCTGCACCTGCTCGCACAGCCCCGCGAGAACGTGGAGCGCTTCGCCGGCGCATTCGTACACCTGCGCACGGACATCCACCACTGCCCGCATTGCGGCATGATCTCGGACGACGGCACCTGCCCCTTCTGCAGTGACCCGCGCCGCGACCATGGTGTGGTCTGCGTGGTGGAGAGCCTGCGCGATGTGCTCAGCATCGAACAGACCGACCAGTACAACGGCCTCTACCATGTCCTGGGCGGCATCATCTCGCCGATCGACGGCGTAGGCCCCGGCGACCTTCCCATCCGCGAACTGTGCGACCGCCTGGAAAAGGGCGACGTCCGCGAAGTCGTGCTGGCACTGAGTACCAGCATGGAAGGGGAGACCACCGCCTACTATCTCTATAAACAGATCGCCCGCTACGGCGTGAAAGTGACGGCCATCGCCCGCGGTGTGGGCTTTGGCGACGACCTGGAATATACCGACGAGCTGACCCTCGGGCGCTCGATCACCAACCGACAACCTTTTAACCCTTAACCTATGCGACACGAATTTCCCTTCGTCTGGTTCCTCGTGGCATTTGCCGCCTACACCGTGCTGCTGTTCCTGATCTCCTGGATCACGGCGCGCAAGGCCGGCTCGAACTCCTTCTTCTCCGGCGACAAGAAAGCCCCATGGCCCGTGGTGGCCTATGGCATGATCGGCGCCTCCATTTCGGGGGTGACCTTCATCTCCGTGCCGGGCAACGTCTGGGTTCAGAACTTCTTCTATATGCCCCTGGTGCTCGGCTTCGTGGGCGGCTACATCATCATCGCGAAGGTGCTGCTGCCCCTCTATTACAAGATGAACCTCACCTCGATCTATACGTATCTCGGGGAACGGTTCGGGCCGAAATCGCACAAGACCGGTACGACTGTTTTCATGGTGTCGCGTATCCTGGGCGCTGCCGTGCGCGTGTTCGTGGTGATTGTGGTGTTCTACGCATTCATGCCGCACAGCATGGTGGAGCGGACCTCGCCGCTGCTGGTGTTCGCGCTCATCACGGTGGTGTTCCTGGCGCTGCTTTACCTCTATACCTTCCGGGGCGGCGTGAAGACCATCATCTGGACCGACGTGCTGCAGACCACCTTCATGCTGTTGGCCGTGGGCATGACCATCTTCTACATCTGCCGCAACATGGGCTGGAGCTTCGGCCAGATGTTCTCGATCGTGGGGAATACGGTCAATGAGAACGCCGGCACAGTGGGCTGCGGCCACACTTTTACCAGCTGGTTCGACTGGGACTGGAGCCACGGAACCAACGCCATCAAGCAGTTTATTGCAGGCATCTTCGTGACTATCGCCATGACGGGCCTCGACCAGGCCATGATGCAGAAGAACCTGGCCTGCAAGGATATCAAGGCGGCGCAGAAGAACATGTACACCACCTCCATCATCATCGTGGTGGCGAACTTCTTCTTCCTGCTGATGGGTGCGCTGCTCTGCGTGTACGCCCAGCACCTGGGCGGTTTCGAAGCCCTGGGCATCAACAAGACCGACGAACTCTTCCCGACCATCGCCAGCCAGTATTTCGGCGTGGCGGCCGGCGTCTTCTTCCTGATCGGCCTGATCTCCGCCTCGTACCCGAGTGCGGGCGCGGCCATGACCTCGCTGACTACCAGTTTCTGCGTGGACTACCTGAACTTCAACGGCCGCAGCGATCTGAATGAAGCCCGCAAGGAAAACATCCGCAAGCTCGTGCATGCCGGCGTGGCCGTACTTTTCCTGATCATCATCGTGGTGCTCTTCGTCGTGAGCAATGACGCCGTGGTGAACCTCGTCTACAAGCTGGCCTCCTACACGTACGGCCCGCTCCTGGGCATGTTCTTCTTCGGTATCCTGACGAAGGTGAAGGTGCGCGACGGCGCCACGCCGTGGATCGCCATCGCCGCCCCGGTGCTCTGCCTGGTCTTCAACCTGGTGAGCAAAAAATACTGGGGCTTCGACCTGGGCTTCACCCTGCTGATCGTCAACGGCCTGCTTACGTTCCTCGGCATGTGGCTTTTCCGCGTGAAAAGAGCGTAAAACAATCTGGTGATTACTTTTTGGAACGTGGCCGCCCGTGGCCTATGAACGGGAGGGGCCCGAAGCGTAGCGGAGGGAGGGACGAGCAGCCTTGGCTGCGAAGGTGGAAAAAAGTAATCACCAGATTGTTTTAATCATCAATAATCCTTACCTTTGCAGGATATGGTGAGAATTGCAGCGATCAACTACTTGAACACGATTCCGTTCCTGTACGGACTGGAGGCCCGGATGGCCCCCGGCGAGATCGTCATGCAATACTGCACCCCTGCCGTTTCGGCCCAATTGATCCGGGAGGAAAAGGCTGACGTGGGCATCATGCCCGTGGGCGCCCTGAACGACCTCAAGGACCCCCATATTGTCTCAGACTTCTGCATCGGCGCCACCGGGCCCGTGGCCAGCGTGCTGGTGGTTTCCGGCCGCCCGATCGAGGAAGTGGACGAAATCCTGCTCGACGTGGACAGCCGCACCTCCGTGCTGCTGACCCGCTACCTGTGCCAGGAGAAATGGCATATCGCACCCCGTTTCACGCCTTTCGACTTCACGCGCGACGAGTTGCAGAAAGAGCGCTGCTACCTGCTCATCGGCGACAAGGCCCTGGCCTGGGGCGGAGGTTTCTGCTACCGCTACGACCTGGCCTCCGAATGGATCGCCCTCAAGGGGCTGCCCTTCGTGTTCGCGTGCTGGACGGCCGGCAAGCCGCTCAACCCTGCTTTCCTCGAAAAGTTCAACCAGGCCCTCGATTATGGCATTCACCATATCCCCGAGGCCATAGAAAAATACAATCATCAGTTTCCCAGGGAGTATGCCCAGCGATATCTGCGGGACAACATCTCCTTCGCCCTTGACAGCGAGAAGCGCGCCGGCCTGTCCGAGTTCCGGCGTGTGGCCCTGGAGAAGCTGACCCCTCGAGAATGTGTGTCGTAGCGCCCGCACCGGGCTGTTCACGGAAAAAAGACACACTTAAACTCGAGGAACATGATCAAGATCTTTTATAATCTCAACGGACAGGCAGAGGTCTCCGAAACGCTGGCGACCCTGAAGAAGATAACCCTGGAAGATGCGCTCTGGCTCGATCTCTTCAACCCGACGGGGGAGGAGAAACGGGCGGTGGAGTTGTTCCTGCATACCACCCTGCAGAGTCGCGCGCAGGCGGAGGAGATCGAGAGTTCATCCCGCTATTCGGAGACCTTCGACTCTATCTTCGCCAACACGAACTTCCTGATTCCGAGCGCCGAGAACTACACGATGGAGTCGGTCTCCTTCGTGCTGACCGGCCATACCATCACCTCCATCCGGCAGGTGCCCCTGCGCAGCTTCACTGACATCCAGCGGCGCATCCTCTTCAATTCGAAACTCTATCCCACGGGCTTCCACGTGCTGGTGGGTATCCTGGAGAACAGAATCGACCTCGACGCCGATATGATCGAGCTCATGTCGAAGGAGATCGGACAGTACAGCAAGCGCGTGAGTTTGGGCGAAGACGTCAACGAGGAATTCCTCTTGGACATCAACCAGTTGCAGGAGAACACCATGCTGGTGCGCGAGAACATCGTCGATAAGCAGCGCATGATCTCGAGCATCCTGCGCTCCGACAAGACGCCCGACGTAATCAACGGAAAGCTGGGCGTCCTGCTGAAAGACATCACGTCGCTCATCAACCACACTGATTTCAGTTTCGAACGCCTGGAGTACCTGCAGAATACCGTCCTGGGTCTCATCGACCTGGAGCAGAACAAAATCATGAAAATCTTCACGATGGTGTCCCTGCTGCTGATGCCGCCGACCCTTATCGCCAGCATCTATGGCATGAACATCCAGCTGCCGCTGGTGGGCGGCTTCTGGGATATCCTGATCGTGATAGGGGCCATGATGGTGATTGTGCTGCTGGTGTTCCTGTTCTTCCGTAGAAAGAAAATGATGTGACATGAAGAAGCCCGGCCTGTTCCTGTCGTTGGTGCCCGTGCTGACACTCATCGCCCTGCTGGTCATCGGGGTGGTGATTTTCGGCGACGAACTCACGAGCGGCCCGTCGCAGCTGGCGCTCTTCGGCGCAGCGACGGTGACGGTCCTCATCGGGCTCTATTACCTGAAGATTCCCTGGATCGTCTTCGAGGCGAAGATAGGGGACAATTTCAAGTCCACCGCGTCGGCCATCGTCATCCTGCTCTCGATCGGTGCACTGACATCCACCTGGATGCTTTCCGGCATCGTGCCGTCCATGATTGTCTATGGCCTGAAACTCATCCATCCCCGGGTCTTCATCGTGATGACTTTCCTGCTTTGCGCTTTGATTTCGATGCTGGCAGGCAGCTCCTGGACGACGGTGGGTACCATTGGCGTGGCTATGTTCGGGGCAGGGTCGTTCATCGGCCTGCCCGCCGGCTGGCTGGCCGGTGCCATCATCTCGGGCGCCTATCTGGGCGACAAGGTGTCGCCGCTGAGCGACACCACGAACCTGTCGGCCTCCATCGCGGGCGTGGACCTGTACACACATGTGCGCTATACCTTCCTGACCACCATTCCGGCCCTGATCATCTGCCTGATTGCCTATGGCGTGATCGGCTTCCTGGTGCCGGTATCCTCTGACTTGGCGATGGACAGGCAACTGGACGTGTTGCAGAATACATTCCGGATATCCCCCTGGTTCCTGCTGGTGCCGGGACTGACGATCTTCCTGATATTCAAGAAGGTACCAGCCTTCGTAACGTTGTTTCTGTCGGCCCTGGCAGGCGGTCTGCTGGCCTGGTTCGCCCAGCCGCAGATCATCGACCAGATCGTCGATCCGGATGCTTCCGTCTTCCGCCGTTTCTTCGGCGCGCTCTACCAGATGATGTCGACCGACGTGACCATCGAGACGGGCGACCCGCTCATCACCCGGCTGGCCAGCACGGGTGGCATGGGGGCGATGGTCAACACCGTCTGGATCATCCTGGCGGTGATGCTCTTCGGCGGCTGCCTCTCGGCCTGCGGTATGGTGGAGACCATCACCAGCCGCATCCTCCGCTCGGTCCGCCGCACCGGCGGGCTCGTGACGGCGACGGTGCTCAGCTGCATCTTCTGCAACCTGACCCTGTCCGACCAGTTCATGGCCATCTTGCTGCCGGGCAACATGTTCCGTGACGTGTACAAGCGTTTCGGACTGGCCCCGGAGGTGCTGAGCCGCACGCTGGAGGATTCGGGCACAGTGAGCTCCGTGCTCGTACCCTGGAATACCTGTGCCGTGGTCCAGTCCACGGTCCTGGGCGTGGCCACCATGGCCTATTTCCCTTACGCGATCTTCTGCTTCATCACGCCGCTGATCGCCATTACCTTTGCTTATACGAATTTCCGCATCCACAGACTTAAATCCGTAACATCCTAAATGAAAAGATACTTCCTGTTTATCCTGTGCCTGGCGCTGGCCCTTCCCTTGTGGGGAGATAACGTGACTGCCGAGCGTGCCAGCGAGGTGGCCCGCGCCTTTTTCCAGCGCGACCGCAACGTGGCCCGCAGGATGGCGCCCATCCAGCGCATTGAGCGCGCTGCCGTGCCGCTGACCAAGGCCGCCCCGGCAGAGCCGGCTTTCCACATTTTCAACAGGGCGGGTGGCGGTTTTGTCATCGTCGCTGCGGACGACGCCTGCAATCCCATCCTGGGCTACTCGTTCACGAACCCGTTCGTCATCGGCCCCGGCATGCCGGACGGCCTGAACGCCTGGCTCGACGACCTGGAAGAGCAGGTGATGATCGCCCGCGAGGACGGTGCTCCCCATCGGCAGCAGGCGCTTGCGAAGTGGGATGCTATCTTTGTTAAGACCAAGGCCGGGGAGGACGGCTACAAGCCCGCTGTCAAACATGAAACCCCGACCTGGGGACAGGAGGAGCCTTTCAACGACCTGGCTCCCATCGTGAGTGGCAAGAAGGCGGTCGCCGGCTGCGTTCCCCTGGCTATGAGCATGCTGGCGCGGTTCTTCGGCTATCCGGCTGCCGGCACGGGCTCGGTTCCCGGTTACAATTATACCCTGGAGGACGGTACGACGCAGACCATCGAAGGCATTACACTGGGGGAGCCGTACCGATGGGACCGGATGAAGATGAGTTATGCAGACGGCTATACCGCCGAGGAGGCGGCAGCCGTGGCGCAGCTGGTGTACGAATGTGGAGTGATGGTGAAGGCCGAGTTCGGCCCTTCCACGAGCGCGAACACCTTCGAGATGGCGGCGGCCGCCGCCGAGTACCTGGGCTATGATGCCGGTGCCGTGGGCTATTACCGTTCGTTTTATAGCGACGAAGTCTGGCTAGACATGCTCAAGAAAGAACTGCAGGACCATCCTGTACTTTATTCCGCCCGCCGTGAGGGGGGCGGACACTCCTTCCTGGTGGACGGCTATGACGACCGCGGCTTCCTCAGCGTGAACTGGGGCTGGAGCGGCAACAACAACGGCTATTATGCGCTGTCCGCCTTTACGCCCAAGGCCGACCGTCATTACCTCCTCAAGCATGGCGCCGTGTTCGGACTGATTCCCGACGCCGGCGGCAAACCCTTCGAGTACCTGTACCTGCTCAGCGGCACCTCTTCCTCCGGCACGGTATTCAACGGCCTGGAGCCGCTGGACGAGATCATCCCCCGACATACCTTCCGGATGCGGGTAGGCGGCATCTGCAACGGCAGTACCGTGCCGTTTGAAGGCCAGTTCATCCTGGCCCTGACCGATTCCGAAGGCAAGATCAAGGATTTCGTGTGCGGTTCACAGATGTACGATGTCACCAATCCGCGCAGCTGGCGCGGCTACAACGAAGTAAGTTGCATCCTCAACACCTACCCGGCTCCCGGCGACCAGATCCGCGGCTTCTACCGCAGCCTCATCTGGGCGGAGGACGACTGGCGTCCTTTCGAATGCACCGTGGCTGAGGGGACGGTCGATGCCATCCCGGTTTTCGACAATCAGACCCTGGCCGAGGCCACGGACTTTGCCTACAGCAAGACGCTGAAGATGGTCACCATCAACACGAAAGACCATGTCACCTGGAGCCTCAAGTCGAGCAACGGCACCGAAGTGAAAGAGGGTGTCTCCTACGCCGGCGTGCAACTGGTCATCGACAGCAGTTCCCTCAAGGGAACCTACACCCTTACCCTAAAGCGGGATAGCGATCAATATTCCTTGAAATTAACCTTCTGAGCCCCATGAAACGTTTTTTTCCGCTTTTGTTTGTCTTCCTGACAGCCCTTTCTGCCTGCGAAAAGGAGGACCCTGAACTGAACATCGACAAGGGGCTGGAGAACATCGCCTCGGAAGGCGGCAGCTTCTCGGTATCGCTCACTTCGAATTACGACTGGACGGCCACGGCCATCGAATCCTGGATTACCGTCACTCCCACTTCCGGCAAGAAAGGGATGGCTACGGTATCCGTAACCGTGGCGGCCAATACCGGAACGTCCTCCAGGCGCGGCAGCGTTTCCTTCGCCTGCGAAGGGCTTACGCGCTCGGTCAATATTTCGCAGGCGCAGCCGTTCAATCAGAAACTCACCATCGTCCACAATGCATCCGTCTTTACCGTTCCGACCATCAACGGCAACGGCATGAATGGCCGGGTCGACTTTGGGGAAGGAGGGGTGAAGGCCTACAGTTCCGGCCTCAAGTGGACGTACACCGGCACCGGCAACCACAAGGTGGTGATAGAATCCGCCGGCGGCACCTCCCTTTCCATGAAGACCGTCGCCGGCGTATCGGAAATCGATCTGAGCGCGTTCTAGCGCTTATTTTCGGAAGAAGCGGGCAATCTCGCCGACCAGGCAGTTGACCTGCTCCTGCGTCTCCAGCGTCTCGACCGGGAATCCCAGGATGACGGTTTTGTAATCGCCCTGGTAAGCCACACCGGCCGAGATGTTGTTTTCTGCATACCGGAAGATGGTGAAGGCGCCGTCACCCACCGGCGTGAGGCCGTCGGGCGACTCTACGGCGTAGACCTTCTCGTTCATCTGCTGGTTGAAGATGTAGCGGCTCTTCGGTGTGAATCCCAGGGGGTTCTGCACGCCTTTGACTTCGCCCTTGACGGCGGCGGCGTTGGTCATCCACTTGTAGTGCAGCACATCCTGTACGAACTGTTTGCCGGGCGTGAAATAGTCGGCCTGGAGGGTGGAGTCGATGGCGAAATCGTAGATGGGCTCCCAGAGGTCCGAACCGACATAGGCGCCCGATACCAGCAGGTTGCCGCCTGCGCGGGTGAAGTCGGCGATCTCTTCGCGAAGTCCCTTGGGGAATACCTCGAAGCGCAGCTGGCCGAGGTCCTTGCGGCCGATCAACGTAGTGACCTGCTCGCCGCAGATCAGGTCGGCGAGGGCGTAGTGGTTCATGTTGATGCGGTGGGTCATGGCGGCGCTGCGGCTGGCGGATACGAAATTGCAGCCGGCCGCCATCCAGGCTATGCCGTGGATGAACGGATAGTCGAAGGTGTTGCCGGCGATGGCCTTGGTCTCAAAGTCGCTGTCGGAGGCGCCGAATCCCGCGCTGTCGTCGTCCATCCAGGGGATGGGACGGCGGAATTCGTGCTGGGCGCCGATGTAGGAGATGTCGTAGACATAGGGAACGCCGGCGTCGACGCGGTCGAGGAAGCCGGCGTACAGAGAGTCGCGGGAAGCGAAGCTCACCGGGGCGCTGACACGGCTGAAGTTGTTGACGATCAGTACGGTAGGAGCGGTATCGGATATCATGCCGACCGAAAGTGTCTCGCTGGGGAAGCTCTCGCCACCGGCGTTGGTGGCCGTCACGCGGAAGCTGTAGACATGGCCGGGCTGGATGGCGATCTCGGCATGGGCCTCGTCGAGGGCCGTGCCGTTGTTGAACCCGCCGTCATCGATGCGGGTATAGAGAATGTAGCCGGTGGCGTCGGCCGTGGGCTCCAGCGGGTCCTTCACGCGCGACCAGGAGAGGCAGGCCTGGCCCTCGGGGCCCAGGTGTACCTCGAAGTTCTCCACGGGGAGCGGCTGCACGGTGTATTCAAAGCCGTTGATATAGGCCAGGAACTTCAGCATGCCCTTGTAGATGGCCCGCGAGACGGTGAAACGGAAGGTCGGGTCGAGGCCGTAGCGCATGTCGGCCAGGTTCTGGTGGGAGAGGAGTTCCAGCAGCATGCCAGGTACCTCGGGCATCCGGCTTTCCGCGTAGGAACGGTCCCACAACTGGCGGCGGCTCCAGATGGGCTCGTAGAGCGCGCGGACATCCTCCACGATCTGGGTCTGCACCAGGTCGGTGTAGTCGCGGGCGATGGAGCGGTCCTCGCCGTTGGGGTATTTCTCGTCGTCGTTCGACAGGCGGGTGTAGATGGCCAGCGTGCCCACGATCGAATCGTTGAGCGTGGTGCCGGCATCGGTATGGAAGGCGAACGAGAGATCGAGCGGAATATTGTAGCCCTCCTTGTCGGGCTTCAGGTAGGAACCGTCCGACAGGGTATTGACCCACAGGCCGCGCGACATGTAGTCGTCGTTGTAGTCGGTGGTGCCGCGGTTGCGCGAATAGATGGTGTCGTTCATGCCGGCCCATTGCAGCCAGTAACGCGAACCTTCGGTGAAACGGGGATAGCCGGAGGTCTCGGCTTCCATCTCGAAGCCTGCCTTTTCCGCCTGCGGCTTGCGGGCGATGTTGCCCATGCCGCCGCCGAATTTCACGGCATCCGCCGTCACGACCCGTTTCGGGTCGCCATTGTTGGACAGGAAGACGCCCTGTCCCTTGTGTGCACCCTTGACAAAGGGGAAGCGGCCCAGGTAGATCCAGGTGCCGCCGCCCATCTGCTGGTTCACGCTGTAGCGGGTCACGCCGCCCTGGTGATGGACTTCATACTGGGCGGCTGCGGTGCTGTTCTCTACGGTCTGGTACGACACGTAGACGGCATATTCGCCATCCGCGGGGATGTCCGGGATCCAGCTGGCCAGGCAGTCGCCATCCTCGCTTTGGGGGATGAGGCGGGCTGTCCCCATCTTGAAGGGGTTCTCCTGGTATTCGTAGGTGGCCTTGGGGTTGGCGAAACCCGTGTCGGGGGCAGCCTGCCAGGCGCCGCGCTCGCTGTAGCCGGTGCGCGGAGCGTCGTTGTCCACGATGACTTCATGGGTGTTCCAGTCTCGTTCGCGTGGCAGCATCACCACGGCGCCGGCATTCTCGAGCATCGGCACGAGGAACGGCACCACATAGCTCTGCGTATAGAGGTCTTCCACGGTCTGGAAGATGCGGGCGCGCTGCCATTCCCAGCGGGCGAGCGACTGTTCGTAATACCAGCCATGGCTCTGCCAGAGCGCGATGTGGCGGTTCTGCAGGCCCTTTGTGGGCTGGTTGGGCGAGGAGCTGCGGGTCACCAGCGGCGCCTCCATCCGGTCGTGGTAGCGGCCGGCGCGGTCCTGGTGCTCCGTCACGGCCTTGCGGTCCTTCTTCTCGACGAAATAGCGGCTCTTGTAGTATTCCACGGGCTTGCCGTCGGCATACAGCACGAGTTTCTTCTTGTACTGGGCGTATTTCTTGGGCAGGGTCTCCCGCGCGATGGCGTAGAGGTCCTTGATCTCCTGGTCGCGCAGGGGGTAATCCACCAGGCCGCGGCTGAGGTTCAAGCGCAGCGTGCCGTCTTTCTGGACGATGGCCTTTTCAATGGAGACGGAGCTCTTGACGGTGGTTCTTTCCGTGAGGTAATGGCTGATGGAGTCGGCCATGGGCACGAGGTCCTTGTCGCGGGTGGCCGCCTGTGCTGGAACGGGCAGCAGAAAGGCCAACAGCAGGAGGGGAAGCAGGAGGTTTCGGTTCATATCTTGGGAATGCTATTTCTTGTGGGTGAGTACGCCGATGAGGGCCATGACGAACAGGCCGAGAGTGATGCCCATCAGGTTGGCTACCAGGTCGGAGGCCTGGGTGTACCGGTAGGGGTTGATGTTGTGCTGCTGGCTTTCGAACAGGATGGCGATGACGTTCGCCGCGAGCGTGGACCAGCAGAGGGTCCGCCACCACGATCGGTCGCGGAAGGCAATGGTGCACAGGATCGGGAAGGGGAGGAACATCGTGAAATGGACGCACTGGTCGATCGGGATGCCGAAGAGGGCACGGGGGATGTTCTCGCCGGGTTCGATATTGCCGAAGCAGAGCCAGGCCAGGGCGGCGAAATAGAGCAGGAATACGACGATCCAGCAGATTCTGGCAAGGGGTTTGGTCATGGCTGTTTCCGCTTGTTTTTGCGTTGCAGGGTCTGGAAGTCGCTGTCTGCCTTGATCTTGTCGATAATGGTGGTCACGGTCTGGTAGATTTCTCCGCCGATGCGGTAGTCAGCCTTGCAGATGAAGTTGACGCGGTCCTGCCGAAGCAGTTTGCGGGCGGTGTCGGTCTGGTGTCGGTTCGCGGGATCGTACACGGCGATGGAGTTGCCGCCGAACATCTTGACGATCTTCATGCAGGGGATGTCCGTGCTCCCGTCGCCGAAGTAGATCATGTGGCTGAAGGGGATGGGCTTGTCGTCCTCTTTCTGGCTTTCGTTGACCTTGGTGTTGTCGCTGATGTCCATGATGCCCTTGGCGATCTTGAAGAGGAACTGGGTCTTGCCGGTATAGTCCACGGCCACGGCGGGCCATACGGCGACGCCGTTCTCGTCGTACCAGAACGAGCAGGCAAAGATTTTCTTGAACTCGTGGGCGATGTCGGTACCTTCGATGAGTTCGGTCTGCCCCGAGGAATTGATATAGTGCTCCACGTTAACGCCATGGCTGCGGCCGTATTCGTTGATCAGCGGGAACCAGTGCCGCACACCTTCGTGCAGTTCGATATGCTTGCCAAACGACACGAACGAGTCGCGGGTCAGGGAAATCCCTTTTTTCTTGGCCTCGTCGACCATCAGTTTCATGTACGAAAGGATGCTGCTGACTTCCTGTCCCTCGGGCACGGCATTGCTCTGGGCCCAGAACTCCTCGGGCGTCTTCCCGATGGCCTGGATGAACCCGAACTCCTGCATGTTCCCCGGCGACAGCGTCCCGTCGAAGTCATAGATCAGCGCTACGGTGGGTCTTTTTTTCATAACCCACAAAGATACATAAAAAACCGCAACGGAATTACAAAACCTCCGTTACCGTTTCATTCTGGAGGGCAAGCTCCAGACGCCCGGTGAGGGTGGCGTTTTTCATACTCACGAAAGTGCCGTTGGGCTTGTACTCGGCGGGGATGGTCTTGGTGTCGAAGTAGGTGAGGCCTTCACTGTCCATCACCTTGAACTTGAGATCTTCGGCCGTTGTCGTATTGTTGTTGCGAAGGGCGACGAAGAAAGGATCCTGGCTGGAGTTGTCCAAAAGAACCTCGATGGTTCCGGTGACGGAAGTACCGTTCAGATTCTGGGTCTGCACCAGTCCGCCGCCAGCGGCTGTAATCCAGATTCGCCTGGCGGTGATGGAGGAAATGTTGCCCGTTCCGTTGTGCTGGAAACGGAAACTGAGCCGATAGATGCTCTGCTGGTTGGCAAAGGAGGCCTTGTCCGTGGTGATGGTTCCATTGGAAGCGGCTGTCACCAGGACGTTTTTGGCCATTGTGTAATGGTATTTCTTTTCGATGGACCGGTTATCCGCCCCATAATTGTTGGGATCGTCCTGCAGCAAAAGCCGGCCTACCTGCCCCGTGTAATCCCAGTCCTGACGGGGGGTGAGCAGGGTAAGTTCTGTCGTACCGGGCGTGATGCCGGTCGTGGTGACGGTGCCGGAGAGGGTAGCCTGATGAGCATCCGCGGCGTCAGGTGTCGCCGTCAGGGTACCGATATGCGCACCCTTCATATATACTTCCACCGGCTCGTTGGCCTTCCAGATGGACTGCAGGACCGTGGTTTCACTCTCCGAACCCGTTCCGATGGCCAGCCCTTTCGTCATTCCTGCGTTCCCGGTTTGACCGGGCATCTCTTTCTCTGCCCGGATGCTGACCACCCACACCGAATCCTTCGGCTGCGGGCGTTGCGCTTCTTGATAATCCTGGATGAGTTCAGTCTCATCCTTTATGCAACCGGTCCATACAAGCGCCAGGGCCATCCCTATAACCAAACATCTTTTCATCATTTACAAAAATATGCTTTCCCTGCCGGAATCTTGTTTCCTGAGAAGGGATAGAACCCCAGTTTCCCGTTCTTGATGCCCAGTACATATACCGTTTTCCCATCTTCTATCTTGCCGTTGCTGACAGCCATCGGCGAATCCGTTCCCTTCAGGATGGGGTGCAGGCTGGACATGCCGGAACTGCTTGTCACGCTCAGCGGGATAACCTTCGTGGATCCCGTGTCTCCCGCCTGTTTGTCCAGCAGGATGATCACCGGCTTTCCGGCCGGAATCACATCTCCGATGCAGTAAAATACGTAATCATCGCCTTCCAGATCGACCATGTAGGCCAGCCCGCCTTTCGGCAGCTGCCAGTTCCGGGACCCGTCATAGAACGTGGCTACATACTGGATGTCGCCCATCACGCTGGCTGCCGTAGCCACGGGCTGGGGAACCGTGGTGATGTTGATGTCATCCACGTAGAGCCAAGCCTGATGGTCTTTGACCCTGATCATGACGTATTTGGCGTCAGCCGGTATCTGAAGCGAGAAATGTACCCACTGCCCGCTGTTGGCTGTCATCTCCGGGGTCCCGACAAAGTCGGAGAGCTGATTGGAATTCGTGGACCAGCCCACCTGGAAAGAAGAGGCATACGAAATGAGCGACTCTCCAGATGGCTCAGCATAGTTCTTGAAATAGAACGAGACCACCTTCTCTGCGCCATTCGTTTTCAACAGGGGGGAGCGCAGGCATTGGGCTTCCGGACTTCCTTCGTCGAATTCAAAACTATACGAACCTTCGTGGTGCTGCAGCGTGGTGATGCCTGAGCGGCCGGACCCGTTTTCCAGGCGCCAGCCTCCCATACCGTTCTCGAAATCCTGCTCATGCGGGATGGTCTCCATCGGACCTTCGGTCAGGAATGGGAAGGTCACAAAATTGCTGAATCCACTGGTGTAGTGTGCTTTGATGCGGAAGATATAGGTCGTGTTGGGCGTCAGGTCCTGTAAGGTTACGGATGTACCGTTCACCGATGCAGCCTCCTCGGGAGACCAACTGCTGGCATTCTCCAGCCGGTATTGATAGACATAATCCGTGGCCCCATCCGCAGCATTCCACTTCAGCGTAACGCGCTGATCGCCCAGCTCGCTCACGGAAATACCCGTGGGCCGGGCCAGGGAGGAGTATTCCTCAAAGCGGAAGTCATCCAGATACAGATCGGTATTCGAGGCATAGGATTGAATGGCCACGAACCGGGTACCGGAAGGAAAGTTATTGTCGTACTGCATCCACTTTGATTCCCCGGCGGTCAGTTCGTCTCCCCAGTTGAAATCGCTGATATCGCTGGTCGAAGTGGAGTAGCCCACTTTGAATTTTCCGATCTGCGAAGCCGAGAAGGAATTGTTTCTATAATAGAACGACACCCTGACAGGGATGTTTCCCGGCAGCCGGGGACTGATCAGATATTGGGACTTTTCATCGCTGTAGTGCTGGAACTTGTAGCCATAAGCCCCCTCGTGTTTGGCTTCCTCGCTGATGCCGGTATAGTCAATGTTCAAGACGTGGTTGTAGTCCACCTGGCTCCAGCCGGGCATTCCGTCTTCAAAACCGCAGAAGTGGGGCAATGACACGGCCGTGGTGAAACGCAAGATGGAATAGCTGCTTTCCCCGCCGTCATAAATGATCTTGACGCGGAACTGGTATTCAGTGAAAGCCGACAACCCGCTGAGGGATACGCTCGTGCCGGACGTGGATTCCAGGTCTGACCAGGTCGCATCCCCGGACCGGTACTGCCATTTATAGCCTTGAATGGTAGGATGCGTACCCGCAGGTGCCTGCCAGCTTACGGTCGCCGCATTCTCTGAAAGCGCTGTCACGGCCAGGCTGATGGGATTGCGATAAGGATTGGGAACAATATTGATCCGGATGTCGTTGCGCGTCGTTGTGTTGCTTGCCACCTGAGGCAGGTGGTCCCATTCGATGAGCGAGCTGGAAGATGCATTACGCATCTTGTTGTCGGCATAGTGACACGAGAACGTGTTGCCGTGAGGCCGAGGCTCGGTGACTTCGGGGACGTAGCAGCAGATCATCAGGTTGCGGTTGCCGTCATAATCGAAAGGCGTGTCCAGATAGATCGTCATCCATTGCGCGCCGGAGGCAGAGATATTTCCATCAAATACCTTGGTGAAGTCATCTTTCGGATCCAGATTCGATCCGGAGAAGGAATCCTTGTCCGTGTGCTTCATATAGACTTGGATCCCATTCATACTCAAAGACTTGTCGTTTGTCCGGTGGTAGAATGAAATGGCTTTGATAGTGCCGGCCGTTCCGATATCTTCGGCTGTATAGATCTGTTGCGACAGGGAATAGGGAAAATTAGTATTCTTTAAGTAGAAAGGAATGAAGTCAGAACCGGACGAGCCATCTCCTATCTGTTTGGGTTCGGCCGTGGCGGTGGCGACGAGCATATAAATGAGATCGCTGCCTTCGTTGCCGCTGTTCAGGTTATAACCCGATGATGAAGCGCTGTTGATTGCTTGTACGGCGCCATTGGGTAAGGGGCTGAAGGAAATGCGGGTAGCGACACGATTGTCCGCAAAGTAGTCGCAAGTGTAGTAAAGATAGATTTTCTTCGTGCTGTTTGTGCCGTTGTTGACGTTGCCCTTGCTGTTTTTAAAGCTGGTCCCGCCTTCGTAGGGAACGGGAATGTAGGAACGACCGTCGTATTCTATCTTGTCGGAGTCATAATTGGCGATGATGAAATCCGTGATAGCGCCGTAGTTATAGCCGTCATCGATGCTTCCCAACTTGTAGAACAGATAGATGTAATCGCCTCCGGCCCCCTTGTTCAGGTCTTGGTCGATAAATGTCCAACCTTGTTGCTGCAGCTTATCCTTCCAGGTTTCTCTGTCCCTTTCGCTTCCGCCGACCAGCATCACATCCTGGATATAGGGCTTCGACATTGCCGGCGTCCACGCCACTGCCAGCACAACAACCAGCAGCACACGGACGAGAAGCGGGCAAAGAAATTTATTAAAATTCATTGAGATTCGCGTGCGTGTAGTCTGTCTGAGAATTGTACAAGAGCCTTGCCGCTGGCATGGGCAAGACTTGGGAGAGGGGCGGCCAGTAGCGTTGTCTGGTTTTTTCTTCCATACAAGAGTTGATGCGAAATATCAACACAAAGATATATTATCTGAACGTGAGCCCTGTCATAAATGCGTTCATTCATTGTCGGGCTGCGTTCAAAATCCTGCCTGCGCAGTGCCAGGAGCGCGATCGATTCTGCTATTTCTTCAGCTTGAGGATGTCGCGGGCGAGCCAGTCCATGGTTTTGGGGAAACGGTCTGTTTCGACGAAGTCCGTGTCTCCTTTCACGCCGTCCACGTCCAGTTCAAGGGCGGTTTCACCGGTAGCTGTGTCCAGGATGCTCAGCGTGCCGAATACCCGGATGAAGCAGCTGCCCCACATACCGGGGCCCTGCTTGCGCTCGAATTCCTTCACTTTGAAGACAAGTCTGTACGGGGCATCTCCCTCGTTCACGAGCTTGAGCCCTTTGGAATTCTCGTTGAAAGAGGTAAAGAAAGCTTCGTTCATCAGTTTCACGCGGGTATCGTAATCCTCCCCGCACCAGTCCTTGAAGTTACCTTCTTTTTCAAAGACTGCGTCCGAAAGGTCGATTGTCCATGTGGCAGTGGCGTCTTCCTTGAGGACAGAGAGGTCGCCCTTGGTCACTTTGAGGGGTTTGGCCGCGAAAGCAGTAATCGCCGTCAGCAGCAGCAGGGTGGTAAATGCAATTCTTTTCATGATGGTATTAATTACGATGCCGAAACATCTGTTTTGACAAAGATACAAAGGATTTTCTGAAGTTCAAGTTGAATATTGATTATATTTGTAATATAAATATTTATGGAAATGAAGACCAAATTGTCCCTTGCCAACCTGCCGACCCGAATCCAGCATTTGTCCCGCTGGTCGGCTGAATGCGGAAAGAATATCTACATCAAACGCGACGACCAGACGGGCAGCGAATGGTCGGGCAACAAGATCCGGAAACTGGAGTTTGCCGTGGCGGAAGCCGTGGCGCAGGGCTGCAACCTGCTGATTACCTGCGGCGGCATCCAGTCCAACCACTGCCGGGCGACGGTGGCTGTGGCGACGCATCTGGGCATGCGCGCGGCGGTCCTGCTGCGCATCAGCGAGGAACCGCCCCTTGACGGCAACTATTTCCTCGACCGGCTGATGGGCGCCGACGTGCGCTTCTGCACACGCGACGAGTACCGCGACCGCAGGGTTGAGATCATGCAGGAGATGGCCGACGGCTATGCCGCGCAGGGCTTCAAGCCCTATATCATTCCGGAAGGAGCCTCGTTCGGCGTGGGTACGCTGGGCTATTACTTTGCCATGAAGGAGATCGTCGCGCAGGAAAGGGAGATGGGTCTCACGTTCGACACGGTGGTGGTGGCCACAGGCTCTGGCGGCACGCTGGCGGGCCTGCAGCTCTCTAACCTGCTGAACGGCTACGGAAAGCGGGTGATCGGGGTGTGCGTCTGCGACGATGCCGCATACTTCCAGAAGATTGCCGCGCGGATCTCGCGCGATGCGCTGCCGTATCTGGTCGCGCAGGGTGAACTGTCGCAGGACCGGGCCGACCGTTTCGCGGCATTGCTCAAGCCCACGGATTTCGAACTGTTCGAAGAGTACGTGGGTATCGGCTATGCGCTGAGCCGCCCCGAAGAACTGGAGCACATCCACCGCCTGGCAAAGCTCGAGGCCACGGTCTTTGACCCTGTCTATACGGGCAAGGCGACCTACGGCATGGTGAACGAACTGCGCCCCGGCGGCCGGCTCCGCACGTCCGAAAACATCCTCTTCATCCACACCGGCGGCCTCTACGGCCTTTTCCCGGTGTCCCGCAGTTTCCGGCTGTGACGGGGGAGGCGGGATGGCATCCTATCTGCAGATTGAGAACATCTCCAAGTCGTACGGGCCGAAGGTCCTGTTCGACCATATCGGGTTCAACGTCAACGAGGGCGACAAGATCGCGCTGATCGCCCCGAACGGCACTGGCAAGACTTCTCTCATGCGCATCCTGGCCGGAAAGGATAAATCCGATTCCGGCGGCAAGATCACGTTTCTGAAGGAAATCCGCATCGCGTTCCTGGAGCAGGACTACGATTATGATCCTGCAGCCACGCTGCTCGACCAGGTGCTCAGCGGCAGCGGGCCCTTCCTGAAAGACCTCGACGACGCCGGCCGCTTCGAGTACGAGCACCGCATCGTCCGTATCCTCACCGAATTCGGACTGCGCCCTGACCAGCGGATGAGCGAACTCTCCGGCGGCGAGATCAAGCGCGTGGCCATCACCCAGGTTCTTGCCCCCGAAGCCGACTTCCTGATTCTCGACGAGCCCACGAACCACCTCGACGTGGACGCCATCGAATACCTCGAGAACTACCTCCGCCGCTCCCGCTGCACCCTCTTCATGGTGACCCACGACCGCTATTTCCTCGACCGCGTGTGCAACATCGTGATGGAACTTGACCACGGCCAGGTCTATGTGTACAAGGGGGATTATGAGAACTATCTGGAGAAGCGGGCGGAACGCATCGCCAACTACAACGCCGAGACCGACAAGGTGCGCAACCTCCTCCGCCGCGAGCTTGAATGGATGCACGCCACGCCCTGCGCCCGCACCGGCAAGGCCAAATACCGCAAACAAGCCTTCTGGGAGCTGAAGGACCGTGCCGAACAGACCCACACCGTCCGCCAGCTCACGATGGAAGCCCTCGAAGGCGCCACCCGGCTGGGTACGAAAATCATCGATTGCTATGATGTTTCGTTTGGGTATGAGATGCCCGGTCAGGCCGGGCATGACGGTCGCGGGCCGTGGGCAGGCCTGGTGGAGCGGAGGGTGGGCGTGCGTAGGCCTGGTGGAGATTTTGCGTCTTTCGATTCGCGACATGTCGCGAACGAAAGACCAAAATCGCCTGAGGAAAAGCCCACCCGTAGCGAAGCGCTGATCAAGGACTTCTCGTATAAGTTCCAACGATACGACCGTATCGGGATCGTCGGGCGGAACGGGATCGGGAAGAGCACGTTCATCGACTTGCTGATTGGCGCCCTTGAACCGACCAGCGGCCGCATCGAACGCGGCGAATCGCTCAAGATCGGCTACTACCACCAGAGCGGCATCCAGTTCGATGAAAGCCAGACCGTCCTCGAGACTGTCAGCAACCTCGGACTGCTGAACCAGTTCCTGTTTCCCCACGACATGCTCAACAACCCCGTGGCGAAACTCTCCGGCGGCGAAAAACGACGTCTCTACCTGCTGACGATCCTCATGCAGCAACCCAACCTGCTCATCCTCGACGAACCCACCAACGACCTGGATATCGTCACCCTCAATATCCTCGAGGAATACCTGCTGGACTTCAAAGGCAGCCTGATCGTCGTCTCCCACGACCGCCACTTCCTCGACCGCGTCGTCGACCACCTCCTCGTCTTTTGCGGCGACGGCATGATCAAAGACTTCGTCGGCGGCTACACCGAGTACCGCACATTTATCAAGGATTATGAGGCCGAACAAAAGAAGCGGTCTAGGGTGGGCGTGCGTAGGCCTGGTGGAGATTTTGCGTCTTTCGAGTCGCGGCCTGACGCGACCGAAAGACCAAAATCGCCTCAGGATAAGCCCACCCGTAAACGGCTATCTTACAAAGAGCAACGCGAATTCGACGCCCTCGAGGCCGACCTCGAACGGCTGAACGCCGAGAAAGCCGACATCGAAGCCCTGCTCGCCGCAGGCACCGCCAGCTACGAAGAAATCCGGACGGCATCCCAGCGCTACGAAACCCTCAAGGCCGAACTCGACGAAAAAGAGACCCGTTGGCTCGAACTAAGTCTTTAGTAATGAATACAATAAATCATATTACCATGAAACGATTCTTCTCCCTCCTGGCCGCGGTGCTCTGCACGACAGGCCTCTTTGCCCAGTGGCCGGCACGGATACCCGATCCGCCGAAGGACCCATCCTATGAAATGCGGGAGATTGGCTGCGTCAGCGACGGCAACCAACTCTACGGAGAAGCTTTCATCCCGAAGGCCCCCGGCCGACATCCCGCCGTCATCCTGTCGCACGGCTACAACGGCACGCACCACGGTTTCTATGCCCTCGTGGATACGCTGGCAAAAGCGGGCTACGTGTGCTACTGCTACGATTTCGCTGGCGGCTCGCCACGCAGTCAGAGTGAGGGGCGCACGGAGGATATGTCCATTTTCACGGAACGCCAGAATCTGATGGACGTGCTGGAAATGGTGCGGAGCTGGGACTGCGTGGATCCGGAACACATTTTCCTGCTGGGTGAGAGCCAGGGCGGCTGCGTGTCGGCCATCACGGCGCCGCAGGTTGCGGACAAGATCAAGGCCATCCTGCTCATCTATCCGGCCCTCTGCATTCCGGACGACGGCTTTGCGATGTATCCCACGCATGCCGATGTGCCCGATACGGTCCGGATTATGGGCATGCTCATCGGCCACACTTATTATGACCGTTTCTACGAAGGATACGACATCTACCAGGATATCGCCGGCTACCAGGGCGACGTGCTGATCGTGCACGGCACAGAGGATTCCCTGGTCAAACCCGAATACTCCGCCAAAGCCTCCAATGGCTACGACCACTGCGAACTCCACCTGATCTTCGGTGCCAACCATGGCTTCTGGAAACCCGAGCACCGGGCACTGTACCATGAATACGTGCTGGACTTCCTGAAGCGGCACTAAACGCTTATTTCACAGATACTTTCGGAATCTCGCTCCAGCACGTCGTGTAACGCGGCGACTGTTGCTCGTGGGCGCTGCGGACCTTGCCGTCGCCCTGGACGCCGAAACGGACCTTGCCGGGACCGTATGCGGAGGCCAGCGCATCGAGCGCCTGCGAGAGGCGTGCCTCCCGCTCGTCGGCGTCGGCGTCGCGGAACAGCGAGCGTGTGTGCCCGTCCTTCTGGACGATGCGCGTGAACACCACCCCGGCTTTCTTGTAGCCGTATCGCGGATTGAAGAATGTACGGACCGCGTCGGCTGCGGCCACGACCACCGTCGCGTGGTCGTCGGTCCCGTCGGGAAAGACTACCATCTGACTGGCGAATGTCTGCGGATCGTCCTCGTGGAACCGGTTGGTCATGGCAAAGGCTGCCATCTCGAGGGCCAGCGATCCCTGCCGCCGCAGCTTCATCACCGCAGATTCCGCAAAAGTCGCCACCTGGCTGCATAGCTCACCGATGTCCCTGATTTCCTTGGCGAAACTGCGTGATACGCAGATACTTTGCTTGGGCTCGATGTAGTCCTCGAATTCCACGCACGGCACTCCTTGCAACTCCTTCCAGGTGCGCCAGCCCGGCAGTGCAAACTGCTTGCGCACGTCGTATTCCTTCAGCTGCACATAGTCCCAGGCCGTGGCCACGCCCAGCGTCGCGAGCCGCTTCACGGAGCGCCGCCCGATGCCCCAGACATCCCCGATAGGAAATTTGCGGAGCACCTTTTCGATGTCCTGCGGCCGGTGCATATAGCAGCCACCCTGCAGTTTGGGATACTGCTTGCAGAGCTTCGACGCGATCTTGGCCAACGTCTTGGTCGGCGCGATGCCCACGGATACCGGGATGCCGGTCAGTTTGCGGCAGGCACGCGAGATTTCGCGAGCGTATGCGCCCATATCTTCCTTTTCCACGCCACGCAAGTCCAGGAAAGACTCGTCGATGGAATATTGTTCGACAGAAGGTGCGAACGTCCGTAGCACCAGTTGTACGCGGTGCGACATGTCGCCGTACAGCGCGAAATTCGATGAGAATACCGCCACGTGGTGCTTCTCCACGATGTCGCGGATCTTGAAAAGCGGGGCGCCCATCGGGATGCCCAGCGCTTTGGCCTCATTGCTGCGGGCCACTGCACATCCATCGTTGTTGCTCAGCACGATGACGGGTTTTCCCTCCAGGTCGGGACGGAACACCCGTTCGCACGAAGCGAAGAAATTGTTGCAGTCGGCCAGGGCGAACATCGGGAGCGGTTAGGCTTTCTTGATGATGTAGGTCACCACGCCCCAGACCAGGAAATCGTTGTCGGGGCCCACAGGGATGGGTTTGAACTTGGTATTGTTCTCGTTGCAGGGCAGCAGCACCGCGCCCGCATCGGAAATGGAAACGCGCTTGACGGTATATTCCCCGTCGATGAAGCAAACGGCCTTGCAGTCGTTGTAGGGTTCCACGGCCTTGTCGACGATGAGGATGTCGCCTTCGTCCATGTCGGCGTCGACCATCGACACACCGTCCACCTGGAAGAAGAACGTGGACGCGGAGTGCCGCACCAGCAGCTTCACCAGGTCGAGCTTTTCGCGCACCTCCTCGGCCGGCGAGGGGAATCCCGCCTTGATGGCGCCCACAAGGAGGCTCTCGAACGAAGTGGAATCGGTAATCGGATGGGGTTGCATGGCACAAAGATACATATAATTCGTATCTTTGCCGCATGATTCGGAACATCATTTTCGACTTTGGCGCCGTCCTCGTGGACTGGAATCCGCACTACCTGTTTGACAACTATTTCGGCGATGCCGACAAGGCTACCTGGTTTCTCGACCACATCTGCACGAATGACTGGAACCGCCAGTTCGACGGCGGCAAGCCCTTCGCGGAGGGCATCGCTGAGCTGAAGGCGCAGTTCCCGGAGTGGTCGCGCGAGATCGACGTGTACTGGTCGGAGTGGACGAAGATGATGGGCGGTGCGATCCCTGGCATGTACGAACTGGTGGCCGATCTGAAAGCCGCCGACTATGGCGTGTACGGCCTGACCAACTGGTCGTCTGAAACTTTCTACCAGATCGAGATGAACTATCCGGTCTTCGCCCTGCTCGACGGCAAGGTAGTTTCCGGCGACGTAAAACTCCTGAAGCCCGACGCCGCCATCTTCCGCTGCCTCCTCGACCGCTACGATCTGAAGGCTGAGGAATCGGTCTTCATCGACGACACGCTCCCCAACGTCGACGGCGCCCGCGCCGCCGGCCTTTCCGGCCTGCACTTCAAGGACGCGGCAACGCTCCGCGAAGACCTGAAGAAGCTACTGCCTCGGTCGTTCTGATAGTTGGCAGCTGGTTCGCATTACCCATGTGAAAAATCGTTGTCCACACGATGCTTCGGCAAGAAGCTTTCTGCGTATTCCTTATAGCGGTTTGCCGAGATGGCCGTGGACAATGAGGGCTAGAAGATGGCATTATCCGCATTTAGCATTACGAGATGAAGAGAGGAAAAGGTGAACGTGGATAATGATTGTTGAATTATTCAGAATATGTCTTTTACCTCGTCGTAAACCAGACCGCAAAGGCGAATTATTTGTTTAAGTGAACTGTTGTAGCGTGTCCGCAAGGTCCTCGCAAGTTTGATGCGTTGTTGTACAGACAATGTCATAACATTTTTGACACCGAACAGTTCTTTGCATACTTCTGTCTTGTGTTGTCGCATCTCTTGCATGGGGATGGAGAGCAGAGAAATGTTTCCACCTCGTGCCTCCACGTCATCTTCCTTGGTAACGCTGAAGAAATAGGTAAAACTCTTGCATGTTTTGAAGATCTTTTCGACCAGTTCATACGCCACATATTCACCTGGAAATACCAACTGCCCAATCATTGGGACCGAGTGTCCGGGGACGGCTCTCGTTCTGAGGACGCTTCGCTGAGAACGGATACCCAAGTCGGATAAAGAAAAGTCATTGTTGCCTCCGGCCAGCCAGACTGGAGAGCTCCACATATCGGGGCGCCTGAAGTAAAGCGGTCCGCTGCACCACGGATAGTCCCAGGCAAGATAGTGGATTCCGCCGACCGGTGCATTTTTGATCGTATAGCAAATGACGACCTTTAAGTAGTAGTCATCATCCACGACCTGGTGGCGGATGGGAACATTTGCCAGCTTGTTGTTCATCCCATGATGAAGCGCGATGTGACGCGAAGTACGGCGGACATAGTCGTGTACAAACCGGTTGCATTCTTCATAAGTCCCATACAGAACGAAGTGGATATGTGTGTCCATCAGGCAGAAAGCCAGTATGACCACCTGGTAACCACGGACTGTGACATATATCCGGTTCATTCCGGCGATGAAGTCATCATCATCAAGGAACATCTCATCAACGGCATTACCGTCGGTACTGAAGTGCCAGCAGTTCCTGATTGCAATCTTTTGGCCTTTGGAAAAAGGGAAGTCGAGTCCCAAGTCGGCAACGATCTGTCTGAGCAGTTCTTTTTCTATCTTCATCTTCAAATCCAGCGCCGCTAATGGCTGCTCGCCCACAAAGATAATGCATCAAAAGCCGTTTGTCAAGTATTCTGTCTATTATTTTAAACCCCAATATCGTTGTCCACAAACGCCTCATCGATTGGCCTCAGGAGGCATCTTCAGAGAGTGTTTGTGGAAATAGATGTGGACAATGAGGGCCTGAGGGTGGCATTATCCACAAGGAATGGCTTTGCGGACGCATTCGGACTGGGTATAGTGGACAATGATTTTGGAGTTGTCCGTAAAGTCGGTTAGCTGAGGAATCAGAAGTGGAAACCGCAGGTGAGGGAGAAGCGGTCGAAGCGATGCGGGCTTCCTACCGGGCTGTCGGGGTATTGCGGGTAGGGGATGCGCATGTTGCGCAGGCCGATCGTGGCTTCCAGGCCCCATTGCCAATGTTTTCCGGCCCGGAAGGTGATGCTGGGCTGAACGGCATAGTCGAAACGGTAGAACTTGTCTTTGCCATTCAGCGGATCGTCGGGATAAGCGTCGAGGTAGTAGCCGCTTTGATCGATAATATAGGAGACGTCAGGCCCCAGGCCGAAGACGATGCCGACCTTGCCGGCGTCGAGGTGATAGCGCAGCGAACAGAAGGCGTCGGCACTGAGGAGAAGGTCGATATCACCTCCGATGGCACCGATGAGCATCAAGCTTTCGATGTCGTTGCGCAGGCCCAGGCCGGGCATCAGCGACCAGGGACCGCCGAGACGGATGTCGAGGCCGTAGGAGAGGCGGGTGGATGAGGAAGTAAGATAGTACAGTGCGGTCCATTTGGATGGATTCTTCAGGCTCCACAATATCCGTCCGCTGCCGGATTCGAAAAAGAGGCCCTGGCTGAGCTGAATGTTGCTTTCGACGCGTTTCTCCTGCGCTTGTAGGCTGTTTATCGTAATGAGAAAGAAAAAGAGGATGAAAAGGGCCCGTTTCATGTGATGTGTGTTTATTATATAGATGCCAACGGAACAGGAATGTTGCGTCGGAGTAACGGATATTTGTTAATTTTGTAGCGATATGGAAGTTATCGCACGCATCCGGAACGATTTTCCGACGAAGTTCGGGCTGCCGCGGCAGAGCGGCCTGGTGCCGTCGTTGCGCTCGATGATCGTTTTTGAGCCGGCGTATCGGGTCCCGGAGGCCCTTCGCGGCCTGGAAGGTTTCTCGCATATCTGGCTGATTTGGGGCTTTTCGGAATCGGACGGCTGGTCGCCGACCGTGCGGCCGCCGCGGTTGGGCGGGAATGTGCGAATGGGGGTGTTTGCGACGCGGTCGCCATTCCGGCCGAATCCGATCGGACTGTCGTCGGTGCGATTGGAGGGCATTGAAAAGGATGGCGACAATGGACTTGTGCTCATCGTTTCGGGCGCAGACTTGATGGACGGGACGCCGATCTACGACATCAAGCCGTATCTCCCGGGCGTGGATGCCCATCCGGAGGCGACCGATGGCTTTGTCGGCGAAAACCGGCAGGTGCTCCTCGATGTCGAAATCGATCCCGCATTGGCGAGCCAACTTTCTGATACCCAGCTCGTCACACTCCGCGAGATCCTCGCCCAGGATCCCCGTCCGGCCTACCACGCCGATGCTTCCCGCGTCTACGGCCTGTCCTACGCCGGCCTTGACATTCATTTCTCGGTCAACGATCTTATGCTGAAGGCATGGTGAGATGCCCGGCCGTGCCGGGCATGACAAGATCCCTCGACTACGCTCGGGATGACAGGCTGGGTATGACAAAGAAATCATTATCTTTGCAAATTATGACACGATTTGAAGATATCAAGGCGTTCGCGTTCGACGTGGACGGCGTGTTTACGGACGGATTGGTGCTGGCGATGCCGGACGGGGATTTGCTGCGGCAGTTCAATTCCAAGGATTGCTTCGGCGTGCGGACGGCTGTCGACAATGGATTTCCGTGCGCCATCATCACGGGTGGTGTCTCCCAGAGCCTGATGCACCGCGCCCATTCGCTGGGAATAGGGGACGAGCACCTGTATATGCTGTCGAAAGACAAAGCCGAAGACCTGCTGCATTTCTGCAAGAAGATCGGCCTTGATCCGGCGCAGGTGGCTTTCGTTGGCGACGATATCCCGGATATCCCCGCCATGCAACTCGCCGGCCTGGGCGTCTGCCCGGCCGATGCCGTGGCTGAAGTCCGCGAGGCTGCCGACTGGATCTCTCCCTTCAACGGCGGACGCGGCTGTATCCGCGACCTGATGGAACGCGTCCTCAAGCCCCAGGGCAAATGGCTCTTCGACCCGAAGAACCCCTGGAAAGGCTCCCATCCTGAGGCGATTACGCAATTCGCTTTACGAACGGGTAAAAATGTTTGAAAAATATACATTTACATTGGCTTCGGCATCGCCGCGGCGACGGGAGCTGCTGAAAGGGCTGGATATCGTCTTTACGGTGGAGCCCGGAAAGGACGAGAAGGAAGCCTTCAGCGATGACCTGCCCCATACCGAGATTCCGGCTTTTCTTGCCCGGCATAAATCCGAAACATTCCACCGGGAACTTGCCCCGCGGGAAGTCCTGATCACTGCCGATACCCTTGTGTTTCTTGACGAGCAAATCTTGGGTAAACCGCATGTCCGCGCGGAAGCCGTCGCGATGCTGCGGGCGCTGTCGGGACGCACGCATACGGTGACGACCGGCGTGGCGTTGCGGACGCGGGAACGGATGCACAGCTTCGCCGTAACGACGGAGGTCGATTTCAAGGTTTTGAAAGACAGCGAGATAGAATACTATGTCGATACGTATAAGCCGTTCGACAAGGCCGGCGCTTATGGTATTCAGGAATGGATCGGATATACCGGAATCACCGGAATCCGGGGGTCGTACTTTAACGTGATGGGACTCCCGGTCCAGCGGCTTTACACAGAATTATGTGGTTTCCTTTGCTGACCCGGAAGAACCGGTCGAACTCCTCCTCGGAGGTGAACCGGAACCGGATCTGCGTGCGGCAGCGCTGCGGGATGTTGGTGTTCATGATGATGTCGCCCTCCGTCTCGTAGTACTGGTCGAGTGCCGCACCCGTAATCTTGATGACACGATAACGACCGCTCGGCACGCTGCCCGCGATGCCGATGCCCGTCTGCGACTCGAAATGAGACGGTAACCTGTATCCGTGGACCATCGATAGCGGAATGGTGCAGTGCGCAAAGTCCATGGTGCACTCCTTCCGGTTGGTGGAGGAAGGGTTGGCCATGAAAGCCGACTGACCCAGCGCAAAGCGGACATACATCATGGTCCAGAGCGCCGGGATGTCGCCCTCGCAGCCCGAGACAATGCCCTCGTCGTTGAGCAGGGAAAGCGCCAGGCAAGCCGTGGTCCGGCAGGAGCCCAGAATGCCGAAGCATTTGAGCGTGAGTGCATTCAACGTATATCGCGCAATGAGTTTGCGCAGCGCCAGATACATGCGCGCCGCTTCCCGCAGGTCGTCCGGTGTGCGGTCACCCGTGAGGAAGCGCTCCATCTTCAGGCAGATCGGATTGATGCCGGGATCTTCGATATCCGTTTCCTGATAGTCGCTTTCCAGCTCCTTCAGGGGGATGTCGATAAACTGGGCGCCGTAGGCCTTCTGGACGGCCTCCCGGTCGATGTCGGAGGCGATGAGCCAGTCGCTGGCGCCGCCGATTAGGCCGATCCGGCTCTTCTCGAATGCCCTGAGTACGTTCTTGCGCATGGGCGGAAGCGGCTGGAAAAGCGTTTGGGTGTCCGGACGGGCGTTCGGGCCGAACAGCCGGTCCGCAAAATGGGCGTAAAAATCGGGGTTGTCGTCGAGCGGGGCGTTGAACAGGGCGCAGGGGATGTCGCGCCGGGCCAGGTAGCTCTTGATTTCGAGCGCGGCGGCCAGCGAATTGTGCAGGCCGTCGCTCAGCAGGAGGACGGGGCGGGGGAGCACGTCGACGAAACCGCGGAACATCTCTTCCGTGCCGCCGGTAGCGATGAAGCAGACGGTTTTTTCCCGTTCGGTGTCGGCCAGCTTGAGGCCGGCTCCGGAACGGCTGCCATCGATCAGGCCGTCGATAGGCCGGCGGGTGTAAAGCATCGAAGGATAGATGGTCTCCATCTCCGCGAAGCGGCGGATGCCGTCGAAGAGTTCGAGGCGGGAGCCCATGACGCTGGCGTTGTCGTGCAACGCCGAGGAAAAGATGACGAGATGGATTTTGTTCTGCATGATATGCAAAGATACGATAAAAACGTTACATTTGTAGGTTAAATCGATAATATGGATATTTCTGCAAAATACGACCCCTCGCAGACCGAGGACCGCTGGTACCAGTACTGGCTGGAACATAAATTCTTTCATTCCGAACCCGACGGACGCGAACCGTACGTCATCGTGATTCCGCCGCCGAACGTGACGGGCGTGCTGCACATGGGCCACATGATGAACAACACGCTGCAGGACGTGCTCGTGCGCCGCGCACGCATGCTGGGCAAGAATGCCCTCTGGGTGCCGGGCACCGACCACGCCTCCATCGCCACGGAAGCCAAGGTGGTGGGCCGCCTCGCCGAGAAAGGCGTCCGCAAGCAGGACCTCTCGCGCGAGGAATTCCTCAAACATGCCTGGGAGTGGACCAACGAGCACGGCGGCATCATCCTCAAGCAGCTGCGGCGCCTGGGCGCCAGCTGCGACTGGGACCGCACCGCTTTTACGATGGATGAGATCCGCTCCGAAAGCGTGCTCCGCGTGTTCTGCGACCTCTATGACAAAGGGCTCATCTACAGGGGCCTGCGCATGGTGAACTGGGATCCGAAGGCCCAGACGGCCCTCTCGAACATCGAGGTGGTGTACAAGGAAGAACATTCGAAACTCTACTATCTGAGATATTACGTGGCCGACCAGGACGCCGTCAAGCCGACCGGCGAAGAAGGCGAAGTCCTGCATAAGGATGAGCAGGGCCGCTACTATGCCGTGGTGGCCACGACGCGTCCCGAGACGATCATGGGCGATACTGCCATGTGCATCAACCCCAAGGACCCGAAGAACCAGTGGCTGCGCGGCCACAAGGTCATCGTGCCGCTGGTGAACCGCGTCATCCCCGTGATCGAGGACCGCTACGTCGACATCGAGTTCGGTACGGGCTGCTTGAAGGTGACCCCGGCCCACGACGTGAACGACTATAACCTTGGCAAGACGCACAACCTCGAAACCATCGACATCTTCAACCCCGACGGCACCATCAGCGACCAGTCGCCGCTCTACGTGGGCCTGGACCGCAACGTGGTACGCAAGAAGATCGCCAAGGATCTGGAAGCTGCCGGCCTGATGGAGAAAGTGGAGGATTACATGAACAAGGTGGGCTATTCGGAGCGCAACCCCGACACGGCCGTGGAGCCGCGCCTGTGCAAGCAATGGTACGTCAAGATGCAGCACCTGGCCGAAATCGCGCTCAAGCCCGTGCTCGAGGGCGACATCAAGTTCTATCCCGAGAAATTCGTGGGCAGCTACCGCCAGTGGCTCGAGAACATCGACGACTGGTGCATCAGCCGCCAGCTCTGGTGGGGCCACCGCATTCCCGCGTATTATCTCCCGACCCCGGAAGGGGAGGAGGAGCGCTTTGTGGTGGCGATGAATCGCGAGGAGGCGCTCGTCAAAGCCCGCCAGATAGCCGGATACGAGAACCTGAAAGCCGAGGACCTGCGCCACGACGAAGACGCGCTGGACACCTGGTTCTCAAGCTGGCTCTGGCCCGTCTCACTCTTCGACGGCATCCGCAACCCCGGCAACCCTGAAATCAACTACTACTACCCGACCAGCGACCTGGTGACGGCCCCCGACATCATCTTCTTCTGGGTGGCCCGCATGATCATGGCCGGCGAGGAATACATGCACGACGTGCCGTTCCGCAACGTCTATTTCACCGGCATTGTGCGCGACAAACTGGGTCGCAAGATGAGCAAGCAGCTCGGCAACTCGCCCGACCCGATCGGCCTGATCGAGAAATACGGCGCCGACGGCGTGCGCCTGGGCATTCTGCTCTGCACTTCAGCCGGCAACGATATCCTCTTTGATGAGGCGCAGGTGGAGCAGGGCCGCAACTTCAGCAACAAGATCTGGAACGCGTTCCGGCTCGTGAAGGGCTGGACCGTGGCTGACGTGCCGCAGAGCGAGGCCAACCGCGTGGCGGTTCACTGGTTCCAGGCGAAACTGGCACAGACCGCCGCACAGACGCACCGCGATTACGAGAATTTCCGCATCAATGACGCCGTGATGGCCACCTACAAGTGCTTCTGGGACGACTTCTGCTCCTGGTACCTGGAGATTGTCAAGCCGGCTTTCGTGGACAATGTACAACAGCCGCTCGACCGGGCGACCTACGAGGCGACCCTCGGATTCTTCGATGCGCTGCTGCGCATGCTGCATCCCGTGATGCCGTTCATCACCGAGGAGCTCTGGCATGCGCTGGAAGACCGTGCCGAGGGCGAGACGATCATGTACCAGCCGCTGCCCACGGGTGGGGATTTCGATGCGCAGCTGCTCGCTGATTTCGCGATGGCCTGCGAGGTGGTCGTGAATGTCCGCGCCATCCGCCAAGCCAAGAATATCGCCCCGAAAGAGCCGCTGAAACTGCAGGTGAAGGGCATGTTCCCCGGTGTGATGGCTCCGGTGGTCAAGAAGATGGCCTTTGTCTCGAGCATCGAGCTGGTGGATGCCTTCTCCGGTTCCGGTGAGATTTTCATGGTGGGAACCACGGAGTTCGGTGTGCCGCTCGAGGGCTTCATCGACGTGGCGGGCGAGATCGCCAAGGCCGAGGCCGAGATACAGCGCTTCGAGGGTTTCCTGCGTGGCGTGAACGCGAAACTGTCGAACGAAAAGTTTGTGGCCAACGCACCGGCACAGGTCGTGGAGATGGAGCGCAAGAAGCTCGCAGACGCCACGCTGAAGATTGAAAATCTCCGCGCACGCATCGCGTCATTAAAGAAGTAAATTATTAAAACCCAATTGATATGGCAAGTTTATTTGCAGTAATGCTTCCGATGGGTGTCATCGGTCCCTGGCAGTGGGTCATCATCGCCTTGGTCATCGTTCTGCTCTTTGGCGGCAAGAAGATTCCCGAGCTGATGCACGGATTGGGCAAGGGCGTGAAGAGTTTCAAGGCCGGCATGAAGGATGCCGAAAAAGACATCCAGGAAATCAAGGCCGAGATCGTCAAGGACGACGACGAGAAGCCCGAGAAGAAAGAGACGAAGAAAGAGGAGTAGCGGCGGACCGTGGCTGAAGAGGAGCTCGACGATTCCAAGGACATGAGCTTCTGGGACCACCTGGAAGCGTTGCGGCAGGGGTTGTTCCGCGTGGTCATCGCCCTGGTCGTGGCTTTCGTCGTGCTGTTTTTCTTCAAGGATTTCCTCTTCGACAAGCTGATCCTGGCGCCGACCCGGCCGGATTTCTTCTTTTACAGGTGGTTCGGCATGGAAACGGGGCTGCAGCTGGTCAACATTGAGCTTTCCACGCAATTCATGGTACACATGCGCGTCACAATGATGTGTGCGCTGATTGTGTGTTGCCCGTACATCCTCTTCGAGATATGGCGCTTCATCGCGCCAGCGCTCTACCAGAAGGAAAAGCGGGCCACGCGTCGCGCGTTCATTTTCGCGTCGTTCCTGTTCTACCTGGGCATCGCGGTGGGCTACTGTATCATCCTGCCGCTGATGATCAATTTTTTCGACGGTTACAAGGTGAGTGAGGCGGTTGTGAACACCATCTCGCTGAATTCCTATATTTCGACGGTCAATTCCACGGTGCTGCTCTTCGGCATCGTGTTCGAGATTCCCACGCTGTTGGCGGCGCTCTCGCAGATCGGCTTGATTTCGCGCCAGACGCTCATCAGCGGCTGGAAGTGGGCGGTGCTGGTCATCGCGGTGCTGGCGGCCATCATCACGCCGGCCGACCCGTTCTCGATGCTGATTGCGGCCATCCCGCTGGCGCTGCTCTACGGCATCAGCATCCTGGTCTGCAAGAAAGCGGAGCCTGAAGAGGATGATGAAGAAGAGGAGGCTGAGGCCGGTAAGGAGGCGGCAAAGGCATGATTTCCCTCGATGCGATAACTGTTTCCTACGGCGGCTTCACGCTCCTCGACAACGTGAGCCTGCACATTGGCGACCGCGAGCGCCTGGGCCTGGTGGGCAAGAACGGGGCGGGGAAGAGCACGATGCTCAAGCTCATCATGGAGATCCAGAGCCCGACTTCGGGCAAGATCACGCGTACGGCGGGCCAGCGCATCGGCTACCTGCCGCAGATCATGGAGCATCACCGCGGCCACGCGGTCCTCGAAGAGGTGATGACGGTCTTCGACGAGCTGGACCGGCTGAACCGGCGCGTGGACGAGATTTCGTTGGAGCTGGCGGAGCGGACCGACTATGAATCAGAGGCTTACCACAAGTTGATCGTCGAGCTGAACGAGGTGAACGATGCGCTGGTGCTCGCGCAGAGCGAAGCACCGGAGGAGTCGGTGGAGCGCACGCTCACGGGCCTGGGCTTCAAGAAATCGGAGTTCGGCCGCAAGACGGAGACCTTCTCGCAGGGCTGGAACATGCGCATCGAGTTGGCGAAGATCCTGCTCCGCAAGCCGGACGTGCTGCTCCTCGACGAGCCGACAAACCACCTGGACATCGAGTCGATCCAGTGGCTGGAAGATTATCTGAAGGGAACCTACACGGGCTCGCTGGTGCTGATTTCGCACGACCGGCGTTTCCTGGATAATTGCACGACGCGGACGGTCGAGGTGATGCTGGGGCATCTGTACGATTACAAAGTTCCTTATTCCCAATATGTTGAGCTCCGCAAGGAGCGCATTGCGCAGCAGAAGGCGGCCTACGCGAACCAGCAGCGGATGATTGAGAAAACCGAAGAATTCATCGAAAAATTCCGCTACAAACCGACGAAGAGCAACCAGGTCCAGTCGCGCGTCAAGCAATTGGAGCGCATTGAGCGCATCGAAATCGACGAGGAAGACCTCTCCGCCATCCACGTCAAGTTCCCGCCGGCGCCCCGCAGCGGCGACGTCGCCTTCGAAGTCAAAGATGCGGTGATAGGGTATCCGCAGAAGACGGTTCTCCAGGGAGCGAACCTTATCGTCAAGCGTGGCGAAAAAGTCGCCTTTGTCGGACGGAACGGCGAGGGAAAGACGACGATGATGCGCGTCCTGATGGGCGAGCTGGAGCCGTTCTCCGGCGAGGCGAAGGTCGGGTATAATGTCGACATCGGCTATTACGCCCAAAACCAGGAAGATGTATTGGACAAGAAGGCGACGGTCTTTGATACGTTGGACCGTATCGCAGTAGGGGATATCCGGACGAAGCTGCGGGATATTCTCGCTGCTTTCCTCTTCAAGGGCGAGGACATCGACAAGAAGGTCGCTGTCCTGAGCGGCGGCGAGCGTTCGCGCCTGGCGATGGCCAAGCTGATGCTCAAAGCGCACAATCTGCTGGCGCTCGACGAGCCGACGAACCACATGGACATCCGTTCGAAGGACATCCTGAAGCAGGCCCTGCAGGCCTATGACGGCACGATCATCGTGGTCTCCCACGACCGAGATTTCCTGAACGGCCTGGTCGACAAGGTCTACGAGTTCATTGACGGCCGCGTCAAAGAACACCTGGGCGGTGTCGACGACTTCCTGCGTCACAAGAAGGCCGAATCGTTCCGCGACATCGAGATGAAGCAGACGGTCGGGCCAGCGCGCAGCCAGAACCTTGTCGGGTCTGCGGGCACTCGACCCGAAAGAACCGTGTCTGCTGCACCAGGCCAGCCCGCGTCTTATTCAGGCCAGCACGCGCAGGCCTCCCAGAAGGCGCAGCCGAAGCCGGATTATCAGCAGCAGAAGCAGCAATCGAAAGAAGAGAAGCGCGCCAAGAACCGCCAGAATCTCCTGGAAAAGCAGATCGCCGACCTCGAAGCCAAGATGGCCGACATCGAGAAAATCCTCGCCGCCCCGACCCCCGACGTCGACATCATGGACCTCACCCGCACCTATCTCGAACTCAAACGCGACCTCGACGCCAAAATGGACGAGTGGGCCAGCCTGTGACCCCTACTGTCATGCCCGGCTTGACAGGGCATCTCATTGAAAACTTTCCGGCAAACAAATGTTGGGGACTTCCTTGGCGGAGGCGAAGAGGGGAGCGATGTCGGCGTCGCGGAAGCCGGCGATGCCGCAGCCGATGCGGGTTACGTAGAAGAACAACTCCGGATGTACTTTCGCGAAGGCGATGAAGTCGTCGACGTAGGGCTGGATGGTTTCCACGCCGCCTTGCATCGTGGGGATGCCGTAGCTCTGGCCCTGGAGGCCGACACCCTGGCCCATGACGGCGCCGAATTTGCGCCAGGCGGCGTAGGCGGCACCGCCGCCGTGCATGCCCGCCAGGTTGCTGCCGAAGACGAAGATTTCATCGGGCCTGAGTTCCGTAATCATGTCCGGCGTGCAGGCCGGGCGCTCGATTCCGTTGTAGATTCGTTTCATCGGATGCGTGTTTTTACAAAGTTACGCATTCTTTGGAAAAGTGGAGAAAACTGGCTACTTTTATACCATGAAATCCCGCTTCCTATCCCTGTTTCTCGCCGTGATTGCGGCGACGGTCCTGTCTTCCTGCGAAGACCATCACGCTTCACAAATGCTGCTGCTGATCAACGGCGTGCAATATGACATTGACTTGCCTGCCACCGATCCTGTCGACCTGAAAACGCTCTGCACGGAATTCGACGCATATATCCAGGTGGTGAATTATACGGATTTCGAGCGCATTGCCATCGATGGAGGAACGATGGCACGGAGCAGCGTTACCCTGCCTGTGCCGGAACTCTCCCAAGACGAGCAGATCACGATCGATTACAAGACGGGCCGGCTGACCGGGACGATCGTCCTGAACACGCTGCACAGCGGCATCGACCGGATCGGGGCCACCGGGCGGGCCGTCGTCCCGGGAGACTTCTACCTGTCTTTCATCTTCCGCCGCCTTATCATGAAGTATGACAACGCAGGCCAACTGCTCTACTACTGTTTCGATCCCGATGCAAAAGACGGAACCATGGAGGAGAACGGTTTCTGGGATTTCAAGAAGCATACGTACAACGGAAAGACTTACTACAGCTACCATGCACCGGACCCGGCCTTTGCCAAACGGGCGTTCACCGGCTACAATCCCGGCATGCGCGTGCTGCTGGACGAGCATTACCGCCCGCTGAAATCCATCCATGCCAAGGCCAGCCGGGACGGCTATCTGCCGGACGGAGAGCCCATCGACGGCCACGATTTCTATTTCTTCTCGCCCGACCACTATATCCTTTCCCTGTATGTCGAGCGGGAGGTGCAGGGCCGCTTGAAATGTGTTTCCTATCTGCAGGAGGTGGATAACGGGGAGGTGGTCTTCGACTGGTGGAGCACCGACCATCCGGAGATGGCCCAGTGGGGCGACTACACGTTCGACTTCTCCTACGATTACGTGCACTTCAACAGCCTTCAGGTGCTGCCCGACGGCAACTGGCTCTGCTCATTCCGTCACCTGTCGTCGGTGGTGAAGATTGACCGGGCCGGGGGAACCGGCGACATCATCTGGCGTATTTCCGGTAAGGATCTCCCTGATGCACAGAGTTTCTCGGGGGAACATTATGTCACGCTCCACGAAGACGGCACGCTGTCGCTATTCGACAACGGCAACGGCCATACGCCGCCCATCACGCGCATCATGCGCCTGGAAATCGACCCGGAAACGGGGGAGGTTAAAGGTGGCGGCAACCTGGTGCCGACCGATGACTATTTCAGCATGGCCTGTGGTGCCGTCAACGATTTCGGCAGCTATTTCGTCGTCGGATGGGGCTGGCGGAACGGGGAGTGGAACAACCGCCTGGTGACCGAACATGCTCGCGATGGCCGCGAAATCTTCGGACTCCGCCACATCTCCACAGATTCCATGGCGAACTCCCTGAGCGCGTCCTACCGCTGCGTGAAATATTGATGCCGGGCTGTCAGGCGCCCAGATAGGTAAGGATCATGGCGACGGCCTCGTCTTCGGTGAGAAGATCCATGTTGATGACCAGGTCGTAGTGGCGGACATCGTAGCGGCTGGAGCCGGTGCAGCGCTGCACGTAGTTTTCGCGGCTTTCATCCACGGAATCGATTATGGCCTCTGCCTGTTCGCGCGGGAGCGCTTGCTTCCGCATCACCCGTTCAATGCGGTGCTCGCGGGAGGCGGTGATGAAAATATCCACCTTGTTGGGATGGTCTTTCAGCACGAAAAAGCCCGAACGGCCGGCGATGACGCAGGAACCTTCGTCCGCAATGCCGTTGAGGATTTCCTGCTCGGCCTTGTATACATCTTTCACAGATATGTCCGAACGGAATTCCTGGATAAACCGGCTGTCGACGTCCACAATCTGGTTGGCCTTGGGGACCGGGGCCACCAGATGGATGAAATCGGACAGCCAGTTCTTCTTTTCGCCTTTCAGTTTCTCGATGCCGCTGACGGTGAGGTTGAACTTTTCCTGCAGCGCATGGATCAGCTGCTTGTCGCTGTAATGGACATTCAGTTTTGCGGCCAGTTTCCGGCCAACGGTGCCACCGCCCGAGCCAATCTCGCGGCTGATGGTAATGACGAAGGGATCGTTGAGTTTCATATTCGTTTATTGTTTGATTTCAATTTCAGGCAGAGCATGGTCAGGTCGTCGCTTGGCTCGGCGCCGGCCACGTGGGCGGCTACAGCCGCGCTGAGACGGTTTACGGTGGTAAGGGAATCCAGGAAAGGCACGAATCCCAGCTCCGCAAGCATCCGCTCATTGCCAAACTGCTCGTGGGCGGCATTTTCCGCCTCGTTCAGGCCATCGGTATAGAGGAACAGCACTTTTTCGTGCATGTCCTTGACTTGCTGGCCCTCGAATTCGAACCCAGTCATGATGCCGACAGCGGTGTTCGGCACACAGTCGAGGAATTGGGGCTCCTTGCCGGCCATCAAGAGGACCGGCTGATTGTGCCCGCAGTTGCAGTATTCCATCACGCCCGTGCCCAGGTCGATGGCGGCGATGAACATCGTCACGAAGATCATCTGATCGTTCTTTTCGGATACCGTGTCGTTGATGCGGCGGGCGATTTCGGCCGGATGGAGACCCTGCCGGGCGACGATGCGGAACATGGCGCGCGCCACCGACATGAACAGGCTGGCAGGCACGCCCTTGCCGCTCACGTCACCGATGCAGAGATAGAGCCGGCCGTCCTGTACGAAGAAATCGTAGAGGTCTCCGCCCACTTCCCGGGCCGGGACCATCGAAGCATACAGATCCACGGAATCGCCCAGGTTGAAGTCGTGCGGCACCATGCCCATCTGGATGTTGCGCGCAATCTGCAACTCCTTCTCCATCCGCTCGCGGGAGGCGGTGGTCTCGGTCAACTCCCGGATGTGCTGGACCAACGAAGCCTGCATGTGTTCGAAAGACTGGCTCAGAAGCCCGATTTCGTCGTTCCGGTCCTTGAAGTCCATCGGATGGTCGAATTGGCCGGAGGCGATGGTGTCGGCTTCATCGGCCAGCTCTTCGAGCGGCTCCAGCTGACGGCGGATCAGCCACACGAACAAGAAGAACATCAGCACGAGGCTCGCCAGCATGATGAGGATCATATCGCTCTGCATGCGGTTATAAGGGCCCAGGATATCGTTTTCAGGGCAGAAGATCGCGATGCTCCATCCCGTTGTAGGGACGGGGCGGAAATACACGAAGAAACGCTGCTCGTCGAGCGTTATGACGCGTTTGCCGCGCTCCTGCCGCCCCATGGCTTCGCCCAGTTCCTGCAACTCAGGGACCGACAGGTCGAGCGCATCCGTGAACAGGGAGTGAAACATCAGCCTCCCGGAGTCGGGATGCACCAGGTAGTTTCCGTCTTTCCCCGTCAGGATGCAGTAGGCATTGGGATATGGCTTGACGTCATAGAGCTCTTCCGAGAGCCGACGCAGCGACAGGTCGAGCGAGACCACGCCGACGAAGAAACTGTTGTTTCGGAAGATCGGCCGGCAATAGGATACCAGCATGTCGGCATTCATGCCCGGCTTGTCCGCCACGTCCGAGTAAGGCTCCGTCCAGCAGCCATAGCCGAGTTGCTTGGGCATCTGGTACCAGATCTTTTCGAAATAACGGTAATCGTCGTCTCCTTCCTGTTCCCAGTCAACGCTCCCGTCGGGATCATGCCATGCGAAGATGGAATAATATTGTCCCATGGCCTTGTAGAACCAGGGCTCGAAGGAGATGGAACAACTGTTCAGGGCTGCGTCGTATTTCAGGGTGTTGGTAGCATAGGTCACCATCCGGTCCGGCTTTTCGAGGTCGCGGAGCACGAACCACGAAGTTACGTCGGCCGTGCGTTCTACGTCGTCCAGGATATCGTCGAGTCGAAGCACAGCGTTCTCAAGCACTTGCGAGGCATCCTTGTCCACTTCTTCCCGGACGCCCGTCCGCCAGATCCTGCCCAGGTACACGGTCAGCCCGACGAAAAGCAGCGCCGCTGCCAGCACGATCCAGAAACTCAGCCTGGCGGAGAGAGAACGTTGCATCTTTAATTTTTCTGTAAATATACAAAAAATTCGTATCTTAGTCGTATGAAAGCAATCAAGATTTCCCTCGACGACTATGTCCTTTCCGGTGGTGGTGCCAACGGAGAGAGCTATGACCACAAGAGCGACCCGTCCGTCATGCTCAAACTCTATTTGCCGGGCAAGGTGCGGCAGCCGCTGGACGAGATGATGCTGGCCCGCAAGGTCTACGACCTGGGCATTCCCACCCCGGAACCCGGCGACTACGTGGTCACGGAGGACGGCCGCTACGGCATCCGTTTCAAGCGTATCGTGGGAAAGAAATCCTTTACGCGCGCCACGGCCGACGAACCGGAGAAAGTGGCTCAGTTTGCCGGGGATTTCGCCCGGATGTGCCTGGATCTCCACGCGACGCAAGTGGATCCGACCGCCTTCGAGAACGTCAAGGACCGGTATCTCCGCCTGCTTGGGGAGAATCCGTTCTTCTCGAACGAGGAAAAGTACAAGCTCGGCCGCTTCATCGCCGACACGCCTGACGAGAGCACGGCCGTCCATGGCGACCTCCAGTACAGCAACGCCATTTTTGTGGGAGACAAGCGCTACTTCATCGACCTGGGCGACTTCTGCTGGGGCAACCATCTCTTCGACGTAGCTATGGTGTACCTCTGCTGCTGCCTGAGCGAGGAAACATTCATCCGGGATACCTTCCACCTGACCAAGGACCTGGCCCGGCGTTTCTGGGAGGAGTTCGCCCCGGTCTATTTCGGCGCTGACCGGCCGCTGAAGGACATCGAGGAGCAGCTCGGCCCTTACGCCGGACTCAAGACGCTGATTATCGAGCGCGATACCCGCCGCCCGATGCCGGAATTCCGCGAGGTGCTGAAGCCCATCCTCCGCTAACGGAGAACGGTAATCACATACGTAAACAGATATTTTTCGCCCGGCGTGATCCGGTGTACATACGTACGGCCTGAGATGTCGCCGTCGTAGCCTTTCGTGTCACAGATACCGCACCACGGTTCCAGGCAGACGAACGGGCAACCCGGCTTGTGCGGTGCCCAGATGCCGTAAGCCTCGGCCTGCGGGCATTCCACGCGCACGTAGGGATGTCCCTGCTTGTCGCAGAGTTCCGTCGTAGCCACCTGCCCGTGCTCGAACACCAGCGCGTCGGGGTCGAACGTGTCGTCCTTCACCGGCATGTCGGCCGGAATCTGCACAGGCTTGGACCGGGGAACGCGGTAGCCCTCTTCCAGGCCGGATTCCACGACGGGGCTGACGGGGCGGCCGGCCGCATCGTAGTAGCGCACGTAGCCGTGGATGGCGTCCTTCGGGTCGTAGTCAGACAGCAGGAAGGCAGGATGGGCGCCGATCTGCGCGTACATGCTGTGGGTATCCAGGTTCTGGACAGTCCATTCGATCACCACGCTGTCTCCCCGCAGCCGGTATTGTGCTTGCAGCGAAAATCGATAGGGATAGTTGTGCGGATGTCCGTCTTCCGCCATCCGGAAAAGGCCGTCGCCCAGATCTTCGAATTCGCAGTCGCGCGCGAAGCCGTGCTGTTTCATCGGGAATACGCGGCCGTCGATGCGGATCTCCTGGTTGTACGGTTTGCCGACCGCCGGGAACAGGATCGGCGCATGGCGGTTCCAGAAGCGGGCGTCGCCGCTCCACATATACTCCCGGCCGTTCTTGACCAGGCTGATGAGCTCCGCACCCTTCGGCGCGACCTCGATGGTAATGTTTTCGTTGGACAGGATCATCTCGACAATCGTTTAGATTCTACAAATATACGAACTTAAGACATTACCTCAAAAAGAAATGCGAAGCCTTTGGCTTCGCATTTCTTTTTGAGGTACCTAGCGGAATTGAACCGCTCTACCTGGTTTTGCAGACCAGTGCCTAACCTCCCGGCCCAGGTACCAAAGGACTACAAAGGTAGGGATTCTTTTTGGATATCCAAACTTTTTTTTGAGATGCCCGGTCACGCCGGGCATGACGCATCATGCGGAAAACTCCGATTCGAAGGTCATCCGGTGGCCGTCGGCGGGGTGGCGGAAGCTTAGGTAGGCGGCGTGGAGCATGAGGCGGTCGGCCTGCGGCCCGCCGTAGAGGCGGTCGCCGAGGATGGGATGGCCGAGGCCGGCGGGGTGGGCGCAGTGGACGCGGAGCTGGTGGGTGCGGCCGGTGTAGGGGATGAGCCGGACAAAGGCCGCTCCGTCAGCCCGGACGTCCAGCACTTCGTAGTCGGTGACGGCCGGCTTGCCCTGCTCGGGGTCGACCATCTGTCGCGGCCGGTCGTACCAGTCGGGGGAAAGCGGCAGGGAGATCTTGCCCTTGTCTCCGACCAGCAGGGGTTTCCCGCCCGCCATGACCCATGCCAGATAGGCTTTCGATACTTCCCGTTTTTCAAACTGCTGCTGCACGGCCGCTTGTGTCCCGACATCCTTGGCGAAGACCATCAGTCCCGACGTATCCATGTCGAGCCGGTGGCAGGCCAGGACCGTACAGCCGCCATAATCCCGCAGCCAGTCTTGCAGCGACTGTCTCGGCGGCACGCCCGGCACGGGCCGTCCGGGCACGGCCAGCATCCCGGCGGGTTTTTCGGCCACGATGAGCGTGGCATCTTCGTAGCGCACGACGGGTTCGGCCAACTGCCAGTGGGCGTCGCTCTCCAGCGGGTTGGGCTCGACGTCGAGACCTTGCAGCATATAGCCGAGCAAAGGGCCGCATTTGCCGGTACAGGCGGGGTAGAAGGCGCCGTGGCGGCGCACTTCCCGGGCGGGGGATGCGCCATACCAGAACTCGCCGATGGCTACAGGCGTAAGTCCATGTGTCAAAGCATATTGCAACAATTTCGGCGCAGCGCAGTCGCCGGTTCCTCCCGGCGGCACCAGCCCCCGGTCTGCAAAAATCTGCCGGATCGACCGTCGCTCGCCGCGTCCATTCACGACCACATATTGTTCAAACAGCCATTCCTGCAACCGTCTCGACTCTTCTGCAGAAGAACTCTGTATGTCTTCGGGTTTCCAGTCAAAAATCGGCGGTACAAACCCCTCGACAAAAGCCTTCCCGCCCGCCAGTCCTGAAAAAGCATACAAAAACATAGACGACCGCTCCTCCGCGACAACCTCCAGTACGCCCAGCATTTTTCCTTCCGAGAACAAAGCCTTCAGGGAGGGCGTGGTGTCGATGTGGGCGGTCAAGGCCTGGGCGGCTTCGACGATCGAAGGGGAAGGGGTGTAGCAGAAGGGGTTATTCAACATAGAGCACCAGGCCCTTCAGGTAGGCACCCTCCGGGTGGTAGATGTTCACGGCATGGTCGGCCGGCTGGTTGAGCCGGTCGATGATGCGGACATGGCGGCCGGTATCTGCAGCGGCGCTGAAGATGGCGAGCGCAAAAGCATCGAGATCAACAACCTGCGAGCAGCTAAAAGTGAAGATGATGCCGCCCGGGGCGATAGCCGAAAGGGCGGCGGCGTTGAGCCGCTGGTAGGCGCGCAGGGCGTTGGATAGGGCGCCCCGGTGCTTGGCGAAAGCCGGCGGATCGACGATCATCAGGTCGTAGGCATCCTTCGGCGCCTCCTTGACAAAATCGATGGCATCGCAACAGTGGGAACGATGCGGCGCGGAAGGTCCGAAATTCAAGGCGATGTTCTGGTCGACGAGTTCGACGGCACGGGCCGAACTGTCGACCGAGTCGACGCTGACGGCACCGCCCGCCAGGGCATAAACGCTGAAACCGCCGGTGTAGCAGAACAGGTTCAGTACGCGCCGCCCGTTGGCGTAGCGCTCAACCAGCGCGCGATTTTCCCGCTGGTCGAGGAAGAAACCCGTCTTCTGGCCTTTCTCCCAGTCCACCAGGAATTGGTGCCCGTTTTCCAGCACGGTGTGCGGACACAACGCTGTGCTGGTATCCGCCCGCCAGAGATAGTCGTCGCCCAGAGCGAGCCCGGCCTTGAAAGGCGCCGTGCCCTCGCTCTTGTCGTAAACGGCCCGCAACGCATTCCCGTAGATGTCTCGCAGCGCCGCAGCGATGTCGGCCCGGGCTCGGAACATGCCTGCCGAATGCGCCTGCAGCACGCAAACACCATCGTACCAGTCGATGATCAGGCCCGGAAGACTGTCGCCCTCGCCGTGAACCAGACGGTAGCAAGTCGTTCCGGCCGCATCGGCCAGCCCGAACGCCTTTCTCGCATCGAGGCAGCGCTGCAGGCGTCCGCGCCAGAAAGAAACATCTGCCACGGGCGTCTCGGACGCGTCGAAACTGAGCATCCGCACCGCAATCGAGCCGATCTGGTAATGGCCCCAGCCCAGGAATTCCTTTTTCGTGGAGTAGACGCAGACGACGTCGCCCTCGGCCGGATCCGGCCCCTCGATGCCGCCGATGGCCCCCGAAAACACCCAGGGGTGGAAGCGCCTCAGCGACTCCTCGCGACCTTTCTTGAGATAGAGCCGGGTCATACGCGGGGGGCGGCCAGCAGGGCCTTGTACATCATGACGCAGATCCACGCGTCGGTGGCGGCATATAGCAATTGGGCGTCCGAGAGGGGATCCGCCTCCCAGTTCGAGCATTGTTGCGCCTTGGAAACCTTGCAGCCCAGGATGATGGCGGCCATCTTGCGGACGCTCTTTTCCTTGATGCCGTAGTTGTCGCCGAACGATTGCAAGTCCATGAACCGGTGTGGCTCGAAACGACAGTAGTGCTGCAGGCCGTGGATGTCCTCGCCGACCGCGGCGCCGATCTTGGTGATATAGGGGTCGGCCATGATGTCGGCGATTTCCCGCGGCAGCCCGAGCTCCTGAAGCCGGAACAGGAAAGCTTCCGTCTCGCTGGAGAGTTGTAGCAGCGCGGTGTGGTGGCGGGGCTGGTGGGCCTGGAACACAGGTTTGGTCTCCGTGTCGAAGCCGATGAAGCGCTGGGCGGCCAGGTGCTGTATGGCGTGGTCGAGTTCGGGCCCCGGTTGGGTGATGACATGGATTTCGCCGGGGAAAGCGGCCAGTTCGAGTTGTTCTATTTCTTCGGGCGTTATGGTCTCTTGGAACATCTGGCTATTTGAGCGAGGGGGCGATCAGCGCCCAGGAGTAGGGAAGAAGCTCCTCGATGCGCTGCAGGTTGTTTTTGTCGAGATTGGAGAGCGAGAAGGGGACCTGCTTGGTGGTCAGCTCCTCGGTCCCGGCCAGGCGGCCGTATTTGAAATCGTGGGTAAGGTATCCGTCTTCGGTGAGGCAATCGTCCCCCAGCAGGTTGCTGGGCACGGAGATGTAGGCTTCCACTTCCGTGGGTGTGACGCGATAGGCCAGGTTGCCGTCCGCCCGGAGGGTGTTGTAGCAGGCGATGGCGGTATAGACGGCCGGGTCGATGAAGGTCACTTCGTCGGCAATCAGGTCTCGGTACGGATAGCGTCCGTCTTCCCGGTAGTCCTTCAGCGCGTAAAGCGTCTCTTTCAAGGTCTCCAGGTAGAACGGGTAATGCGTGCAACCGAGGATGATGGTGCGGATGGGCGTGCCTTTGCCGCTGGCACGGTGCTTCTCGAGGAGGGATACGAGGTTGAAGCGGGCGTAGTTGGCGGCGCTGTTGAGCTGCAGCGACGCATATCCGCCGCCCGGACTGCGGCGCGCCAGCATCTGGTTGTCGCTGAAATCGAACTGGTAAGCGCGCAGGAGATCGGCCCGGATGTCGCCTTCCGCCTCGCCCAGGGCGGGTCCACGGTAACTGGTACGGGGGGCGAACAGGAGGGGATTGACATAGTCGGGATCGTTGTCCACGGCCTCGGCGTAGCCATATCCGGCCTGGTTGACGATGTCGATGGGAGTGGTGATGCCGCGGTTGGCGAGTTCCTGGCGGAGGGCACGCTCATAAGCGCCGGAGGCGATGGTGCCCGGAGTGGCCAGAACACCGATGGCGAAGGGCGCCTCGCCGCCCTGCAGGTTGAGTTCGTCGAGGGTGGCACTCACCCCGGCGTCGATCACGCCGATCACCTTCACGCCGGTGTTCGACTGCTCAAGGAGACCGCGGATCAAGTCGATGGCATAAGCCGTGGCGGTGTTGCAGGCCACCACGATGATCTTGGCGCGCGGTTTCCCGCCGGTGGGCTCCTCTTCGATGGGATTGACGAAATATTTGTCGCCCAGCAGGAAGATGGCGTCCTTGACGGCCAGTTCCCGGAGGAATTCGCTGTTGCCAGCCGCTTCATAATTGCCGTAGGGCATGTTGGCCTGGTCGGCCAGATACACGAAGTGCTCGCCTGCGAAGTCGAGGATGCTGTCGCGTCCCACCTCGCCGGTGATGTTGTCGAAGTGGTCGAGGCTCAGCAGTTTCTCCAGCACGGTCAGTCCGCCCGTGCCCGAATCGAACACGCCGATGGGCAAGTTGCGCATGTCAGCGGGGTATGCGCTGAAATCGGCGTAGAAGTGGGAAGCCGTGTCGTAGAGGGCCTTGTCGACAATGGGCATATTGTCGACGGGGTGCGCGTCCTGGCCGCATCCCGACAGGGAAAGGATCGCCGTCGCGAAAAGGACGACCCATGCGGAAAGAGAGAGCCTGCAACGCATGATTTTTCTTTTTTGTGCCGCAAAATTACTAATTTTGTGGGACATAAAGAAATCGTTATGAAAAAGTCCCTGTTGATGGTCCTGATGCTCATTCCCTTGCTGGGTTTCGGGCAGAATCGCGTGCAACAATACATCGACCGGCAGATGAAAACCGACTCGCTGCTGATCAATGCCGTGGTCGGCATCCTGGCCGTCGATGCAGACGGCAACCAGATCGCGGCCTGGAATCCCGACATGCCGCTGCTGACCGCCTCCACGATGAAGACCATCACCACGGGCCTCGGCTACGAGGTGCTCGGTCCGGACTACCGTTTCTCCACGCGTGTGGCTTATGACGGATGGATCGAGAAGGGCATCCTGCACGGCAACCTCTACATCGTGGGTGGTGCCGACCCGACGCTCGGCTCGCGCGACACCATCGCCTTTCCGGTCGACTCGATCTTCGGCATCTGGGCCAAGGCCGTGTCCGATGCGGGCATCCGCCGCATCAACGGACGCATCGTGGGTGACGACCGCATCTATGCGGAAGAGAACATCCCCGGCAGCTGGTCGTATGGCAACATCGGCTACGATTATGGCAGCGGCACGTCGGGCCTCTCGTTCTGCGAGAACCTGACCTATTTCGAGATCGAGGCGGGGGAAGTGGTCGGCGATCCGGTGCGCATCACCCCGGTCGGGCCGTATTCTCCCTACATGACCTATATCAACGAAGCGCTCACCGGCGAGAAAGGAGACGGTGACAATACCGAATACTATGCGTCCAGCATCTCGCCCGTCGGCAAGTTCGTGGGCACCTACGGCATCGACGCGAAGCCGCGCACACTGGTCCAGTCCAACAAATACGGGCCGGCCACTTGCGCGAGCGAGTTCGCAGCCTTCCTGCGGACGCGGGGTGTCGGTTGCAAAGGCGTGACGGACGTTCGCGCCATGGCCGCCGAAAGTGCCGTTCCGCCGCAGAAGAACTTGACATACATCGCCGAGACGTTCTCCCCGGAGCTCCGCCGCATCGTAAAGGTGACCAACACCATCAGCAACAATTTCTTCGCCGAGACCATCTTCAAGATGGTGGGCAAGACGCTGATGGAACGCAAGACCGGGGAACCGTGCATGGGCATCTCATACAGCACGGCAACCCGCATCATCAAGGAATACCTTCAGGATCGCGGCGTCTCGACGTACGGCTACACGCAGGATGACGGCAGTGGCCTCTCGCGCCAGAATTACGTGTCGCCCCGCTTCTTCACGCGCTTCTACGAGATGATGGCCGGCAGCCCCGATTTCAAGGAGTATCTCCAGACCTTCCCGGGACCGGGCCGCCCCGGCACGCTGCAGGGCGTGCTGCGCAAGGCCGATCCCGCCATCAAGAAGACCATCTATGCCAAGAGCGGCTCGCTCTCGAGCGTGCGCTGCTATGCGGGTTATGTGGATTCGCAGCGCGGCCTGATCCGCTTCGCCATCCTGGTGAACAACTATGACTGCCCCACGAGCAAGGTGCAGCCCAAGATCGAGGGATTCCTCGAGGAGCTCGGCAAATATGGAAACATGCAATAACAAACCAAATCCAAGATAATGCTTACACTTTCGAAAAAGGCGCAGGCCATGCCTGCTTCGCCGATCCGCAAGCTCGTCCCCTTTGCGGACGCCGCCAAGAAACGCGGGATCAAAGTCTATCACCTGAACATCGGACAGCCTGACATCGAGTCGCCCAAGGAGGCCCTCGACGCCGTGAAGAACAACAACCTCAAAGTGGTGGAGTACGCCCACAGCAAAGGCGTCGCTCAACTTCGGGAAGGTCTGTCCCGTTACTACAAGAACATCGGCATCAATGTGGAGGCCGATGACATCAACATCACAAACGGCGGCAGCGAGGCCCTGCAGATCGCCCTGGCGGTCACGTGCAACCCCGACGACGAGGTCATCGTCTTCGAACCTTTCTATACCAACTACAATACGTTCGCCCTGCAGAACGACGTGAAGCTGGTGCCCATCACCACGCACATCGAGGACGGGTTTGCCCTGCCGCCGATGAGTGAAGTGGAGAAGCACATCACGCCGAAGACCAAAGGTGTGATCATCTGCAACCCGGGCAACCCGACGGGCTGCCTCTACACGAAAGATGCGCTGATGCAACTTGGTGAGATTGCCAAGAAATACCAGCTTTTCATCTTTGCCGACGAGGTGTACCGCGAATTCTGCTACACCGACGCGCCGCACTTCTCCTGCATGCACATCCCCGGTCTGGAGCAGAATGTGATCCTGGTGGATTCCGTGTCGAAGCGCTACAGCCTCTGCGGTGCGCGCATCGGTTATCTTGTGTCGCGCAACAAGGAGGTGATGGCGGCTGTGCTGCGCTTTGCGCAGGCCCGCCTCTGCTCGCCTTCCTACGGACAGATTGCCGCCTTGGGCGCTCTGGATGCGCCGGCTTCCTATTTCAAGGCCGTCCGTGACGAATACATTCATCGCCGCGACGTGCTGATTGACGGCCTGCAGAAGATTCCCGGCGTGATCGCCCCTCGTCCGATGGGCGCTTTCTACGCCGCAGCCCAGTTGCCGGTCGACGACACGGACAAGTTTGCGAAATGGCTTCTCGAGGAGTTCAGCTACAACGGTGAGACCGTGATGGTCGCCCCGATGGCAGGCTTCTATGCCACCAAAGGCCTTGGCACCAACCAGATCCGCATGGCCTACGTCCTCAAGGAAGAAGACCTCAAGCACGCCCTCGTCTGCCTCCAGAAGGCCCTCGAGACCTATCCCGGCAGGGTGTAAATAAGTCATGCCCGGCATGACCGGGCCTCTCTTGAACCCCCGTCCCCAATTCCAACCGGAAATAAGGACGGGAGTTTCTTTTTTTAAATTTTTTAAAAATATCGCTTGCGATATAAAATAAAGTCGTATATTTGCATCGTGAACGATATAAATAACAAAGATATGGCAAAGATATATGATTTTAAGGCCCTGAATAACAGGGGAGTGGAGTTTGATTTCGCGCAGTTCGAAGGCAAGGTTCTTCTGATTGTCAATACTGCATCCAAGTGCGGATTCACCCCGCAGTACGACGGCCTGGAGGCCCTGTACCAGAAGTATAAAGATCGGGGGCTGGCCATCGTCGGCTTCCCTTGCGATCAGTTCGCCCACCAGGAACCCGGCTCTGACGAAGAGATCGCAGAGTTCTGCCGCATCAACCACGGTGTCACTTTCCCGCTGATGAAGAAGATCGACGTGAATGGTCCCGAAGAGCATCCGGTATATACCTATCTGAAGTCGGCCGCCCCTTCCGAAGAATACAAGGGTCTCAAGGCAAAAGCGACGCAGAAGCTGCTGAAGGGCCTGAGCAAGAGTGCGAAGAAGGACGGTGATATCCTCTGGAACTTCACCAAGTTCCTGATCAACCGCGACGGTACCGTCGTCAAGCGCTTTGCGCCTGTGGCTGAGCCTGTTTCGTTTGAGAAGGACATCGAAGAAATGTTATGATCGAAGAAAAGTTCAAACTGGATAACCAACTCTGCTTCAGGCTGTACACAGCTTCGCGCCTGATCATGCAGGCTTATCACCCGCTGCTGGGGGAGTACGGACTCACGTACCCCCAGTATCTGGTGTTGCTGGTCCTGTGGGAGAAGGATGCCCAGCCGGTGAATGACATCGCCAAGCGCCTGCTGCTGGAGACCAACACCGTGACGCCGTTGCTCAAGCGGATGGAGGCCGAAGGTATCCTGACGCGTACCAAAGGCGAGAAAGACGCCCGTCAGATAATCGTGAAGCTCACGAAGAAAGGACGTGACCTTCAGAAGAAACTTACTGACGTCCCGGAAGCCGTCGGCAGTACGGTCCTTTGCGAAAGCGTCACGCCCGAGACCGTTCCCGGTCTCTTCAAGATGCTGGATGACATCATCAACCAACTGAAAGACAATAATAAAACAACTGACTGAATATGAATCTCAGAAGAATCTTCCTGCTCATTTTTGTCGCCGTTTTCGCCGTCAGCTGCGCGAACGACAAAGACACGATCTACTCGTTCCAAGCCGAATCCAACGATGGAAGCCAGGTGAACTTTGCTGACTACAAGGGCAAGGTCCTGCTGATCGTCAACACGGCCTCCAAATGCGGTTTTACGCCGCAGTACGATGGGCTGGAAGCGCTTTACCAGAAGTATGCGCCCGAGGGCTTCATCGTCATCGGTTTCCCTTGCGACCAGTTCGGCCACCAGGAGCCCGGCTCCAACGAAGAAATCGAGGAATTCTGCCGTCTCAACCACGGCGTGACATTCCCCCTGATGGCCAAATCGGATGTGAATGGCGAGAATGCGAACGAGGTATTCAAGTGGCTCTACAGCGAGAAGCCTTTTGCCGGATTCGGCGACAGTGACACCGGCAAATTCATGGACGGAATGCTCTCCCGGAACGATCCGGACTATGCCTCCAACCCCGACATCAAGTGGAACTTCACGAAGTTCCTCATTGACCGCAAGGGCCGGGTAGTCGCCCGATTCGAGCCTGTCGTGACGCCCGAGGAACTGGAATCTGAGATTGAAGCTTTAATGTAGTGACGGTAGCGTCCCAATCTTTGGCCCGCTACCCTCAAAAATGACCGATTTTGACGGTAGCCTGCCAGATTTTGGGACGCTACCGCCGGTCTTCTACCTGTGAAATCCCTAAAAATGGGTATTTCTTAAGTGCCGATAATTGATGACCTTTGTGCGTTGAAATTTAAGCAATGAGCCCTGTTTTTACTGCACTGATGATTCCGTTCCTGGGGACTGCCCTGGGATCGGCTTTCGTGTTCTTCATGAAGCGGGATATGCCGGAAATGCTTCAGAAAGTGCTGCTGGGGTTCGCGTCCGGTGTCATGGTGGCGGCATCCGTGTGGTCGCTGATCATTCCGGCCATCGAGATGGGGGAGGGCGCAGCCGCAGTCGTGCCGCCGGTCATCGGCCTGCTGGCCGGCTTTGCCTTCCTGCTGCTCATCGACTACATCACGCCGCATATTCACCCCTCCGGCAGCACGGAGGGCCCGCAGAGCCGCTTGTCGCGTACAGCTAAACTTGCGCTGGCTGTCACCATCCACAATTTCCCGGAAGGAATGGCTGTGGGCGTCGCCATTGCGGGCGCTTTGACGGCCGATTTCAATATGGCCGGCGCGTTGGCGCTATCGTTGGGAATCGCGATCCAGAACGTTCCGGAAGGGGCTATCATCTCCATGCCTTTGAGGGCCGAAGGAAACAGCCGCTGGAAAGCGTTCGGTATCGGCGCCCTGAGCGGCATCGTGGAGCCGATCGGCGGCGCGCTGGTGCTGTTGCTGGCTACCTCCATCCTCGGCATTATGCCCTACATGCTGGCCTTTGCCGCCGGCGCTATGCTCTATGTCGTGGTTGAAGAATTGGTCCCGGATTATTCTCAGGGCAAACACTCCAATATCGGTACCATTGGCTTTGCCCTCGGCTTTGCGCTTATGATGGTACTGGATGTCGTGCTGGGCTAATCGTTTATCCTCGGTTTCAGCTCTTTGTCGAAGATATCCCGTGCAACGATGCGGTAGTGGGGGTGATAGGTCTCGTTGAAGATACGGCTGTGATGCAGGATATAATGCCCTTCGGTCATCAGGGAGTCGATGGCGGCCAGGTCTTTATCTGCATCCGGGAGGGCGGGGAAGTCCTTCCGGATGACAGCTGCCACGGCGGCCCATTTTTCTTTCCATTCGTCCGTTGACAGCGTTTTCCCTTCATTGGCACTCCTGACGAAGGCCGCCAGCAACGTTTCTTCATCAACCAGTCCGTCCAGGACAACGGACAGGTCCACGCGGACATAATTCCCCGCGTCACCGACAGAAACATAGCGCATGGAAGGCTTGTCATACCGGCCGTTTTCGAGGTCCTCCCGAAAGGCCTGCAACTCCTCCAGCAAGTAAGCCTTTGCCGCCTCGGGATTGGGAATCAGATGCCCCGGCCCCAGATTATCCTGGCAGAAGCTCTTGTAGATATCCTGCACCCGGGTCTCCGGGTACATCTTCAACTGCTGTTTGATGGCTTCCCGTGTCGGATCCGTCTGACAGGAAGCGAGGCAGAGCAACACGAGGAACGAAAATGCCCGAAGGCTGATCGGAAATTTCTGGGTCATAGGAGAATCAATGATGCACAAAGATAGGAAATGTTGTATATTTGTATTCATGAAAAAGATACTTATCCTCCTCACTGCCATTTGTACCATTGCCTGCCTGAACGCTTGCGGCCAAAACACCCAGAAAGACATGAAAACCTTAGTAGCTTACTTCTCCGCCACCGGCACGACAGCAGCCGTGGCCCAGGACCTGGCCGAAGTGGCCGGCGCCACCCTATATGAGATCAAACCCGAAGTGAAGTACACCGCCGCGGATCTGGACTGGCGGGACAAGCAGTCCCGCAGTACGCTGGAAATGAAGGACAAGAACTCCCGTCCGGCCATCGTGAAGGACTTGAAGGATGTCGACAGCTACGATGTCATCTACATCGGCTTTCCGGTCTGGTGGTACACCGCTCCCACCATCATCAATACCTTCATCGAGACGTACGGTTTCGCGGGCAAGACCGTCATCTTTTTCGCTACATCCGGCGGCAGCGACGTGACCGGCGCCGACAAACAGTTCCACGCGCAGTATCCGGACATCAACTGGAAGCCCGGCAAACTGCTGAATAACGCCTCCAGGAAGGTGTTGCAGGACTGGGTTGCGAGTAATCAATAAAGGCCGGACCTTCCACCAGCCCCAATTTGTCGCAGGCTAAGAGGGATTCAATGAGGAAGGTCATTTATTCACTTTGTTCGTAATAATATGAATAGTCAATGCCTTTCATGAAGGTCTCGCGGTCATCAATCTTGTCTGTGAGTGCGCCTGCCAGAAGTGCTTTGATGGAGGCCGAATCAACGACACTACGGCGCATTGCTTCCAGATAGGCATTCTTGTCAATACGGCTCCAGTCAACGCATTTTTTCAAGGACCGACGAAGCATAAGATCCAGCCAGATACGGGTGCTGCGGCCATTGCCTTCCATGAAGGGGTGGGCAACATTCATTTCCACGTATTTGTCAGCTATTTCGTCGAAGGTCGTTTCGGGCATTGCTTCGATAGTCGGCAGAATAGTAGGGAAGTGAAGTGCGTTGGCGAAGGTGAATCCACCCTTACTGATGTTCTTGGTACGGATTTGACCTGCGAAGTCGTACAGACCACCAAATATGTAGGCGTGGATCTGCTGCAAGCATTTTATGCTACCAGGTTCCAGCGTGTCCAACAAGCCGCTCTCGAAGAGGGAGTATGCCTTCTTTTTGCTTTGTCCGTCAATTGTGTTATCACTATAAGTGAACCAATCCAGAAAAGCATTTGCCCGGTTATTGGGATAATGCTTGGCCAGCGTCTGGACACATTCCGTGTCAAGCGCATCCGATGCCCGCTGCTTGCCATCCGGAGCCTCAAACTTGAACTGGTTAGTGACGCTAACCAGTTCAATGCCGTCCTTTGCCATCTTCCCCTTCAAATACTTCCAATAGTTCCGGCATTTTTTGTAATCATCTTCATCGTTGATGGCCCGGACTATATCAATGGCTGAGAACCACCACTTTGATTGGCTCTCATCCCAAACAGCACGCACTTCGCGGTCGTTGTAGAAGCGTATGGATTTCTTGGGCATACAAATGATTACTGACACACAAATATACGAAAAATCCCGCTAAAAATGAAGGATTTAGGCCTCCCCCGGCATCACAAGCCCTATCACAAGCCCTATCGCAAGATATCTTCGTAGGAAGTGTCGCTTTTGAATAGGTTTTCCGCGTAGGGACAGACCGGCAGAATGGTATAGCCATTTTCCCGCGCAAAGTCCACCGCTGCATTGACCAACGCCTTGGCGACGCCATGTCCCTGATACGCCTTTTCCACGACAGTATGGAGGATGGCGAACCGGGTGGGGGACTCCCATTCATAGGACAGGTAGCCCATGCGCTTGCCCTCCTCTTCCGCCAGGAAGAAGCCTTGCTCCCCGTCCGGATGGTGTGTGATGATCATTTTTTGTTCAGTTTGTAGGTCAACGCTTTGGCTGGACAGGCGTCAATTTGGGCAATCAACTCTTCTGTCGTGGCATTTTCCGGTTTGCACCAGGGACGTGCGGCAGGATTGTAGACTTGAGGCAGCCGCCGGACACACTCCCCGGCATGCTGGCAAAGCTCCGGCCTCCAGATAATCGTCAGGTCTTTGGTTTTGTATTCTTTCATGGCGAAATCATTTTCATTCATGCAAATATACAATTATTGAATGGATTATGGAAGGAATGGAATTTTAACAGAGTCATTGCATTATTGCAAATAACATTATATCTTTGCATCGGAAGGGGGGATAGTAAATGGGTCCGCCCCATTCTGTCCCCTAAAACCTTCCCAAACTGACCACCCCTCGATCGGGGTGGCTTTTTTGAAGGTTATCTAGGATAAATATTGTGCTATGGAGATTCCGAAGGGTAGTAGCCGGGATGATAACAAAGCCCGGAAACAAATCATCAAAGATTTTTATGCAAGTTGGATTGCTGATCATCCGGACAAAAAGATACGGAATAACTCGTTGAAAACGGATATCTACGTGAAGTTCAAGTCAATCAACGAAACAGCAGGTCAAGCTTCAATGTCGTATGAATCCACGATGGAAGTGTTTCATTTATCGGAAATCTTAGCAGATGCATCACTTGTTAAGGTGATGCCACCCAAGCGAGGAGATATGAATCAGAAACCATACTCGAAGATGTTGATTATGAAACACAAACATGCTTTGCTGGTGGTTGGTGTCCAACGTTCAACAGGTGAGTATGTTCAATATTGTATATCGAGTAGATAAAAGAAAAAAGCCGCTTAGGCAGCGACTTTTGGGGGCTCGCATCAAGTTCTCTTGAGAGGGTTGTCATCCCTTCTGCCCGAAATCCCCTTGACGATTCCAGTTGCAAAAATACATATTCTTTCTTGATTTGCAAGAAAGAATTATCAATTAATCATTCTCTACGCCTACCACTCGGTGCCTCGAACTTGAACTGGTTAGCGACACTAACGAGTTGAAATTAACCGAAAGGGGAGTTATACTGCTTTGTCCGGTTCTAGGAATAAAACCCGCTTGCCGTTAGCCCGGGCATACTCAATCTCGGACCGAGTGCTGGAACCGATGTATCCTCCGATCATTGATGACGTAGATGGCATCGGCCATGTCAATCTTCCGCTTGTGCATATCATCCAGCATCTCCTTGGTGCCGGTCGCCCATACTTCCTCATCGCCCGAATGCCCGAACAGACCGACGCTGATGACGATATTCCCCTCCAGCGTAAGCCGTATCTGCGCCTCCAGAAATTGCTCCTTGAAGCGAGTGCTTCCGCAGAGGGTTATGACGGGGTATTTGCCGACCATGATTTAAGATCATAATTGGGACACTATCCGTTGCCATGAAAAATGGACTTGTGGCCATTATTTCATATTAACTCCACTTTTAGACCCAGTCTCAATCGTTCTGAAATCTGAATAATATGCTGGTAACGCCACACTGTATCGCCTCCGGTATTGACATACAAACCATCAGGAAGAAGTTTACATTGACTGGGGTATCTGGGATGAGGTTCGGGCAGAATCATATTCATTTCGGCGACGTTGATGTTCAAATCATAAACCTGTTCGGCACCTGCGAATTTGACCACTTCTAATAGAGTGTCGGATACTTTATTAGGCTGGATAACTCTTCCATCCGGGAACGTGACGCGAATCTTCTGATACCGATGAGATGCTTTGCGCTGGCTTTTATCGACCTTTACCAGCGGAACCAATTCCACCTTCAGGTCAAGTTCCATGTCATCCGAAATACGTTCCAGATCCTCTTTTTTCTGGGCAGAGGAGGAATTTGTCATAACATACCAGCCACCTTTAATGGGCTTCTGGCTGCCTTTATATCGCGGGTCAAGTTCTTTTGATACGATGTTTACTCCTGCGTGAAGAATGTTAATCTCGTTAATAAGGTCGGGATAACTGTTTTCAATGACTTCGATGTATGTTAGTGCAGCTTTGCGGTGCTGAATGATGCGACCATCTGGATAGGTTACTCGCAACGTTACATTTTTAGTCTTACGCCTGGGTCCTGTAGAAAGTTCAGAAATCTCTGTGTAAGGATGCTTCCAGTCAATGGCTTTAAGGAGTTCTACAATACCCTTGAAACCAAGCATCTTATAGCGGTCACCATAGAAGTCTTGGAAAATAGCAATTGCGCTGTTTGTGGACTTAAACTCGCCTGTTAGGACGGGTTTCAGTTGCTCAATGAGTTCCGGATTTGCAATCTTGGTCAAAGCACCATTCTTGTCCTCGAATGGTGTTTCCCAGTCAATTAACTCCTCCTGGGCGTCTTCTTCCTCGAACTCCTGCTCTTCCTCGTCTCCTCCGGCAGGGTAATCATCATAGATACCGGCAGGTTCATCTGGAATTAACTTGGCCACTGGCCATTGCTCTTCTTCAACGGTGGCAAGAAAGTCAATATAATGGCAAACACTCTGGCCATAATTGCGCTCCCAGATATACTGATGGCTGTATTCTTCTGTCTCTTTGATGAATTGTGCAATAATATCGCTGTACCCCTCTATGGAATCACGCGAAAGGAAGAGTCTCCTTTTCGACGTAAATATTCCTGATGTAATCAGGCGTTGAATTATCCCGGTCGCATTATCAATTTCGGCAGGCTCCAACCCTATGACCCTTAAGTATTCAGCAAAGGCTTCAATATTTGCCTTGTTGCACAGTAGCCTGAAAGCCGCATTAGCAGATGTCCGTAACCGAGAGCCCATCGCCACGTAAGGCGTTTCATCTGTAAACAGCGCATCGATTTTCAGAAGTATATCCAAAAGGTCCTCTCTTGGAAACACAAGGACTTCACCCTGGTTGTTGAGATGCTTCCGAATCTGTATATTCTCTTGCCTGGCTTGCTGCTGAATGGCCAGGCGGGAGTAGAAGGAAACGCTTTTGCCAACGTTGAGACGCTGTTTTACTTCGTGAGGGTTCCAAACGGCGCAGACATCATTCTGAGCGTCATAACCCAAAAGGATGAAACTGACATCGGAGTTCTTGATGGTGTCGAAAGTGTTCCGTATGGGAAGTTGAACCCGGACAATGTTCGGGTTGTCGTTGGAGAGTTGAGCCGGTGAAATGTTCTTGACATATATGTATCGCTCCTGCCCGGCAAGTCTGATATGGTTGGGATTGACCCCATCCAAACTGATATATGAAGAGTCTTTGGACAGAATCTCTTCCATCCTCCTCTTGAGTTCTCTTCTGTCAACTATTTCAACGGGCATACGGCAAATGGTTTAGAAAAGGCTGCGGTAGAGAGGATACTTTGAATAGTCCTTAGCCGCTGGGTCTGACTTTATGTCAAGCACTCCACCAATGTTGCAATCGAATTCCACCTTGCTAATTGGGGCCGGAACGTGCGCCTTATCGATATGAGGGATGTTTTCGGCATCGTAGTAGGCCAACGTATCGCTTGCGGTGGCATAGTCAAAAAACTCGCTGTCCAGTTTGGAATAATCATTGCCGATAGTTTCACCCATCACCTTCTGAATCTTCAGCCTGGAATCAATATTGGTGACGCGCTTGCATATACTGTCATACAAATCCTTAATGCACAGGCCGCCAAGACCTGCACCGGATTCCCGCACAAAGACAGAAGCAATCAGAAGATGGGAATGTTCGGACGGCAACAACTGATCAATCGTAAAATGATGGACGCGTTCATCACCGGAGGTGCTTTTCACTTCCAGCTTGTCATAGCCAAGGGTGAAGTCATATTTTGCCTTTGGTGCACTATGCCAGGCATTGATAAGGACTTCCGGATGAAGGCTTTTCTCGATAACGAGCAGTTCCGCCCATAGGCCTTGGACCGTTTTCTTCCCTTTTTCCCTCAATGCAGAAAAGATGGCAACAAGGTCGTCAATCTGGATGGATAATTCACGGCGGGACGGCACGTCACGAAACTTTTCAAGAATCAGTAGGCTGATTTCAATAAAGTAGCGTTGAAGAGGTTCGTCACAATTCTGGAGCGTCAGAATTGAATATATGTCCGAAGAAACACTTTGTCCCTCCTCCTTTAGCGTGCATTTTTGGTTGTATTCCACGGTGAAAATGTCCAAATGCAAATCGTGGACGTCTGGTTTTTCCGTGGATGTCTTTACAAAGAACATCGGGTAGCCCTCACCGGAAACACCCAGTTTGTGATGGCTGTCCGGGAGAGAGAGAACGTTGAATGCATTATCCTCTGTCGTGATCCTTGACAAATTCTTGAAACTCTCGTATATCTGTTTAGCGTCCATAGGCAGGCGGTTTAATAGTTGTCGGCATCATCGGTTTCCTTAAAATCGCAGTTCTGGGCATAGCGGGCGGCCAATTCATCAGGGAAGTTAAGCGCCAATGTGTATGCAGATGATGGGAAACCTGGCTGAACCTTATTCGTGAACTCTATATGATGGAGTTGGATTGTCACGGTGTCGGGTGCAACAATGGTCGCATCGCCGCCGTAGGAGCCTCCTGCACCCTGAAGCAGCGTGGAACTGAGCAATTTGGAACCAGAATCAAGGGTACGGGTTCTCAGGCTATGACCTTCCATATGATATGCCATCTGTACAAAGAGGACATCCTGAATCTTCTCACCTCCTTCCATCTCAGACAGGAATCTCAAATAGCGTATCGTGGCCGATTTGAACATTATGTCTTTGGGCCTCCCGAAATGGAAGTTGCTCAAGAATATGATGGCATCGTCCACGGAAAGACGTATTCCACGGTGTGTGTTGGATGCTGCACCATAATCCCACGTCAATATCATATCCGCCTCTCGCTCAGTTATAAAGCCCTTGACATACTGGTCGTTGTTCCGGATGATATTCTCATTCGTGAACGCTTGAAGGCTCGTTATCCCTTTCAGTTTCGAACTGACAACGGATACAGGCAGGATGTTGAGGCGGGTCGGGCGAAGCTTAGGAGAGAGAAGGAGTTGCTGTTCGACCTCCCGCAGCGAATTGCTCTTTCCAAGGCAGGAACGAAGTTCTTCCTCGTGTTCAATATAGTCCTTATAATGCTGGACGGATTGCTGGGGAAGGAATACGCGACAGGATTCCAGATACGCTTCTTTATAGCCATAAAAACGGCACCTCTGCTGGATGGTATCGGCATTGGTGGCGCTGATGGAATACCGTGGCATATAGGTGGTTGCCAGGTTCTCAATCGTGAAACCTCTGTTCAGCATCTCGGCGCCGACCAGAATATGCATGCAATGCTGGTCCCATTTTATCTCCGTCTGAGCGTCCTTGTCCGTGTTAACCAAGTAAACCTTCATGTCATTTACGACATCTGGAATGAACGGAAGGATGTCCTCAAAAGTCGGCTTGTGCGGCTTCTTATAGAGGGATGCGGCTTCATCAAAGATGGAGCGCATCTCGTCGAGAAGGTAGGTCTTCTCATCCTGCCCGTCTGGGGCCTGTATAGCAATCTGCCAGTCCCCGAAGGCCTTGTCTATCCAAATCTTGAATTTTTTGTTCCAGTCCTTTCGAGTATCCACGTGAACCATCATAGAAAGAAACTCAACTCCTTTCGCTTCATCCCACTTCACGACGATTGCCGTTGACAGGATGTGCAAGAGCAGCGCTTTCCTCAATGAATCAGGGATTTTGGCCCAGGGGCGTAGTTTCTTGTCGAAGACATCCGGTTCCGGGATGTCTTTCACGAGCCTGCCGCCAAAACGGGGGCGATGATTATTGAGGCCGAAGAAATCCAGTCCGCCAGTGTAGCCTTTCCCGGGCGTGAGAAGCGTGTGTGTCTTTGGGGAAAGGAGGTCCTGCATACTGATGAGGATGTTCGCCTGCGGAGTGGCCGTGTATTGGATATACGTGTTGCCTGGAAGAGCAGCCCGCATATTGATGATGGCCTCATAGGTGCTGGAAACTTCATCTTCGTCACGGTCAGGTCTCTGGCTGTTCTTGCGGCCAAAACTGTTCAATGATGCCTGGTCGGCCTCGTCATCGATTATCAGCACGGTTTCCCCGCTCATCTGATTCTTGAAGTCCGGGCGGTTGAATATCTTGGTCAGTTCGTCAATGTGCTGATGATGCTTCAATATGGGGACGAGGACGATGGGCTTGGTGGTAAGCCGCAGGAATCCGAGGAGTTCCGTAACGTCGCTCTCCTTGGGGTCTTTCAGGATTTTGAAATACTTCTTGTTACCCTTGATGTTGTTAACCAGATCTTTTTCAAGGCGGGATGCGGTCTGGTCCCTCAGATTCTTTTTCGTTCCGGCGAGATATACGATAAAGCGATAACCATTGTCCCAGGCGAGTGCGGATAGGGCCGTGAATGACATTGTTTTTCCGCTTTGAACATAGCCCACGGCAAGATGTGTGGTTTCGATTTTGTCCGTTGCATTGTGGGGGTTGCAGTAGGACATAATTTCAAGGGTCTCACTGCGGAAGGTTGACACGGATTCCCCACTCAACCCCTTCTGTCGTATCTCTCCGTTCGGATAATGATAGCCGATTGTCTGGGAGTCTACAAAATCCTGAAAACGCTGGCCAGGTATGACATTCTGGAGCGGTTTGATTTTCTTGTGGCCACCCGCTCCGTGTTTGGAATCGACAATCATCGTGGGCATAGGCTAAAGTTTTATAAGGCGGATATACTCGTTGAAATTGTTGACCAGATCCTTTGCCGAATCATCACCGGCTTCGTGTGCGACGAATTTCGCGATGGCGAGCGTCTTGAGCAATGCAATCGAGGATTCGCTGATTTTGAAGGATTTGAAGAAGTCGTGCTCGGAGTTTACCCGGCAGATGATGACGTTATCGCTCTTCTGGGACAAATCAACCCAGAAGAGGTCGCCACGGTCCACGAACTGTACCTTAAACGTGTACAACGTGTCTTGAATCGTGTAGGATTCCTCATATTGTCCAAGCAGCACCGGCTTTACAACAGGAGCAGAAGAAACGGATGCCAACGGATTTGACGCTGGCTGGCTGTTGACCAACGCCGGTTGCCGTAACGGTATGGAAACCGGCTCCTTGTTGGCCTTGCTCGCTGTATTGTGCTTTTTGAGAAGGCTGTTTACTTTCTTGCGGGTATCATTCAAGCGGAAGTCATTCGCCTGAGTAATAAGGTCGAATTCCTTGGTATGAACCTCCTCAGCAATCACTTCCATCAAAAGGTCGAGACTTTCCCGGTCCAGAATATCATTCTTGTTGAAGGATACATCAAAGCCTTCTATCTCAATCTCACCGAAAACGCGCTTGTATCGAGGAGAACCAACGCTTCCACAGAGGCAGAATGGTGTATAACGCTTTTCAGAAACCCCGGCACCAAGAATGACGCGGCCCCTACGGAGTATGACAATGCCGTTTTGGGAAGACTTCATTTCACTCAACAGGCCGATAAAACCAGTAGCCTTGAAGTCACCGTAGGAAATCTCGATGTTCTTTTTCCAATAGATAGGGTCGGCATCTGGGGTCTTGACAAACGGGGCCTCCAGAACGTCGTATTCCTCAAAAGACAATTCTTCCCCGCAGACTTTCAGGACCATTTCTTTTGTCCTGAAGGACTTCCGATAAATACTCGTTAATTCAACTTTGATGTCCTCCATTCCGCGAATGGAAGGAAAATTTTCGGTAGGGCGTGTTATTGTGACGATGGTGTAGTGAGCATTCTCTGGCTTGGGCGTTTGAAGGACCGGCACAGTTTCCAGATCTTTCTCAACGACCTTTTCAAGGTCAAAGGACATCGCCCGCTCTACTGGCTCCCCAAGAGCAGAAGTCACTACCGACCAGGAATAACCAAGCCAACAGGCCGCAGTTTTCATTCCCATGCCCTTTTCGTTAAGACCGGTGTTGTTCTCTGGCACCTTCGCCGGCATAAAGGCTCTGACATAGTTTTTCTGCGAAATACCGCCGGCATTGTCAGAAATGACTACCTTGCTTGGCCTTTCATCTTCTGGATTCCATTCAATATCAATGTTGACCTGGAGTTTGTAGTCAGGATCAAGGGCCTTTAGAAGAGACTCGTTATCCCGGTAGGACTGGAGAGCGTTATCCACGAACTCTGCAAGGACGTGCGAAGGAGTATTCTGCACGTCCTTGAAAGTTGCGTACATCCGCGAGCCAATCGCTATACTGACTTGCTGTATGTCATTAAGTTCACTCATTGGCAGGCAATAATCGTTCAGCTATCATCTGTACTATATCGACATTGACGGCATTGCCAAGAGCTTCGTAACAGCGGCTCTGGGCAAGCGCAAATGTCCTGTTCTTAAATTTGAGATCTCCCATACCCTGGAGTTTGGCCGCTTCCTTTACCGTCATATAGCGGCCTCTGTCGGGTTCACCGGGTTCTACGGTACGAGGAGGAAGTTGAATCCAGGGAAGTATCGGAACCTGTGTACCAACAAGATTCAGAGCTGGAGAAAAATTCGGCAACTTGACACGGATGCCGGAAGCCCTGAACTGGATAATCTTGTCGTTTAGCGTAGGTGCGGCATTGGGGCCGCAGTTCCATTCCATCTTCAGGTGACTATTTTCGAAATCACGGACGGTTTCAATCCATTCATCGAGCCATTCGTGATTACGCTCGTAAAACTCTCTGTTTTGACGGATATAACTGATCTTCCAATTCGGGAAGGTCACCTCTTTATCAGTTTGGGAATAAACCGGTATTTGTTCCAGACATTCAGCTACAGTTCGACCAGTGATAGGCTGACCAAGTTTACCGAGGGATTGTCGTAGTTTACGGGCTGACTGAAATGCCGGTGCTATAGTATAGTCGTAAGTAGCACCAAATTCCATTGCCCAAATCGGGAAACGCGGAATAGGCTGATTGTGGGCTACGCACTGATTAATGAAATCTTGCCACACCTCCATCTGGTGGCGGGTATCGGCTTTTATCTTGACATAATTGCTCTCTTTTTCGTCGATGATGGTACGGATGTCTGTAGCGATTTTTTGTTTCTTCGGGAAAGTGAAATCCCCAATCCCTCCCCGGTGACGGTCTGCAGCAACGATATAAATACGCTTGCGATGCTGAGGAATACCGAATTCGTGAGGGGAAAGAATCGCCGGATCAGGCACTTCATAGTCCAAATCGTCAAGACGCTGACGAATTGTTGCCCAGGTGCGACCTTCATCGTGTCCAAGAAGATTGGACACATTCTCCAGGAGTATGTAACGAGGACGACGATAATCAATGATTGCGCAGATGTTATCAAAGAGGTTCCCTCGGTGCTTTTCATCATTGAATCCCTGTTGTTTTCCTGCCTGGCTGAATGGCTGACACGGGAATCCTGCACAGAGAATATCGTGAGGCGGAATTTGTTCTACGGGGATGGCGGTAATATCACCGAATATCTGCGTGGTAGGAAAATTAATCTTGTATAATTTCCTCAAATCATCCTTCAACTCACTGGCAAATACGCACCTGTGGCCAAGACGCCTCAGGGCGAGGTGGAAACCACCCAGCCCGGCGAACAGGTCTACATAGCGAAACGCCATACTACTATCTCTTCTGAGGTTATGATATTCTTGCTTAAACATACAAAGTTACTGTTTTTTTACGGATTATTTGATAGGAATAATCTCTTATTTAATGAAGTTTCGTGCACGTGTGAACTGTACTAGTTCAACAACTTTTAACGACCCAGATCTAGCCTCATAATAAGTTTTTCCTGATTGATATTTTGATATTCCGCAACGCAGTCGAAACTGGCATCGGTAGTCCTTAGGTATCCAGTTCGATGAAGTTGTTGTGGGAATCGAAGAAACGCTGGCGAAGGTCTTGAACAGGGCATCGGCGAAGTCGGGTCCACGTCGGGCGTGTATATTTTCAGACAGGGCGCCCCGTTGTGGAAAGGGTGCGAAGGATGTCGCCGTCCTTTCCTTTATGCATGACAATCTCGTTCGAGTGCTGGCTTCAAATGAGGACGAGATGCCCGGTCAGGTCGGGCATGACAGGGTGAGGGGGCGGATCTTTATCTCATTACACTGTCGCGAAAGGGTGGATTTATCTATGCGAGGCCTTTCGTGGCGGGTTTTGGGCCTTATTTCTGGAAATAGTTGACGCGAAAGGGATGAAGCGGCGCATTGGTGGATTTCGTGGCAGGTTGGGCGGCGCAGAGAAGGGAAGGGCTGAGTGAGAGGTGCGGGGAGGGTTGAGGTGGCGGGGCGGTTTTCTCCCGTCAGGCGGCTGCGGGATAAAGAGGGTCCCGCAGCGCCTGCCGAGGAAAACCGCGCGGTCATCCCGTGTCTCGTCGAATTTCGTCAAGATGGCGCAAGACGAGCCGCTTTCTAGCACCTTCAGGCTGCTCATCCTTGCGCCGGCAGCCGTAATCGGGGGTCGGCGCAAGGTAACAAGCCGTACAACGCGCTACGGAGACCGTCGGCTTGCGCCTCTTTGGCGAAAATGAGATGCCCGATCGAGCCGGGCATGTCAGAGGCGGCGAAACAGCCACTTTGAATGCCGGGCGAATTGTCGTAACTTTGTATGTCAAGTTTGCTGTCGTATGCCCAAACTGAAATCTTCCATGGGGCCGATATGGGCCGTTGTTATTGCCGGGGTGGTGTTGCTGGTGCTGGTGCAGTTCCTGCCTGACAAGGAGAGTGCCCAGAAGCTGGCGCATTTCTTCATTGCCATCGCGCTTGTCGTGGCTTTGCTGATGGGATTCAAGGATTTCCGGAAAAACAAAGGGGAGGAGTAGAGGCGGCGGGAGAGGGACAAAAAGTTGTGTAAAGTTTTGTGGATTAGGAATTAATACGTATATTTGCAACCCAAAACATTGAATAGAAAACCGTTAAGCTAGTGATTAAGAGATAGTTACAGGCTATCCGCTTCCGGTTGTTAATTTTTAAAAAAATTAATTTATGTACGCAATCGTAGACATTGCAGGACAACAGTTCAAAGTGGAGGCTGGCAAGCAGATCTTCGTCAACCGTCAGGCTGCCGAGGTCGGCGCCGCCCTCTCTTTCGACAAGGTATTGCTCCTCGACAACGAGGGTGATGTCAAAGTCGGTGCGCCTTACGTGAAGGGTGCCGTGGTCAATGCGACCGTGGTCGAGCACTGCAAGGCTGACAAGGTGATCATCTTCAAGAAGGAACGCCGCAAAGGCTACCAGAAGAAGAACGGCCACCGCCAGTATTTGACCAAACTCCAGATCGAGGGAATTGCTTAATCATTAAAACCACTACAGCGTTATGGCACACAAAAAAGGTGTAGGTAGTTCTAAGAACGGCCGTGAATCCGCAAGCAAGCGTTTGGGCGTCAAATTGTTCGGTGGTCAGATCTGCAAAGCCGGCAATATCCTCGTACGCCAGAGAGGTACCGTCCACTATCCGGGTGAGAACGTAGGTATGGGCAAAGACCACACCCTGTTCGCCCTGATCGACGGTGTTGTCACGTTCAAGAAGAAACTGGGCGACAAGTCCTATGTGTCCGTCCTCCCGCTGCCGAAGGCAGAGGCCTAGACGGTTCTCTTGAAATCGATAAAAGAGAGGAAGACCAAACAGGTTTTCCTCTTTTTTTGTATATTTGCGCGATTCTAAAACTACTGAACGGATGTTGACACTCAAACTCCTGAGGGAGAACCCCGAATTCGTCATCGAGCGCCTGAAGGTCAAGCACTTCGACGCCAAAGATATCGTCTACCAAATCCTCGACATGGACAAGCGCCGCCGCGCGGCCCAGACCGAGCTCGACGCCTGCCTGGCGCAGCAGAAAGCCAAGGCGGCCGAAATCGGCGGCCTGATGAAGCAAGGCCTGCGCGATGAGGCCGAGGCGGCCAAGAAAGCTGTCGCCGAGTTGAAGGACAAGTCCAAGGCCCTCGAAGAGGAGATGGCCGAAGCCGAGAAACAGCAGCAGGCCCTCGTGGTGCTGCTCCCGAACCTGCCTTATGCCCTCGTCCCCGAAGGACGCACCGCAGAAGACAACCTCGTCGTCAAGATGGGCGGCCCCGAACCGCATCTTCCGGAACACGCACTGCCGCACTGGGAGCTCGTCAAGAACCTCGATATCATCGACTTTGACCTGGGCGTGAAGCTCACCGGCGCGGGATTCCCCGTCTATAAGGGCAAGGGCGCCAAGATCCAGCGTGCGTTGATCTCCTGGTTCCTGGAGAAGAACACCGACGCCGGCTACCTCGAATACCAGCCGCCGTACATGGTCAATGCTGACTCGGGCTTCGGTACCGGCCAGCTTCCTGACAAGGAGGGCCAGATGTATTACGCTCCGCTCGACGGCTTCTATATGATCCCGACCGCCGAGGTGCCTGTGACCAACATCTACCGCGACGTGATCCTCAAGCGCGAGGATTTCCCCGTGAAGATGACGGCCTACACGCCCTGCTGGCGCCGCGAGGCCGGCTCCTACGGCAAGGACGTGCGCGGCCTGAACCGCCTGCACCAGTTCGACAAAGTGGAGATCGTCCGCCTCGAGCTCCCCGAAAACTCGTATGCCGCCCTCGACGAGATGGTGGCCCACGTGGAGACCCTCGTGCAGGGACTCGGTCTGCGCTACCGCATCCTGCGGCTCTGCGGCGGTGACATGAGCTTCACCTCCGCCATCACCTACGATTTCGAGGTGTACTCCGCCGCGCAGCAGCGCTGGCTGGAGGTCAGTTCCGTGTCGAATTTCGAGTCTTACCAGGCCAACCGCTTGAAACTCCGCTACAAGGACGAGAACGGCAAGACCCAGCTCGCCCACACGCTGAACGGCAGTTCGCTCGCGCTCCCGCGCATCCTGGCCGCCATTATTGAAGACTACCAGACCCCCGACGGCCACATCGTGGTGCCGGAGGTGCTGCGCAAATACACCGGTTTCGACATTATCTGATGACGGCCGGACAACGCGTTATACTCGGAATCGACCCCGGAACCAACATCCTTGGTTACGGGGTCATTCTCGTAGATAAAAAGAGCGTCCATTACGTCGACATGGGCGTGCTCGACCTGCGCAAGGAGAAGGACCACTTCATCAAGCTCAGCCAGATTTTCGAGCGGGTAGGGGCGCTCATCGAACGCTATACCCCCGACGACCTGGCCATTGAGGCGCCGTTCTACGGCAAAAACGTACAGTCGATGCTCAAGCTGGGACGGGCGCAGGGCGCGGCCATCGCCGCGGCGCTGCACCGCCAGCTCCCTGTGTTCGAGTACGCGCCGCGCAAGGTCAAAATGGCCATCACGGGCCGGGGAGACGCCTCCAAGGAACAGGTGAAACTGCTGATGGAGAAGACTTTGCATACGGAACTAGATAACAAGTTCCTGGATGCATCCGACGCGTTGGCCATCGCTATGTGCCACTACTACCAGCTCACCAGCCCGCTGACCGACACGAGTTCTTCGCGCAACTGGAAGTCGTTCATCGAGGCCCATCCGGGCCGTGTGCAGGAAGGTGTCGGCGCCGACAAAAAATAATTCGATTTTTCTGCACGGAGCATTTAACTTTTCGTGTCGCCCGTAGTCTAAGAATCGTTGAAAAAGTTTGATACACCTATTTTTATGAAATATCGTCTCTTTCGGGCAGCCCTTCTGATGCTGCTCATCGCAAGCGGGGCTCTGAATGCGCAGGCCCAAAACTACACACTGAAACTCAAACTGGAAGACAAATCGAACGGGGAGCCCGTTGGCTATGCCACGGTGGCCCTGACGCCTGACGGCAAGACCGACGTGCTCAAATATACACAGAGCGACGACCAGGGACAGGCGGAGATCAAGGGCATCCCGGCCGGCAAGTACAAGGTGTCCGCCATCCTGATGGGCTATGAGACCTATGAGGAGGTGGTAACCATCAACAAGGATACGGACCTGGGTACCAAGAAAATGAATGTCGAGGCCAACTTCCTGAAAGGCGCCACGGTGTCGGATGTCGGCAACCCCATCATCGTCAAGAAAGACACCATCACCCACAATGTGACCCTCATCAAGTCGGGCGACAACGACGTGCTGGAAGACCTGCTCAAGAAGCTTCCGGGCGTCGAAGTCTCCTCGGACGGTACGATCACGGCCAATGGAAAGACCATCAGCAAGATCAAGGTCGGCGGAAAGCAGTTCTTCCTCGACGATCCTTCCATCGCCAGCAAGAACCTGCCCGCCAGTATCATTGAAAGCATCAGCGTCATCGACGAGAAATCCGAACAAGCCCAGTTCACGGGAATTGACGACGGGGAAGAGGAGACCATCCTCGATCTGGGCGTCAAGAAGGGTATGATGAACGGCTGGTTCGGCAATGTGATGGGTGGCGGCGGTTATGACCTGCAGCCTTCCAACAACAAGATCCGTTACCAGGGTGCCGCGATGGTGGCCAACTTCTCGGAGAGCTCACAGCTGGCCTTCATCGGCAACGCCAATAACACGAACAACCGTGGCTTCCAGGATATGGCAGCCAGTTCGATGGGCAATATGCGCGGTGGTGGAATGCGTGGCGGTATGGGCGGTGGCGGCTTTGGCCAAAACGGCGAATCGACGTCATATATGGCCGGTTTCAACGGCGGCTATTCCTGGAAGAACAAGTCTGAAATCACCGGAAACGCGATGTTCAATGGCAACGAGCGTCACGTGGAAGAGACGACCCACCGCGAAACCGAGGAGAAGAGCGGCTCGACGCTGATCTCCGACAACGACGGCTATTCCAACACGAGTACTTACGGCGTGCGCGCCGGTGCACGGGCTGACTGGAAGATATCGCAGAATACCTCACTGCTTTTCGAGCCGAACTTCAATATCGGCTGGGGCGGCTTCGATGAGGCCAGTACCTTCTCTACCGCCCGGGAAACGGGTGGCATCGTCCGGAATGTCAGCGAGGGTAACAGCCGCTCCTTCGGCGACAGCCGCAACCAGAGCGCCAACGGCCGCCTGCTGTGGCGCCAGCGTCTGGGCAAACCCGGCCGCACCATTTCGGTCAATGCCCGCTACAACTTCAACAACAGCGATATGGATGGTTACAACCAGTCGCTGACCAAGACGCAGCTCTGGTATGAGGATCTGCCCGCCGGCATCGATTCCACGGTCGTCGATCAGAAGTACTATACGAAATCGCAGACACAGGGTGCCAACGGCCGCATCTCGTACACCGAGCCGCTGGGCAAGAACTTCTACATCGAGGCCAATTACATGTACAACTTCACGTACCGTATCTCCAACAAGGATACGTACGACAAGGACGCAGCCGGCAATTATACGGTGCTGGACCCCAACTACACCAGCTACATCACCAATAAGGTGCATCGCCAGAACATCGGCCTGAACCTCCGCAAGCAGGAGGAGAAGTACAACTTCACCATCGGCGCCAGTATCCAGCCGCAGAAGACCATCAACTACACGAGGAACGGGTCCGTCGATACGACGCTGACGCTCAAGGTGCTCAACTGGTCGCCGAATGCCCGTTTCGACTACAACTTCAGCGATGCAAAGATGCTCCGCATCAATTACCGCGGCAACTCGCAGCAGCCGAGCCTGACCCAGATGATGCCGGTTCCCGACAACTCCGACCCGCAGCGCGTGACGCTGGGTAACCTCAGCCTGAACCCTTCGTTCTCGCACAATATGAACGTGATGTACAACTCCACGAATACGAAGACCTACGCCTCGTTCAATGTGAACCTGAACGCTACCCTCAACACGAACAACATCGTGAATGCCAGCTGGACCGACGACCACGGCGTAACCTATACCGTGCCTATGAACAACAGCAAGGGCACCTGGTCCACCCGTCTCTTCATGATGTTCAACACGCCGATCGCCAAGAGCCGCTTCTCTATCATGTCGTTCACCAATGGCAACTTCAACACCGGTGTGTCGCTGGTGGGCAGCGATATCATTGATCCCACCGATGCGAGTTCCTATCTCAATATAGCCAACTACACGCAAAACACCTATAAGACGGTGTCGGCTGGCGAGAACCTGCGCCTGACCTACCGAGACGACATCTTCGAGGCCTCGCTGGGCGGTGGCACGCGTTACTCCCAGACCTGGTACTCCATCACGACGAAAAACGTGGCGCCGACCTTTACGAGCAACGTGGAAGGCCGCTTTATGGCCAAGGTGCCGAATATCATCAACGTCTCTACCGACGCGCGTTATACGTTCTACAACGGCTACAACGCTGCTTACAACGATCCGACCTTCGTCTGGAACGCTGAGATCAGCAAACAGCTCTTCAAGAACCAGTTCACGCTCTCGCTCAAGGCCTACGATATCCTGAACCAGTCGAAGAACACCTATCGTACGCAGCGCGACAACTATACGCAGGATACCCGAAACAATACCCTCGGCCGCTACATCATGCTGAGCCTGACCTATCGCTTCGGTACCTTCAGCGGCAACCGCGGCGGCATGCGCGGCCCCGGCCCTGGTGGCCCCGGTCCTGGTGGCCCCGGCCCTGGTGGATGGGGTGGTGGCCCCGGCCGCAGATTCTAAAGGGAATCTTCCTCTTCTTCGAGGACATTGGACCCCGCATAGCGCCGCCACTTTTCCAGAAGGGCGGACATGTCAGAAGGGATCTCGCTGTCGAGCGAGATCTCTTTTTTCGTGACGGGGTGGATGAAGCCCAGCGTCTTGGCGTGCAGTGCCTGGCGCGGGCAAAGCGCGAAGCAATTGTCGATGAACTGCTTGTACTTGGTGTAGAGAGTCCCCTTGAGGATGCGGTCGCCGCCGTAGCGGGCGTCGTTGAAAAGGGGATGCCCGATGTGGTTCATGTGGACGCGGATCTGGTGGGTGCGCCCGGTCTCGAGTCGGCACTCGACCAGCGTCACATAGCCGAAGCGTTCCAGCACGCGGAAATGTGTCACGGCATGCTTGCCCTGGGTCTCGTTGGCACACACGCGGAAGCGCAGCCGGTCGTTGGGATCACGGCCGATGGGCGCGTCGATGGTGCCTTCGTCCTCGGCGATGTTGCCCCATACCAGCGCCCAGTAGCGGCGCTCGATGGTATGGTGGAAAAACTGGCGGGCCAGTTCGATCTGGGCGGCGTCGTCCTTGGCCACCACCAGCAGGCCGGAGGTGTCCTTGTCGATGCGGTGGACCAGCAGGCCCATGCGGCCCTCTTCGTCGTCGGGGTCGGGCGTGCGGCCCAGGTAGTACGCCAGCGCGTTGACCAGCGTGCCGCTGTAGTTGCCGTGGCCGGGATGGACCACGAGCCCGGCGGGCTTGTTGACGACCAGCAGGGCGTCGTCCTCATACACGATGTCGAGCGGGATGGGCTCGGGCTTGATCTCAATGCCGCGGCGGCGGTAGGGCATCATCAGGGTGATGACGTCGAACGGCCGGACCTTGTAGTTGGCCTTGACCACGCGGTCGTTCACGCGCACGTATTCGGCCTCGATGGCCAGCTGGACGCGGTGCCGCGACGTGTCGCGCATGTGCTCAGCCAGGTACTTGTCCACGCGCAGCGGCGCCTGGCCGTTGTCGACCTCCATGCGGAAATGCTCGAACATCTCCTGCTGTTCGTCTTCGGGCAGGAGGTCGGGGGAGAGGTCGGTCACGCGGTCGTCGCTCATCGGGCGGCGATCTTGGCCTGGCTGGTGGTCAGCTTGAGGTGGATGGCGGTGCCCATGGACACGGGCGCGCCCGGATGGTAGGCGGGCGTCTGCTGGTAGACCACGGCGCTGAGGGTATCCTGATAGTTCTGGACCGTCTCGTCATACGACACGTTGCCCAGGTTCAGGGAGTTCTCGAAGATGTTGTCTTTCGCCACGGGGAGCGAGAAACCGATCAGGTAGGGAATGAAAGTATGGTTGTCTTCCGGCGAGAGGCCCAGCAGCAGGTCGACGGGTGTCTCGGCTTCCACGTCGGTGCCCGGGGCTACATAGCGGCCGGCGATGAACTGGTCGAGCACGTTGTTCGTGGCCAGGTCTTCGCGGTACACGAGCTTGCCGACCGTCAGGCCGCTGGAAAGGATCTCGGTTTTGGCCTGGCGGAGCGAGTAACCCACCAGGTTGGGCATCTTCACCATCTTGGTCTGGCGCGAGTTGATGGTGAGCTTGATGCAGCGGTTCTTCTTGACTTTGCTGCCCGGGGCGGGGTTCTGCGAGAACACGTGGCCCTTCTCCATCCGGTTCACGTAAACGGAGTCGGTCACTTCCGTGCGGATGTTGTAGCGCTTGGCCACGATGCGGGCGTCGGCTTCGGACAGGTCGGTGAAGTCGGGTACGGTGATGACTTGGTTGTGGCGGGTAATCGCCCTGAGGCTCACCTGGGTGAGGAACAGCAGCACGGCGAAGAATGCCACGGCCAGGGCCAGATTCGTGATGATCCAGCGCGCGGTGGGTCTGTTATCCTGATCTACTTCCATGACCTACAAAGTTAAGAAATAATCCGGTAAAAACTATCCCGTTCGACGGCTTTCCATCCTGAGGCGGTGGCCAGTTCCTGTAATTCGCTGACGCTCAGGGCTGGATTCTGCTCTTTGGCGCCTGCCAGCGAATAGATGCGGGTGGAATCGTTGATGGTGCCGTCCAGGTCGTCGGCGCCCCAGGCCATGGCTTCGAGAGCCAGCTCCTTGCCGAGCATCGGCCAGTAGGCCTTGATGTGCGGGATGTTGTCGAGGGCCAGGCGGGCGATGGCGAAGGTGCGGAGCACCTCTTCGCGACCGGCCTCCCCGAGGGCGGAGAGGGCGTTGTGCCGGGCCTTGAATTGCAGCGGGATGAACGCGTTGAAACCGCCCGTCTCGTCCTGCAGTTCCCGCAGGGCCAGCAGGTGGTCGACGCGGTCTGCGCGGCTTTCCATGTGGCCGAACAACATTGTGCAGTTGGTGGGGATGCCCATGCGGTGGGCGGTGCGGTGGATGTCCAGCCAGCGTTCACCCGTGCATTTGTCGGGGCAGATCTGCGCTCGGACGGCCGGGGCGAAAATCTCCGCGCCGCCGCCCGGCATCGTCTCCAGACCCGCTTCCTGCAACTGCCGCAGGCAATCTTCTGCCGTCATCCGGTTGAAGCGCGCCATGTCATCGATCTCCACGGCCGTGTAGGCCTTGACGGTGACGGGGCGCTCCGGGGTACCGTGTTCCTGCGCGAAGTCGCGCACGATGCGGACGATACTTTCGTAGTAATCGAAGTGCTGGTCGGGATGGACGCTGCCCACGACGTGGATTTCGGTCATCCCAGGTTCGAACTTCCGCTGGCAGTAGGGCAGGATCTCTTCGAGGCGCATGCTCCAGGCACCGGGCTGTGCGGCGTTGTCGCGCCGGTAGGAGCAGAACTTGCACCGGTGGGTGCAGATGTTCGAGGGCTCGATGTGGAAGTTCCGGTTGTAGTAGAGACGGTCGCCGTTCAGGCTTTTGCGCACAAAAGAAGACGCCGCCTGCAATTCGGGCAGGGGCGCCTCATAAAGCTCCAACAGCTCTTTCCGGGTTCTTCTTACCAAAGGTCTTCGGAAGAGACAGTCAGTTTCTTGCGGCCGTGACGACGGCGTGCAGCAAGGACGCGACGTCCATTCGGCGTGGACATTCTTTCACGGAAACCGTGTTTGTTGCGGCGCTTGCGCTGGGAAGGTTGAAATGTACGTTTCATATCTGCAGATTTCTTGTATTCTGATTTGGGAGCGCAAAGATAAGGCTTTTCCTTTAATTTACAAATTTTTATTGCAAGATCGTTACAATCTTCTTCCCTTCGAACCAATGGTCGTCCAGCCAGTTGGAAATGGGGGTCTGCAGGAACTTTCCGGGGTCGAGTTTCCAGCGCCGGCAGCAGGCGGTGATCTCTTCGTCGAGGTCGCCTCCCTTGAGGTAGAATACGGCCTTCGAGAACTTGCCTTTCACCCAGGGGTAGAAGGTTACCAGGTCGGTGACGGCGCGGGACACCACGTAGTCGAATCGGCCCGGCAGGGTCTCGGCCCGTGCGTTGACGCAGGTGACGTTGGTCAGTTCCAGACCGTCTGCAACGGCCTGTGCCACTTTGATTTTCTTGCCGATCGAGTCGCAGAGGGTGAACTGTGACTCAGGAAAACGGACGGCCAGCGGAATACCGGGGAAGCCGCCGCCCGTACCCACGTCCAGCACTGTGCTGCCGGCCGGGAAGTCGGCGAGCAGGGCAATGGCCAGCGAGTGAAGGATGTGATGCGTGCGAAGATTGTCCATGTCTTTGCGCGAGATCACGTTGATGCGCGCATTCCATTCGCGGTACAGGTCCTCCATGGCGTCGTATTGCGCCAGTTGCCGGGGCGTCAGGGTGGGGAAGCGGTCAGTCAGCGGATCCATCGGCGGCGTTCTCCATCATTTTTTCGAGCAGTTTGCGGGCCCGGTTGATGCGGGTCTTCACGGTGCCCAGCGGAAGGGCGAGTTCGCGGGCGATGTCTTCGTAGGCGTAGTCCTTGATGAACCGGAGTTCCGCCACCACGCGGTAGCTGTCGGGGAGGTTGCGGATGCTGCCCATCAGGTCGCTGACGGCCTGGTCGATGATCAGTTCCTCTTCCGGCGTGCTGCCCGAGAGCACTTCCAACGCCTCGCGTTCCGACGAGATCGGCACGGAGTTGATGGAGGCTCGGCTGCGGCGCAGGTGGTCGATGGACTCGTTCTGGGCGATGTTGTAAAGCCAGGTGGAGAAGGCGTAGCGCGGATTGTAGCGGTCGATGTTCATGAAGGCCTTCTCAAAACTGCGCTGGCAGATGTCCTCTGCGTCCTCTACCACGGATACGTATTTGAGGACATGGGTCATCAACGCGCTGTGGTACTTCTCCAGCAGCAGTGCGAAAGCCCCCTGGTCGCGTTGCAGCGCCAGTTCCACGAGGGCTTTGTCCTCGAGCCTAGTGGGCTTCTCTCCAGTTTTTGCCATAGTTGCACTCGGTGATGAGCGGGACTTTCAGCGTGCAGACGCCTTCCATCTCCTGTTTGACCAGTTCGACCATCCGGTCGCGTTCGTCGGGAACCACGTCGAACACCAGTTCGTCGTGGACTTGCAGCACCATGCGGCTGCGAATGCCTTCGACTTCCATGCGCCGGGATACGGCGATCATGGCGAGCTTGATGATGTCGGCGGCACCGCCCTGGATAGGGGCGTTGATGGCGTTGCGTTCGGCCAGGCCGCGGGCCACCGCGTTCTTGCTGTTGATATCGGGCAGGAAGCGCTTCCGCCCGAACAGGGTCTCCACATAGCCCTTTTCGCGCGCTTCGGCGATCACCCGGTCCATGTATTCCTTCACGCCAGGATAGCTTCGGAAATACTCCGCGATGAAATCCCGGGCTTCGGTGCGCGAAATACCCATGCGCTGCGACAGGCCGAAGGCGGAGATGCCGTAGATGATGCCGAAATTGGCCACCTTGGCGTGGCGGCGTTCCTCGGCCGTGACGGCTTCCGGGTCCTTGTGGAAGATGCGGGCGGCCGTGGCGCGGTGTACGTCGGCACCGTGCGCGAAGCCGGCCACCAGGTGCGGGTCGCCGCTCAGGTGGGCCATCAGCCGCAGCTCGATCTGCGAGTAATCGGCGGAGACGATCCAGCCGTCAGGGTCGCTCGGCACGAAGGCCTCGCGGATCTTCATGCCGCGTTCCGTGCGGATGGGGATGTTCTGCAGGTTCGGCTTGATGCTGCTCAGGCGACCGGTGGCCGTGAGCGCCTGCGTAAAGGTAGTATGAACCTTGCCGTCACGCGGGTCGACCAGGGCGGGCAGCGGGTCGATATAGGTCGAAAGCAGCTTCTTGACGGCCCTGAATTCCAGGATCTTGCCTACGAGCGGATGCCGGTCGGCAATCTCGGTCAGGGTCTCCTCGTCGGTGGGATAGCTGTCGTTGCGGGTTTTCTTCGCCTTGGGATTGAGGTTCAGTTTTTCGTAAAGAACCACGCCGATCTGGCGGGGCGACGAGAGGTTGAGCGTGGGTTCGCCGGCCATCTCGCGCGCTTCCTGCTCGATTTGCACGAGCTCCTTGGAGAGGAGGCGGCTGTAGGCGCCCAGCAGCTGCGGGTCGATCTTCACGCCGGTGGCCTCCATCTGCGCGAGGATGCCGATCAGCGGCATCTCGATGCGGGTGTAGAGGTCCCACAGGTGCTGTTCTTCCAGTTCCCGGCGGAGCAGGGGCTCGATGCGGCCGGCTGCCACGCATTCGCGGGCACTGGTCTTGTCTTCGAAGTCGAAGAGCATCATCTGTCCGTCCTGCGAACTGTCCGTGAGTTCCACGTGCAGGTACGTGGCGGCCAGCAGGTCGAGCTTGTGGCTGCGCTCGGGATTGAGCAGGTAGTGCATGATCTCGATGTCGTGCAGCGCGCCCTTAAGGGCGGTATGTTTCAGGCCGAAGCCGCATTTGACGATGGATTCGTCGGCCAGCAGTCCGGCCGCTTCGGCGAGGCTGGTGCGGCAATAACGGTAGTCGCAGGCCAGGATCAGGGGTTCGCCGAGCTGGACGGCCACGCGACCTTTGCTGCTCGCTTCCTGCAGCAGAGTCGCCAGCGGCACTTCGGTGCAGGAGAGGGTGGCCATCTTTTGCGCGGGCAACGGGTCGAGATTCGGCACCAGGCCGCGCAGGGAGTTGAATTCGTAGTGGTTGAAAAGCGCCGCCACCTTGGTTTCGTCGGGACGGCCCATCTGGAGCTGGTTTTCGTCCGCATCGATGTCTACGTCGGTCCGGATGGTCACCAGGGTCTTGCTCAGGCCGAGATGGGGGAGCGCCTCGCGGAAGGCAGCCTGCTGCTTGGCAGGCAGTTCGTCGAGGTGCGCCACGATGCCCTCCAGGCTGCCGTATTTGGACACGAGCTTGCGGGCGCCCACTTCGCCGACGCCGGCGACGCCTTTCACATTGTCGGCGGCGTCGCCCCAGATGGCGAGGATGTCGATGATCTGCAGCGGGTCGTCGATGCCGTACTGGGCGCAGATGGCGTCCTTCGAGACGATTTCATTCTCGCTGCCGCCCTTGCCGGGCTTGTACTGGTAGACGTGCGTGTCGACGATCTGGCCCAGGTCCTTGTCGGGGGTTACCATGAAAACGTCGCAGTCCGGGGCGGCGAAGCGGCGGGCCAGGGTGCCGATCACGTCGTCGGCCTCGAAGCCGGGCTTCATGAGCACGGGGATGTCGAGGGCCCGTACGATGTCCGTCAGGGGCTCCAGCGCCGCTTTCACCAGTTCGGGCGTGGCGGTGCGGGTGGCCTTGTATTCCGGATAGAGCTCGTGGCGGAAGGTCTTGGCGGGCGGGTCGAACATCACGGCCAGGTGGGAAGGCTGTTCCCGGGCGATGAGTTCCAGCAGGTATTTCGTGAACCCGTACAGGATGGAGGTGTCCTCGCCCTTGCTATTGATCATGGGCCGGCGCAGGAATGCGTAGTACATCCTGAATATCAGGGAATGGCCGTCGATCAAGTAGAGCTTTTTCATAACCTGCAAATATAGTGTTTTTTTCGGGGAAAGTGCAGGTTGAAAAATATTCTTGAAAATTTGACGGAATTTTGCGGATTTCCTTTTAATTTGTTATATTTGCCTAGAAATTGAATAAAACTGTTAAGCAATATGGATATTACGCCCCTCTTATCGAACAATGCGCTCAGTATGCGGCGCTCCCAGATCCGTGACCTGCTCAGCGTGGCGACCCGCCCCGAAATCATCTCTTTTGCCGGCGGATTTCCCAATCCGGAAACCTTCCCGCTTGAGGAACTCAAGACCATCATGAAGGATGTGCTGGATCACGAAGGCAATGCCGCCCTGCAGTATGGTTCTACGGATGGGCTTCTGTCGCTCCGCGCGGAAATCTCCCGGCTCTACAAACGTGAGGAAGGCCTGGATGTCCCCGTGAAGAACATCCTCATCACGACCGCTTCGCAGCAGGCGCTCGACCTGGTGTCGCGTGTCTTCATCAACCCGGGCGATGTGATTGTGTGCGGCCTCCCTTCCTATCTGGGTGCCCTCCAGGCCTTCTGGTCGTATCAGGGCCAGCCCTACGGCCTGCGGCACAACCTGGGTCTCGACGAGGCCTGCAACGTGCTCTGCGCCACGGGCAAAAAGCCGAAGTTCCTGTATTCGATCCCGGACTTCCAGAACCCTTCGGGCGAGACCATGACGATCGAGGAGCGCGAATACGCGGTGGAGGTGGCGCAGAAATACGACCTGCTCATCGTCGAAGACACGCCGTACAAGAACATCCGGTTCTCGGGTGAACGGCTTCCTTCGATGTATTCGATGGATCCCGAGCGGGTGGTGATGCTGGGAACGTTCTCCAAGACGTTCGTGCCGGGCTTCCGTCTCGGCTGGGTTGTGGCGCCCGACAACGTCATCGACCGGCTCATCGTGGCCAAACAGTCAGCCGACCTCTGTACGCCGGCCTTCACACAGCTGGTGGCGGCGAAGTACCTGGCTTCGGGTGCCTACGAAGTGAACCTGAAGAAGACCATCGAGCTGTACCATCGCAAGAAAGACCTGATGATCCAGTCGTTCGAAAAGTACATGCCGGAAGGCGTCAAGTGGACGAACCCGGACGGCGGCCTGTTCCTGTTCCTCAAGCTGCCCAAGCAGTACGATACGCGTGAACTCTTCGACCTGGCCATCCAGGAGAACGTAGCCTTCGTCATCGGCGAAGCCTTCCACTGCGACGGCTCCGGCAAGAATACCCTCCGCATGAACTTCTCCTTCGCCTCCGACGACAAGATCGTGGAAGGCGTCAAGCGCCTGGCCAAGGCCATCCGCACCCTCTACGCAAAGCACGCGAAGGAATTCGGCATCTGATTACTTCCTGTAGGAGAAGATTTCGGGGGTGACGGTGAACATGAACCAGGCCCAATGGAGGCTGTTCTTGTCGCTGGTGCGCTTGAGGATGGTCATCGTGTCCGTGCCTTTCATGTAGGAATAGCCTGCCTGGAGGCTGACGTTCTCCATCAGATCCCATTGGATACCGACCTCTACTTCGTGGCCCAGCGCCCGGCTGGCTTCTTGGATCTTGACGGCGGTCGCCAGGAAATGATAGTTGGCTGCAAAACTTAGCGGCCGGATCGGATTCCATTTGGCGCCGATGTGGTAGTCCTGCAGGCCCGGCGTGTTGCCGCCGTAATAGGTTCTTACGTAAAAGAAATCCATGGCCCCGTAGAATTTGTGGTGCGAGCCGAAAATGGGGTTGAAGCCACGGACCTCCTTTTTGAGCGCTACGCCCAAATCGCCCAGCGGGGGTACAAAGAAATTCTCATCTCCGCTCATGTAGAAGGCACCGGCATTCAGACCCCATTGTGAACTGATGCACCAGTCCAGTTCGGCAGCCGCCATCCAGGCATGGATCGGCAGGCCGTGCTCCTCATGTCCTGTCTGGCGGTAATAGGACGCCTGCAGGCGGAAGTTCTTCGGATGGAAATCGGCGTATGCGCCGAAAAGCTGCTGGTATTCGGTAATATTCTGGTCTTTGTATTTGTCCAATTCATTCTGCATGCCGGTATTGATGAAGACAGCTGAGAGGCCCAGTTGGGGGATTGGATCGACGTGGTACCACAGGGACTGCATCGACTTGTATGGCTGGCCTCCGTTGATGTAATAGGTGCCACCATTGATGTTCTCGTCGTTCTGGTTGAAGGCAAACATCAGATGGATCTTGTGCGCGCCCCTCTCCAATCCGGCTTTCACCATGTCGTGTTTCAGGGAGACCATCGACCAGTCTTCACTGCCGAAGATGCGTTCGTCGTCGTAGGCGAGCTTCTGCCGGCCCATGCGGAAGAACAGGCCGGATCGGTGCTGGAGCCCGAACCAGGCTTCATCGATGACCAGGCCGCCGGTGGTACTGGCACCCCATACGCCGGCAAATCGCGGCGCAAAGCGGACTTCCAGGCCTTTCCAGGTGTAATCGAAACTGAGGGTGGCACTGCCCATCAGGAACAGGGCGTAGTCCGCACCATTGTCAATCGGCATGGCGCCCTTGCGGTATTCGCCGCGGGTCCAGATGTTCGAGTTGATGGTGAATTTATGGCTTTTCCAGGCTGTCGTGTCGGGCTGGGCCAGGACCGGCAGGGCCTGCAGCAGGATGAGGGTGAGGGTCAGGATCCGTTTCATGACGTTATTTCTTGAGGACGAGCAGCGCCCAGTCGTCCCGGGTGCGGCGGTTTTCTTCGGCCAGACCGAGCGATGCGGCCTTTTCGAGCAGTATGGGAATGTCGGCGGTATAGAATCCGCTGAGGAAGATGCGTCCGCCCTGCGGCTTGAGGGCGCGCACGTAGCGATCCATGTCGGCGAGCAGGATATTGCGGTTGATGTTGGCCAGGACATAGTCGTACTGGCCGCGGATCAGCACGGATGCATCGCCCAGTACCACGCGAACCTTGTGCGGGACGCGGTTGCGGCGGGCATTGGCCAGGGCCGACCGGTAGCAGGTCGGGTCGATGTCCACAGCGTGGACGGGAATCGCTGCGCCCAGCTTCGCGGCCAGGATGGCCAGGATGCCCGTGCCGGTGCCCATGTCGAGCACGGCCTTGCCCCGGAGGGCCTTCCGCTCTTCCAGCAGCTGTTCGACCATCATCGTGGTGGTCTGGTGGTGTCCGCTGCCGAAACTCATCTGCGGATCGATGACAATGTTGTAGCGGGTACGGGGCAGGTCCTTGTGGTATTTGGCTTTGATGGTTACTTCGCCCCCTACGATCACAGGTTCGAAGTCGCTCTCCCACACTGCATTCCAGTTCTGTTCCTTCACCAGCTCCACGGTGTGTGATACCTGGAAGTCTGCGCCGTCAAAGGCGCTCAGCAGGGTTTTCAGGTTCGGCTCGTAAAACTGGTCTTTCGGAATGAAGGCATTCAGGAAAGGTTCTTCGACGGTGAAACTGTCGAAACCCAGGTCGGCGATCTCGGCCTCTACGATTTCCGCCCGCTCTTCGCTGAAGGGATCGATCCTGATATGTACGGCAATATAATCCATATTATTGAAAATAAAGTACTAATATAACATTAATTTTGGAGAACGGCAAAATATGCGTATTTTTACTTGTTGAATGTCAAATCCCTACAAGTCAGCTCTATGAACAAGGGAATCCTCCGAGCCCTCAGCCTCTGCGCCCTGCTTGCAGTTGCGTGGTCGGCGTCGGCCCAGAAATTTATTTTTACGCCGCAATGGACCGCACAGGCCCAGTTCGCCGGCTACTATGTAGCCCTTGAGCAGGGTTTCTATCGGGATGCCGGCCTGGATGTCGAAATCGTCCACCCGAACATCTCCAAATCGGCGCTCAACCGTGTCCGCGACAATGAAAGCCAGGCCACGACCCTGCAACTCTGCCAGGCGATGGAAATCATCGACAGCGGCGTTCCCCTGGTGAACATCCTGCAGACCTCCATGAACAACGCGCTGGTCATCGTTTCGCGCGAGGATGTCAACCCGCTATTGCTCAGAGGAAAACGCGTTGGTACCTGGAGTATTGGTTTCGATCAGATGGCCATCTGCCTGAGCGTAAAGGAGGGACTCAATTACCAATGGGTTCCCTTCTCTTCGGGCATCAACCTTTTCCTGACCGGCGCCATCGACGCCACCGTGGCTATGAGCTACAATGAGCTCTACCAGTTGATCCAGGCGGGTGTCGAGATTACAGACAACAATATCTACCGCTTCTGCGAGCATGGATACAACGTCCAGGAAGACGGCGTGTACATGGCCCAGAGTTACTACGAAACCCATCGGGAAGAAGCCCGTGCCTTCGCCGAAGCCAGCCGTCGTGGCTGGGAATGGGCTGTCGAACATCCCGACGAGACACTGGAGATCGTGATGGACTATGTCAACCGGAACCATATCGGAACCAACCGTGTGCTGCAGAAACTCATGCTCGATGAGATCCTCCGTCTGCTGGTGGACCGGGAATCCGGGAAGCGTGAATATCGCCTGCGCCCCGACATGGTGCAGCTGGCCAACTCACTGATGCTGGAAAACCAGATCATCCTCCGGGAAATACCCTATGATAAATTGATTGCCCGATAGACAGCCATGAAAAGCAAGCTTATCCGCTATATCCGCCAGTCCCTGCCGGGCAAGATCATTCTCTGGATCGCACTTCTCACCATCTTGGTCTTCGTTGCATCGCTGGGCTTCATGTTCTCCCAGTCCAGGAAATCCGTCCGCAAGGAAGCCATCAACCGGGCGGAACAAGTGCTCGACAATACCGTCCAGCGCGTGACCAACATCCTGGACCGCGTGGAGGTGGCCACCAACAACTTCGACTGGCTGCCCGTCCGTCACCTGAATGCGCCGGACTCCATGTTCGTTTACAGCCGTCGTATCCTGGAACTCAATCCCGACGTGAAAAGCTGCTCCATCTCGTTCGAACCTTACTACTTCCCGAAGTTGGGCAAGTATTTTTCCGTGTTCAGCATCAAGCAGGACGGTGGCATCTACACGACGCGGGAGGGCAATCCGGACTACGACTACTTCACCTTCGACTGGTATCAGCTTGCGAAGCTGCTCGACCGCCCCGTCTGGACCGAGCCGTATTTCGACTTCAGCCTGGATAATGCGTACGAGCCCGACATGATCGCCTCGTTCTGCAAGCCGCTCAAGGACGAGAAAGGAAGGTACGTCGGAACCATTTCTACCGACATTTCACTGTCCTGGCTTTCTGAGACCATTTCCGCCGTCAAGCCCTATCCGAATTCCTACAGCATCATGATCGGTCGCGGCGGTACGTTCTTCGTGCACCCCGACTCCACGAAACTGTTCTATCAGACCATCTATACCGAGACCCTCGATCATCCGGATCCCGACCGCACTGCGCTGGGCAAGGCTATGCAGGCGGGCGAGGAAGGCATGAAACCACTGAAAGTCAACGGAAAAGATTGCTACGTATTCTACAAGCCCCTCGCTACGACGGGCTGGAGCGTGGGCATTGTCTGCCCCGAGAGCGATATTTTGAGCGGCTACCGGAAACTCCGTGGCGCCGCGCTGGTCATCGTCTTCCTCGGCCTGATCATCATGCTAGACCTCATCAACCGGGTCATCAACCATGAACTGGAACCGCTGGGCCGGCTGACCAGCCAGGCGAAGACCATCGCCTCCGGCGAGTTCGACACGGAATTGCCCGACGAGGGACGCATCGACGAAATCGGGCAGCTCAGCCAGTCATTTACAGGGATGCAACATTCCCTGATCAACTACATCGAAGAGTTGAAGCAGACCACGGCGCAGAAAGCTTCCATCGAGAACGAGCTGAAGGTGGCCAGCGACATCCAGATGAGCATGGTGCCCCGCATCTTCCCGCCGTTCCCCGAGCGGAAAGACATCGACCTGCATGCCGCCATGACGCCGGCCAAGGAAGTGGGCGGCGACCTCTTCGACTTCTTCGTCCAGGACGAACGGCTCTATTTCTGCGTCGGCGACGTGAGCGGCAAGGGTATTCCCGCCAGCCTCTTCATGGCCGTCACCCGCAACCTCTTCCGCATCATCGCCCAGCAGGGCCGCACGCCGGCGGAGATTGCCACGCAGATCAACGAGTTCCTGTTCAAGGACAACGATCAGGGCATGTTCGTCACGATGTTCATCGGCATGGCCGACCTCGGGACCGGCGCCCTGAACTTCTGCAACTGCGGACACAATCCGCCCGTGTTGGTCCGGAAGGGCCAGAAGGCCGCATTCATGGACCTCAAGTACACCAACCGCCCGCTTGGCATCTGGGACGAAGGGGAGTTCTACGGCGAGGAGGTTGCAAACATCCGCGAAGACCAGCTGCTGCTCTACACCGACGGTCTCAACGAAGCGGAAAACGCCGACAAGGAATTGCTCGGCAATGACGAGGTCCTGCGCCTGATGGACGAAGTGGCCGGATGTCCGTCCCGCGAGGTGGTCCTGCACCTGCAGCTGGCCGTGGAGAAGCATCGCGCCGGCATCGCGCCGAACGACGACCTCACGCTGCTCTGCCTGCGGTTGCTCAAGGGTTAGATCATCGTGGCCAGGTTGGTCGTGAAGAGCTTCACGGCTATGGCTATCAGGATGATTCCGAAGATTTTACGAAGGATATAGATGACGGTTGGGCCGAGCGTTCGTTCGACCCAATCGACGTATTTGAGCACGAAGTAGACCACCACCATGTTGAGGGCGATGGCTACGATGATGTTCTGCATCTGGTATTCTGCGCGCATGGAGATCAGCGTCGTGAGCACGCCGGCGCCGGCGATCAGCGGGAAGATGATGGGAACGGCGTTGGCCGCCGAGGCGGGGCCGTCGTTGTTGATGATTTCCCGGCCGACGATCATCTCCATGCCGTAGATGAAGATGATGATGGCACCTGCGACGGCGAAGGAGTTGATTTCGACGCCGAAGAGGGAGAGGAGGCCTTCGCCGGCGAAAAGGAAGGCCACCAGGATGATGAAAGAGATGAGGGAAACCTTCAGCGGGCTGATCTTGGCACCCTTGCTCCGCAGGTCGATGATGATGGGGATCGAGCCCGTGATATCGATGATGGCGAAAAGGACGATGAAGGCGCTGATGATCTCTTTGAAGCTGAAACTCATATCTCTGTCATTTTTGGTGCCGCAAAAATACAATAATTTTTTATATTTGCAGGTTGACTTGTGTCATGCCTGGCATGACCGGGCATCTGAATAGAAGGTATAAACTAATTTAGCATAACAATGAGAAAGAAAATCGTAGCCGGTAACTGGAAGATGAACACCACCGTTACCGAAGGCGTTGAACTCGCAAAAGACATCGTCGCCAAAGTCAATGAGATTTCCAAGGGCGTTTCGCTCATCGTGGCTCCGCCGTTCACGCACCTTGTCCCCGTGGCGGAAGTCCTGAAAGGAAGCCCCGTGGCCCTCTCGGCCCAGAACTGCGCTGACCAGCCGAAGGGCGCCTTCACCGGTGAAGTGTCCGCCGCCATGCTGAAGGCCGCCGGCTGCGCCTACACCATCCTCGGTCACTCGGAGCGCCGTGAATACTACGGCGAGACGTCCGAGAAGCTCATCAAGAAGATGGCCCTGGCCTTTGAGAACGGCCTGAAGGTGATCTACTGCGTGGGCGAGAAACTCCCTGAACGGGAAATGGGCAATCATTTTGACGTGGTGAGCGTCCAGGTTTCCGAAGTCCTCTTCGGCCTGACGCCCGAGCAGATGAAGAACGTGGTCATCGCCTACGAGCCCGTCTGGGCCATCGGTACCGGCGTTACTGCCACCAGCGAGCAGGCGCAGGAAATCCATGCCTTTATCCGCGAGACGCTGCGCGCGCATTTCGGCGAGAAAGTATCGGAAGATACCACGATCCTCTACGGCGGCAGCTGCAAGCCGTCCAACGCGAAGGAACTCTTCGCCTGCCCCGACATCGACGGCGGCCTGATCGGCGGCGCCTCCCTCAAGGCCGACGACTTCATCGCCATCGCCCAGGCTTGGTAACATAGTTTGGCCGCGACTACAATGTGAACACATCCACAATGTCGTCGCGGAACGAAAAACGGCCTCTGGCCTCAAAAGTTGGCCGCGAAAGCATCCTGAGACAACTCAGCGTGTTTTCGCGGCCAAAAACTTTTGGCGGTAACAGGCGCCACCAGGCGCTAGCGGAGGCCGAGTGGGAGAGCCATGTGCAATAGCCGGCCGGAGCGAGGGGTCTGGGGCCTTGGCCCCAGTATTACAAGTACGGGTGGGGGGACTCGAACCCCCACGCATCACTGCACCAGATCCTAAGTCTGGCTTGGCTACCAATTACAACACACCCGCAGATTGGCACCGGCAAAGGTAATGATTATTTCGTAACCTTCGGCCTTTTGCCGGGCGGACCCTTTTAGGCCAGTTCGATGCCGGCCTTGCGGCAGGCTTCGCGCATCGCCTCCGGCCAGATGGCTGACTGGATTTCGCCGATGTGAGCCTTGCGGAGCAGGAACATGCACAGGCGCGACTGGCCGATGCCGCCGCCGATGGTGTAGGGCAGCTCGCCGGAGAGCAGTTTCTTGTGGAAATAGAGGTCCTTTTTCCACAACTGTCCCCGGATCTCCAGTTGCCGGAGCATGGCTGCTTCATCGACGCGGATGCCCATGCTGGACACTTCGAAGGCGCAGTTCAGGAGCTTGTTCCACAGGAGGATGTCACCGTTCAGGCCCTGGAAGCCGTCGGCGTTGGGCGTGCTCCAGTCGTCGTAGTCGGCGGCGCGGCCGTCGTGGATGGTGCCGTCGCCCAGCGCCCCGCCGATGCCGATGACAAACACCGCCTTGTGCTCCCTGACGATGGCGTTCTCGCGCTCTTTCGGCGAGAGGTCCGGATACATCCGGCGCAACTCCTCGGCGTGGATGAAGAAGATCTCTTCGGGCAGTTCCGGCGTGATCTCGGGGAAATCGACATACAGCCGGTTTTCCGTGACCTTGATGGCCTCGTAGATGCGCCGGACCGTCATTTTCAGGAAGTCCAGGGTCCGGTCCTCCTTGCGGATGACTTTCTCCCAGTCCCACTGGTCCACATAGATGGAATGCAGGTTGTCCAGGTCTTCGTCCGGACGGAGGGCATTCATGTCAGTATAGATGCCGCGGCCCGGCTGGATGCCGAGCTCGCCCAGCTTGAGGCGTTTCCATTTGGCCAGGGAATGCACCACCTCGGCTTTCTGCTCGTTCAGGCTTTTGATGGGGAAGGTGACGGGCCGCTCCACGGAGTTCAGGTCGTCGTTGATGCCGATACCGGACAGGACCACGATGGGTGCGGTGACGCGCAGCAGCGCGAGTTGGGCGGACAGGTTGCTCTGGAACATGTCCTTGACGGCCTTGATGGCTTTCTCTGTGTTTTCCGGACCGCCAAGCAGGTTGCGGTAGTCTTTGGGAAGGATGAGTGACATGGTTATGAATTTTTGGTTTCTTTCGGTGAGGAGGATGTACGGTGCCGGAGCGCCAGTTCGCGTTCGACGTCGGCGAGCGAGACGCCCATCTGCTCCATCAGCACCAGCAGGTGGTAGAGCAGGTCGCCCGTCTCGTAACGGAAGCGGTCGCGGTTGCCGTCGACGGCTTCGATAATGGCTTCGGAAGCCTCTTCGCCCACTTTCTTGGCGATGGCTTTTACGCCCTTGATGAAGAGTTTCGTGGTGTAGGATCCCTCGGGCAGGGTTTCGTGCCGGTCGTGGATGAGCGCCGCGAGCTCGCCGAGGAAGCCTTCCTCGTCGGGGGTGTCGAAGCAACTGAGCGTGCCGCGGTGGCACACGGGGCCGTCGGGAATGACCGTCACCAGCAGGGTGTCGTCGTCGCAGTCCTTGTACATCTTTTGGATGTGCAGGTAGTTGCCGCTGGTCTCGCCCTTGGTCCAGAGGCACCTGCGGGTGCGGGACCAGAACGTGACCCGGCCCTCCGTGCAGCTCTTTTCATAGGCTTCACGGTTCATGTAGCCCAGCATCAGCACCTTGCCGGTGCGGGCGTCCTGGATGACGGCGGGAAGCAGCCCGCCGTTCTTGGTTACGTTGAATGCGTCGTATTCCATGCTGTTCATGATTTTTCAGGCCATGCGGACAGGGACTCCGGCAACGCGGAGCGCCTCCTTGACCTGGCGGATCGATATTTCTCCATAGTGGAAGATGCTGGCAGCCAGCGCTGCATCTGCCTGGCCCGTGGTGAGCACCTCCACGATGTCGGCAATGCTGCCGGCGCCGCCTGAGGCGATTACGGGGATGGACAGTTCTTCGTGCAAGCGGGCGTAGAGCGGGCAGGCGAAGCCGTTCCTGGTGCCGTCGTGGTCCATCGAGGTGAAGAGGATCTCGCCGGCACCGCGTTCCTGCGCCTCACTGGCCCAGGTGAAGAGTTCCCGGTCGGTGGCGACGCGGCCGCCGTGCGTGGTGCAGCGCCAGTCAGGCTGAGTGCCCGGCGCGGCGGTGTTACGTGCGTCGATGGCCACCACCACGAACTGGCTGCCATACCGTCCGGCGATGCGGCCGATCAGCGAAGGATCGGCCAGTGCGGCTGAGTTGAGCGAAATCTTGTCGGCGCCGGCGTCCAGCAGGCGGGCGGCGTCGTCCGCCGAGGCGATGCCGCCACCCACGGTGAAGGGGATGTCGACGCCCCGGGCGATGCGCTCTACCAGCGCGGCGAAGGTCTTGCGGCCTTCAGCCGTGGCGCTGATGTCGAGGAACACCAGCTCGTCGGCGCCCTCACGGGCGTAGGCAGCGCCCATTTCCACAGGGTCGCCCACGTTCCGGAGGCTTTTGAAGCGGATGCCTTTTACGACTTGTCCGTCCTGGACGTCGAGGCAGGGGATGATGCGTTTTGCGACCATGCGGCGATATCTTGTAAGGTGATGCGTTGTTCGTAGATGGCTTTCCCGACGATGGCTTTCGGAAGGCCGGCGGCCTGGAGGACCCTGAGGTCGTCGAGGGAGGAGACGCCGCCGCTGGCCGTGAAGGACAGGGCGGGGAAGGATTGCAGGAGCGCGCAGTACAGGGACGTGGAAGGGCCCAGCAGCATACCGTCCCGGCCGATGTCGGTGACGATGACCTCGCGCAGGGAACTGCCGGCTGCGCCGGTGAAGCGGCGAAGCAGGTTTTCCAGGGTCACCGGTGCGGACTCTTGCCAGCCGCGCACAGCGACGTGGCCGGCGCGTATGTCGGCGCCGAGGATCATCCGGGCGCCGTATTGCGCCAGCCAGCTTTCGAACCGTTCGGGTTGCAGGGCGGCGATGCTGCCGGCTATGGCGTGCGTGGCGCCGGCGTCGAAAACGCGGGCCAGGTCGTCGTCCGTGGCGATGCCGCCGCCCCATTCGAGTTCGCAGGGAACGGCTGCGGCAATGGCCTCCAGCGTTGCCAGGTTGCACGGTTCGCCCGCCTTGGCACCGTCGAGGTCTACCAGATGGATGCGGCGCACGCCGCAGTCGGCAAAGCGATGGGCAACGTCGACAGGGGAGGCGTCGTAGACGCGGGCCGAGTCGTAAGCACCCTGGGTCAGGCGGACACACTTTCCGTCGATCAAGTCGATGGCGGGAACGATTTCTATCATAGGGCGAGGAAGTTTTGCAGGATCTGCTGTCCGATGCTGCCGCTCTTCTCGGGGTGGAACTGCGTTCCGTAGAAATTCTCGTAACGCAGGGCCGCGCTGAAGCGGGTGGATCCATGGCGGCAGGTGGCCACGGTATCGGTGCAGAGCGTGGGGTAATAGGAATGGACGAAATAGACGCTGGCGCCCGAAGGGATGTCGCGGAAGAGCTTGCCGTCCAGGTTGCCGAGCTCGTTCCAGCCCATGTGGGGGACGCGGATCTGGGGCTCGTCGGGGAACCGGCGCACGTGTGCGTCGAATACGCCGAGTCCCTCGGAAGGTCCTTCCTCGGAGTCGCGGCACAGGACCTGCAGGCCCACGCAGATACCCAGCACGGGCTGGCGCAGGCCCCGGATGACGTCGCAGAGCCCTTTTTCGCGCAGGCTTTCCAGGGCCCGGCCGGCATGCCCGACGCCGGGCAGGATGACATGCCCGGCAGCCTGCAGCCGGGCGGGGTCGGCCGTCACTTCGTAGGAAGCGCCGAGGCGCTCGAGCGCATTGGCCACGGAACGGATGTTCCCGGCGGCATAATCGACGATGGCTATCATAACAATCCTTTGCTACTGGGTAGTTCGTAGGAGAAGACGTTGCGGGCGACGGCCTGCCTGAGCGACCGGGCGAACGCCTTGAAGATGCTTTCGGCCAGGTGGTGGTTGTTCTCACCCCGCGCCTGGACGTAGAGGTTGGCCTGCATCGCGCTGGCGAGCGATTGGAAGAAATGCTTGAACATTTCCGTGGGCATGTCGCCCACGTATTCGCGGGTAAAATCGACATCCCAAACCAGCTCGCTCCGACCGCCGAAGTCGAGCAGGACGAGGGCGCGGCAGTCGTCCATCGGCAGCGCGAAACCGTAGCGGCCGGTGCCCCGCTTGTCGCCCAGGGCAGTGCGCAGGGCCTCGCCCAGCACGATGGCCGTGTCTTCCACGGTGTGGTGCTCGTCCACGTCGAGGTCTCCCTGGCAGCGCAGCTCCAGCGCGATGCCGCCGTGGTGGACCAGCTGGTCGAGCATGTGGTCGAAGAAGCGCAGGCCCGTCGAGACGGACGATTCGCCGATGCTGTCGAGGTCTACGGTAACCTGGATATCCGTCTCCCGGGTCCGTCGGCTGATGGTGGCGCGGCGGACGCTGCGGCGGACGCGTTCGGCGATTTCCGCCCAGCTGAGCGGGCCTACCTGCAGCGCGGTGGCGCCGAGGTTGGCAGCCAGCTGCACGTCGCTCTCCCGGTCGCCGATCACGAAACTGGCGCCCAGGTCGTAGCTGCCGTCCATATAAGCACCCAGCAGCCCGGTGCGGGGTTTGCGGGTGGGCGCGTTGTCCTCGGGGAAGCTCTTGTCAATCAGTATATTGTCGAATTCGACGCCTTCGCCGCGCAGGGTGTCGAGCAGCAGCTGCTGGCAGGGGAGGAAGGTTTCCTCCGGGAAGGCGGATGTGCCGAGGCCGTCCTGGTTGCTGACCATGACCAGCTCATATCCCAGTCCGGTGAGGGCTTTCATGCCCGAGATGGCGCCGGGGACGAAGGCGAATTTCTCGAGCGCATCGATCTGCTCGTCGGCGGGTTCGACCAGCAGCGTGCCGTCGCGGTCGATGAAGAGGGCTTTTTTCATAAGGATGCGGGTTTGAAGCGGTTCAGGGATTCGGCCAGTCGCTGGTTTTCCGCCGGCGTGCCGACCGTGATGCGGAGCGCGCCTTCACACAGGGCGACGCGGCTGCGGTCGCGGACGATGATGCCGTCGGCGAGCAGGTGGGCGTAGAGTGCCTGCGGCTCGTCGACCTGCACCAGCAGGAAATTGGCGTCGCTGGGGTGGACCTTCCGCACGAAGGGAAGGCTCGCAAGGATACGGGAAAGCTTTTCCCGCTGTGCGAGGATCTCCTGCACGTGGGCGGTGGCAGGCTGTTCAAGTGCCGCGAGGGCCAGTTCCTGGGCGGGCTGGTTCACGTTGTACGGGTATTTGACCTGGTCGAGGGTCCGGATGATTTCCGCGTGGGCGAACGCCATCCCGACGCGCAGGCCGGCCAGGCCATAGGCCTTGGACAGGGTCTGCAGGATCACCAGGCGGGGGAACTCGGCCAGGCGCGGGAGCAACGACCCTTTCGCACTGAAGTCGGCGTAGGCTTCGTCCAGGACCGTGATACCCGGGAAGGCACGTATGACAGCAGCGAGTTCTTCGGATTCAAAGGCATTGCCGGTGGGGTTGTTGGGACTGCAGATGAACAGCAGCTTGGTGGCCGGGGTGGTGGCCGCCGCGATGGCTGCCGCGGGCAGGGAATAACCATCTTCCAGCATGACGGGCACTACAGCCACGTCGTTGGTCTGCGCTGCCACGGTGTACATGCCGTAGCTGGGTGAGACGATGAGGGCTTTGTCTTTTCCGGGCTCGCAGAAGACGCGGTACATCAGGTCGATGGCTTCGTCGCTCCCGTTGCCCAGGAAGATGTTTGCTGCAGGAACACCCTTGACGGCCGACAATTTAGCTTTCAGGCGCTTTTGGCGGGGATCCGGGTAACGGTTCCAGTGGGTGTCGTAGGGACTCTCGTTGGCGTCTAGGAACACTTCCGGCGTACCGGCGCATTCGTCGCGGGCCGTGGAATAGGGTGCGAGGGCGCGGATGTTGGGCCGCATGAGGGCGCGGATCTGCGAACGCTCATCCGGCGTTTCGGCTGTGGCCGGCGCTTCGGCGACGCGGATGGCCACGGCTTGGGCGTGGGCGTCGAGCCCTTCGGCGCGAGCCATTTCCAGGATGGTGGGGGCGAGGCGCTGCAGCCCGGCCGGCGTGATTTCCTGCAGGGTCATCTTGCGCAGGAAACTTTCCACGTTGACGCCGCTGTAGGCGCGGGCCCAACCGCTGGTGGGCAGGGTGTGGTTCGTGCCAGAGGCATAATCGCCCGCGCTTTCAGGCGACCAGGCGCCCACGAAGACGCTGCCCGCTGCCGTGATGCGGTCGGCCACATGCCATGGCTCTGCCACGGAAATGATCAGGTGTTCGGGGGCGTAGGTTTCGGCGAAAGCGACGGCTTCGTCGAGGTCGTGCAGTACTACGGCGCAGCTGTGTGCGAGGGCGTCGTCTACCAGACGGGCGCGGGGAAGTGCCAGCCGCTGGCGGGACACCTCTTCTATGACACGCACGGCGAAGGCTTCCGAGAGGCACACCAGCATCACCTGGCTGTCGGAGCCGTGTTCGGCCTGCGAGAGCAGGTCGGCGGCCACGAAGGCAGGGGAGGCGGCATCGTCGGCGATGACCATCACTTCGGACGGGCCGGCCGGCATGTCGATGGCCACGGTATGGGTGCTCAACAGTTGCTTGGCGACGGTCACGTAGCGATTGCCCGGGCCAAAGATCTTGTCGACCTGCGGGATGGTCTCTGTGCCGTACGCCATGGCAGCGATAGCCTGGGCGCCGCCCACGCGGAAGATGCTTCGGACGCCGCAGTACCGCGCGGCATAGAGCACTTCCGGGGCGATTTCGCCCGAAGGCCCGGCCGGCGAGCAGAGGACGACCTCCTGGCAGCCGGCAATGGCAGCAGGGATGGCCAGCATGAGCACCGTGGAAAATAGCGGCGCCGTTCCGCCGGGGATATAAAGGCCTACGCGGCGGATGGGGACCGGCCGTTGGATGCAAGTTACGCCGGGTGCGGTTTCCACGCGCACCTCGCGCGGGCGCTGGGCCTCGTGGAAGGCGCGGATGTTGGCGGCGGCTTGTTGTATGGCTTCCCGGACAACGGGGCTCACGCGTGTTTCGGCCTCGCGGAGCGCTTCCTCCGACACTTCCAGCGCCACGTCGCGCCGGTCGATTTCAATGGAGAGGGCCTTCAGGGCGGCGTCGCCCTCGCTGCGGACACGGGCCAGGATCGATTCGACGCGGGCGCGCACCTGCGGGTCGTCCTGAAGTGGACGCCGGCAGAGAGCGGCCCATGCGGTTTGAGGGGGATATACGAAACGTTCCATGGCTTACGGAATGATCTTGTCGATGCTCAGTACCAGGATGCCTTCTGCGCCGATGGCTTTCAACTGGTGGATCTTGTCCCACAGTAGCGACTCCTCGATGACGGCGTGCATGGCGTACCAGCCCTTGGCTGCCAGGGGCATGATGGTCGGGCTGCGCATGGCCGGGAGGATCTCCACGGCCCGGTCGATGGCGCTTTCGGGCAGGTTCATCACCAGGTATTTCTTCTGGCGGCTGACCACTGCCGAGTCGATGCGGAAGAGGATCTCGTCGAGTTCCCGTTGCTTGTCTTCCGGCAGCTTGCCGGTGGACACCAGCACGGCTTCGGAGGGAAATACCTTCTCCACTTCCTTCAGTCCGTTGGAAATCAGCGTGCCGCCTGAAGAGACGATGTCGAAGATGGCGTCGGCGATGCCGGCGGCGGGCGCTACTTCCACCGATCCGGCGATGATCTCGATGATGGCTTCCACGTTATTCTGGCGCAGATAATTCCGCAGGATATTGGGGTAGGAAGTGGCGATGCGTTTTCCGGCGAACCAGGCGGGGCCTTCACAGGCTTCGGCCTTGGGCACGGCCAGGGAGATCCGGCACTGGCCGAACCCCAGATGGCGGACCACCTGCAGCGGGGATCCTTCTACGGTCCCGTCGGGGCTGTGTTCGGCCACTTCGTTGAGGCCGACGATGCCCAGGTCGGCCGTTCCGGCCGCTACGACCTGGGGGATGTCGTCGTCGCGCAGGTAGAGGACTTCGAGCGGGAAGTCCGGGGCCTGGGCGAGGAATTTCCGTTTGCTGTCATCGATCCGGATGCCGATGTCGCGCAGCAGCGCCACGCTGTCTTCATTCAGTCTTCCCTTGGCTTGGATTGCAATCCGTAACATATTCTTCCTTACATAAAAAATCGGGACCCGCTTGTTGGCAAGTCCCGTATCAAATTATTATTAATTATTTGTCAATTAATAGGATACACCGACCTACCTCATCTGCCTGATGGGGTGATTATGGTGGTGCCAGAGGTTAGTGTTCCGTTGAATCATGGTGCAAAGATAGTTTTTTTTCCTTACTTTTTATAAATTTGTGTAATAAATTGTAGCTACATCATGAAGACTGTCTTGATTACAGGCGCCACGAGCGGTATCGGCGCCGCCTGCGCCCGCAAGTTCGCCGGGGCGGGTTACCGCCTGATCATTACGGGACGCCGTGCCGGCCAACTGGCCGCTATGGCCGGAGACCTCGAACAGCAATACGGGGTACAGGTGCTGACACTCTGTTTCGACGTGCGCGACCTGGATGCGGTGAAGCGGGCGCTGGATTCGCTGCCGGCCGCCTGGCGCGACATCGACGTGCTGGTCAACAACGCCGGCCTGGCGCTGGGCCTGGAGCCGGAATATGCCGGCGATTTCACCGATTGGGAGACGATGATCGACACGAACGTGAAAGGGCTGCTCTACATGACGCGGCTCATCGTGCCCGGGATGGTGGAGCGTCTGCGCGGCCATGTCATCAACATCGGTTCGGTGGCAGGCGATGCGGCGTATGCCGGAGGAGCGGTCTATTGCGCTACGAAGGCGGCGGTAAAGATCCTGTCGGACGGCCTGCGCATCGACCTGGCCCATACGCCGGTCCGCGTGACGACGCTCAAGCCGGGCCTGGTGGAAACGAATTTCAGCAACGTGCGTTTCCACGGCGACACGGAGCGCGCCTCCAACGTCTACAAAGGCATCCAGCCCCTGACCGGTGACGACATCGCCGACGTCGCGCTCTACGCTGCCCAGGCTCCCGCACACGTTCAGATCGCGGAAGTCCTCATCCTGGCCACCCACCAGGCCAGCGGCAGCGTCATCTGCAGGAATTAGCGCTGTTCGAGCGTAACGACATCATTTCCACTGGAAGGTCTATGGATGAAGACCTTCCAGTTTTTGTTGCCGGAGAGGATTTCAAGTTTGGAGACGCCGGGACCGTCGTAGGTGATGGAGGTGATGGCGGCGCCCCAGGAATTGCCGTCGAGCGGAACCTGGCCCCCATTGTTGTAATACTGATAGGACACGACCAGCTTGGATACCACGTCGCCCAGATAGAGGTACATCAGGAATTGCGGCTGGGACGTCCTGCCCCAGAAATAGGTCCGGAAGCCCCACAGGCCTTCCGACTCGTCAAAAGAAAGGGAATTGAAGAAATCGTTGTACTGATACACGAGGCGGCCGGTGGCGTCGGGCTGCGACTTGACGTTCGCGAAGGCGGCCGGACGGTCGGAGGCGGCTACCTGCCGGGAAAAAGTCAGCGGCCAGGTGGACGTATCCTCGATGCTGATCCGGTCGTTTCCGTTTTCATCCAGGAAGTAGAAGGTAAAGCCCTGGACAGACGTGTAGAAACTCTTTCCCATCTCGATGCCGGTCGGCTCGACGGCTTCGGTGCAGCCCGACAACATTCCCGCACACAGCAGGTACCAGCATAGAAGGCGGAGAAAACGTTTCATGACGACCGGTCTTTATCCGTTAAATACAAAGATACGCAAAAACTTGCGCGGGTTGTCGTGAATTTCTATTCGTGTGTGGCGAAACGCTGCGCGGCCAGCTCCTCGTAGCGGGTGCCGGGCCGTCCGTAGTTGGCATACGGATAGATGGAGATGCCGCCGCGCGGGGTGAAGATGCCGGTCACTTCGATGTACTTGGGATCCATCAGCTGGATGAGGTCCTTGAGGATCATGTTGACCGTATCCTCATGGAAGCCGCCGTGGTTGCGGAAGCTGAACAGATAGAGTTTCAGCGACTTGCTCTCCACCATCCGCTGGTCGGGAATGTAGGAGATGCGGATCTCGGCGAAATCGGGCTGGCCGGTGATCGGGCAGATGGTGGTGAATTCGGGGCAGTTGAAGCGCACCCAGTAGTCGCGCTCGGCGTGCTTGTTGGAGAAAGTCTCCAACACCTGGGGGGAATAGTCGAATACGTAGCCGGTCTTCCGGCCGAGGGACTGCAGGCCCTCGCTCTTTCTATCGTCGCTCATGATCGTTTCAGTTTGAACGGATTATAGGAAACATTATAGTCGTAGGTATCGATGCCTTCTTTCGCCTTGAGATTGCGGGCGATCATCGAAGTGACCGGCAGGATCACGATCTCATAGAGCGTCTTGACCGTCACCTGCGTCAGGATGATGCTGAAGATGACCTTCATCGGCAGCACGCCGGCAAAGGCCAGCGGGTAGAATATCAGGGAGTCGCCCAACTCACCCACGATCGTGGAGGCGATGGCACGCCAGCCGAAGCCCCGGCCTTTGGTGGCCACTTTCATCCACGACATTACCAGCGCGTTCAGGTACGAGCCCAGGACGAAGGCCAGCAGCGAAGCGGCGGTGGTACGCGGCACCAGGCCGAACAGCTGGTTGAAGGCTTCGGCCACGGGCTGGCTCTCGGGCGAAAGCGGCGCGGGAAGCCACGCCACGATCTGTGCGGCGATGGCGACGAAGGCGCTCAGGATGAAGCCCATCCAGATGACACGCATGGCCCGGCGGTAGCCGTACACTTCCGTCAACAGGTCGTTGATGACGTAGGAGATCGGAAAGATAATTACGGCGCCGGACAGTTGCAGGGGCAGTTTCCCCACTTGCCACAGGCGCGGAACAAACAAATTGGAGGCAATCAGGCAGACACAGAAAGTGCAGGCCAAAGCCACATAGACAAACGAAGGCCCATTGGGCCTGGAAACGGGGTTTTCAGACATTCATTCTTGTTTTTATAGTGGTACCAAGCACACTTGCTGCGGGATGGCCCCGCAACTCGGCGGCAAAGATAGGACAAAAAATGTAAATTTGAGGCTGGAAAGTGCAACGGCGGCTGCATTTCTCCGTTTTAAGGACAGAATGACACGAAAAGAGACCACATCGTTCTATCAGGCACACAGCCGGCGGCTCTACAACATGAGCTACCGCATCGTCCAAAGCGCGGAAGACGCCGAGGAGGTGATGCAGGATACGATCCTCAAGTTCGTGACGATGCCCTGGCGCCCGATGCGCGAAGCCCAGGTCTCGGCCTGGCTGGCCCGCACCTGCATCCGGGCATCCATTGACAAACTGCGGGCCCGCAAGCGCGAAGCCCTCTTCCTGGAAGAATACGCCCGCGATGCGGCTTCCGGCCCGGAAGAAGCCCCCGAAATACCCGCTGAAGCATCGGCCGCCCGCGTCATGGCTGCCATGCAGCAGCTGCCCGACCCCAGCCGCCTGGTCGTGACACTCGTGCTGGCCGAGGGCCTGGATTACGAAGAGATAGCCCGCTATACCGGGATGAACCCCAGCACCTTGCGCTCGCATTTCCTGCGCGGGAAGCAGCGCCTGGTCAAAATACTGGAAGAAGATGGAAAATCGATTTGACATTTACGAATTGCCCGAAGGGCACGAGGCCCGCTTCCACGCGAAGCTGGACGCCGCCACTGCGCAGAACAAGCGCCCCATGCTCCGCTGGGTGGCCCTTGCCACGGCCGCCGCGGCCGCCATCCTCTGCGCCGTGCTGATCCCTGCCGGAAACCGGCACTTCTTCGGCGCACGCACGCCGGAAGCTGTCTATTGCGCCTATCTGGACAAGGTGGGGACGTACTACGAGCGGCTGGGAACGACCGGCGCAACGGAAGCCGGCGACTGGCAAGCGGCGCTCGCCGCCCTGACCGACGAGACGATCCCGCTCTTCGACCAACTGCCCGACGACATGCCCGCCCGCGAGAAAGTCAAGGTGCTCAAAAGTTATTACGGCGAACTCCTCGACGGAGCGGAGCGCCTCCAGAAAGATTGGAAAAACTAATACAATTATAAGATCATGAAAAAGTTAGCTACGATGATGCTGGCCCTGGCGGCCACCTTCACCCTCTCCTTTGCCGGCGAGAACCCGGTCAAAGACACGTATTCCCACCACTACGACTTCATGCATTTCACGGCTCTCGAAGTCTCGAATGCCTTCCAGGTGGACTTCGCCTTCGCCGACAACTGGTCGGTGGACGTGTGCATCCCCGATTTCATCCAGCCGTACCTGAAAGTCAGTTGCAAGGGCACCAAGGTTCGCATCGGACTGGAGAAGCTCCCGCATGACATCCAGCGCAAGCTCAATGACCTGAAGGACCCGCTCAAAGCCACCGTGCGGATGCCGAAACTCCTCTCGCTGACGCTCTCGGGCGCTTCCCGGCTGACGGCGGAAGGACGGCAGACGCTCGGCGACGAGACCATGACGATCGACCTGAGCGGTGCCAGCAAGATCGAAGCGCTGGAAACATCCGGTAACGGCGCGCTCAATATGGATATCAGCGGTGCTTCCAAGGCCCGGATGAAGGCCACTTTCAACCAGATGGACATCGATATCTCGGGTGCTTCCAAGCTCGCGCTCGAGGGTTCAGCCGCCAAGGTGCGCATCGACTGCACCGGCGCCTCCAATTGCGACTACGAGGGCGATGTCCTCGCTGCGATCGTCGACCTGAGCGGGGCCTCGAAGATGAACATGAGCGGCAAGACCGGCAATCTGAAGCTCGACCAGACCGGCGCCACCAAGTTCGAATCGACCGGCGAGACCGCCCGCGCCGACGTACAACTCTCCGGCGCCTCGAAATGCCGGCTGACCGTCAAGGAATCGCTGCAGTACGAACTCTCCGGCGCCTCCACCCTCCGCGTCAAAAACCTCGGCGCCAAGGTCGCCGGTGAGCAGGCCCGCGGTTCGAAACTCGAGTTCGAGCGGTAGCGTCTCATTTTAAACAAAAATCGGTTGCGCTAAAACGCAACCGATTTTTTTGTTTGGGAGGATCCCGTCTTACCGTACCTTCTCGACGGCGTTCATGCCGACCGTGATGGCCTGCTCGTTCATCGGGAGGAGGTTATGGTGGCGGGGCGGGAGCGATTTCTTGAGGCCGCGGAGCACGTTTTCCATGGTGACGACCGGTTTCATCTTCAAGTAGGCGCCCAGTACGATCATGTTGTAGGCCTTCGCGTTGCCCATCCGGGCCGCCTCTTCCGCCGCGTCGATGCGGCAGATGGTGATGTCGGTGCGCTCAGGATGGCGGGTGATGCCGTTGATGTCGTACACGAGCAGTCCGCCCGGTTTCACCTGGCTCTCGAACTTGTCCATCGACTGCTGGTTGAGGATGATGGCCGTGTCGAACCGGCTGAGGACCGGGGAGCTGATCTTCTTGTCGCTCAGCACGACGCTTACGTTGCACGTACCGCCGCGCATCTCCGGGCCGTAGGAGGGGAGCCAGGAAACTTCCTGGTCCTGCATGATGCCGCCGTAGGCGAGGATCTTGCCCATCGAGAGGACGCCCTGTCCTCCGAATCCGGCTATGATGATTTCTTCTTTCATGGCTGTCTGTTTTTATCTGTCTTTCATGTCGCCCAGCGGGTAGAACGGGAACATGTTCTCTTCCATCCACTTGTTGGCTTCCACGGGCGATACCTTCCAACCGGAGTTGCAGGTGCCGACCACTTCCACGAAGGAGGTGCCCTTCTTCATCATGGAGTTCTCGAACGCCTTGCGGATCGCGGCCTTGGTCTTGCGGACGGCGGCCGGGTTCTGGACGCTCTGGCGCGTGACGTAGCAGGTGCCTTCGAGCTGGGCGAGGAGCTCCGTGATCTTGAGCGGATAGCCGTTGAGTTCGGCCTTGCGGCCGTATGGCGTGGTGGCGGTCACCTGCCCGAGCAGGGTGGTGGGGGCCATCTGGCCGCCGGTCATGCCATAGATGGCGTTGTTGATGAAGATGATGACGATGTTCTCGCCGCGGTTGCAGGCGTGCATGGTCTCGGCGGTGCCGATGGAAGCCAGGTCGCCGTCGCCCTGGTAGGTGAACACGTACTTGTCGGGGTTGAGGCGCTTGATGGCCGTGGCCAGGGCCGGGGCACGGCCGTGGGCGGCTTCCTGCCAGTCGATGTCCAGGTAGTTGTAGGCGAACACCGAGCAGCCCACGGGGCTGACGCCGATGGTCTTGTCCTGGATGTCCATCTCCTCGATGACCTGGGCCACCAGCTTGTGGACCACGCCATGGGAACAACCAGGACAGTAGTGCATGATATTGTCGGTGAGAACGGAACTCTTGCCGTAGACCTTGTTCTCGGGCTTGATGATGTCGTTGATGTCCATGGTCCTGATTATTGGATGGTTTTGAGGAAGGCTTCGTAGATTTCGTCGGGATTGGGAACCACGCCGCCCTGGCGCCCGTAGAAATGCACGGGTACGCGGCCGTTGGCTACCAGGCGGATGTCCTCGACCATCTGCCCGACGTTGAGTTCCACCGAGAGGATGCTCTTAAGCTGCGGCACGAGGGCGTCGATCTGCTTCTTCGGGAAGGGGAAGAGGGTGATGGGACGCAGCATGCCGAGCTTGATGCCGTTCTCGCGGGCCAGGTCGACCACGTTTTCGCAGATGCGCGACATGCAGCCGAAGGCCACGATCAGGTGCTCCGCATCTTCCGTCCTGTAGGTGCTGTAACGCACTTCCTTTTCTTCGATCTCGGCATATTTCTTCTGGAGCTTGATATTGATGTTCTCCATCACGACCGGGTCGAGCGCGAGCGAGGTGACGACATTGCGTTCCCGGGTCTTGGGTTTGCCCAGCGAGGCCCAGGAATCGCACAGCTCCCGGATTTCCGCGTCGGTGCGGCGGGGCTTGGCGGGGCGGAACTCCACCTTTTCCATCATCTGGCCGATGACGCCGTCGGCCAGGATCATGGCCGGGTTGCGGTACTTGAAAGCCAGTTCGAAGGCCAGGTCCACGAAATCGTACATGTCCTGCACGGAAGCAGGCGAGAGGACGATGAGCCGGTAGTCGCCGTGGCCGCCGCCCTTGGTGGCCTGGAAGTAGTCGCCCTGGCTGGGCTGGATGGTGCCCAGGCCCGGGCCGCCGCGCATGACGTTGACCACGAGGCAGGGGAGCTCGCAGCCGGCCAGGTAGGTGAGCCCTTCGCACATGAGGCTGATGCCGGGGCTGGAGGAGGAGGTCATGACCTTCTTGCCGCAGCCGGCACCGCCGTAGACCATGTTGATGGAGGCCGTTTCGCTTTCAGCCTGCAGCACCACCATGCCGGTGGTCTCCCAGGGCTTTTCCTTCATCAGGGTCTCCATCACCTCTGACTGGGGAGTGATCGGGTAACCGAAGTAACCGTCGGCGCCGCAGTTGATGGCCGCGTAGGCGATGGCTTCGTTGCCCTTCATCAATACTTTATCTGCCATATTCTCGGAATGTTTAGATTTTGACGCGGTAAACGGTAATCACGGAATCGGGGCATACGGTGGCGCAGCTGGCACAGCCGGTGCACTTCTCCGGTTCGACCATGTGTAAGAAATTGTAGCCCTTGCTGTTGACCTCATGGGAGAGGGCGATCACACCAAAAGGGCAATTGACCACGCAGACATTGCACCCCTTGCAATGCTCCGTGTCGACGACGATCGTTCCTTTGACTGCCATAATGTTTTAATTTATAATTGATTTTCCGCTATTTTAGAAATATTGATTGCGATTCTTTTGCAAATATATAAAAATCTAATCGAAATCGCAACAATATATGCGATAAAAAAATATTTGCTATCTTTGCGGCTGGTTCCGGTGCCCGCCGCCATCTGCCGGTGGCACGGGTGAAAAGGGAATCAGGTGCAAAACCTGGGCAGACACCGCTGCTGTAAGTCCCTCGCATCGCTCCGACATTCAATGGTCACTGCCGCAAGGCGGGAAGACGTCAGAGCGGGGACAAGCCAGAAGACCTGCCGGAACCGGATGTTTTTGAAGCTTTCGGGTAATAAAAGCTTCCGGAATTGATGGTTTTCAGAAAAAGAGGGGTATTGATTCTTGTGGCCTTGTGCCTGGGCACTGTCGCCTACGCACAGGACTCGCATCGTGTGTCCGGTTCGATCGGCGACACGCTCTCGCTGCAGCAGTCTGTCGTGACGGCCCAGAGCCGGGAGCAGAAGCTGCGCGAAGGCGCCTTCGCCGTGGGGGCGCTCAACATCCGCCTGCAGGCCAGCACCCTCCAGTCGCTCACCCAGGCCATCGACCGGACCGCCGGCATCCGCATCCGCGAAGAAGGCGGCGTGGGCAGCGACTACGACCTGTCGATCAACGGTATGAGCGGCAATTCCATCCGCTATTTCCTCGACGGGATGCCGCTCGACGCCAAGGGTACCGGCATGACGCTGGCCAACCTGCCCGTGAACATCATCGAACGCGTGGAAATCTACAAGGGTGTGATTCCCGCCAGCTTCGGCAGCGACGCGCTGGGCGGTGCGGTCAATATCATCACCAACCGCAGCCGCCGCAACTATCTCGACTTCTCCTATGGCATCGGGTCGTTCCATACCCACAAAGCCGACTTCAGCGCGCAGTACATCGGGAAGAAGACAGGCCTGGTCATCAAGCCCGTGCTCAGCGCGAACTATTCGAAGAACAACTACATCATGCGCGACGTGAAAGTCCGCAACGAAGAACATACGGCCTTCGTTATCAAGGACCTTCCGCGCTTCCACGACGACTACCTGTCCCTGTTCGGGCAACTCGAAGCCGGTGTGCAGGACCGCAGCTGGACCGACGCTTTCTTCTTGTCCGCTTCCGTTTCGAAGATCGACAAGGACATCCAGACCGGCGCCACACAGGACCACGTCATCGGCATGGCGGAGCGCCATACGCTGTCGTTCAATGTCGCGGCGCGCTACGAAAAGGCCGATTTCCTGACCGAGGGCATGCAGTTGCAGGCTTCGGTGTCCCATACCTGGGACCATTCCCAGACCATCGACACCACCTACCGCATGTATTATTGGGACGGCACGTACATGGAAGGAGGTAAAAGTGAAATCCGCGGCCGAGGCAAGACCTGGCGGCACTACCGACGCCCGTTGACAGTTGTGCGTACCAACCTGAGCTACCGGGTAGCCGAGGGTCATGAGTTGGCGCTGAACTACCTGATGAACCGGGCCGGGAATCGGCAGGAAGACACCTGGGACAAGGACTTCGAGCCGACCAACGACGTGCTGTTCAAACACATCATAGCCCTTTCCTACGACCAGTCGCTGCTGAAGGGCCGGCTGAACAACGCCTTTTTCGTGAAGGACTACGTCAATCACGTGCGGATCGGCCAGACCGAACTTTCCACCATTACCGGCGCCGATCCGGGCAAGGGCAAGGATACGAAGAACTATGTGGGCTATGGACTGGGCTCCCGCTTTCTGTTCCTGGAGGCACTGGCCATCAAGGGCTCCTACGAGCACAGCGTGCGGCTTCCCATCTCGCGCGAGCTGCTGGGCAACGGCTCCACCATTTACGCGAACGTAGCCCTCAAGCCCGAGATCAGCGACAATTTCAACCTGGGCCTGTTCGGTACCTTCGATCTGGGCAGCGGACATACGATCTCCTATGAAGCGAACGGATTCGTCCGGCTTGTGGACAACTACATCCGGGCCACCGTCTATGAGACAGAGGGGATGATGCAGTATGTCAACGAGGCGGCCGTGCACATCAAGGGCGTGGACGGCGAGATCCGCTACGACTGGGCCGGACGGTTGCACATCGCGGCGAATGCCAGCTACGACGACAGCCGCGACATGCGGAAATACACTTCCGCCGGAGATCCGTCGGTTACCTATAAGAATCGCACACCGAACCGCCCATGGACCTACGCCAACGCGGAGGTTTCCTATACCTTCCACAACGTGGGCCTGCGCGACAGCCGCCTGCGCCTGACGGCTGACTACCAGTGGGTCCACTGGTTCTATCTCACCTGGGAAGCGTTCGGTTCGGCCAGCTCCAAGTCCAAGGTTCCCACGCAGCACATCACCAACGCCTCGCTGCTCTACAGTTTCCATGGCGGCCGCTACAATCTGTCGCTGGAATGCACCAACCTTTTGAACGCCCTGGCCTTCGACAACTACAGGCTCCAAAAGCCCGGCCGCGCCTTCTTCCTTAAATTCAGACTATTCCTATAATTTACGTTTAACACATCAACACAGAAAGATATGAAAGAGATTAAGAAAATGCTTGTCGTCCTGACCATCGCGATGGTTTCGATGATGACCATGGCAGTCAGCTGCGAAAAACCCGAACCCGAACCGGAGCCTGAGCCGGAGGTGGTAAAAGATTACAATTTTGACCTCTTTGTGTGCGCCGTCAAGCACGGCGGCATGTCCCAGAACAAGAACGGCACGTACGTGCGCAGCGTCGCGTCGCTTGCGGCTGACCAGCCGCGCGTCGAATTCACCGGCAAGGGCATCGACATCACGCAGGACTATACGCTCGAGAGCATCACCCGCGGCAAATACTATTATCAGGTGCCGCAGCGGGCGACGGGCGGTTTCGTGAAGTTCCACATCACCCGCAACAGCAACGGGGAGGAATCCATCATCGAGGATGCGGAAGTCCCGTTCAAGGACAACCAGTACACCGCGCGCAAGTACACGCACGCCTGGATCGAAGATGGCAAGACGCTGGTCGTCATGGGTACGGCCAACAAGGCCACGAAGATCATCTGGTCGAAGCTCGCCGAATCGAACCTGGCCATCCAGTCCGAAGGCACGCTCGACATCAAGCTCCCCGAAGGATTCAACGCCTTCTCCACGGCAGGTCTGCTGACCTATCGTCCGAGCGACCAGAAACTCTATTACTTCTACCTGGCCAAGCGGGAAGCGGGCCAGTCCGACGCGGCCACGTCCGTCACCTATATCGCGATCATCAATCCGTCCACGATGGCCGTCGAGTCGAACACCGCCGTTCCGTCCGAGGTGATGGAGGAGACCGCCGGCAGTGCCTATGGCGAGCTGATGCAGAACATGATCATGCATGACGACCAGAACAACCTCTATGTGGCCGGCCTGATCACCATCAATGGACAGGAAATGGGTATCCTGCGCCGCATCCCCGCTGGCAAGAAGGAATTCGACACCGCATGGAACGGTTTCCCGAACCCGGAAGGCAAACTCCTGACCATCCAGTATCTGGGTGACGGCCGGGCGCTCAGCTACTCGCAGAACGCCTCGCTGGTCGAGAAACCCAAGACCGACAGCAAGATCAACTTCTACTCCGTCATCGACCTGAACTCCGGTACCCGCATGCGCATCAAATACAACGGTACCGATCTGCAGTACTGCGGCGGCCGCTTCTCACAGCGCACGGTTGTGGTGAATAACAAGGCCTACATCGGTGTGGGCGGCGAAGTGGAAGGCGAGGCTGAGGAGACCTATCCGACCATCTACATCTACGACTGCAAGACCGGCACGGTGGAGAAGGGCCGGGAGCTCTCCAAGGGCTTCTGCTTCGACATCATCCGCGCCATGGATGTTGAATAAGCACTGATTCGGGATGAAACCGCAACTCCTGATCGGCGCCATCAGCTCCGGAAGTGGCAAGACCACTTTCACGATGGGACTCTTGCGGGCCCTGCAACGGCAGGGTCTGCAGGTGCAGCCGTTCAAGTGCGGTCCCGACTATATTGACACGCGTTTCCACGGCGTGGCGACCGGACGCGATTCGGTCAATCTCGACACCTGGCTCGCTTCGCCGCGACACATGCGGAAGCTCTACGCCCGTTACGGGGCAGATGCGGATGCCTGCGTGGTCGAGGGGGTGATGGGCCTGTTCGACGGTTTTGACCGGATGCACGGCAGCAGTGCCGAGATCGCACAGTTACTAGACATCCCGGTGCTGCTGGTGGTGAGCGCCCGCTCCATGGCCTATACCGTGGCGGCACAGCTCTATGGCATGACGCATTTCCTCCCCGGGCTGCGCTTCGCAGGCGTGGTGTTCAACCACGTGGCTTCGGATACGCACATGCGCTATCTCCTGCATGCCTGTGAGGATGCGGGCCTGCGCTGCCTGGGCGCGCTGCCTCACAGCAAGCAGCTGGAGATTCCATCACGGCATCTGGGCCTGACGCTGGATGTGGAGGACAAGATGCGGCAGCAGGTGGATCTGGCGGCTGACCTGGTCGAAAAATATGCCGACGTGCACGCTCTGCTGGAAGCGCTGCAGAGGCCTACGCCCCAGTGCCCTGTTCTGAGCGAGAAACCTGCCGGTAACCTGCGCATCGCCGTGGCCCGCGACGCAGCCTTCAACTTCATCTACCGCGAAAATCTCGACCGCTTGTCGGAACTGGGCTCCGTGACGTTCTTCAGCCCGCTGGCCGGCGACCCGCTGCCGCCCTGTGACCTGCTGTACCTGCCGGGCGGATATCCGGAACTCTATGCCAAGGGACTCGCGGCCCAGGCTTCAGTACGGGAGCAGATTCGGGACTACGCTGAGGCAGGCGGCCGTGTGTTGGCGGAATGCGGCGGCATGATATACCTTTCTCAAATGATAGTGGGGGTGGAAAAGGGCCCCTTCCCGATGTGCGGTGTGCTGCCATGCGCCGCCTCGATGGAGGGGGCCCGGCTCCACCTGGGCTATCGCCGGGTGGTCGACCGCAAAGGGCGGACCTGGATGGGGCATGAGTTCCATTATTCCCATCTCGACAAGCCCGACGCGCTGCCGTCCGTAGCCCGGCAATACAATGCGCACGGGGAATTGGTCGCAACGCCGCTCTACCGCTACAAGAATGTGATCGCCGGCTACACCCATCTGTATTGGGGTGAGTCGGATATTTTGTATCTTTGGGATTGATATGAAGCGTTTACTATCCCTTTTGCTGCTGGCGGTGGTCCTGCTGCCGGTTTCCTGCAAGAAGGGCGGCCCGGCGGGGTCGCCCGCCGTTCATTCTGGGGTGCAGGCAGGGCTGATCGAGCCGAAATATGCCGAGGGCTTCCGTGTGACCTATACCGATGCAGGTTGCCTGGTGGACATTCAGGACCCGCTGCGCGCGGCGGCTGAGTCGTTCCATTATCTGCTGGTGCCGCGCGGCACGAAGCC